>ERZ777003.1089-NODE-1089-length-44905-cov-47.900468_pt1 | contig 44905 bp, 44 predicted proteins | sample MGYA00374956_ERZ777003 | MGnify/ENA primary metagenome ERZ777003 (study PRJEB29302, sample SAMN06268252) | bioreactor metagenome | isolation source: Joint BioEnergy Institute, California, USA | place: USA:Joint BioEnergy Institute, California, USA | collected... | reverse complement strand
GATTCGACGGCCCGGCCGTCTGGCTCCGATTCGACGGCTCCGCCGTTTGGGACTCCTGCGCCCACGCCGGACCGCAGCCGTATCCGGTGATCACCGCGGCCCCGATCCCGAGGGCGACGGCGAGCCTGCCCACCCGGCCTACATACGCGGCAGCCTTCACACCATCGGTGTCTACTACGCCCCGGCCGGCTCACGCGGCGGTTTCGCCCGAGTTCGCCCCCTCAGCGCCGCAGCCCGGCGAGGATCCGCCGGGCGATCGGCGGCGCCGGCGCGTTCGCCGCGGCGGCCAGCATCTCCGGCACCGAGGTGAACTTGTTCCGTGGCCGGATCCCGCCGCCGCGGGCGATCTCGGCGGCGTCGATGGCCCGCCACCCGGCGGCGTCGACGACCTGCGGGGCGCGCCGGCGCACCAGCCGGTCCAGCGCGGCCCGCCCGTGCGGCGGGTCGGCCAGCCGTCCGGCGTTGTAGTCGTCGACGAGCCGGTGCACGGTCTGCGCCGCGCACGACTTGTTGGTGCCGATGAATCCGGTGGGGCCGCGCTTGATCCAGCCGGCGACGTAGCTGCCGGTGACCGGTCGGTCGGTGGCCGGGTCGACGACGCGGCCGCCGTCGTTGGGCACCACCCCGGCGTCCGGGTCGAAGGGCAGCCCGGGCACCGGGCGGCCGCGGTAACCGATGGAGGTCAGCACCAGCCCGGCCTCGATGTGCCGGGGCTGCTCGGTGCCGGTGACGACGAACTCCACCCCGTCGGCCCGGTCGGCGCCGGTGATCCGTTGCGGGGTGAGCCGCCAGGCCAGCCGGATGCGGGGCCGCGCGGCCGGGCCGTCGGCGTCGGGCAGCTTGGCCAGCAGTTCCAGCTTGGCGCGCCGCATCGGGTCGGTGGTGCGGGCCAGGTCGCGGTGCACGAGTTCGCGGTCGCCCGCGTCGAGCACCACCTCGCGGTCGGTGGTCAGCCCGATCAGTTCGGGCAGGGTGAACGCCGAGTCGGCGGGGTCGCGGCGGGCCGCCACGACGACCTCGCGGACCCGCGAGTCGCGCAGCGCGGCCAGCGCGTGGTCGGCGATGTCGGTGCGGGCCAGCGCATCCGGGTCGGCGGTGAGGATGCGCGCCACGTCCAGCGCCACGTTGCCGTTGCCGATGAGCACCACCCGCTCGGTGTCCAGCCGCACCGGCAGCCGGGCCTGGTCGGGGTGGCCGTTGTACCAGGCGACGAGTTCGGTGGCGGTGCCGGTGCCGGGCAGCCCCATCCCGTCGATGTCCAGCCGGCGGTCGGTGGGGGCCCCGACGGCGTAGATCACCGCGTGGTGGTGGGCCAGCAGATCCTCGTGGTCGAACTGGGTACCGACCTCCACATTGAGATAGAAGGTGAAGCCCGGGTGGGCGGCGATGCGGTCGAACAGCCGGGTGACCCGCTTGGTGTGCTGGTGGTCCGGCGCCACCCCGGCCCGCACCAGCCCGTACGGGGTGGGCAGCTTCTCGAAGACGTTGACGCGCACCCCGTCCTGGGTGAGCAGTTCGTCGGCGGCGTACATGGCCGCCGGACCGGACCCCACGATGGCCACCGTCAGCGGACCGCCGCGCCGCGGCCGCACCACCGGGGCGGGCGGCACCGGGGCCAGCTTGGAGGTCGGCGGCAGCTTCTGGCCCGGCTTGCGGTCCGGGTAGAACAGCGCGTTGACCTCGACGAACGGCCGCTGGCGCGGTTCGAGCGCGGTGTCCGGGGCGATCGCGCCGACCGGGCAGGCCGTCACGCAGGCACCGCAGTCCACGCAGGCCACCGGGTCGATGTAGAGCATCTCGGCGGTGCCGAACCCCGCTTCGTCGGGGGTCGGGTGGATGCAGTTGACCGGGCAGGCGAACACGCAGGAGGCGTCACCGCAGCACGGCTGGGTGATGACGTGCGGCATCGGGCCGTCCCGTCAGGCCGCGACGGCGACGTGCCGGCGGGACGGCTCGCTGCGGTACCGGCTGGGCTGGCCGTCGATCTTGCACAGCTTCCACATCAGCCGGGCCGGCGGATTCATCAGGCCGGTGTCGTAGCACAGCGCGCGCACGTCGGCGAACATGTCGCGCAGGAACTGCCGGGACTCCGGCGAGCGGAAGAACAGCTCCTTGCGCACCTCGCGCGGGATGCCGAACTCCCGCCAGAACTGCCGGGGCGGCACGATGATCGCCTGGCACAGCACCCGCATCACGATCGGCACGTTCAGCGACAGCCAGAACCGGTGCCGGCGCTTGAGCCGGGGCAGCCGGCGGCGCAGGTACTCATGGGCGAAGGAGATGTGCCGGGCCTCCTCGGCGACGTGGATCGCCATCACCCGCTCCATGATCGGGTGCAGTTCCTTGCCCTCGCGCAGCACGTTCTTCTGGGTGTGGTCGATGGGTTCCTCGCCGGCGAGGATGCCGAAGAAGAACGGGACCGGCAGCGGGCCGGCGAGCAACGGGATGAACGGCGACAGCCAGCGCAGCAGCCGCGGCATGCCGGGCACGTCGGCGCCGATGCGGTTGACCATCTCCTGGAACATCAGGGTGTGGTTGCACTCCTCGACCGATTCGTGCAGGCAGTAGCGGTACTCCGGGGAGCCGTTGGGCACCCAGAAGGCGTAGTTGGTCAGCCCGCGGATCAGGATGAGCTCGAACTGCAGACCGACCTTGGCGACGTTGGCCTGCCGCCACATGCCGATCGCGATCTGCTTCTCCTTGGGCTGGGCCTGGTACCAGGGGTGCCGGCCGAGCGGGTCGGTGGCCGGCAGGATCCACCGCTCGTCGTCCGGGCGGACCTCGTACTCCGGCGAGTCCCAATCGATGTCGGTGTACGGGTTGAAGTTCCGACGCACCGACCCCTCGGACAGGGTGGTCAGGGTCTCGACATAGGCGCGGTCCTCCGGCCGGTCGCCGATCTCCATGTTCCGGCGCCAGCGCTGGACCAAACGTGTGCGGGCCATCCCAGCCTCCCCTGAGGTTTACATCTACCGGGTTGTTGTACACGGTACCGCAGGTATCGCCTATGTGGAATACCCCATTTCCGGGCATTCCCAACCACCGCCGCGGCGGCGGACTGATACGCAGGTCACACGGGCCGGGTCCGGCGCGGTCGCGGCGTTCACTACGCTTGTCGCCATGGCCGAACTGACGATCCCCGCCGACATCAAGCCCCGCGACGGACGCTTCGGTTCGGGGCCGTCGAAGGTTCGCCCCGAACAGCTGCAGGCGCTGCAGACCCACGCCGACCTGTTCGGCACCTCGCACCGCCAGGCCCCGGTGAAGAACCTGGTCGGCCGGGTGCGCGAGGGCGTGCGCCAGCTGTTCGGCCTGCCCGACGGGTACGAGGTGGCCCTCGGCAACGGCGGCTCCACCGCGTTCTGGGACGCCGCCGCGTTCGGCCTGATCGACCAGCGTTCGCTGCACCTGACCTACGGCGAGTTCAGCTCGAAGTTCGCCAAGGCGGTGGCCGCCAACCCGTTCGTCGGGGATCCGATCGTGATCTCGGCCGAGCCGGGCAGCGCCCCGGAGCCGCAGTCCGACCCGTCGGTGGACGTCATCGCCTGGGCGCACAACGAGACCTCGACCGGGGTGTCGGTGCCGGTGCAGCGCCCGGCGGGCTCGGAGCATGCGCTGGTGGTCATCGACGCCACCTCGGCCGCCGGCGGCCTGCCGGTCGACATCACCCAGGCCGACGCCTACTACTTCGCGCCGCAGAAGAACTTCGCCGGTGACGGCGGGCTGTGGCTCGCGGTACTCTCCCCCGCCGCGCTGGAGCGCATCGAGCGGATCGGCAAGTCGGGCCGCTGGGTGCCGGATTTCCTGTCGCTGCCGATCGCGTTGGAGAACTCGGTCAAGAACCAGACCTACAACACCCCGGCGATCGCCACCCTGATCCTGCTGGCCGACCAGCTCGACTGGATGCTGTCCAACGGCGGGCTGGACTGGGCGGTCAAGCGCACCGCCGACTCGGCCCAGCGGCTGTACTCGTGGGCCGAGGCCTCGTCGTACGCCCGGCCGTTCGTGACCGACCCGAAGCTGCGCTCGCAGGTGGTCGGCACCATCGACTTCAACGACGACGTCGACGCCGCGGCGGTGGCCAAGATCCTGCGCGCCAACGGCATCGTCGACACCGAGCCGTACCGCAAGCTGGGCCGCAACCAGCTGCGCATCGCGATGTTCACCGCGATCGACCCGGAGGACGTGAGCGCGTTGACCCAGTGTGTGGACTGGGTCGTCGAGCGGCTCTGACGCGACAAGTGCTCCAGCGCGTCTGTGACGCGACAGGTGATCCAGCGCGGCTGACGCGACAGGTGATCCAGCGCGGCTGACGCGACATTCCGGCCCGATGTGACGAAGTTCCGACGCGACCGGCGCCGGCCCACCGCGTGTCCGCTCGGTAACGGAGCGATAACACAGTAGGGTGACCTGGCAAGGCCACGTGCGGCGCCGTGCGCCGGATGGGCCCGGAGGAGGGCGGTAATGCGAGAACTGACGGTCGTCGGACTCGACGTGGACGGCAAGCGCATCATCTGCGAGACCACCGACTCCGGTGAGAAGTTCGTGCTGAAGGTCGACGATCGGCTGCGCGCGGCGGCGCGCGGGGACATCGCCGGCTCGAACCAAACCCAGATCGAGGTCGAGGTCCCCAAGATGACGATGCGCCCCAAGGAGATTCAGGCCCGGATCCGGGCGGGCGCGTCCGTCGATCAGGTCGCCGCGATGTCCGGCATGGACCGCGAGCGGGTGGAGCGGTTCGCCAGCCCGGTGCTGCTGGAGCGCGCCCGGGCCGCCGAGTTGGCCGGCGCCGCGCACCCGGTGCTGTCGGACGGGCCGTCGGTGCTCACGCTGCTGGAGACGGTCTCGGCCGCGCTGATCAAGCGGGGCCTCAACCCCGACGACACCACCTGGGACGCCTGGCGCAACGAGGACGGCCGCTGGACCGTGCAGCTGTCCTGGAAGGCCGGCCGCTCCGACAACGTCGCGCACTTCCGGTTCACGCCGGGCGCACACGGCGGCACGGTGACGGCGTTCGACGAGGCGGCCAGCGAGCTGATCGACCCGAACTTCGCCCGCCCGCTGCGGCCGGTGCCGACGGTGGCCCAGCTGGACTTCGAGGAGGCTGCCCCGCAGCCGCAGCAGGCCGCACCGGCCCAGCCCGAACCCGCGCCGCAGCCCCAGCCCCGCGCCGAGGAACCCGCACCCAAGCCGCGCCGGCGCGGCAAGCCGCACCCGACCGTGCCGGCCTGGGAGGACGTGCTGCTCGGCGTGCGCTCCGGCGGCCAGCGCTGAGCCCGGCTCAGGCCGCCTGACCGGACGCCACGACCGCGGCCAGCGCGATCCAGCCGACCGCCACGCCCACCCCGGCGCCGAGCACGAACCACCGCCACACCGGCTGCCGTCGCCGGCTCCACACCGTCGGTGCCAGCCCGCCGACCGCGACGAGGTTCAGCCCGACCGCCAGCAGCGGGTGCAGCCGCAGCACGCCCAGCGACAGCACCAGCACGGCCGTGGCGATCACCGCGGCCACGAACCCGGCCACCGTCAGGCCCGTCCCCCACGGGGTGTTGCGGTCGGTCACGCCGACAATCTTGCCCGCTCGTAGAACGCCAGCGCGGCGGCGGTGGCGACGTTGAGCGAGTCGGTGCCGCGCGACATCGGGATGCGCACCCGCACGTCGCAGGCGGCCATGGTGCGCTCGGCCAACCCGGGCCCCTCCGCGCCGACCAGGAACGCCACCTTCTCGTCGGCCAGTTCGCCCATCACCTCGGCCAGCGTGCGCGCGGCCGGGTTGGGTGTCATGGCCAGCAGCCGGAATCCGCGCTCCCGCAACAGGTTCAGATCCGATGGCCAACGCGCGGCGCGGGCGTAGGGCACCAGCAGCACATGCCCCATCGACACCCGCACCGCCCGCCGGTACAGCGGGTCGGCGCACCCGGCGCCGAACACCACCGCGTCCACCGACAGCCCGGCGGCGTTGCGGAAGATCGAGCCCAGGTTCTCGTGGTCGTTGACGCCCTCGAGCACGGCGATGGTGCGGGCGCCGTCGAGCACGGTGTCGAGGTCCAGTTCGGGCGGGCGGGGTGCGGCGGCGAGCACGCCGCGGTTGAGGTGGAACCCCACCACCTCGGCCATCACCTCGGCGGTGACCCGGTAGAACGGGGCGTCCAGGCCGGCCCGGACCAGGTCGTCGGTCAGTTCGCGCAGCCGGCGGTCGGTGCCCAGGAAGGCGCGCGGGGTGTAGCGGGACGCCAGCATGCGCTGGGCGACCAGCACCCCCTCGGCGATCACCAGGCCCTTGCCGCCGGGCAGGTCGGGGCGGCGGTCCACGCTGTTGAGGTCGCGGAAGTCGTCCAGCCGGGGGTCGGTCGGGTCGTCGACGTCGACGACGAGCGGAGTGGTTCGCACATCTGAAGACGGTAGGTGTTCGCCCCGGGCGCACCGACACTACGGTGGAGGCGATGAACGCACCCACCCCGGAGCCACCCCCGCTGCCCGACGCGCTGCTGCGGCCGCAGCCGGTGATCGCGGTGATCGCGGCCGGCTGGCTGATCGCCCTGGTGCTGGCGTTCACCGTCGACGCACTGCACGGCTGGCGGCCCTACACGGTGGCCGGGCTCGGTGTCGGGGCGCTTGGCACCGGGATCTATCTGTGGCAGCGTCACGCGGTACGCCGCGGATCGCGCGGAGCCCAGACCGGGCTGCGCTGAACGTGTCCGACGAAGGAGGGTCATGGCAGCACCGTTGTTGCAGGCCGAGATCGACATCGACGCCCCGCCCGCGCGGGTCTGGGAGCTGGTGTCGGATCTGAGCAGGATGCCGCAGTGGAGTCCGCAGTGCCGGCGGATGAAGCTGTTCGGCCCGCTGCGGCCGGGGGCGCGCACGGTCAACCTCAACCGGCGCGGGCTGCTGTTCTGGCCGACGACGTGCACCATCCTCGAGGTGGTGCCGCAGCAGAAGCTGTCCTGGCGGGTCAACGAGAACACCAGCGTGTGGTCGTTCGAGTTGCAGCCCACCGAGTCCGGGACCCGGCTGGTGGAGAGCCGGCACGCCGAGAACGGGGTGTCGGCCGTGTCGAACTTCCTGGTCGGCCGGTTCATGGGCGGGGTGCCCAGTTTCGAGCGGGAGCTGCTCGACGGCATGAACGCCACGCTGGCCCGGATCAAGGCCGCGGCCGAGCGCGGCTAGCGTTCGGTCAGTTCGAGCACGCCGTCGTCGTACGGGTCGAACAGCGGCGACCCGGCGCCGGTCGGCATCGGGGTGTCGGAGTGGGCGCCGCAGCCGTACTCGGCGTCCACCACGTGACCGTCGGCGGAGAACTCGTTGGCGCACACGCCGAACATGGTGCCGAGCACCCCGGACAGCCGGATGTAGAAGCCGCAGTCGCGGCACACCCGCTTGGTGGAGCGGGCCATCGCGGAGTTGGGCCCGTGGTCGCCGTCGTGCCAGCGCTGCGCGGCCTGGCTGCGCCCGTACGGGCTGAGCACCCGGCGCCGGCCCAGCCCGAGCTCGAGGGCCACCTCGTCGACGGCGGGGTCGCCGGTGGCCGAGTAGCCGGGCAGCAACCGGGGGTCGTCGACGGCCGGGGCGAGCAGGTCGCCGGGGCTGAGGTCACCGGGACGGATGCGGTCCTGCCAGGGCACCCACTTCGGCGCCAGCAGCGCGGTCGGGCCCGGCACCAGCACCACCTCGCTGACGGTGGCGTGGTCGGTGCCCGGGTAGCCGGCCACCACGACGGCCCACTGCCAGCCGCGGTAGCCGGGCAGCTTCGCCAGGAAGCGGTGGGTCGCCGAGTAGGGGTCCTCGAACTCCACACCGAGGTACTCCCCCACCGTGTCCTCGCCGCTGAATTCGACGATCGCGGCGCGGGCCAGGTCGGTGGCCCCGCCCAGCAGCGCCGCCAACTCCGCCGGCGGCTGCTGCGCCGGGGGCTGTTCGGTGGCTTCGGTCACGCTCTCCATCGTGGTCCATACTGCCCGAGCACGCACCGTCACAGCCACACCGGTCGCCCCCGCGGCCCCGGTGACGGCCACGCCACCGGGGCGTTGTCGGCCCGATAGGGAAGAATCGGAGCCGTGACCGGACCGCGGCGTGATCCTCGCAGCCCGGCGGACGGGCGCGACCCCCGGTACTTCCCGCCGCGGCCGCGCAACGGCGCCGGTCCGGGCCGCGGCGAGCATCCCGGCATGGCCAACTACCCGAGCGATCCCCGGCAGCCCGGTCGGGGGGATCCCGGCCGGCCGCGCCGGCCCTCCGGCGGCAGCGCCAACCGCTGGCTGCCGCCGCTGGACGAGGCCCGGGCCCGGCAGCACCGCCGCACGCCCCCGCCGCCACCGCCGCCCCCGCCCGGGCAGAAGGTGACGGTGACCCGGGCGGCGGCCATGCGCAGCCGCGAGATGGGCTCGAAGATGTACGGCCTGGTGCACCGGGCCGCCACCGCCGACGGCGCCGACAAGTCCGGCCTGACCGCGCTGACCTGGCCGGTGGTGGCCAACTTCGCCGTCGACGCGGCGATGGCGGTGGCGCTGGCCAACACGCTGTTCTTCGCGGCCGCCACCGGGGAGAGCAAGAGCCGGGTGGCGCTGTACCTGCTCATCACCATCGCCCCGTTCGCGGTGATCGCGCCGCTGATCGGGCCGGCGCTGGACCGGCTGCAGCAGGGCCGGCGGATGGCGCTGGCCACCTCGTTCGCGCTGCGCACCGTGCTGGTGCTCATCCTCATCGCCAACTACGACGGCGCCACCGGCAGCTACCCGTCCTGGGTGCTCTACCCGTGCGCGCTCGGGATGATGGTGCTGTCCAAGTCGTTCTCGGTGCTGCGCAGCGCGATGACGCCCCGGGTGCTGCCGCCGACCATCGACCTGGTCCGGGTGAACTCCCGGCTGACCACGTTCGGGCTGCTGGGCGGCACCGTGCTCGGCGGCGCGGTGGCCGCCGGCGCGGAGTACCTGTTCGGGCTGTTCGGACTGCCCGGCGCGCTCTACGTGATCGTGGCGTTCTCCATCACCGGTGCGGCGCTGGCGCTGCGCATCCCGCGCTGGGTGGAGGTCACCGAGGGCGAGGTGCCGGCCACGCTGACCTACCACGGCGGCGCCGGGCAGCTGCGCCGCCGCCGGGACGGCGGGCAGCGGCCCGCCCCGGCCCGCCAGCCGATGGGCCGCAACACGATCACCGCGCTGTGGGGCAACTGCACCATCAAGGTGATGGTCGGGTTCCTGTTCCTGTACCCGGCGTTCGTGGCCAAGTCGCACCAGACCGGCGGCTGGCAGCAGCTGATGATGCTGGGGCTGATCGGGGCGGCCGCCGCGGTGGGCAACTTCGCCGGCAACTTCACCTCCGCCCGGCTCAAGCTGGGCCACCCGGCCCGGGTGGTGGTGCGCGCCGCGGTGGCGGTCACGGTGATGGCCCTGGCCGCCGCGCTGACCGCCAACCTGCTGGTGGCCGCGCTGGCCACCTTCGTGACCTCCGGCGCCTCCGCGATCGCCAAGGCCTCGCTGGACGCCTCGCTGCAGGACGACCTGCCCGAGCAGTCGCGGGCCTCGGCGTTCGGCCGGTCCGAGACGGTGCTGCAGCTGGCCTGGGTCACCGGCGGGGCGATCGGGGTGCTGGTCTACACCGAGCTGTGGGCGGGCTTCACTACCATCACCGCAGTGCTCATCCTCGGACTCGCGCAGACCCTCGTCAGCTATCGCGGTGACTCGTTGATCCCGGGCTTCGGCGGCAACCGGCCGGTGCTGGCCGCGCCGGAGGGCGGCGGCTACGCCTACCACGCGGCGGTGGCCGAATGAGGCGGGCGCTGGCGTCGCTGGCGGTGGTGGCCCTGGTCGCCGTGCTGGGCACCGTCGCGCTGGTGTGGCGGCTGGCCGGCGACGACACCCCGCGCTACCCGCGGATCAGCGCCTACTCGGCCGGCCAGCTGGTGCGGGTGGGGCCGTACCAGTACTGCTCGGTGCTCGATCTCACCGACTGCGCCGACACCGGCGAGCAGGGCGTGCTGCACGTCGACGAGCGCGACGTGGTGCAGCTGTCGGTGCCCGCCGAGATCGCCCGCGCGCCGTGGCGGCTGCTGCGGGTCTACGAGGATCCCCGCGACTCCACCCTGGAGGTGCACCGGCCGGGCACCCGGCTGGCGGTCACCATCCCGACCGTCGATCCGCACCGGGGCCGGCTGGTCGGGATCGCCGTGCAGCTGATGACGCTGGTGCAGGACCCCGAGGGCATGGTGTTCGACCTGCCGCACGCCGAGTGGTCGGTGCGGACGGTCTGGGACTGACCGCCCGGGTTCAGCCGGACAGCGGGTTGTGCCCGGCCGGCACCGCCTCCTGCGGCCGCGGCGGCGGGGGCGGGGTGCCGTCGCCGAACGGGCTGCCGCCCAACGCCTCCCGCCCGTGCGGGGCGAGCCAGCCGGACAGGTCCGGACCCTTGGGCACGATCCCGGTCGGGTTGATGTCGCGGTGCACGACGTAGTAGTGCTGCTTGATCTGCACGAAGTCGACGGTGTCGCCGAAGCCCGGGGTCTGGAACAGGTCCCGGGCGTAGGCCCACAGCACCTCGAGCTCGGTGAGCTTGTGCCGGTTGCATTTGAAGTGGCCGTGGTAGACGGCGTCGAACCGGACCAGGGTGGTGAACAGCCGCACGTCGGCCTCGGTGATGGTGTCGCCGACGAGGTAACGGCGGGTGCTCAGGTGCTCGGTCAGCCAGTCCAGGGCGGCGAACAACCGGTCGTAGGCGGCCTCGTAGGCCTGCTGCGTGCCGGCGAACCCGCACCGGTACACCCCGTTGTTGACCTCGGTGTAGACCCGCCGGTTGATCGCGTCGATCTCGGCGCGCAGCGGCTCGGGGTACAGGTCCGGCGCGCCGGGCCGGTGGAACTCGCGCCACTCGGTGGACAGGTCCAGGGTGAGCTGGGCGAAGTCGTTGGTGACCACCGCCCCGGTGGGCACGTCCACGATGGCCGGGACGGTGATGCCCTTGGGGTAGTCGGGGAACCGTCGCAGGTAGGCGTCGCGCAGCCGCGGGATGCCCAGCACCGGGTCCACCCCGCCGGGGTCGAGGTCGAAGGTCCAGCTGCGCTCGTCGTGCACCGGCCCGCAGAACCCGATGGAGATGGCGTCCTCGAGGCCGAGCAGCCGGCGCACGATGATGGCGCGGTTGGCCCACGGGCAGGCCCGGGCCACGATCAGCCGGTAGCGGCCGGGTTGCACCGGGTAGCCGTCCCGGCCGTCGGCGGTGATCCGGGTGGTGATGTAGTCGGTGTCGCGGTCGAACTCGCCACCGGCGGCGACGTAGGCCATGACCTCAGTCTGCCCCGCCGGCCGGCGGGACGGTCAGCGTTCGAGTTCGTTGGCGACGGCGCGCACCACCTCGGCCACCCGGCGGGCGGTCTTGCGGTCCGGGTAGCGGCCCTTGCGCAGGTCCGGCTGCACGCTGGTCTCCAGCAGCGTGATCATGTCCTCGATCATCCCGTGCAGCTCGTCGGGGTTGCGCTTGTGCGCCGTGGCGGCGGTCTCCCGGCGCGCCTTGGCCAGGCTCGGCGGTTCGATGATCTTGACCGTCAGCGCCTGCGGCCCCCGGCGGCCGGTGGCGATGCCGAACTCGACGCGCTGACCGGCCTTGAGTGTCTCGACGCCGGCGGGCAGTGCCGAGGCGCGGACGTAGACGTCCTCGCCATCCTCCTGGGACAGGAACCCGAAGCCCTTCTCGGCGTCGTACCACTTCACCCGGCCGGTCGGCACTGGTCTCACCCGCTTGTCTGCTCGAACCGATAACGAATAAGCAAAACGCCCCGACAACGCTCGTCGCTTCCGGGACGCGGCACAGATCTTACCGTCCGCGATATCGGCGATCACGTCAGATCCCGCCCGACCCGGTCCGCTGGGTAGGCTGATGGCCACCGCTGGAGGAGAAGGATGCGCCTGGTTCTCAATGTCATCTGGCTGCTCTTCGGCGGGCTGTGGCTGGCGCTGGGCTACCTGCTGGCCGCGCTGGTGTGCTTCGTGCTGATCGTCACGATCCCGTTCGGGTTCGCCGCGCTGCGCATCGGCTCCTACGCGCTGTGGCCGTTCGGCCGCACCATCGTGGACAAGCCGGGGACGCGGCCGGGAGCGTTGATCGGGAACGTGATCTGGGTCATCCTGTTCGGCATCTGGCTGGCGCTCGGGCACATCGTGTCCGCGGTGGCGATGGCGGTGACGATCATCGGCATCCCGCTGGCGCTGGCCAACCTGAAGCTGGTGCCGGTGTCGCTGGTGCCGCTGGGCAAGGACATCGTGCCCGTCGACGCAGGACCGCCGCGAGCCGCCGTATGACCGCCACCAACCTGGGCATCCCGCCGGTGCACCGGCCGCCGGCGCCGGCCCCGGCGCACGGGCCGCTGGTCGACACCTTCGGCCGGGTGGCCACGGATCTGCGGGTGTCGCTGACCGACCGGTGCAACCTGCGCTGCACCTACTGCATGCCGCCGGAGGGGCTGGACTGGCTGCCCGACGAGCAGCTGCTGCGGCCCGAGGAGCTGATCCGGCTGCTGCGCATCGCGGTGACCCGGCTGGGCATCACCGCGGTGCGGTTCACCGGCGGGGAGCCGCTGGTGTTCAAGGGGCTGGAGGAGGTCGTCGCGGCCACCGCGGCGCTGACCCCGCGCCCGGAGATCGCCATGACCACCAACGGGGTGGGACTGGCCCGCCGCGCCGAGGCGCTCAGGGCCGCCGGCCTGGACCGGGTGAACGTCTCGCTGGACACCCTGGACCGGGCGCGCTACGCGCGCATCACCCACCGCGACCGGCTGCCCGACGTGCTCGACGGGCTGGCCGCCGCGCAGCGGGCCGGGCTGGGCCCGGTGAAGGTCAACGCGGTGCTGGACCCGGACACCGGGCTCGCCGACGCGGTGGAGCTGCTGCGGTTCTGCCTGGCGCACGGCTACCAGCTGCGGATCATCGAGCAGATGCCGCTCGACGCCGGGCACACCTGGCGCCGGGAGGCCACGCTGTCGGCCGCGCAGATCCTCGAGGCGCTGGGCCGGCACTTCACCCTCACCCCGGATCCGCGGCCGCGCGGGTCGGCGCCGGCGCGGCTGTGGCGGGTGGACGGCACCGACGCCACGGTGGGGATCATCGCCTCGGTGTCGGAGGCGTTCTGCGCGGCCTGCGACCGCACCCGGCTGACCGCCGACGGTCAGGTGCGCAACTGCCTGTTCGCCCGCGAGGAGACCGACCTGCGCGGGCTGCTGCGCGGCGGTGCCGACGACGCGGTGATCGAGGCCGCGTGGCGGGCCGCGATGTGGGCCAAGGCGGCCGGGCACGGCATCAACGACCCCGACTTCGTCCAACCCGTACGACCCATGAGCGCGATCGGAGGCTGATGCCGGTGTCGTCCGAGACCCGTCATGCGGACCCCGCCGGGGCCGTCGAGGTGACCGTCCGGTTCTTCGCCGCGGCCGCCGCGGCCGCCGGCACCGACGAGCGGGTGCTGACGGTGCCGGCCGGCACCACGCTGGCCGGGCTGGTCGAGGTGCTGGCCGCGTCCGGCCCGGAGCTGGCCCGGGTGCTGCCGCGGTGTTCGTATCTGTGCGACGAGGTGGCGGCGCGCGACCCGGACCGGCCGTTGCGGCCGGGCCAGACCGTCGACGTGTTGCCGCCGTTCGCGGGCGGTTGATTCCCCGAACCCGCGATTTGCCGGCGTGATTTCCGTCACATCACGATCTGATAACGCCGCCGTCGATTGTCGCCGAGGCAAGCGGAATCGCCGGGGACGCGCGGAGCACCCTGCGGTTTTAGAGCCTCTTTAGGATTTGCCGAACGCAAGAAACGCCCGGATCGGCAGGAGATGACGCCGCTCGCGGGAGCCGTTACGGTTCTCCGCAGGCCGAGCGACCGAACATCGCCCGGCCCGCCCGACCCGATCGCGCCGAACTCCATCCATCGGGAAGGGCACCGACGAACCGCGGATGGAGGCGGGGGACCCAACCGGGTCCGCCGACGCGGGCCCGGGGCCGTACGCGGCCCCTAGGGGTGAAGCCGGTGTCGCCGCGGCGACGCCGGCCGGGTGACCTCTCCGACCCGAACCCGACAGCTCACCTCGCGGGCGCTGACGAGAGGACGTAACGCGTAGATGAGTGGACGGCACCGCAAGCCCACCAACTCGGCCAAGAGCGTCGCGAAGCTCGCCTTCACCGGAGCCGTACTCGGCGGTGGCGGTCTAGCCCTGTCCGGTCAGGCCCACGCCGCCACCGACGCCGAATGGGATCAGGTCGCCCGCTGCGAGTCCGGCGGCAACTGGGCCATCAACACCGGCAACGGGTACCACGGTGGTCTGCAGTTCGCGCCGAGCACCTGGCTCGCCCACGGCGGTGCGGAGTTCGCGCCCGCCGCGCACCTGGCCACCAAGGAAGAGCAGATCGCGGTCGCCGAGCGCGTGCTGGCCACCCAGGGCAAGCGGGCCTGGCCGAGCTGCGGCAAGGTGCTGTCCGGCCCGACGCCGCGCAACGTGGTGAAGGACGCCCCCGCTCCGGAGGCCCCGGCCCCGGATGCCCCGGTGCCGCTGGACGCCCCCGCCGGCGAGCTGCCGCCGCCCGCCGATCCGTTCGCTCCCCCGCCGGTCGTGCCCGTGGCCTTCGATCCGCTGGCCGCGCCGCCGGCCCCCGAAGGACTTCCGCCCGCGCCGGCGGACCTCCCGCCGGCCCCGGCCGATGCTGCCCCGGTCGACGCCGTCGCGCCCGCGCCGGCCGAGCCGGTCGTCGTGCCGGCCGCGTTCGAGGCGCCCGCCCCGGCCGATCTGCCGCCCGCGCCCGCGGACCTGCCGCCGGCCCCGGCCGATCTTCCGCCGGCCCCGGTCGCCGAACCGGCCGTCGTCCCGGCCGCGTTCGAGGCCCCGGCGCCCGCCGACGTGCCGCCGGCCCCGGCCGATGCCGTCCCGGCCCCGGCCGACCTGCCGCCGGCCGACGTGATCGTCACCGCCTCGGCGACCTTCGAGGCCGACTGGGACGTCGCGCCGCAGGACGCCGAGCCGGCCGGGCAGCCGCAGACCTGGTCGCTGGGCATCGCCCCGGTGCCCGCGCAGCCGGCCCCGCCGGCTCCCCCGGCGCCCGCCCCGATCCCCGATCCGCTCGCCGGGGTGGAGATCCCGCAGCCGGCCGCCGACCTGGCCAACCAGGCCGTCTCCGGCGACCTGGCGCTGCCGGAGGGCACCCCGCACCTGCCCAGCCCGGAGAACCTGCCGCCCGGCTACACCGCCGACCGCAACGCGCTGCCGCAGGAGAGCTCGGGCGTGACCTACCTGCGCGAGCTGTGGCACGCGATCCAGACCCAGGAGATCTCCGGCAAGGACGCGCTGCTGCTGCTCACCCAGCGGCCGCTGTCGGCCCCCGAGGCCCCGGTCCCGGCTCCCGCCCCCGCCCCGGCGCCCGCGCCGCTGCCGCCGGCCTGACCGGCGGTGGCGGCCGTCAGGCCGAGTTGACCCATTCGTCGGTGCCGTCGGCGAAGAACTGGTGCTTCCACACCGGGATGCGCTCCTTGACCGCGTCGACCAGGCGCGTACAGGTGGTGAACGCCGCGGCGCGGTGATCGGCCGCCACGGCGGCGATGAGCGCGGCGTCCCCGATCTCCAACGGCCCGATCCGGTGGCTGACCGCGATCGCGCGCACCCCCTCGGCATCCGCGGCGACCTCGCCGGCCACCTCGGCGAGCACCTTGGCCGCGGTCGGGTGGGCGGAGTACTCCAGCCGCCGCACCGCCCGGCCGCCGTCGTGGTCGCGCACCACCCCGGCGAACACCACCACCGCCCCGGCCGCGGCGTGCGACACCAGGGCCTCGTGTTCGGCGGCGTCGATGGGCGATTCGGTGACGTCGGCACGCACCACCACGGCGGTCATCTCGAGTGGTCCTTTCCCCGCAGCTGGTCCAGGGCGTGCTCGAGCACGTCGGCGAGCACGCCGAGCCCGTCGCGCACCCCGCCCGGGGAGCCCGGCAGGTTGACGATGAGGGTGCGTCCGGCCACCCCGCACACGCCGCGGGACAGCACCGCGGTGGGCACCTTCGGCAGCCCGGCGCGCCGGATGGCGTCGGCCAGGCCGGGGATCTCGAAGTCGAGCACCTCCCGGGTGACCTCGGGGGTGGCGTCGGTGGGTGCGATGCCGGTGCCGCCGGAGGTGAGGACGACGTCGACGCCGGCGGCCAGGGCGTCGCGCAGCGCCCGGCCCACCGCCGCACCGTCGGGCACCACGACGGGCGGGGCCACGGCGTAGCCGCGGGCGGAGAGCCAGTCGACGAGGATCGGCCCGCAGCGGTCCTGGTAGACCCCGCCGGCGGCGCGGGTGGAGGCGATGATCACCCGCGCGGTGCGGGCCGGCACCGGGCCGGCGGTCATTGCGGGCTCCAGACCCCGGTCTTGCCGCCCTCCTTGCGCAGCACGCGCACGTTGTCGATGCGGGCGGCGGGGTCGACCGCCTTGATCATGTCGTAGACGGTCAGCGCGGCCACGGTCACCGCGGTGAGCGCCTCCATCTCCACCCCGGTGCGGTCGGTGGTACGCACGGTGGCGGTGATGTCGATGCGGTCCGCGCCGATGTCGAAGGCGACCTCGACGCCGGTCAGTGCCAGCGGATGGCACAGCGGCACCAGGTCGGGGGTGCGTTTGGCCGCCATGATGCCCGCGATCCGGGCGGTGGCCAGCGCGTCACCCTTGGGCAGGCCGCCGGACGAGACGAGCTCGACGACGTCGGCACGGGTGTGCACCGTGCCGCCGGCGACGGCGACCCGCTTGTTGGCCCGTTTGTCGCTGACGTCGACCATCCGCGCGGCGCCGGTCTCGTCGACGTGGGAGAGCCGGCCGGGGGTGGGGTCCGCGTCAGCGCCGGTGGTCACCGTTGGTCACTTGTTGACGACCGTGACCGGGTGCGCGTACGGCAGTTCCTCCGCGGGAAGCGGGAAGGTGACATCGCCGAACGGCGACAGCGCGCCGGTGCGGTCCGCGGCCAGTTCGGTCACGGCATGCGCGTCACCGTCGAGCTTCGGCCAACCGTTGTCGACGTAATGCTTCTTGTTGTCTGCCACGCCCACATTGTGGCAAACCGCGGGCGCGGCGGCGCAGGTGGTCGCTGTCTTAGGCTGGTCGGCAATGACCGAACAATCCCCGGGCATCCCGCTGGGGGCCTGGCTGGCCGAGCTTCCGGACGAGCGGCTCGTCCGACTGCTGCAGCTGCGGCCCGATCTCACCCAGCCCCCGCCCGGAACGCTCGCGGCGCTGGCCGCGCGCGCGCTGTCGCGCCAGTCGGTCAAAGCCGCCACCGACGGGCTGGACTTCCTGCACCTGGCGGTGCTCGACGCGCTGCTGGTGCTGCACGCCGACACCACCCCCACCCCGGTGCACAAGCTCACCGAACTGCTGGCCGGCCGCGCCGACGCCGACACCGTCGCCGGCGCGCTGGAGGCGCTGCGGGAGCGGGCCCTGGTGTGGGGCGGCGACGAGGTACGGGTGGCCGCCGAGGCGGCCTCGGCGCTGCCCTGGTACCCGGGGCAGGCGGTGCTCGAGGACGACGGCCGCTCCGCCGCCGAGATCGCCGCGCAGCTGGCCGCGCTGGACCCGGTGCCGCGCGAGCTGCTGGACCGGCTGCTGGAGGGCCCGCCGGTGGGCCGCACCCGCGACGCCGCCCCGGACACCCCGCCGGACCGCCCGGTGCAGCGGCTGCTGGCCGCCGGGCTGCTGCGCCGGCTCGACGACGAGACGGTCATCCTGCCCCGGCTGGTCGGGCAGGTGCTGCGCGGCGAGACCCCCGGCCCCACCACCCTGCACCCGCCGGACCCGGTGGTCTCGACCACCTCGCAGCGCGACGTCGACGCCACCGCCGCCGGGGCGGCGCTGGACCTGATGCGCGAGGTCGACCTGGTGCTCGACACGCTGGGCGCCGCGCCGGTGCCGGAACTGCGCAGCGGCGGGCTCGGGGTGCGCGACCTCAAGCGGCTGACCAAGAGCACCGGCATCGACGAGCGGCGGCTGGCGCTGATCCTGGAGGTGGCCGCCGGGGCGGGGCTGATCGCGGCCGGGGTGCCCGACACCGGGCCCGACGACGAGGACACCGGCGCCTTCTGGGCGCCGACGGTGGCCGCCGACCGGTTCGCCGAGGCGCCCGCCGCGGTGCGCTGGCACCTGCTCGCCGCCACCTGGCTGGAGCTGCCGGCCCGCCCCAGCCTGGTGGGCAGCCGCGGCCAGGACGGCAAGCCGTACGCCGCGCTGTCGGACGCGCTGTTCTCCAACGCCGCCCCGCTGGACCGGCGGCTGCTGCTGGAGCTGCTGGCCGAGTTGCCCCCGGGCGCCGGGGTGGACGCCGCCTCGGCGTCGGCCGCGCTGATCTGGCGGCGGCCCCGGTGGGCGGCGCGGCTGCAGGCCGGCCCGGTCGGTGACCTGCTCGAGGAGGCGCACGCGCTGGGGGTGCTGGGCCGCGGGGCGCTGGCCGGCCCGGCACGGGCCCTGCTGGCCGAGGAGCCGGAGGAGGCCGTGGTCGCCGCGATGGGCAGGGCGCTGCCCGCCCCGATCGACCACTTCCTGCTGCAGGCCGACCTGACCGTGGTGGTGCCCGGCCCGCTGGAACGCTCCCTGGCCGACCGGCTCGCCGAGGTGGCGACGGTGGAGTCGGCGGGCGCGGCGATGGTGTACCGGATCAGCGAGGCCTCGGTCCGGCGCGCCCTGGACGCCGGGCGCAGTGCCGGGGAGCTGCACGGCTTCTTCGAGCGGTACTCGAAAACCCCGGTGCCGCAGAGCCTGACCTACCTCATCGACGACGTGGCCCGCCGGCACGGACAGCTGCGGGTCGGCATCGCGGCGTCGTTCGTGCGCTGCGAGGACCCCGCCCTGCTCACCCAGGCGCTGGCCGCGCCCGGCATGGACCGGCTGGAGGTGCGGCTGCTCGCGCCGACGGTGGCGGTGTCGCAGGCCCCGCTCAAGGAGGTGCTGGACACGCTGCGGGCGGCCGGGTTCGCGCCGGCGGCCGAGGACGCCACCGGCGCGGTGGTGGACCTGCGCACCCGGGGCGCCCGGGTGGCCAGCCCGCCGGTGCGCCGCCGCGGCTGGCGGCCGAAGCCGCCCACCCCGGAGACGCTGGCCGCGGTGGTCAAGGTGTTGCGCAAGGTGGCGTCGGCCTCGCCGGTGGGCGGGCGGCTCGATCCGGCGGTGGCGATCGCCGAGCTGCAGGAGGCCGCGTTGCAGCAGCGGTCGGTGGTGATCGGCTACGTCGACGCCGCCGGGGTGGCCACCCAGCGGGTGGTGGAGCCGATCGCGGTGCGCGGCGGGCAGCTGAGCGCCTTCGACCCGGCCACCGGCCGGGTCCGCGACTTCGCCATCCACCGGGTGACCTCGGTGGTGGCGGCCGGCACCGGGGACGCCGACGACCCCCGGCAGCCGGCCGACTCTGGATAATGAGTGGAATGAGTTCCGCCCCTGATGGGCCGCTGATCGTCCAGTCCGACAAGACCGTGCTGCTCGAGGTCGACCACGAGCTGGCCGGTGCGGCCCGGGCCGCGATCGCGCCGTTCGCCGAACTGGAACGCGCGCCCGAACACGTGCACACCTACCGCATCACCCCGCTGGCGCTGTGGAACGCCCGCGCGGCCGGCCACGACGCCGAACAGGTGGTCGACGCGCTGGTGACCTACTCGCGCTACCCGGTGCCGCAGCCGCTGCTGGTCGACATCGTCGACACCATGGCCCGCTACGGCCGGCTGCAGCTGGTCAAGCACCCGGCGCACGGGCTGGTGCTGGTGAGCCTGGACCGCGCGGTGCTCGAGGAGGTGCTGCGCAACAAGAAGATCACCCCGATGCTGGGGGCGCGCATCGACGACGACACCGTGATCGTGCACCCTAGCGAGCGCGGCCGGATCAAGCAGGCGCTGCTCAAGATCGGTTGGCCCGCCGAGGATCTCGCCGGCTACGTGGACGGCGAGGCGCACCCCATCGCGCTGGTGCAGGACGGCTGGCAGCTGCGCGACTACCAGCAGATGGCCGCCGACTCGTTCTGGGAGGGCGGCTCAGGTGTGGTGGTGCTGCCGTGCGGCGCGGGTAAGACCCTGGTCGGCGCGGCGGCGATGGCCAGGGCCAGCGCCACCACGCTGATCCTGGTGACCAACACGGTCGCCGGCCGGCAGTGGAAGCGCGAACTGCTGGCCCGCACCACGCTGACCGAGAACGAGATCGGCGAGTACTCCGGGGAGAAAAAGGAGATCCGCCCGGTCACCATCGCCACCTACCAGGTGATCACCCGCCGCACCAAGGGCCAGTACAAGCACCTGGAGCTGTTCGACAGCCGCGACTGGGGGCTGATCATCTACGACGAGGTGCACCTGCTGCCCGCGCCGGTGTTCCGGATGACCGCCGACCTACAGTCGCGCCGGCGGCTCGGGCTGACCGCGACACTGATCCGCGAGGACGGCCGCGAGGGCGACGTGTTCAGCCTGATCGGGCCCAAACGCTACGACGCGCCGTGGAAGGACATCGAGGCGCAGGGCTGGATCGCGCCGGCCGAGTGCATCGAGGTGCGGGTCACCATGACCGACAACGAGCGGATGCTCTACGCCACCGCCGAACCGGACGAGCGCTACAAGATCTGCGCCACCGTGCACACCAAGGTCGCGGTGGTGAAGTCGATCCTGGAGCGGCACAAGGGCGAGCAGACGCTGGTGATCGGCGCGTACCTGGACCAGCTCGAGGAGCTCGGGCAGGAACTGAACGCGCCGGTGATCACCGGGTCCACCCGGAACGCCGAGCGGGAGGCGCTGTTCGACGCGTTCCGGCGCGGCGAGGTGTCCACGCTGGTGGTGTCGAAGGTGGCGAACTTCTCCATCGACCTGCCCGAGGCGTCGGTGGCGGTGCAGGTCTCCGGCACCTTCGGATCCCGCCAGGAGGAGGCGCAGCGGCTGGGCCGGCTGCTGCGGCCCAAGGCCGACGGCGGCGGCGCGGTGTTCTACTCGGTGGTCTCCCGCGACAGCCTCGACGCCGAGTACGCCGCGCACCGGCAGCGGTTCCTGGCCGAGCAGGGCTACGGCTACATCATCAAGGACGCCGACGACCTGCTCGGCCCGGCGATCTGACCGCCCGGTCGGGTCAGGTGTGCGGGCCGACCGGTTTGACGACGGTCAGCAGCACCGCGGAGTCCTCCAGCGCGTGCAGGGCGTGGCGCTGCGGCGGCACGACGATCTGATCCCCCGGCGAGCCCTCCCAACCGTGGTCGCCGGCGGTGAGCCGGACCCGGCCGGTCAGCACCTGCAGGGTGGCCTCGCCCGGGCTCTCGTGCTCGTCGAGCGCGGTGCCGGCGACCAGCGCGATCAGCGTCTGCCGCAGGGTGTGCTCGTGGCCGCCGTAGACGGTGGTGGCGCTGCGCCCGGCGCCGGCGGTGCGCGCCTTGGCGAGGTGCTCGCGGGCCAGCGCGGTCAGCGAGATCTTCTCCATACTCCGTACCCCCTTTCTCGGGCCCCGTTGGCGGGACCGGCCCGGCAGCGCGCGCGGATCAGCCGAGCGCCGGGATGACCTGTCGTTCGAACAGTTCGATGCCGGAGCGGTCGTAGGCCGCCTCGGGGAAGTAGAGGATGGCGTACTCGCAGCCGAGCCGGCGCATCCGCTGCAGCTTCTCGACGACCTGCTCGGGGGTGCCGGTGGCCGCCTCCGGGGCGGTCGTCGCCTCCAGCATCGCCGCGGCCGCCTCCTCCCCCACCCGGGAGACCAGCCGGCTGCGGATGCGGGCCAGCCGGTCGGCGACGTCGGCCTCGGTTTCGCCGATGACGGCGTTGAAGTTGGCCGAGCGCACGATCGCGTCGAAGTCGGTGCCCACCTCCCGGCAGTGCGCGGCGAGCACCTCGGACTTGTGGGCGAAACCCTCCGGGTCGCAGGTGAAGTTGGTGTACTGGGCGTACTTGGCCGCGATGCGCAGCGTCACCTTCTCCCCGCCGCCGGCGATCCACAGCGGGATTCCGTTGGGCTGCAATGGCTTCGGCGCAACGATCGCACCGTCGACCTGGTAGTGGCGGCCGTCGAAGCTGACCCGGCCGGCCCGCCAGGCCTCCCGCATGATCTGCACGCCCTCGTCCAGGCGGGCCAGGCGCACCCCGGCCGACGGGAAACCGTAGCCGTAGGCCCGCCATTCGTGTTCGTACCAGCCGGCGCCGATGCCCATCTGCAGTCGGCCGCCGGAGACGATGTCGACGGTGGCGGCCACCTTGGCCAGATACACCGGATTGCGGTAGCTCATGGCGGTGCACATCTGGCCGAGCTTGACCCGGTCGGTGGCCGCGGCGTAGGCCGCCATCAGCGACCACGCCTCGTGGGTGGCCTCGTCGGTCGGCATCGGCACGGTGTGGAAATGGTCGTAGACCCAGATGGAGTCCCAGCCGTCGCTCGCGTCGGCGTAGCCGGCCAGGTCGCGCATCACCTGCCAGTGCCGCTCGGTGGGGATGTCAACGAGGTCCAGCCGCCAGCCCTGCGGGATGAACAAACCGAAGCGCATGAATCCCGACTCTAGCCCCGGAGGCGCGGGCTGCACCGGAGGGTTTGCCATGTCCACCCGGGATCTGTCGGGGTTCGCCCGGGAAGCTTTCCCGGTTCGCCCGGAACCTGTCGGGGTTGCGGACTACCCTCGCGGACATGGCCCTTTCCAGGGAGGAACGCGAGCAGTTCCTCGCCGAACCGCACATCGCGGCGTTGTCGGTCTTCGCCGGTGACCGCCGGGGCCCGCTGACGGTGCCGATCTGGTACCAGTACCGGCCGGGCGGCCAGCCGTGGGTGCTCACCGGCGCCGGCTCGCGCAAGCACCGGCTGATCGAGTCGTCGGGGTACTTCTCGCTGATGGTGCAGCGGCTGGAGCCGACGGTGCGCTACGTCTCCGTCGACGGGGCGGTGGACCGGATCGAACCGGGCACCGACGCCATGATGGAGGAGCTGGCCTACCGCTACCTGCCGCCGGAGCGGGCCAAACCCTATCTGGAGTACGCGCACCGCGAGCTCGGCGAGCACGTGGCGATCCATCTGCGGCCGCTGCACTGGCTGTCGGCCGACCTGGGTGCCCTGTAGCGCGCGGACGGGCCTCGGCGTCGGGCACGGGTTTTGCGCGGCCGTCGGGATCCCGGTGCCCACCGGTCCGGCGAATTCGGTTGCACCGGAGGCGGTCCGCACCACCGGACATGCGAACGGGGCCCCCGACCTCGGTCGGGGGCCCCATCTGCGGAGCGTGCTACTTCAGCAGGGACGCCGGCGGGTTGAACCGGTCGCCGTAGCGCTCGGCGAGCTGCTTGGCGCGCGCGACGAACGCCTCCTTGCCGGTGCCGAACTCACCCTGGTAGCCCTGGATGAACTGGGCGGTGCCACCGGTCCAGGCCGGGTAGCCGATGCCCATGATCGAGCCGATGTTGGCGTCGGCGGTGGAGGTGATGACCCCCTCGTCGAGGCACTTCTGGGTCTCCAGCGCCTCGGCGAACAGCATCCGGTCGATGATGTCCTGCAGCGGGATCTGGGTGCTGCCGGAGTTGAACAGCTCCCGCAGCCCCGGCCACAGGCCGACCCGCTTGCCGTCGACGTACTCGTAGAACCCGGCGCCCTTGAGCTTGCCGGAGCGGCCGAGCTCGACCATCTTGTTCACCACCGCCTCGGCCGGGTGCGGCTCGTAGGTCTTGCCCTCGGCCTCGGTGGCCTTGCGGGTCTCGGTGGCGATCTTCTGCATCAGCTCCAGGTTGAGCTCGTCGGACAGCTGCAGCGGCGCGGCCGGGTAGCCGGCCATGCCGCCCGCCCGCTCGATGCTGGCCGGCTCCACGCCCTCGCCGAGCATCGCCAGCGCCTCGTTGACGAAGGTGCCGATCACCCGGCTGGTGTAGAAGCCGCGGCTGTCGTTGACCACGATCGGGGTCTTGCCGATCGCCAGGGTGTAGTCGAACACCCGGGCCAGCGCCTCGTCGGAGGTCTTCTCGCCCTTGATGATCTCGACCAGCGGCATCTTGTCGACCGGCGAGAAGAAGTGGATGCCGATGAAGTCCTGCGGACGCTTCACCGCGGTGGCCAGGCCGGTGATCGGCAGGGTCGAGGTGTTCGAGCCGAGGATGGCGTTGGGCTCGACGATGTCCTCGATCTCCTGGAACACCTTGTGCTTGAGCTCGGAGTTCTCGAAGACGGCCTCGATGACGAAGTCCACCCCGGCCAGGTCGGCGGCGTCGGCGGTCGGCTTGATCCGGTCCAGCAGCGCCTTGGACTTCTCCTCGGTGGTGCGGCCCCGCTCCAGCGCCTTGGCCTCCAGCTTCTCGCTGTAGCCCTTGCCGCGCTGCGCGGCCTCGAGGGTGACGTCCTTGAGCACCACCTCGAAGCCGGCCTTGGCCGACACGTAGGCGATGCCCGCGCCCATCATGCCCGCGCCGAGCACGCCGATCTTGGTCGGCCGGCTGGCCGGGATGCCCTGCGGACGCGACCCGCCACCGTTGATGGTCTGCAGGTCGAAGAAGAACGCCTGGATCATGTTCTTGGCGACCTGACCGGTGACCAGCTCGACGAAGTAGCGGCTCTCGATGCGGCTGGCGGTGTCGAAGTCGACCATCGCGCCCTCCACCGCCGCGCACAGGATCGCCCGCGGCGCCGGCATCGGCGCACCCTTGAGCTGCTTCTTCAGCAGGGCCGGGAACGACGGCAGGATGCCGGCCAGGGCCGGGCTGGCGGGGGTGCCGCCGGGCATCTTGTAGCCCTTGGCGTCCCACGGCTGCACACCGGCGTCCGGGTTGGCCTTGATCCAGGCCTTGGCGGCCGGGACGAGTTCCTCGACGCTGCCGACGAGCTCGTCGATCAGGCCGATCTCCTTGGCCTTGGCCGGCCGGAACCGGGTGCCCTGGGACAGGATCTCCATGAAGGCCTTCTGGATGCCGAACATCCGCACGGTGCGGGTGACCCCGCCACCGCCGGGCAGCAGGCCCAGGGTGACCTCGGGCAGCCCGATCTGCACACCCTTGACGTCGGCGGCGATGCGGTGGTGGCAGGCCAGCGCGATCTCCAGGCCACCGCCGAGCGCGGCGCCGTTGATGGCGGCGACCACCGGCTTGCCCAGGGTCTCCAGCTTGCGCAGGTCGGCCTTGATCGCCTCGACCTCGGCGAACACCGCGGGGGCGTCCTCCGGGCGGGTGTTGATCATGCCCTTGAGGTCACCGCCGGCGAAGAACGTCTTCTTCGCGCTGGTGATGACCACGCCGGTGATCGAATCCTTCTCGGCCACAAGGCGTTCCACGGCGTTGTGCATGGACTCCTTGTAGTGCTCGTTCATCACGTTGGCCGAGCCGGTCGGGTCGTCCAGCGTCAGCGTGACGATGCCGTCGGCGTCCTTGTCCCACTTGATGGTGTTTTCTGCCATGGTTTCTCAGGCCTCTCAGACTCGCTCGATGATGGTGGCCACGCCCATGCCGCCGCCGACGCAAAGGGTGATCAGCGCACGCTTGGCGCCACGCCGCTCCAGCTCGTCGACCATGGTGCCGGTGATCATCGCCCCGGTGGCACCCAGCGGGTGACCCATCGCGATCGCACCGCCGTTGACGTTGAGTTTCTCGTCGGGGATGTTCAGGTCCTTCTGGAACTTCAGCACCACCGACGCGAACGCCTCGTTCAGCTCGAACAGGTCGATGTCGTCGACCGTCAGGCCCGCCTTGGCCAGCACCTTCTTGGTGGCCGGGGTCGGGCCGGTCAGCATGATGACCGGGTCGGAGCCGCTGGTGGCGGTGGCCACCACCCGGGCCCGCGGGGTCAGCCCCGCCGCCTTGCCGGCGGCCTCGGAGCCGATCAGCACCAGGGCCGCGCCGTCGACGATGCCGGAGCTGTTGCCACCGGTGTGGACGTGGTTGATCTTCTCCACCCAGTGGTACTTCTGCAGCGCCACGTCGTCGAAGCCGCCCATCGCGCCGATGTCGGCGAACGCCGGCTTGAGCTTGGCCAGGCCCTCCATCGTGGTATCCGGACGCATGTGCTCGTCGTGGTCGAGGATGACCAGGCCGTTCTGGTCGCGCACCGGCACCACCGACTTGGCGAAGTACCCGCCCGACCAGGCCGCCGCCGCCCGCTGCTGGCTGCGCAGCGCGTAGGCGTCGACGTCCTCACGGGAGAAGCCCTCGATGGTGGCGATGAGGTCCGCGCCGATGCCCTGCGGCACAAAGCCGACCTGGTAGTTGGTGTCCGGGTCGCCGGCCCAGGCGCCGCCGTCGGAGCCCATCGGCACCCGGCTCATCGACTCCACGCCGCCGGCCAGCACCATGTCCTCGAAGCCCGAGCGCACCTTCTGGGCGGCGATGTTGACCGCCTCCAGGCCGGAGGCGCAGAACCGGTTGAGCTGCACACCGCCGACGGTCTCCGGCAGCCCGGAGGCCAGCACCGCGGTGCGGGCGATGTCGCCGCCCTGCTCACCGACCGGCGACACGCACCCCAGCACGAGGTCGTCGATCAGGGCCGGATCCATCTGCGGGTGGCGCCGGCGCAGCTCGTTGATCAGGTTCACCACCAGATCAAGCGGCTTGACCTCGTGCAACGACCCGTTCTTCTGCTTGCCACGAGGCGTACGGATCGCCTCGTAGATGAAGGCTTCTTCGGACATGTCTGTCGGTTCTCCAAGTCCTGTTCGGAACGTGCGGATTGTCCCGCTGACCGCGAGCCTATCAGCCTCCCCCAACCGCTTGGTTGGGCCTACCCGCCGGTAACAACGAGGTCCCTTTCCTCCCGCGAGCGGTCGCGCACATCCCCTTTTTCGGCGCCCGTGCGGGGGTGTCCGCGTCTGCTCGGCAGCGCAGGGGGACCCGGCACTACGCTCGACGGGCGTGACCGTGCAGCGCCTGCGCCCGTATGCCACCACGATCTTCGCCGAGATGTCGGCGCTGGCCGCCCGGCTCGGGGCGGTGAACCTCGGGCAGGGCTTCCCGGACGAGGACGGCCCGGCCGCGATGCTGCGGATCGCCGAGCGCGCCATCGCCGAGGGCGTCAACCAATACCCGCCCGGACCCGGCATCGCCGCGCTGCGTGAGGCGGTGGCCGCCCAGCGCGCGCGCCACCACGGCATCTCCTACGACCCGGAGACCGAGGTGCTCATCACCGTCGGCGCCACCGAGGCCATCGCCGCGGCGGTGCTCGGGCTCGTCGAACCGGGCTCGGAGGTGCTGCTCATCGAGCCGTTCTACGACTCCTACTCCCCCGCCGTGGCGATGGCCGGCTGCACCCGGGTGGCGGTGCCGCTGCGCGCCGAGGACTTCACCCTGGACCTGACCGCCCTGCGCGCCGCGGTCACGCCGCGCACCCGCGCCATGATCGTCAACACCCCGCACAACCCCACCGGGCGGGTGTTCGGCGAGCCGGAACTGCGCGGGATCGCCGAACTGGCCGTCGAACACGACCTGCTGGTGATCACCGACGAGGTCTACGAGCAGCTCATCTACGACGGGCACCGGCACCTGCCGCTGGCCGGCTTCCCGGGCATGGCCGAACGCACGGTGACGATCTCCAGCGCGGCCAAGATGTTCAACTGCACCGGCTGGAAGATCGGCTGGGCCTGCGGCCCGGCCGAGCTGATCGCCGGGGTGCGGGCGGCCAAGCAGTACCTGACCTACGTGGGCGGGGCGCCGTTCCAGCCGGCGGTGGCGCACGCGCTCAACCACGAGGACGCCTGGGTGGCCGGGCTGCGGGACACCCTGCGGGCCCGCCGCGACCGGCTGGCCTCGGCGCTGGCCGAGCTCGGCTTCGGGGTGCACCCGAGTTTCGGTACCTATTTCCTGTGCGCGGATCCCCGGCCGCTCGGCTACGACGACGGGACCGCGTTCTGCGCCGAGCTGCCGCACCGCGCCGGGGTGGCGGCGATCCCGATGTCGGCGTTCTGCGATCCGGACGCGCCGCACGCCGCGGCGTGGAAACACTTGGTGCGCTTCACGTTCTGCAAGCGCGACGAGACCCTCGACGAGGGCATCCGGCGGCTGGCCGCGCTGCGCCGCTGACCGGTCAGCGCGCGCACTGCTGCATCACCCGGCGGCGCAGCTCCTCGGTGGCCACCTGCAGCACGATGCGCTTGGCCCGCTTGACCAGGAACCGCGGCACCGGCGCGAACGGCTCCACGACGAGGTCGAAGCGCACCCGGGTGCGGTCGCCCTCGGGGGTGAGGTTGTACTCGCCGTGCTGGCCGCGCTGCCGGAAGGTCTCCTCCGCATCCCACACCACCCACCTTGGGCCCCAGTGGTATTCGAGAACCTCCTGGTCGGTGATGCCCATCAGCCGCAGACTCGCCCGCACCCGGTGGGGCCGGCCGTCGGGGTGGCGGTCGAGCACCTCGGTGCGGCGGTGCAGCGGTGACCAGGACGGCATCGCCTCGATGTCGGCCAGCACGTCCATGATCCGTTCCGGCGGGGCGTCGACGACGATCTCCCGCGACGCTCTGACGGCCACGAGCAAATCCTAGTGTCGTCCGCGCCCGCGTGCGCCCTTCTAGCATGCAGGGGATGGATCGGGCGGAGGCACTGCGCGGGCTGCTGAGCGCGGCCGGGGTGCGCGACGTCCGGGTGGACGCCACCACCCGGGCGGTCTACTCGTCGGACGCGTCGCTGTACCGGGTGGTGCCGACGGCGGTGGCGTTCCCGGCCGACCACGACGAGGTGGCCGCGGTGCTCGACGTATGCCGCCGGGAGGGGGTGCCGGTCACCGCGCGCGGGGCGGGCACCTCGATCGCCGGCAACGCGGTGGGCGCCGGGGTGGTGCTGGAGTTCAGCCGGTACCTGAACCGGGTGCTCACGGTGGACCCGGACGCCCGCACCGCGGTGGTGCAGCCCGGGGTGGTGCAGGCCGAGCTGCAGCGGGCCGCCGCCCCGTTCGGGCTGCGGTTCGGCCCGGACCCGTCGTCGGCGTCGCGCTGCACGATCGGCGGGATGATCGGCAACAACGCCTGCGGGTCGCGGGCGCTGGGCTACGGCCGCACCTCCGACAACGTGACCGGGCTGCGGGTGCTCACCGCCGCCGGGGACGAGCTGCGGCTGCGTTCCGGCGCCCCCGCCCCCGAGCACCCGGCGCTGTCGGCGCTGGCGGGCCTGACCCGTTCCGGGCTGGCGGTGATCCGCACCGAGTTCGGCCGGTTCGGCCGCCAGGTGTCCGGGTACGCGCTCGAGCACCTGCTGCCCGAGCGCGGGTTCGACGTGGCCCGGCTGCTGGTCGGCAGCGAGGGCACGCTGGCGGTGTGCACCGAGGCGACGGTGCGGCTGGTGGCCGACCCGGCGCACCGCACGCTGGTGGTGCTGGGCTACCCGGACATCGCCGCGGCCGGGGACGCCACCCCGGCGATCCTGCCGTTCCGGCCCACCGCCTGCGAGGGCCTGGACTCCCGCATCGTCGAGGTGGTGCGCCGGCGCAAGGGGGCGGCGGCGGTGCCGCCGCTGCCGGCCGGGGCCGCGTGGGTGTTCGTGGAGGTGGCCGGCGCGGCCGCCGCCGAGGTGGCCGACCGGGTTCGCGCGGTGGCAACCAGTTGCGGCGCAATGGATTCCATTGTTGTCGAGGACCCGGCGCAGGCGGCCGCGCTGTGGCGGATCCGCGCCGACGGGGCGGGGCTCTCGGCGCGCAGCCCGGCCGGCCGGCCCGCCCACGCCGGCTGGGAGGACGCCGCGGTGCCGCCCGACCGGCTGGGCGGTTATCTGCGCGAATTCGACGCGCTGATGGCCGATTTCGGTGTGACCGGGATGCCCTACGGGCATTTCGGGGACGGCTGCATGCACGTGCGGATCGACCTGCCGCTGGACCGGCCGGGCGGGGCCGCGGTGTTCCGGGAGTTCATGTTCGCCGCCGCCGAACTGGTGGTGCGCCACGGCGGGTCGCTGTCGGGTGAGCACGGCGACGGCCGGGCCCGCAGCGAGCTGCTGGGGCTGATGTACTCCGAGCGGGCGCTGGCGCTGCAGGCCGCGGTCAAGCACGCCTTCGACCCGGACGGCCTGCTCAACCCTGGGGTGCTCGTCGCGCCCCGCCCGCTGGACGCCGACCTGCGTATCCCGGCCGCGCCGGCGCTGCGGCACGGCCTGGCGCTGGCCTACCGCGACGACGGCGGGGACTTCGGCCGGGCGGTGCACCGCTGCACCGGAGTGGGCCGGTGCCGGGCCGGGGGCGGCGGCGCCGACGTGATGTGCCCGTCCTACCGGGCCACCCGGGAGGAGAAGGACTCCACCCGGGGCCGGGCCCGGGTGCTGCAGGAGATGATCAACGGCAACCTGGTGCGCGGCTGGCGCGCCCCGGAGGTGCACGAGGCGCTGGAGCTGTGCCTGGCCTGCAAGGGCTGCGCCTCGGACTGCCCGACCGGGGTGGACATGGCCGCCTACAAGGCCGAGGTGCTGCACCAGGCCTACCGGGGCCGGATCCGGCCGGTGTCGCACTACACGCTGGGCCGGCTGCCGCGCTGGGCCCGGCTGGCCGCGGCCGCGCCGTGGCTGGCCAACGCCGTGCTGCGGCTGCCCGGGGCGGTGGCGCTGGCCGGGGTGGACCGGCGCCGCCGGGTGCCGGCGTTCGCGCCGCGCACCTTCCGGTCCTGGTTCGCCGGCCAGGATCTGCCGGCGGGCGACGAGGTGCTGTTGTTCGTCGACACCTTCACCGACCACTTCTGCCCCGAGGTCGGCATCGCCGCGGTGCGGGTGCTGGCCGCGGCCGGTTACCGGGTGCGGCTGCCCGAGCGGCCGGTGTGCTGCGGGCTGACCTGGATCTCCACCGGCCAGCTCGACGCCGCCCGCCGCCGGCTCGACGGCACCCTGTCGGCGCTGGCGCCGGCGGTGCGCCGCGGGGTGCCGGTGGTCGGGCTGGAGCCGTCGTGCACGGCGGTGCTGCGCTCGGATGCGCTCGAGCTGGTCGGCGGGCCGGATGCCGAGGCGGTGGCGGCCGCCACCCGCACGCTGGCCGAGCTGCTGACGGCGCGGGGCTGGCGGCCACCGGCGCTGACCGGCACCACGGTCGTCGCGCAGCCGCACTGCCACCACCACGCGGTGATGGGCTGGGAGACCGATCTGGCGCTGCTGCGCTCGGCCGGTGCCCGGGTGCAGCGGCTGGGTGGCTGCTGCGGGCTGGCCGGCAACTTCGGGGTGGAGCGGGGCCACTACGAGGTGTCGGTGGCGGTGGCCGAGCAGCAGCTGCTGCCGGCGGTGCGGGCGGCGGCACCGGATGCGGTGGTGCTGGCCGACGGCTTCTCCTGCCGCACCCAGTTGGCGGACCTGTCCGACCGGCGCGGGGTGCACCTGGCCGAGCTGCTCGCCGGGCGGCTCGCACCCCTACCATCCCAGGCATGATCGGCCGCGCGCTCGCCGCCGTCACCGCCGCCGCGGTGCTGGCCGGGTGCGCGCCGCTGCGGCCGGCCGCCGTCCCCGACACCCCGGCGGCCGAGGCGGCCGGTGCCGGCTCCGCGGCCGAGCCGCCGCAGCTGCCGCCGCCCACCCGGTTCGTCGGGGTCGCCGACGCGCTGCCGCCGACCCGGTGGGCGGCGGCGCCGGTGCCCGGTGTGCGGATCGGGCACGTCAACAGCGGCGGCGAGGTGGAGGCCTGCACGCTCGGTCCGGCGGTGCGCGGCCGGGACGGCCGCGCGGGGTTCCTCATCGTGGGGCACTGTGCCGACGGCAGCCGGCGGATCTACTGGCAGGCCGAGCCGGGTGGGGCGACGAGCCGGCTCGGCGTCGCCGAGACCCCGGACTACCGGGGACCGGCCGATCCGGCCGTGGTGTGGGCCGAGGTGCCGCTGTCGGCGCAGGCGACGACGATCGCCGGCCATCCGGTGCGCGGGGTGCTGCCCAGCCGGGCGCTGGACCGGCTGGCGCCGGGAACGCCGCTGTTCATCCGGGGACAGGCCAGCGGCACGGTGCGCACCGAGCTGCACCGGGTGGACATGGAACTGCTGCGCTACGCCCACGTGACCCGCAACGGGGACTCCGGGTCACCGGTGTACGTGCTCGACCACGCCGGCAACGCCTGGGTGGTGGGGGTGCATCAGGGCTATCCCGGTGCCACCCGCATCGACACCGCGCTGTACGCGGTCGGTGCGGAGATCATGCGTCATCCGGCGTGAGCCGATGCGCGAAAAATCGCCGGGACTTGGGGCATAAGCTCATGTTCGAGCTTGGTGGTGGCCAGGGCCGGGATCGAACCGGCGACCTTCCGCTTTTCAGGCGGACGCTCGTACCAACTGAGCTACCTGGCCGGAAGGCACCGGCCCTCGCAACCGAAGTGCCTCGCCTTGCTGGCGACCCTGACGGGACTTGAACCCGCGACCTCCGCCGTGACAGGGCGGCGCGCTAACCAACTGCGCCACAGGGCCATGTGTCGTCTCTCATCGCTCGGAGCGCTACGACGTACCCCCTACGGGATTCGAACCCGCGCTACCGCCTTGAAAGGGCGGCGTCCTAGGCCGCTAGACGAAGGGGGCCTGAGCCGAATCTCTCCGGGGCACTCGCAACGCCCGCGCGTTGGGAGCTCCGATAGCTTAAGCAACAGATCCCCGGATTCCCAAATCGGCTGGTCAGAGCCGGTTTTTTGCGGGACTCGCGGGATCGGCCGCCGACTTAGTATCCTTGTGCATCGCAGACGCCCCTATAGCTCAGTTGGTAGAGCTACGGACTTTTAATCCGCAGGTCCCAGGTTCGAGCCCTGGTGGGGGCACCACGACGAGCAATCGGCTGGTCAATCGGCCGCCGGACTCCCCCGCGTCGCCGGGGGTTCCGGGCGCCGCTTCCGCACCGGTCGCTTCGTTGTCGCCGACCGGCTCCACACCGGACGTTCCCGGGGTCCCGTCGCCGGTCTCGGCGCCATCGCCCACCGCACCCCGGATCGCGCGCCTGACATCTCCGGCCCTGCCGCCGCGGTCACCGTGGTCACCTCCGTCCCGGTGCGCCAGCAGCGCCTCGGCGGCCTCCCGCAGTCCCGCATCGGCCGGGTCCCCGCCGGAGTCATCGGCCGGCGCCGCACCCGCCGCTTCGGGCGCCGCCTCGCCGGGACCGGCCGCAAAGCGGCCGGCCGCCGATGGGGGCGGGTCGTTGCGGACGTAGCCGGCGTCGACGATCGGGCGCAGGAAGTCCTCGAGCGGCGCGACGCCGCGCTCCGGCAGGCCGAGGGTGCGCAGCGGCTGCACGAGCGGCAGGAATTCGGTGGGCACCAGGTAGGAGGTGGTGACCCCGCCGAGCGAGTTCACCGTGGTGGTCACGTTCTCCGGCGGCACGGCGGCCAGGTCGACGACCGCGTAGGTCCGCAGCGCGTGCACGTAGACGATGCCGAGCAGGGCGTTGAGCACGGCCGGCAGGTTCCACACCCGGTCCGGGAAGTCGGCGAACCCGTCGTACTCACGGGTGATGTACACGGTGTCCCAGGGGGTCTCCGGCGGCAGCAGCATGGTCTTGCCCAGGACGGGCACCCGCGTCCCCTGCCCGAGGTGGCGCAGCATGCCCTGCGGGTTCGACGGGTCACCGGCGGCGATGAAGGTCAGCTCACGGGGCCGGGCCGCCGGTCCTCGGGCAGGGCCATCAGCTGTGCCTTGAGCTCGCCGATGACCAGGGCGCCCTGGGAGATGCCGACCAGCGTCTTGTCGCCGGGGATCGAGTCCAGCAGCGTCATCGCCATCCGGACGCCGATGCCCACCGACCAGTCCATGAACAACGGCGAGGCCGGGTACGGGATGCTCACCTCGGGGTCGCCACCGGTGTACGGCAGGTTCCAGGGGTCGGTGCCGGACATCGACGGCAGGCTGGTGCCGGCCAGGGTCAGCACGGTGTCCGCACCCGCCGGGGCGGGTACCGGCCAGCTGCCCGCGACGAGGACCGCGCCGGCCAGGGCAACGCCGCGACGGAACCGCATGCAAACCCACCCCCACTGCCCTCAAGGCGCGCAACGGCAACCCGACAGCACCCGAAGAACACCGATCTACCAGAGACAACGACGCCGATGTCCGAGCACAGCAGTCTAGTTCGGGGACACACTCGACGCCTGTCGAGCAAACCCGATCAGGGTGTGAGCTTGGACGCCACAACTACACGTCGGGGCAGTAGTGGATGGACTTGCCCCGCTCGCTCTCCGGCGGCAGATGCCACCGCGGGGTGTGCACCAGCGGCGCGTCGGCCGGGATACGGCCGGCCGCCCGGTCCCAGCCGGCCCGGGCGCGCGGATGCATCCGCCGTCGGGGCGGGATCAGCTTGAACACCAGGTTCACGGTGCGGCCGAACAGCCGGTGCAGCCGCTCGTCGCGCGCCGACCAGGTGTAGCCCATCAGCTCGCGCACCGGCGGGTCGTAGAGCCCGACGGTCACCCACACCGCGAACGGCTCGAACACCCGCAGGAACGCCCGCCACAGCGGGTCCGGCAGCCACGCCATCGACGGGTGCTTGGGCATCGTCTTCAGGTTGAGCACCTCGCGGGCCGCCCAGGTGTTCTCCAGCACCTCGCGACACATGTGGTCCCAGTACTGCTGGAACTCCTCCCAGCTGCCCGGCACCGGCCGCATGCTCATGCCGTACATCCGGTACCAGGTGATGTGCTCGTCGAACAGTTGGCGCTTCTCGTCCTCGGTGAGGCCGTCGCCGAAGTGCTCGGCGGTCAGGATGGTGCCCATGAAGAAGGTGGCGTGCGCCCAGTAGAAGACGTCCGGGTTCAGCGCGTTGTAGCGGCGGCCCTGCTCGTCGACGCCCTTGATGCCGATGTGGTAGTCACGCACCTCGCGGCCGGTCTGCGGGGCGCGGTCGCCGTCGAAGACCACCCCGCCGATCGGGTACAGCGACCGGAACAGCCGGGGCAGCCGCTCGGTGAAGAAGATCGAGTGGTCCTTGACCGCCGCACCGAGCTGCGGATGCATGTTCTGCATCGACCCGGCCCACGGCCCCTGCAGCAGGCCCCGCCAGTCGCCGAACAGGCGCCAGGTCAGCGAGTCCGGCCCGAGCGGCTCCGGCGGCGTGCGGTAGTGGCCGGAGACCGGACAGCCGGCGGCCGGCACGTCGGAATCGCTGGTCCCGGGGCGCGCGACGGACGTATCTTGGGTCACTGGTCAACTTCCCGTCAGAATGACTACTGGCGTTGTCAAACTGAACCCTAGGAGTTGAAGTGCCGCCCGGTCAACGTGTACGCCGCTGGTCCGGCGTTCCACTGGAGGATCGCCAGGCCATGCGACGCGACGAGCTGATCGCGGCCGGGGTGAAGCTGCTGGGCGCCGAGGGCGGCCCGGCGCTGACGGTGCGGGCCGTATGCCGGGAGGCCGGCCTGACCGAGCGGTACTTCTACGAAAGCTTCGCCGACCGCGACGAGTTCGTGCGCGCCGTCTACGACGAGGTGTGCACCCGCGCGATGGCGGCGCTGCGCACGGCCGACACGGCGAGGGAGGCCGTGGAGCGGTTCGTCGGGCTGATGGTCGACGACCCGACCGGTGGCCGGGTGCTGCTGCTGGCGCCGTCCTCCGAGCCGGCGCTGTCCCGCTCGGGTGCGGAGTGGATGCCGAGCTTCATCGAGCTGCTGCAGCACAAGCTGACGCGCATCACCGACCCGGCGGCCCAGGCGATGACGGCGACCGCGCTCATCGGGGCGCTGACGACGCTGTTCACCGCCTACCTGGACGGCCGGCTGAGCGTCACCCGCGAACAGTTCATCGACTACTGCGTGGACCTGCTGCTCAGCCGGGCCAACGCCGGCTGAGCCCGGCTACTCGTTGGGGGTGTTCACCTCGGCGAGCGTGCCCTCCTCCGAGTGCGCGGCTCCCTGCTCGGCGTCCCGCGCCTCGCGCCCGCCCTCGGCGGCCGCCGACGTCGGGGTCTGCGTGGCGGCGTCGCCGTTGCAGTCCAGGGTCAGCTGCATCTCACCCTCGGCCGGGGCGTACTGCTCGTAGGACTCGTCGAGAATGCCGGGTCGGATCGACGAGATGGGCTGCGCGTTGATCACGACGCACTCCTCGACGGGCAGTCGGCTGCCGACGACCACACCGATCACGGCCTTCATCCCCTGCTCGCCGAGGGCGGCCGTCGCATCCGCGTAGGTCTGGCCGACGAGGTCCGGCTGGGCGGCGGCGAGGCCACCGCCCAGCACGGCACCACACGCTCCCGCGGCCACCGCCGCGGCGATCAGTCCTGCTTTCATGGTCCCGCCCTTCACCTGGTCCGGAGGTTCATCCCGGACTCCGCAGGGCGCGGAGGGTGTGCACTCCCCCGACTCGGTGGCGCCCCGCGGAGCTCCGCATCGCGGATTCCGGGAGCTGTCCCGAGTCTACGGAAAGACGCAGGGCGGGGTGATCGAACTCACACCGGGGCCCGGTGCGGCCGATCAGTAGTTCGGGGTGCTGACTTCCTCGAGGGTCGACTCCTCGGCCGAGGAGGCTTCCTCGTCGGCGAGCTTGGCCTCCCGACCGAGCGGGTGCTGCACCGAGGTCCCCGGGTTGGTCGCGGTCGCGTAGCCGCCGTTGCAGTTCAGGGCGAGCATGATCTCGCCCTCGTCACCGGCGAACTCGCCGCCGGTGTCACGGACGAAGGAACCGTCCCACGCGGCGGTGACGATGCACTCGTCCTCGTTCAGCTTGTCGCCGACCCGGGAGGCGATGACCGGCTTGCCGCCCTCGTCGCTGATGGCGGACGCGGCATCCGCGTAGGTCTGCCCCACCACATCGGGCGCGGCGGCGGCCAGACCCGACCCGAACAGCACCGAGGCCGAGGCGGCCACGGCACCGCCGGCGAGCACGAGAAGCTGCTTCTTCACTTTGAGCACGACCTCCTGGGTACGGGGTGGCCGCGCCGATCGGCGGCGCGGCCACTGGTGACTGCAAGATCGTAGCGTCGGACGACCGACCTCGCATCACGGAGTGATAACAAAGGTTACAGCCCGGTCACGGTGCCGCGCCCGGGCGGAGGTCGACGCCCCAGGCTCAGCCCTCCGGCTCACACAGGCCGGTGCGCTCACAGAACCGCACGCACCAGTCCCGCTCGATGCAGTAGTCCGGCTTGCGCTCGATGTTGCGCTTGATCGCCTCGGCGGTCTCCCGCTCCTTCTTGGCCCTCGCCCCCAGCGGGGAGGTGACCGAGTTGCCCGGCTTGCCGTCGGCGACGCTCTGCTGGCAGTTCAGATGCAGGTAGTACTCGCGCCTGCGGTTGTTCTCGCCGAGCGCGTCGATGAATTTGCCCCGCGAGCTCGACATCACGATGCACTTGCTCAGGTCGAGCTGCCCGCCCACCACGCTGGCCACCACCGCCTTGCCGTTGCGGTCGGCGATCCAGGTCGACGCCTGGTCGTAGGTCTTGCCGGCGAGCGGATCAGCCTGCGCCACACCGCCACCGAGGGTGGCCGCGGCCAGCAGACCGGCGCCGATGCCGCCGAGCACCGTCTTGACGAACCTGTTCACCAGACCCCCTGCGGTTGGGATGCGACCGCACTCGCGGACCGCTCGAACGCTGCCGAGGATAGTAGCCCGCCCGGCGTTGCCGGCGGGAAATCCGACTGTCCGGTCGGTCGGGCCAAACTTGATGTCACTCTTGGACACAGATATATTGACTGCAACCAAGAGGTACAGATAACCAGAGGGGCCCCGATGCACGAGAACTTGAGCGACCTGTACCTGCTTCATGAGCTGGAGCCGGTCGTCGAGAAGCTGCTCAATCGGCACCTGTCGATGACCAAGGAGTGGAACCCGCACGACTACATCCCGTGGTCGGACGGCAAGAACTACTACGCGCTCGGCGGCCAGGACTGGGATCCGGAGCAGGCGAAGCTTCCCGAGGTCACGCGGGTGGCGATGATGCAGAACCTGCTGACCGAGGACAACCTGCCCTCGTACCACCGCGAGATCGCGATGAACATGGGCATGGACGGGGCCTGGGGCCAGTGGGTCAACCGGTGGACGGCCGAGGAGAACCGGCACGGCATCGCGCTGCGCGACTACCTCGTCGTCACCCGCAACGTCGACCCGGTGCAGCTCGAGGAGCTGCGCGTCGAGCAGATGACCCGCGGGTTCTCGCCGGGGCAGAACAAGCAGGGCGACCTGTTCGCCGAGAGCCTGTTCGACTCGGTGATCTACGTGTCGTTCCAGGAGCTCGCGACCCGGGTGTCGCACCGCAACACCGGCCGGTCCTGCAGCGAGCCGGTGGCCGATCAGCTGATGCAGCGCATCTCGGCCGACGAGAACCTGCACATGATCTTCTACCGGGACGTCTCCGAGGCCGGCTTCGACATCGCGCCGGACCAGGCGATGCACTCGCTGCACCGGGTGCTGCGCAACTTCAAGATGCCCGGCTTCACCGTGCCGGAGTTCCGCCGCAAGGCCGTCATCATCGCCGTCGGCGGCGTGTACGACCCGCGCATCCACCTCGACGACGTCGTGATGCCGGTGCTGAAGAAGTGGCGCATCTTCGAGCGCGAGGACTTCACCGGCGAGGCCGCCCGGATGCGCGACGACCTCGGCAAGCTGATCGAGGAGCTCGAGCAGGCCTGCGAGAAGTTCGAGGAGTCCAAGCAGCGCCGGCTGGAGCGGGAGGCCCGGCGGGCCGAGAAGCTCACCGCCGCCAAGGTGCTCGCCACCTCCTGACCGGACCCCGGGGTCCGGGGGCTCGTACCCTCGAGGTCGTGACTGTCGCAGCCCAAACCCGCCCGCTCCGGACGGGGCCACTGCGGATCGGGTCGATCGAGCTCGCCAGCCCGGTGGTGCTGGCGCCGATGGCCGGGGTGACCAACGTGGCGTTCCGCACGCTGTGCCGGGAGCTGGAGATCGCCCGCGCCGGCACGGTCAGCGGCCTGTACGTGTGCGAGATGGTGACCGCGCGTGCCCTCGTCGAGCGGCACCAGGTCACCATGCACATGACCACGTTCGCGCCGGACGAGTCGCCACGGTCGCTGCAGCTCTACACCGTCGACCCGGAGACCACCTACCGGGCGGCGCGGATGATCGTCGACGAGAACCTCGCCGACCACATCGACATGAACTTCGGCTGCCCGGTGCCCAAGGTGACCCGGCGCGGCGGCGGCGCCGCCCTGCCGTACAAGCGGCGGCTGTTCGGCCGGATCGTGGCGGCGGCGGTCAAGGCCACCGAGGGCACCGACATCCCGGTCACGGTGAAGTTCCGCGTCGGCATCGACGACCGCCACCACACCCATCTCGACGCCGGTCGGATCGCGGCCGAGGAGGGGGCGGCGGCGGTCGCGCTGCACGCCCGCACCGCCGCGCAGCGCTACTCCGGGCAGGCCGACTGGGAGCAGATCGCGGTGCTCAAGCAGCACGTGACGAGCATCCCGGTGCTCGGCAACGGCGACATCTTCACCGCCGACGACGCGCTGCGGATGATGGCCGTCACCGGCTGCGACGGGGTGGTCATCGGCCGCGGCTGCCTGGGCCGCCCCTGGCTGTTCGCCGAGCTGTCGGCGGCGTTCAACGGCCGGGAGATCCCCACCCCGCCGACGCTGGGCGAGGTGGCCGACATCATCAGCCGGCACGGCGAACTGCTCACCGCGCACTTCGGCGAGGACAAGGCGATGCGCGACATCCGCAAGCACATCGCCTGGTACCTGCACGGCTACCCGGTCGGCTCCGAGCTGCGCAGCGCGCTGGCGCTGGTCCGCACCCGTGCCGAGCTCGACGAACTGCTGCGCCGGCTGGACCCGGACGCGCCGTTCCCGGCCGTCGGCGCCGGCCCGCGCGGCCGGCAGGGCTCGCCCGCCTCGGTGTCGCTGCCGGAGGGCTGGCTCGACGACCCGGACGACCTCACGGTGCCCGCCGGGGCGGATGTGATGCATTCGGGCGGATGATGCCGACGGCCGCCGCGACCAGGCCGTGCCGAAAGCTCGGCGCAATCGTGACCCGGTCACCGAACGGCTCGGGTGGCGCGGGTGGCGCGACGGCTGTTAAAGACGAATGGCAGTATTTGACGATCCACTCGACGATCCCATGTCGGAGGCCGGTACGGAGATGAGCGAAGGCGACACCGCCGCTCCCGAACCGCGGCGTCCGCAGGATCGGACGTCGGGTGAGGGCGACAACCCCTGGCTGACCCGCACGCCGCGGCCGTCCCGGGGTGCGGCGCCGTGGGAGCGGGCGGCCTCCGCCGTCCCGGGCGAGGCCGCCGAGGCCCCCGGGCGTTCGGTCGCGGACGAGGCGGCCGAGCCGGCGCCGACCGGCAACCACACCGACGGCATCTCGGTCGCCGATCTGATCGCCCGGGTGTCGGCCGAGTCCGGGCCGATCCAGCGGCGCCGGCGGCGGGCCGCCGAACCGGAACCCGACGCCGACGACACCGCGACGGAGGGCTTCGCCGCCGCACCCGTCGGCCCACCCGGCGTGGGCGTGGCGCACCCCACCCCGGACGGCCCCGACGCCGACACCGAGGTGCTGCCGGCGGTCAACCCCTACGACCTGCCCGATCTGTCGGCGCGCCGTCCCGGGCCGGCCCGCATCGGCGGCACCGCGCCGCAGCCGGTCGCGGCGGACCGCACGCCGCGGCGCAACCGCCGCCGGGCGCTGCTGGCCGGGCGCACCGCCGCCGCGGTGATGGCGGCCTCCGCGCTGGTGCTCACCGGCGGGGCCTACCAGTGGCAGTCGTCGAAGAACAACAGCCTCAACCGGGTCTCCGCGCTGGACCAGAACTCGCGCGACATCATCGACCCGAACGCCCAGTTCGGGGACGAGAACTTCCTCATCGTCGGCGTGGACAGCCGGCTCGGCGAGAACGCCGAGATGGGTGCGGGCACCACCCAGGACGCCGCCGGGGTGCGCTCGGACACGGTGATCCTGGTGAACATCCCGGCCAACCGCGAACGGGTGGTGGCGGTGTCCTTCCCGCGCGACCTGGCCATCACCCCGATGAAGTGCGAGCCGTGGAACCCCGAGACCGGCGAGTACGGGCCGATCTGGGACGAGGAGACCCAGAGCTACGGCGACGACGAGGTCTACACCGAGACCAAGCTGAACTCCGCCTACGCCTACGGCGGCCCGAAGTGCCTGGTCAAGGTGATCCAGAAGCTGTCCGGCCTGGCCATCAACCGGTTCATGGCCGTCGACTTCGCCGGCTTCGCCAAGATGGTCGACGCCATGGGCGGGGTGGAGGTGTGCACCACCGAGCCGCTGGAGGACTACCAGCTCGGCACCGTGCTGCCCACCGCCGGTCGTCAGGTGATCGACGGGGCCACCGCGCTGAACTACGTACGCGCCCGGCACGTCACCACCGAGTTCAACGGCGACTACGGCCGCATCAAACGCCAGCAGCGGTTCCTGTCGTCGTTGCTGCGGCAGATGATCTCCAAGGAGGTCTTCTTCTCGCTGAACAAGCTCAACGACGTGGTGAACCGGTTCATCGACGACACCTACGTCGACAACATCGACACCAAGGACCTGGTGCTGCTGGGCCAGTCGATCCAGAACATCAACGCCGGCCGGATCACCTTCGTGACCGTGCCGACGGTCGGCTACCCGGACGAGTACGGCAACGAGGTGCCGCGCACCGACGACATGCGTGCCCTGTTCGACGCGATCATCAACGACGACCCGCTGCCCGGGGAGCGCAACCCGGACAACACCCCGGTGCCGGGCACGCCGGAGTCGCTGGCACCGGATCAGCTGGCCGCCGACACCGGTGAGTCCGCCGAGGTGGTCGACCTGGTGACCACCGACCCGTCCGCGGTGACCGTGCGGGTGTCGAACTCGACGAGCGTGAGCGGGCTGGCCGCCAGCGCCTCCGCGGAGCTGGAGGCCTACGGGTTCAACGTCGAGGAGCCCGACGACTACCCGACCGAGCTGAGCGAGACCACGGTGCTGTTCTCGTCGGGCAACGAACAGGCCGCCGCCACGGTCGCCTCGGCGTTCGGCAACGCCACCCTGGAGCGGGTGACCGGGATGGGCGACACCGTGCGAGTGGTGCTGGGCAACGACTTCGCGACGGTGCAGCCGCCGCAGCCGTCCGGTTCGGGTGTGCAGGTGCAGCTGATCCGCGGCACCCACCCGGCCCCGACCGCGCTGCCCGACGATCTGACCATCACCAACGCCGCCGACACCAGCTGCGACTGACACCGTTTGTCCAGGTCGGATTCACCTTCGGTTCACCGTGGCGTCGTGACGTGCCCGGATGGGCACCGTAGGGTGGACGCATGCGAACCGCCTACCAAGAACAGCTGGCCGGCCTGACCGAGCAGCTGGGGCAGATGTGCGGCCTGGCGGGCGCGGCGATGGAGCGGGCCACCCAGGCCCTGCTGAACGCCGATCTGGCGCTGGCCGAGCAGGTGATCACCGACCACGAGCCGATCACCGCGATGAGCGCCCGCGCCGAGGAGACCGCGTTCGTGCTGCTGGCACTGCAGGCGCCGGTGGCCGGCGATCTGCGCGCCATCGTCAGCTCGCTGCAGATCGCCGCGGACATCGACCGGATGGGCGCGCTGGCGCTGCACGTGGCCAAGATCACCCGCCGTCGCCACCCCCAGCACGCGCTGCCCGAGGAGGTGCGGGGCTACTTCGCCGAGATGGGCCGGGTGGCGGTGGAGCTCGGCAACGCCGCCAAGGAGGCGCTGCTGACCCGGGATCCGGACCGGGCCGCCCGGATCCGCGAGGACGACGACGCGATGGACGATCTGCACAAGCACCTGTTCTCGGTGCTGATGGACCGGGAGTGGAAGCACGGTGTCACCGCGGCGGTGGACGTCACGCTGCTCAGCCGGTTCTACGAGCGGTTCGCCGACCACGCCGTGGAGGTGGCCCGGCGGGTGATCTTCATGGTGACCGGGGAGTACCCGGACCCGGAGACCATGCACGCCCACTGATCCCGGCCGCCAACCGATCCGATGAGTCGCCGCGACGTCGCGCTGGACACCTACCGGTATCTGCGCGGTGGGATGGCGGTCATGGTCGTGCTGCTGGCCGCCGGGGTGCTCGGCGAGCGGCTGCGCACCGGCTGCTGGCTGGACTCGATCAGCGCCTACTACCACTCCGCCGCCCAGGGGCCGTTCGTGGTCGCGGTCGGTGCGCTGGGCGCATTGCTGATCGTCTACCGCGGTGGCAGCGATCTGGAGGACGAGCTGCTCGACCTGGCCGGGGTGCTGGCCTTCGTGGTGGCCCTGGTCCCGGTGCCTCCACCCGGGAACGGTTGTCCGACAACGGCTCCGGCGATCCCGACGATCGGGGTCGGGGTGTGGGCGCTGGTCGCCGCGCTGGCGGTGTCGCGGCTGGCGGCGTGGTGGCTGTATCTGCGCAGCCACACCGCGGTGCCGCTGAGCCTGCCGGCCCGGATGGTGCGCTGGGGGCAGTGGTGGCTACTGCTGGCCGGACTGGCGGCCTTCGTCGGGTTCCGCGACCGCTTCGACGCCTACGCCCACAACGTCGCCGCGGTGCTGCTGTTCGCGGTGATGGTGCTGACCGTGGGCAGCACGGCCTGGCTGGTGCGGCGCCAGCATCCGGACCGCTGCCCGAACCGGCACGTCTACGCCCGGATCTACCGGGCGATCTCGATCCTGATGGCGGTCACGGTGGTGGCCGCGGTGACGGTGCATCTGCTCGGCGCCGCCGCGCGCCTGGTGCTGGCCGTGGAGGCCGTGCTGATCGGGTTGTTCGCCGTCTACTGGCTGGTGCAGACGGTCGAGCTGTGGCGGGTGTGCGACCGCGCCGAGCTGCTGGCGCCGGCGGCTCAGCCGAACCGGCCGGAGATGTAGTCCTCGGTGGCCTTCTGGCTGGGGTTGGAGAAGATCTTCTCGGTGTCGTCGATCTCGACCAGCCGGCCGGGCCGGCCCGTGGCCTCGAGGTTGAAGAACGCGGTCTGATCGCTGACCCGGGCGGCCTGCTGCATGTTGTGGGTGACGATGACGATGGTGAAGTCCCGCTTGAGCTCGGAGATGAGCTCCTCGATCGCCAGGGTGGAGATCGGGTCCAGCGCCGAGCAGGGCTCGTCCATCAGCAGCACGTCGGGCTGCACGGCGATGGCGCGGGCGATGCACAGCCGCTGCTGCTGACCACCCGAGAGCCCGCCGCCGGGCTTGTCGAGCCGGTCCTTGACCTCGTTCCACAGGTTCGCCCCGCGCAGCGACCGCTCGCACACCTCGTCGAGCAGCTTGCGGTTGCGCACCCCCTGCAGCTTCAGGCCGGCCACCACGTTGTCGCGAATCGACATGGTGGGGAACGGATTCGGCCGCTGGAACACCATGCCGATGGTCTTGCGCACGCTGACCGGGTCCACCCCGGGGGCGTAGATGTCCTCGCCGTCGAGCAGCACCGAGCCCTCCACCCGGGCACCGGGGGTCACCTCGTGCATGCGGTTGATGGTGCGCAGCACGGTGGACTTGCCGCAGCCGGACGGACCGATGAAGGCGGTGACCATCCGGGGCGGGATCGACAGCGACACGTCGGCGACGGCGTGAAACGAGCCGTAGTAGATGTTGACGTCCTTGAGGTCCAAGCGTTTAGCCATCTGAGTTCCTAGAACTTCTTCGGGGCGAACGCCCGCGCGAGCAGCCGCGCCCCGATGTTGAGTAGGGCGATCAGCAGGATCAGGGTGAGTGCGGCGCCCCAGAGCCGGTCGGTGGGAATCGGATTCGCGCCCGCCCCGGCCGAGGTCTGGTCGTACATCATGCCGGGCAGTGACCCCATGAACCCGCTGAACATGTCGAAGTTCATCGCCTGCGCGTAGCCGACCAGGATCAGCAGCGGCGCCGTCTCCCCCATCACGCGGGCCAGCGCCAGCATGACGCCGGTGACGATGCCCGACAGCGCGGTGGGAATCACGATGCGCACGATGGTCTTCCACTTCGTCACGCCCAGCGCGTAACTGGCCTCCCGCAGGTCCATCGGCACGATGCGCAGCATCTCCTCGGTCGCGCGCACGATGACCGGGATCATCAGCAGCACCAGCGCCAGCGACACCGCGAAACCGGAGCGCGGGAAGCCCAGCGTGGCGACCCACAGCGCGTAGATGAACAGGGCGGCCACGATCGACGGCACCCCGGTGAGGATGTCGACCATGAACGTGGTGAGCTTGCC
>ERZ777003.1087-NODE-1087-length-45030-cov-14.026904_pt1 | contig 45030 bp, 38 predicted proteins | sample MGYA00374956_ERZ777003 | MGnify/ENA primary metagenome ERZ777003 (study PRJEB29302, sample SAMN06268252) | bioreactor metagenome | isolation source: Joint BioEnergy Institute, California, USA | place: USA:Joint BioEnergy Institute, California, USA | collected... | reverse complement strand
CGATCGCCGCGATGGAAATGAGCACGAGAATTAGGGCGTACTCAACGAGACCCTGCCCCTCCTCCTCGTCCGTGCGGTAGAGATCCAGCAGCGCCTTGACGTACTCGACCATTGCCGTTCTGCCTCCTGCAGCATGACGATTGATGAATAATTCCGTGCCTCTGGTGCCTGTCCGCGCCGGCTGTCCCGTACCGTCGCGTTCGTTCCCGTTGGCGAGTCTCATGCTAGGAGGCGCCGGCTCGCTTCACTATCACCAGTCGGTGGTATCGGCCATCGGGACGTCCGTACCGATGGCACACCTCAACAGCCGGGCGCCCGTGCTTGGGTAGAGCGAATCGCACGGCCCTGGACGCCAATCTGGCCCTCCATTCCATCCGGACGAATCGCGCTACTTGCGCTATCCGAGCCGCTCAAATATGGCCGCTCCCGGCCCGTCGTAGACCAACCGGTACCTTGGGTCTGCTCGCAACGCGAACTCGAGCGCCCAGCGGAACTCACCATCGCGCGCCAGCTTCCGAGGAACCTCGCCGAGTGGGGGACTCTTGGAAACGTACACAAAGTCGTAGGTAGCTTTCCATTCGGTTCGCCAGCGCTCTAAGCATCGACTGTCCGCCACCGCGCAGTCCTGCAGCTGCTCGTAGGCATCCCCCATGCGTGCAAAGGCATTTTCCGGGAGCCATTCCGATCCTTGGACGGTTGCAACACTCTGACGATTCGCCAAGTGCGGGAACCACTCTGACGCGAGATCCAATTGCCATGCTCTGGAGCCGGACACAATGGCAAAATGGCTGTTTGCAGGCGTATGTGCCTTCACCCAGCCCATTGCTTCGCGCTCGTCTGCATTGAGTCCTCGCTCCGTTACAACCCCGGCAAGCACTGACGTCATCGTCATTTGAGCAATCGCGATCCCGACGATCGCCGGCAACAGCCAACGCGCGACTGCACTCGGCCCCTCATTTTCCCCTCGCTTCTGCTCCAGCGTTTCAATCATTACTCGCAGAGCAGGATAGGCGACGCGACTCACACCAAGCCCTGCCAGCAGCGCCAGGGGAATGACCGCGGATGTGAGCCCCGCTCTCGAGTCAAAGATGAAGATCAACACGGTCCAGATCGGTAGCCAGAACCAACCATGCCGGATACAGTGCCATGCCCCGAGGAGCGCACACATCGTCACAAGCGAGAAAAGCGGTTCATATGTCCAGTTGAGGGACACGATGAATATCAACTTCTCCACGAGAGAGCCGGTGCCACTTTCGCCAGCAGCAACGAACACGTCCCAGCCATGGCGCTCAACGATTGCTACCCACCAAGGTGCCGCCACGACGGCTGCTCCCGCACCCGCAATGCACAACCGGAAAAGTGCTTCTCTGTTCCTCGCCAGGCAGCACCACATGATCACGAGGCTAAAAAGGAGAAACCACGCCGTCCCAAGGTGACTCAGCGCCGTCAGTCCGGAGAACAGCGCCGTGAGCACCGTGGCTCTGCGCCCGCCTCGACTCAGTAGCAGATACCCCTGCCGCAGGGCGAGGAGACACATCAGCCAACCTAGGGAACGAGTCAGTCCACCGCCCATGATCAGCCAGAGATAACTGCGAGGCAGAACTGCATAGGCAACCACCGCGGCTGCTGCAGCACGCTCACCGACAACCGTGCGTGCTAGGGCCGCGAACACAACTATCGATGCAACAGTCAGCGCCAGGGGTAAGAAACGGAGCACCTGTTCCGGACTCGCCCCCGTCAGATCGCCAATCAAGGCAGCGGAATAGAAGCCCAGCGGCGGATACGCATAGGGGATATCGAGCGCGTTGTAGCTCGTCGTCATCGGCAGGCGGTAATCCGCGCGCTGCAAGTCGTCGATCATCGCGGCAAAGAGGCCGCCATCATTGAGCGGGAAATCGCTCCTCGCCACGAACACGCCCCGCATCAGAGCCGCGAAGACCACGACGGCGAAAACGAGAAGCCAGAATCTCGTCTGCTCCCGGGCGAGGACGGCAGCGGCGCCTTTCGTAATCGATGCATTGTGGTGGAATCGTTGATATCTCACGAGGATCACGGCGCTCTCCCGCAATCTTTCGCGCTCTGACTTGCGCCTCCAATGCACTGGCACTCAACATACGGTTCCCCGTCCGCCCCTCATATCCCCCAGCAGCACCAAGTTGGCGCGTAGAGAGAAACCCCGATTGCCCTCGACTCAGGTGTGGTATCGTCCTGCCATGGAAAGCAGCCAGCGCACCCGCACGCGCTTCACCTTCCGCGGCGTTCCGCGCCTCGCCTACGATCCCGGCCAGCCTGAGCGGAGTCGCCCGGACACCTTACCTGTTCTCGCGCTCCACGACCTGCTCGCCGATCGCGCGAGTGTCGTCCGCTGGCTCGCGGCGCAGGCAGAGCAACGCCGGCTGATCGCCCCGGATGCGCGCGGCCACGGCGCCAGCGCATCTCTCGCGAACCAGTGGTACTCCGTGGCCGAACTCGCCGCCGATGCCCTGGCGATCCTCGACGCCGAGGAGATCGCGACATGCCACGTCATCGGTCACGGGCTCGGCGGCGCGACAGCCGTCGAGCTGGCTCGGCGATCTCCGGAGCGTGTTCGTTCGCTGATCTTGCTGGAGCCAGCGATCTACGCCGTCCTCGATACCGACCCAGATCCTGCTGTCCGAGCCGCGCGGCAGGATTTGCGCACCGCCGATCGCTCCGCCGGGGACTTCGCTTACAAAGGGCAAACTGACAAAGCGCTCGATGCCTATCTCGCGCCACGCTGGGGAAGCGACTGGCGCGCACGCGTCGCCCGCCCTCGTCTCGCCGCGCTCTATCGCCACGCCGGCGCCCTCGCGGCGCTGCTGCCCGCACTCGACGCCTATTCACTCGACCCAGCCGACGCCGCCGGAATCACGGTCCCAACGCTGATCCTCGTTGGCGAAGGGGACGCCGTCCCGCAGCTCGCCTCGGCGCGCCTGGCAACGGTCCTCCCCCACGCCCGCATCACAAGGCTACCCGGACGACTCAGTCTCGATGGCATAAGCGAGGAAACAGAGGCAGCGATCGGCGCTGCGCTCGAGAATTTCCTTTCCGCGCTCGACTCAGAAGCCTAAAGGCCGAGCAACGCCCCGCTCGACCGCCTATGTGACGTCCCGACTCGGCTCGCTGCCATGTATTGTCCGATCGTCCTCAGCGCTGCCGAACGAGCGCCACTCCGGCCAGTGCCAGCGCCCCACCGACCGCCTGCAACGCGGTGATCCGCTCATCCAGAAAGAGCGCGGCCAAGATTAGCGCGAAGATCGGCTGGAGATACAGATAAACGAGGGTGCGCCCGGGCCCTATTTCCTGCACGGCGCGCTGCCACAGCGTGTTGCCGCCCAACATCCCCACCGCGCTGTAGAGAAGCGCGATCCAGGCGAGCGTGGATGCGCCGTGACTCACCGCATCGCGAATCGAAAACGCCGCGACCGGCACTGTCAGGATGGCCGCGCCGAGCATGAGCCAGGCAGTGGTGCGAGGAGCGCCGTACCGGATGACGAGCGGCATCGGTAGCACGGTCGCTCCTACCCACACCAGCGCCGAGCCCAGGCAAAGAAGGTCCCCCAGCACCGACGCCCCCTCCGAGCTCCCGGCGTCGGAGACGAGCACGACAACCCCAACAAGCCCTATTGCCAGACCAAGCAGCGTCCTGCCATCCGGCCGTTCGCGCCGGTGTGCCCAGCGGATCAGCGCGCCGAGCACAGGGCTCGTCGTCGCCAGGATGACCGTGTGCGCAACGCTGGTCATCGAGAGTCCGCCGATGAAGAGAAGCTGCGACACGCCGATGCAGCCGGCGCCAGCTATTGCGAATCGGGGCACGTCTTCCCGCGCGATCGCGAGCGGGCGGCGCCGGAGACCGAGCACGGCGAAAATGAGCGCCGCCGCGATGAGCGGACGCAACGCGGTAAAGGCGAGCGTCGGGATCTCGTCGAGGCCCACCTTGCCGAACGGGGCTATACCAGCCCAGAACAAAATCGCGCCAAGCGCGGGTAGGCTGAAGACTCCGGTCAGACGACGCCCGGTAATCTGCTTTCCCGCGCCCTCCAGCGCCCGCGCCTTCACTTGTGCACTCCGACTTGTCTCTGCGTCGACTAGCCCTCGCCCTGAGCTCCAAGCCCAGGCAACGGCAGCAACGCATTCTCTCGCATTCCCGGGAACCTGGGTCAATGATCTGAATTAGGCAAGCCCAAGGTGGAACGCCTTCGCTACAGCCGCGGCACGGTTTTCGACCCCGAGCTTGATGAGGAGATTGGCCACGTGAGTCGCGGCGGTGCGAGGGCTGATGAAGAGCGCCTCGGCGATGTCCCGCGTCGAGGCGCCGCCGACGAGTAATTGCAGCACTTCGAGCTCGCGCGGCGTCAGCCCCGCTGGATTGGTCGCCACCGCTGGTCCCCCTTGCTGCTCGCATGCCAACCGGTCCAGCGCCTCGCCCGCGAGCCCGACCGCCTGGTCGGGAGGCAGATCCCGGCCAACGCGGACTTGCGCCGTGAACGCCTCGGCGCCCAGGGTACGCGCTGCAAGCGCTTCGCCTTCTTCATAGAGTTGCCGCTCTGGCAGCCGCGCCGGCGCGCCCAGCGCATCGCGAATACCGGCTGCGGCCCCGAACAGTCGGGCAGCGTAGTCCGCCTCCCCTCCGGCAGCCGCCAGCGCGGCGATATCAGCGAAGCATCCGGCGAGATCTTCCATCGTCCCGATGGACCACCGCAACTCGAGGCTCTCGCGATGCAGCGCGACCGCGCGGCTTCGGTCGCCGGCCTTGCCAGCCAGTAACCCGAGATACCCGGCAGTCGTGGCGATGCCCCAGATGTGCCCCACCGCCCGGAAGAGCGCAAGCGCATCCTCCCACGTCGCCATCGCCCCTGGTAGGTCGCCCTGGCCCCAAGCGACGACGCCTCGGTGGTAGAGCACCCAGCCCACCATGTCCCGATAGGTAAGTCCAATCGGCGCTAGCGCGGACGTCGTCGCAGCGAACGCGTCGGTACCGGACGATCCACCGCCAATCCGCTCGCTCGCGGCCAGGGCTGCCTCAAGAAGACCAGTCGCTACCCCGTAATCACCGCGATCTTCGGAGACGATCGCCTGCAGCAGCAGCGCCAGCGCTTCGCCTCCAGGATCTGCAAGCGAGCGCCACAGCACCAGCGCCTCGTCCGCCACGGCGAGCGTGTCTGCGTCATCGCCGAGATAGTGCGCAAGCGTTCCCTCGCCGATGAGCGCCACGCCCCGCGCGACCGGCGAGACATCCAACCGCTCCGCCAGTGCCAGCGCCCGCTGCAACCACCGCCGCCCTTCCCGCAAGTGCCCCCGGCTGAACCAGAAGAACCAGAGAGAGCCAGCGAGCCGAAGCATCGACTCCGCTTCACCCGACTTCTCGAGCCAGGCAAGCGCCGCCCGCAGGTTGGCATGTTCCGCCTCCAAGAGCCGTCCCGCCTGCTGCTGCCGCGGCCCGACGAAAGCGGCGCCATGCTCAGCTGCCAGCGCCAGCGTCCACGCTGCATGTGCCTGGCAGGCGCCCCACGTCTCATCAGTGGCCTCAAGCTGCGCCAGCGCAAACTCCCGAATCGTCTCGAGCATGCTGAAGCGATCTTCGTCGTCCCGCTGCAGCAAGCTCGTGTCCACCAGCGAGGCGATGCCGTCCAGGACGGCAGAGGACGAGAGCAGCGTGGGGAAACGCTCCAGCTCCCCTCCCGCTGCTTGGCCCGCCGCGTTCGCTCTACCGGCCACGGCTTCGGCGGCCTCCAGCGTGAACCCACCACTGAAGACAGCGAGACGGCGAAACAGAGCTTGGTCCTCGGGCGTCAGCAGATCGTAGCTCCAGGCTATCGCGTCACGGAGCGTCCGCTGGCGGGAAGGCAGATCCCGCGCGCCACCAGTCAGCACCGAGAGACTGCTCGTCAGGCGCGCGAGGAGCGCCTGCGGCGAGAGCACCTTGCTCCGCGCGGCCGCCAGCTCCAGCGCCAAGGGCAGCCCGTCTAGCCTCCGACAAATCTCGACAACCGCTGGCGCATTCGCCTCTGTGAGCCGAAAGGCAGGATTGACAGCTCGCGCGCGTTGCACGAACAGTGCAACCGAGTCGACCCCGGCCAAGATCTCGATGGACGCCGCGGCCGGCTTGGGTAACGCCAGCGGCGCCACGGGGAACTCGCGCTCGCCGCTTACCCTCAGCGGTACCCGGCTCGTGACCAAAATCGTCAACCGTGGGCACGCGCCGAGCAACGAAGAAACGACCCGCGCACCCGCCTGTCCCAGATGCTCGAAGCCGTCCAGGAGCAGGAGCGACTCGCGACCAGCCAACGCCCGCGAAATTCGGGGCAAGAGCGGCGTGGCGCCCTCGTCGCGCAGGTCGAGTCGCGCCCCGATCGCTGCCGGCAACTGCGAGGCATCGGCGATGTCATCGAGCGCCACTTCAATGGCGCCGTCCGGGAATCGCGCCGCTTCGTCTTCAGACGCCTTCAACGCCAACCGCGTCTTCCCGACCCCACCCGGGCCAGTCAGGGTAAACAGCCGCCCGGAGCCGGCTGCTTCCTGCTCGCGCAAGAGGGCTCGGATCGCGGCCAGCTCCCGTTCGCGACCGATGAGGGCCGTCAGCGGCCGCGGAATGCCATGCCCAGCGACGGTGGCTGGCTGTGAGAGGCTGGACATAGGTCACCTATGTGTGCGTTCGCGCCGGTAAGGAGTGCATCATATCGCGCCCAGCGCGAATCTGCTGCGAGGCGCGTCAGGCATCACTCCTTCGTCGCTGGCACACACAGACGGCCGCTGCGATGAGCCCGACGACATTCCTGACTTGGCTTCTCTTCCGATTGTGACGGCTATCCGTGCTGAATCAGCGCGAGCAGGGCCGAATCGTCCAAATCGGCGATGCCCAGCTGATCGAGCGTTCGCGCTTCCGCCCAGCAATCCCGGCCGAGCACGGCGGACGTCAGCGTCACCATCGAATCGATCGTCGGCGTCGCCACACCCTTTCTCTGGCCCAGAAGCGACCACGTCGCCAGCCCATAGGGCACGTCCTCAGTCAGCCACCGCGTCTCGACCGCGCCCGGTGCCCGGAGCGCAGTCAGCATCCGCGACCCGTTGATCACGCTCCAGAGGTCGCCCCGTGGCCCGAACCCCGCTGCATGAAACGCCTCCGCGACCGGCATGAGCGAAAGCCCGTAGGCCGCGCCAATCGCGCGCCGCTCGGCATCCACCGCCTCGATCGCCCGCACCACCGCCGGCGTTACCCCTTCCTCGTAGAACCAGAACTCGCCCCGGCTGCGCTCGATGCGACCGGCATTCAGCAAGACCCCTGGCGGGTGGACGACCGGATTCATTGCCGAGAGGCCCGCTTCCAAGACGTGGGAGTAGGCACGCGCTCCCGGGAAGAGCGCCTCCAGCGCCGGCATCGCCTCCGCCGTCTGCGATGCCGGGTAGACACCGATTCCCAGCCCAGTCACGGTACCCCAAATCGTCGCCCGGTCCGGTCCCGTCTTCCGGCAGACGTATGGCGCCGTATCCGATTCCGCCAGGATCACCCCGGTCACCCCTGCTTCGCGCAGCGCCGCGCCGAAGGCGAGCGTTCCGAGATTGCCCGGCAGCAGCGCCACGACCTGCCCAGGCCGGAAATGCGGCGCAAGCTGCTCGATGAACGGCCGATGAGCGTAGGACGGGACCGAGCAGACGACCGTCTCCGACCACCCCAGTGCCTCAGCCGGATCGAGCGTGACGCCAGCCAACTTCGCCGCCCCAGTCCGTGCCTCGCCCTCGAGGTGAATCGTCAGGCTCTCACGAATCGGCTCAATCGTGTGCGCGAAGTCCGGATGTTCCCACAGCAGCACCTCGTGCCCCGCCAGCGCCAGATTCGCCGCGAGACTGAAAGCGGTGTTCCCGCCGCCCAGTACCGTGATCTTGCTCATTCCCTCGACCTCTTGCTCGGATTCGGGACACGACACAACGCGGTCACGGCATGATGACACAGCATCGGCGATACTGCCGCGCGAAGCATCTCCCCGGACAGACCGGGCACAGCCCGCGCGGAGCGGAATGTGCATTCCGCGCTCGCTGACTTGAATGAGGAGCGTTTCTGGCATGACCGATGGCTTCGAGCCGGATCTGACACCCCGTGTCGTTCACCCCTGGGTCGCTGAAGGCCAGCGCCGCATCCGCTTCGCCATCAGCATCTTTCCCCAGCCAGCCGATTGGCGTCACTTCATCCGCCTGGTTCAGCAGATGGAGGAGTGGGGCTACGATGGTTACTACAGCTACGACCACCCAACCGCCCACGCCGACTGTTGGACCGCGCTGGCCGCGCTCGCGGCCACGACCGAGCGCATCCGGCTCGGCACGATGGTGGATTGCATCTACTACCGCAGCCCCTACCTGCTCGCCCGGCAGGCGGCCGATATCGATCGCCTCAGCGGCGGTCGCCTCGTCCTCGGCATCGGCATTGGCGACTGGCCTCATGAGTTCGCGCAGATGGGGCTCACGTACCCGCCGGTCGCGGTCCGGCAGCGCGGCTTGGAGGAGACGATCCGCATTCTCCGTGGACTCTGGTCCGGGCAGCCGTTTAGCTTTTCGGGTGAGCAATGGTCGGCGTCAACCGACGGCAGCTTCCTCGGCCCGGTCCAGCAGCCGCATGTCCCGATCATCCTCGCCGGCGGAGGCGAGAAGGTGACGCTCCGGCAGGTCGCGCGCTTCGCCGACGCCAGCAACATGGGCGCCCATGAGACGATCGGGAGCGCGGTGACGGAGTCGGATATCGCCCGCAAGTTTGGCAAGCTGCGGGAGTACTGCGAGGAGCTTGGCCGGCCCTTCGACTCGGTTCTCCGCAGCCACTTCACGATGCCGCTGATCGTTGACGAGACGCGGGAGAAGCTGGAGCGGAAGCTGGCGAGCATGGATCAGCCGACGCTGGAGCGCTGCGGTCCCGCGCTTTTCGCCGGCACGCCCGAGGAAACGATCGCTTTCTACCGCTCCCTCGTCGATGCTGGATTCCAGTATTTCATCCTGAACATCTTGGACGGCGACGAAGGGACGATCGAGCTGGTGGCGAAGGAGGTCATGCCGGCGTTCGCGTAAGCCCGCGACATTCGCCAGCCGCTGCCGGCGCGAGCCGGGCATTTGAGCCCCGGTCAGATCATGACGGGAAGCCACACAAACGAACGACTCGCTTGGGAGTAATCACCAAATCCAATCACTCCCAAGCGAGCCTGCTATGCGTGGCCCGTCCTGCCGGTCACGGATGCCGCGGCGCGCACATGACCAAGCCGGTCTGGACCGCGTAGACGCCAATCTGCGCGTCGTTCTTCAGGTTCAGCCGCTCTCGCACGCGATACAGATGCTCGTAGATCGTGCTCGGGTGACGATTCAGCAACTCCGCGATCTCGTTGACCGAGTGTCCTTCGGCGAGCAGTTGCACGACCTCGCGCTCCCTCGCCGTCAGCCTGTCCTGCGACCTTCGCGCCATAGCTCCACGTCTCCTACTCTTCCGGCGAACCGAGCCGGGACGCGACCACGCCGAGGCCCATGCCAGGCTCGGTGACCACATCGAGCGGCACGAAGAGCACTCGCCTGTCATAGCGGTCGGCGACGCGGTGCATCACCTCGATCGCTAATCGGGTCTTGCCCACGCCGCCCGGGCCATGGAGCGTTAGGACCCGAACGCCGGACTTGAGTCTCGTCAGGATCTTTGCAGCTTCGCGCTCCCGTCCCTGAAACGAGGTGTAGACGGGAGGCAGCCGAAACCGCCCTCGCGGCGTCGCTGAGCCGGATTGCTCCATCGAACTACTACACCCTGCCCACGCGTGCCGCTGGCGCGGCGTACGCCCCAGGCTCCCCGCGTGACCCTTCATTCTTCTCATACCAACGCTCGTATCCTACCCGAATTCTTCTAACGTCAATAACCGCGCCAGGAGAATCATCCGGCCGATTCGGCGAGCTCCTTCGGCGTCTTATGCATCTCATCAACGACGCCCAACTTGATCACCTGACACGGAAGCGCGAGCAGCTATGGCCGAATCGTGAACTTCCGGAGGTAGAGGCTGGGCCGCCAGGCTTGCTTTGCCGTCCGGAGCCCCGTCCTCCCGAGATCCTGCTCGGCGTTCAGATAGCGCACCCCCTGCTCACGGAGATACGCCGCCACATGCTGCCGCAAGGCGTCACCACTGCCTGGCGCCTCGCGATCTCCCTTCGCGAAATGCCCGTTCGCCAACCCACGACCAAGCATCTCAACGATTGCGAATGCCCGTGGCTGCCCTTCCCCGTCGTACAACACGAGCCCAAGGTGCCGGGGATCACCCGCCAACGAGAGGTATCGCACCAAGGCGGCGCGTTCCTTTGCCGTCGCTCGCTCCGCCTCGACGCCCTTCTGGGCGGCCCAACGGTCGAAGAGATCGAGCAGCAACGCCTGCGCCGCTCGGTCTCCGAGCTCAACCCGTCGTAGCTCCGCCGGCCCGAACCGCCGGAAGCGCCGAATCCGCGCCCGCAAGTCCTGGTACTCGCCACCCCGCAGCGCCGCCATCTCCTCCGCCCGGTAGACGTAGTCATACGCGGCCAGATCCGCCGTCACCCGAAACGACCGCTCCAGGTTCGGCGCCGCCCGCACCGTCGCCTCCGGCACCAAGTGCAATGCCGGTGGCAGCCCCTCGGCTATCGCGTGGCACAGCAGCCGCTCGACAGTCCGCTCCACGCGCTGAGTGCCGGCCAACATCACGAGCGGCGCGTCCGTTTCATAGTCCGTCATCCGCACGACCAGATTACCGTGCAGCACGGAGATCTCCGCGCTCTCCGTCGTGTTCCAGGCATAGAGATTCGAGAAGAGCGCGTCGGAGTACGGCGGCATCGCGCTCGTCAGTCGCCGCACCAGCCGCTCATGCTCCCGCCGCAGCCGCGCGAATCTCGGAAAAGCCGGCGTCATGACCTGTCCTCCCCCACAACGAGTGGCAGGACGGCATCGCCCGGCCGCCCGGCCAGTGCGAGTGCGTCCCGCTCCTCCTCCTGCTCCAGAACCGCGATCACGGCTACGGTCGTCGGCTCCGCCCCAACCTCGGTGCTCTCCACTCGCGTCTCGACACGCATCTCCTCGAAGGGCTCGCCGCGCGCCTCGACCATGTCGCGCAACGCGGCATAGACCCCGGCCAGCGCGTCCAGCTCCGCCAGCACGGCACTCTCGGCGGTGCTGTCTTGCGCGACGAGCAAGCAGTGCCCATCGCGCAGCGAGTACCACCCGATCGCGGCGGCAATGCCTCCCTCCACGCCGACAGCCGATCGCACGGCGGCGAGCACTGGCAACTGGGCGCCTCGCCGCCGAAGCCCCACGGCCGTCGGCGTGGCCGCGACGGTGACTCCTGGCGGAACGACCGCGGTCAGGACCGGAACGAGCGTGGCATCGCCCACGCCACACGCGCGCAGGGCAGCATCCAACGATGACGCCACGGTCCGGCGCCGCCCAACGCCACCGACGATCGCGATGCCCATCCCTTCGCCCTACTCCTGAATCCGACCAACACACCGCTGGCGCGCGCCCGCTCCCCGGCTGCGCTCGCCCATTCGTCTCTTCATTCCAGAGCGGGGATCCAAATTCCGACACGACCCGAGAGACACCACGCCCTTGGGCGCGCCTTGGATCAGCGGGCCCCGCTATCTGAAGCGGCATCACGCGGTCAGGATCGAGGGAAAAGCGATGAACGCTGGGAGCGTGAGAAGTGCACCGTCACAGTAGTCGTCGGGAGTCTTGAACAGCACAAAGCCCCGATCTCAGCGATCGAGGCCCCATATAGGAAGAGGCGCCGGCGCCAGTCGCCCCATGACCTGGGCGCGCCGGCGCGGCGCCTCGCGTCGATGTGATTGCGGAACTTAGCGCTCGTCGATCGGGACGAACTTCCGATCGATCGACCCGAGGAAGACCGACTGCGGGCGGATCAAGCGATTGTTGCTGATCTGCTCCAGGACGTGCGCGCTCCAGCCGACCGACCGCGCCACGGCGAACGTCGGCGTGAACATGTCGCCCGGCAGGCCGACCGCCGCCAGCACCGCCGCCGAGTAGAACTCGACGTTGGTATAGAGCCGCCGCCCTGGCTTGCGCTCGTGCAGCAGCGCCAGCGCCCGCTCTTCCGTCCGCCGCGACAGCTCGAAGAACTCGGGATCGCTCGCTTGCTCCGCCATCGAGCGCAGAATCTCCGCGCGCGGATCTTCCGCCTTGTAGACGCGGTGGCCGAAGCCCATTAGTCGCTCGCCGCGGTCGAGCGCGGCCGTCAGCCAGGCATCGACGTTATCGACCGTGCCGATCTGCTGCAGCATCTCCAGAACCAGCGCGGGCGCTCCGCCGTGCAGCGGCCCCTTCAGCGCCCCGATCGCGCCGACGAGCGCCGAGCAAATATCCGATTGCGTTGAAGCGATGACGCGCGCGGTGAACGTCGAGGCATTCATGCCATGATCGGCCAGCAACACCAGGTAGGTGTCGAGCGGCCGCCAGTGCCGCTCCTCCGGCTCCTTGCCGAAGAGCTGATAAAGGTAGCTCTGCGCCGTGGTGTATCCAGGACGCGGAGGCAGCGGCTCCTGCCCCTGCCGCAGGCGGAAGAAGGCCGCCAGGATCGACGGGAAGCGGGCCGACAGGGCAATCGCCTCGTCGAGCGTCGGCTTCGCATCGACATTGAAGAGATCGTTGCGCATCGCGCCGAACGCCGAGAGTCCGGTCCGCAGCGCGTCGAGCGGAGCCGTCTCCTTCGGCAGCAGGCGCAAGACCTCGATGACCTCGGCCGGCAGCTCGCGATTCGCCTCGAGCTTTGCCTTCAGCTCATCCAGCTCTGCCCGGTTCGGCAGATGCCCGATCCAGAGGAGATGTGCGACCTCCTCGAACGACGCCTTCCCCGCCAGCTCGTGAATGTCGTAGCCGCGGTAGACGAGCTTGCCTTCTTCGCCGAAGACATGGCTCAGCGTCGTCGTCGCCGCAACGACCCCCTCTAGCCCTTCCGGCTTCGGCAATGTGGCTTCGGCGCCGTTCGCGGTCGCCTGGTTCATCCCTGCGCTCCTTACTTCTACACTGGGGCCACCTGACCCGCTCGTCATGCCGCCCGAGCGAGTGGCTCCCGTTCACGTCGCACACTCGGCTTGCCGCTCGCGACGTTGCGGCATCCTTTATCGCTCAGACCGCATCATCTGCTGCCATCCCGCCCCTCGATGCCGGCGCTGGTCATCGTGAGCCGCTACGGGGCGTGGCACCTATCGGCCGGACGTGCTGGCATCGGCGTCACCAGCAGAACCGGCCATCTTTCATGGGTATCCTAGCACGTCCCCCGCTCGTTCACCGGTAGCTCATTGGTCGGGAAGCGCCAACGCTGGTCGGCCGTAATCGTCGGTACGGCAGCGACGCACCTTGACCCCACACCGCCATCGGCCATGCCACAATCTGGGGAGTCGGCCAAATCGCTGGCCATAAGCGCAATACGAAAGGAGTGTGCATGCGCCGTGGCTGCATGATCGCGGTTGGAGCGGTGCTCCTCGTCTGTTTGGTGACGCTCGGACTGGCGTACTTCGTCCTCCTACCCCGGGCGCGCGACGCCGTGAAAGACTCGACGACCGAATTGCTCGCGACGGAGGTTGCCATCCAAGTCGCGGTCCCGGAAGCCGCGACGCCCACCGCCGCCACCTACGTCATCAGCGAGGATGAGCTGAACGCCAGCCTGCGGGCGCGCTCCGATGACATCGGTTTGGCCGACGAGGTCACTATCACCATCACGCCGGCCAACATCGAGCTGCGCCTGATCACGAACGAGCAGGAGTCGACCTACACCGGCCAAGTCGCCGCCGTCGACGGACGCTTCGTCGTGACGGAGATGACAGCGGACGGCATGTACGAGGTCTTGCTTTCGGCGTCAGCCGCTTCGGAAGCGATCGAGGACGCGGTCAACGGCGTCTTGGACGCGCGCCAGCTACGGCTCGTCGCGGTCACGCTCGCCGAAGGCTCAATGACGCTGGACGTCGAGCCAGCGTCATAGGAACGTCGAGCTTCGGTTGCTGGCGGCGTGTGGCCCGATCCGCTACTGGAGACGGCCACGCGCCGCGACCGGCCAGACCGTCTCGACCACGCCGTTCCGCACGCCGTAGATGTATTCGTGCAGATGGGTGCACTGGTCGCCGTAGCCGACCCAGAACTCCACGCGATCGCCGACGCGCGGCGTCTCGCATGGCGCATCGAGGAAGATGCGTCCGTGCTCGGCGGAAAGGGAAATCGTGTAATTCGTCGTGATCCCCTTCGGCACCGGCGGCCGCAGGCTCGGATCGATCGTCTTGCGGCCGGCATCGACCACGATCCGATCGGGCGCCGGCCGGCTGATGCACGTCGTCACCAGCGACAGCGCCGGCTCCACCCGCGCCCCGAGGTCGCGGTAGACCGGATCGCCGAAGATGCCCCCGCCCGCTTGCACCTCGGTCACGCCCTCAACTCCGGCTGAGACGAGATACGTTCCCGTCCCGCCAGCGGAGACGATCTCGACCGGGATGCCCTGCGCTCGGATCGCCTCCGCCGTCTCGACGAGTGAGCGGCAGGCGCGAACGATCTCGGCGTCGCGCTCCGGGCCGGGCTGCATCGCCATCGCCTGACCTTCCCAGGCCATCACCCCCGCGAACCGGAGGTTGGCGCAATCCGCGATCTGCTTGGCGAGGTTCACGGCCTGCTCGCCCGGCTGCACGCCGCACCGCTCCATCCCGGTGTCGACTTCGATGACCACGCGCGGCCGCGTCCCCGCTGCTTTCGCAGCCGCCTCGAGCTCCCGCACGTTGTCCGGGTTATCGACCGCGACGGCGACATCGGCGTGGTGGCAAAGCTCCGCGAGACGTCGCGTCTTGACCGGTCCAACGATCTGGTTGGCGATCAGGATGTCGCGAACGCCATTCGCGGCGAAGACCTCCGCCTCCCCGACCTTCGCGACCGCGATCCCGTGCGCGCCAGCCGCAATTTGCTTGTGCGCGATCGCCGGCGATTTGTGCGCCTTCGCGTGCGGCCGCCAACCGCAACCGCGGCCCACAATATCCTTCGCCATCGAAGCAATGTTGCGCTCCAGCGCATCCAGATCGATGACTACCGCTGGCGTATCCAGCTCGCTTACCGGTCTTCCTACGAACGACGTCAGCACTCCACCAATCCTTCCACGGCACGCCTTCGCTGCCGCCATCATAACGGACAAACTCGTCAGCCGTGATCGTGCGCCGGTCACAACTTGCCGTCACACAACCCAGCTCCGAGAAGGGTGTCCGGCGCCGGCTTGGTATCATCGCTCCCATTACTACAAGATGGGAACCTGGTATTTGGAGGAGACAATTCATGAGTAACGCTGATCGACGGAGCACGAGGCCCGGCTCACTCTGCCGCTGCCAGAGCGCCGGCACCCTCTCCCGCCGCGCCGTGCTTGGCCGTGCCGCCGCGCTCGGCCTCGGCGGCGCCGCGTTGGCAACCGCGCGTGCCGTTGCCGCTCCGGCGACAGCCAGACGCCGCGCCACCCACACCCGGTGGCAGGGCGATGCCACGACGCTGACCATCGCCTCGTTCGGCTCCGCCTCCGATCTCGATCCCCATTCCGCGTACGACTACCGCTCGACCATGGCAATCCTCGGCGCGTACGAGGGCTTGATCGGCCTCAAGGACGACAAGACCGAAGAGTACGAGCCGCTCATCGCGGAGTCGTGGGAAGCGAACGCCGACAAGAGCGTCTGGACCTTCCACATCCGGCCAGGCGTGACCTTTCAAGATGGCACCCCCTGCGACGCCGAGGCAGTCCGCGCCTCCTTCGAGCGCTTCATCACGATGGGCCTCGGCCCGGTCAATGTCATCACCCGGTTCGTCGAAGACCCGGCGCAGATCACCGTCCCGAATCCCGGCACTGTCGTCTTCGACCTCGGCCGGCCACAGCCCTTCTTCGAGGCCGCGCTCGCCTCGACCTACGGCCCGCTCATCGTCAATACCAAGCGGCTCAAGGAGTTGGAGTCCGACGGCGACTTCGGCCACGCCTACGCCGAAACGAACGCGGAAGGACTCGGCACGGGGCCGTATCGGATCGTCGAGTTCGAGCCGGGCGACATCCTCGTCATGGAGCGCAACGAGTCGTACTGGCGCGGCTGGGACGGGAATCACTTCGAGCGCATCGTCATCCGCACGGTGCCAGAGGATGCCACCCGGCGACAGCTCATCGAGCGCGGCGAGGCCGATATCGTCGACAACCTCGTGCCCGAGGCAATCGCCGCCCTCCGCGGCAATCCTGACGTCGTGATCCACCAGAACACGAGCACCCAGATCCAGTACTACATCTTCACCATCGCCGATCCGCTCACTGATCCACGCGCGCGGCAAGGCCTCTGCTACGCCTTCCCCTACGACGACGTGATCAATGGCGCGTACGGCGGGCTCGGTAAACGCGCGATCGGCGCCGTACCGGAAGTTCTGCGCGGCTTCGCCCCGGACACGTTCACCTACACGACGGACCTGGCAAAGGCGAAGGAGCTTCTCGCGGCCGCGGGCATCACCGAGGGAACGAAGCTGAGCTGCGCGCTCGAGGTCGGCGACGAGAAGGTGAACGCAACAACGCAGCTCTTCCAGGCGAATCTCGCCCAGATCGGCATTACGCTTGAGATCGAGCTGATGCAGACGAACAGCTACATGCAGCTGCTCTACGGCGAGGCTCCGCCGGAGGAGCGACCGAACCTGCTGTGGTGGGGCTGGTGGCCGGACTACAACGACGCCTGGAACCACCTCTACCCGCAGATCTCCTGCGATGCGCAGGGCTCCCAAGGCTCCAACGCTGGGTTCTATTGCAATCAGCGCGTTGAAGAGCTGCTCGCGCAAGCGAAAGACGCGGCGACGATCGAGGAATACGAGCAGGCAGTCGCGGAGATTCAGCAGATCATCTCGCGCGATGACCCGCCGGCGCTCTACTACATCCAGCCGCTCTGGACGACCGTCCTCCGCGCCGACATCCAGGGCTTCTTCTTCAACCCGATCAACGTCGGCACCTTCAACTTCTGGAAGCTCAGCCGCGCCACGTCATAGCACGACGGAAAATCCGCGAGACCACGGTGGCCAGCCCTCTCCCCAATGCGGACTCCGGGCAGGATCGCGCGGAGCGCCGGGGAGAGTGCTGGTGCCGTCTGCCCGTCACATCGCCTTCGCGATCGCCGTCAGAAGCTCCAGGTCCAGCCGGAACCCCTCGGCATCCGTCAGCGGGGGCTTGTTCATGGTGACGCACTCATGAAAGTGAACCAGCTCGAGCCGGAATGCCTCATCGTACGACGCCACGATCCGCGAGACGTGCAGCTCCGTGCCATCCATCGTCTCGATGTCCACGAGCGTCGGAGTGTTCTTCAAATAGGGCGATGGGAAGCGAATATGGACGCGCCCATCGGAGGCATAGAACGAATAATCCTGCACGTAATGCTTGAGGTACGGCAGAAGCGACCACGTATAGGTCGCGCGGACATGGTTCGGGTATTCAATCGTCGCGGTGAAGCTCGTACCACCGGCCCACGTGTGTGCATTGACGACGCCGCTGGCGGGTCCTAAGGCGCCGCGCAGCGCCGTCGCGTCGTGAATCGAGCTAGCGATGAGCAGGAGATAGGCGGTGAGCACCTCCGGGCGGTCGGAGCCGGTCGCCTCCTGCAGCAACGCGACGGGCTCGTGCTCCAGGATTCCCTTCTGCACCCGTTGGAACATTTCAGGCCCGAAAGGCATCTCCGCCGGCGCCCGCTCGCCGATGACGACTTCCCCTCCCTTCACGATCGGATGATGCTGCCGGTACAGGCCGTCGTCCGGGTGCATCACGCGGGCGTCAACATACCGCAGGTCCTGTAGCGCCCTGATCGCCGCGATGCCTCGCCGGTAGCCGGGATCGTACTGCTTCATCATCCCGACCATTAGGATTCGGCCGGATCGGCGCTGCGCGGCGATGATCTCGTCCGTCTCCCGGAGCGTATAGGCGAGCGGCTTCTCGCAGAAGACATGGAGCCCTCGGTCGAGCGCCGCGAGCACCGTCTCGGTGTGATCGCCGCTGGTCAGGATGAAGACGGCATCGAGCGATTCAGCGAGCAGATCGCGAGCGTTCGTGAACCGTGCGGGAACGTTGTAGATCTCCGCGACGCGCTCAACCGTCGCCGCATCGACATCGCACAGCGCGGCCAGCTCGTACCGGTCGCTGAGCTCCCGCAAGTAGGGCAGCTGCATCATCTGCGCGATGCCACCGACGCCGATCACTCCAATCCGCAGCCGCCGAGTCATCCTCCCCTCCTACGGCACCCTTGCTCATATCCAGCGCACTCCCCTCGCCACGGTCAGCCGCGCTCCTGGCCCCGTTCTCCGTGACAACTCATTTCCGCCAGGTGTGCCGCGGCTCCCAGCCGAGCATGCGCCGCGCCTTCTCGATCGAGAATGCCGACGCGGTGCTCGGAATCGGCGCGCGCAGCTCCATGTCTGGCGTGTGCGCGCGGATCAGATCCTCGGTCGGCGTGTCACTCAGTGTGTCGGCGGCGGTAATGTTGAATGGCTCGAAGCCGAGCCCCTCCGCTTCGAGCGCGAGACGACACGCGCTCGCCGCGTCCCGCACGTCAACGTAGCTCCACAGCAGCCGCCACCAATTGTCGTATCGCGGGTCGGCGTTCAGCTTCTCCGCCATCGCCCGCGCCTCGTCTTCGTAGGCAACCCAGCAGAAGCGGAGCGCCACGATTTGCATCCCCGTCCGCCGGTGGAACATTTCGGCCGTGCGCTCGTCCACCTCTTTCGAGAGCCCATAGCAATCCTTGATGATGAACGGGTGCGCCTCGTCCACCGGCGCGTAGAGCGGAGCGAACGGCTCCGGCGCCCAGGCGGTCCCCAGCGCCGAGAGGCTCGAGGCAATCACCGCCTTGCGAACCCCGAGCAGCATCGCCGCTTGGAGCGTGGCAAAGGTGGCCCGCACGTTATTGAGGAAGACGACCTCATCGGCGTGCCCATACGGCGCCGGGATCGCGCCGAGATGAACGACTGCCGAGCAGCCGGCCATCGCCCCCGCCACCTGCCCGACGTCGCCCAGGTCCGTCTCGATGAAGCGATACCCCGGCGCCTCGGCCACATCCGCGTCCGGGCTTCGCTGGCGGTCGGCGTTGACGACCTCGTAGCCGTGCGCTAGCAGCTCTCGGACCGTCGCCCGGCCGATCCTTCCGCTTCCCCCGGTCACAAGCACGCGCATTCGGATCCTCCCTCCTCACCATCCCCTTCCCGAGCGGCTATCGCCCGGTCTTTCACGGGCGCGGCTCGATTTCGTAGCGCGTCGCCTCGTCGCGCTCGGTGTCGTAGATGACGTAGGTCGCAACCCCGCTCAGACCGCCCATTACCTCCCCCGGATTGATCAGCAGCGTCCGTCCAACCCGGTCGATCTCGAAGCGGTGGTTGTGACCGAAGCAGACGACGTCGTGTTTCCCCGCCGCCGCGATGAGCCTGCCGACGTCATCGAAATGGTGGACGGCGATCTTGCGACCGCCCAGATCCAGCTCCGCCAGCTCGCCATGCACCGTGATGTGAGGGAAGCGACCGGCGTTCAGCGCGATCCGGAAGCGATCCCCGTCATTGTTGCCAAACACGATGTGCACCGGCCCGCGGAACCCCTCGCCCAGCCGATTGACGACGAAGGGCGAGCAGAGATCGCCACAGCAGATCAACGCTTCCACACCGCCCAACGCGGACAACGCCGCGTCGAGATTATTCAAGTTGTCGTGAATGTCGGAGATTACCGCCACTCGCATCGTCTGTCTCCCCACTCGCACGCCGCTGCTGGTGATCACATTGCCGCTCTCGGCTACCGGCGTTGCGGGTCGCCACAGCCACGATTGACACCATACGCCGCCTGCGATAGCGTACCCCCATCCCAAAGGTGCCGCCTCACGGGGCGTGAGGTGAGAGCGATCATTACCAGCGGAGGGAGCAGCATGAGCCTTCGGGTTACCCGCCTCAATCGCCGCCGGTTCGTGCAGCTATCTGCGGGAACGGCCGCCGCGGCCTCGCTGGCGAGCCGTGGCCCGTTCATCCACCGCTCGAGCGCGCAGGAGCTCGCTCAAGTCCCGCGCGAGAACACGCTCGTCCTCGTCGGTGTCGGCGGCGAATCGCCCAACCAGTTCACGGACGTCGACAACGTCAACCCGATGCAAACCGTCGGCGCCAACCTCAGCCGCAGCGGCTTCCAACTCATGTACGAGCCCCTCTACTTCTACAACATGCTCACCGGCGAAGAACGCCCCTGGCTGGCCGAAAGCTACACCTACAACGCGGACTTCACGGAGATCGCCGTCAAGCTCCGGCCAGGTATCGAATGGAGCGACGGCACGCCCTTCACGGCCCACGATGTCCAATTTACCTTCCACACTCAGCGCGACACCGAGGGGCTCTCTCACTCCGCCGAGATGAAGCAGTGGGTTCAGGAGGTCGTGGTCACCGACGACCTCAACTTCACGATCAAGCTGAACGCGCCGAACCCTCGCTTCTTCTTCCTCTACTGCAGCTTCCACGCTGACAACGGCGTGTTCATCGTGCCGCGCCACATCTTCGAGGGGCAAGACCCGGTCACCTTCACGAACTTCGACCTGGCTCAAGGGTGGCCGGTGGTCACGGGACCGTATCGGCTCGTCGCCTCGACGCCCGAGCAGAAGATTTGGGACCTGCGCACCGACTGGTGGGCGGCCAAGACCGGCTTCGCGCAACTCCCCGCTCCCCAGCGCCTGATCTTCCTGCCCACGTACGACGAGGCCAAGATGGCGCAAATGGTCATCGCCAACGAGGCCGATATCACGCTCAACATCTCGCCGGCCACGATGCCGACGCTCTTCGCCCAGAACCCGAAGATCATCACTCACTCCGGCCAGAATCCTCCGTATGGCTACACGGACTGGTGGCCGAGCGGGCTCGGCTTCAACTGCGAGGTTGAGCCGTGGAACGATCCGGAGATCCGCTGGGCGATCAGCTACGCCATCGACCGGCAGCAGCTCGCCCAATTCGGCTATCGCGGCGCCGGCGAGCCGACCGTGCTGCCGTACCCGTACTACCCGCCGCTGATGAAGTACATCGAGGCGGCTGCTGACCTGCTCGAGCAGTACCCGACGAACGAGTACAACCCGGCCAAGACGGAAGAGATCCTCACCAGCAAGGGGTACACGAAGGGGAGCGACGGCATCTGGGAGAAGGATGGCCAGAAGCTCACGATGATCATCACGACCTTCTCCGTCTTCGGCGATATCGCCCCCTTCGTCGTCGAGCAGCTACGCCAGGCCGGCATCGACGCCAGCTTCCAGATGCCGACCACCTTCATCAACGACCTGATGGCCGGCAGCGCCGAGGCGTTCATCTGGGGTCACGGTGGCTCCGTCTACGACCCGTTCAAGACGATGGAGCTCTATCACCAGAAGTTCGTCCAGCCGACCGGTACGGCGACCTATCCCTTCTACCGGTGGCGGAACGACGAGTACGACGCGATCGTCGACGAGATGGGCGTCACCGCCCCGGACGATCCGAAGACGATGGAGCTCTTCCTGCGCGGCACCGAGATCTGGCTCCGCGAGCTGCCGGATATCCCACTGCTCCAGTTCTATCACCGCATCCCGATGAACACGACCTACTGGACGAACTGGCCGACCGAGGAGAATCCGTACATCAACGGCGCCTTCTGGCATCGCACGGCTCTCCTGATCGTGCTGGGGCTCCAACCAGCGACCTAGTACGACGGCAAGGAATAACCGGAGGGCGGCGTGCAGCGTAGCGTTGCACGCCGCCCTCTACGCGTCTCGAGGCAGGAGAAACCGGAATCGTCTCTCAGGAGCCGACGGTGATGGAGCCGTTCCCTCGGCTCCCCGCTCCGGCCAGCGCTCCGAGCGTGACCGTCAGGTCGCCTTCCTCGATCGTGGGCGACTCGCGGTAGAGGTAGCAGGAGACGGCGGCCCCCTCGGTTAGGTAGAGAGGCGGCCTCTCCTCCTGGCACATCGGCATCACGTGCGGACAGCGCGACGCGAAGGGACAGCCCTGCCACACCGCGGCGTCCGTCCCTTCCCCGCTGCTGGCGACGACCTCTTCCATCCAGCGCTGGCCCGGGTCCGGCGTCGGGATCGAGCGAATCAGGAGCTGAGTGTACGGGTGCTGCGGATGCCGAATGACCTGCTTCGCCGGTCCCGCCTCGGCCACCACGCCCCGGTAGAGGATGATCAACTGCTCGCTGATCTGGTACGCGGTCGTGAGATCGTGCGTGATGTAGATGAACGAGATGCCGAACTCTCGGTTGAGCGTGAGTAGACTCTCCAAAATCGTCGCCCGCAGCGACGCGTCCACCATCGAAACCGGCTCGTCAGCGATGATCAGGCGCGGCCGGAGGAGCAACGCCCGAGCAATCGTGATGCGCTGTCGCTGACCGCCGGACAGCTGATGCGGATAGCGCCCAAGAATCTCACCCGGATTCAGCCCGACCGTCGCCAGCGCCGTCTCGATCTGTCGCCGCGCTTCCGCCCGTGACGACGCCAGCTTGAAGTTCTTGATCGGCGTCGTGAGCAGATGGTCCACGCGATAGAACGGGTTGTAGACGCCGAACGGGTCTTGAAAAATCGCCTGGATCTCGCGCCGGAAATTCCGCCGCTCCGCGCGCGAGAGCCGCCTGAGGTCAGTGCCGCGATAGCGCACTTCCCCCGCGCTCGGACTGATGAACCCGAGCATCAGGCGAGCGAGCGTGCTCTTGCCGCTGCCGCTCTCGCCGGCGACGGCGACGATCGTCGCGGCGTCCTCCCCGATCGCGAAGGAGAAATCGGAGAGCGCGACGGTCGCCCCCTCACCGTGGCCGAACACCTTCGTCACATGCTTGAGCTCGAGCAACGGTGTCGTCACGACTCTACCGCCCCGTCGTAGAGATGGCAGGAAACAAACCGGTCCGGCCGCACCTCCCGCAGGACTGGCACGCGCGCCGGGCACGGCTCGAAGGCGCGCGGGCAGCGCGGGTGAAAGACACAGCCACTCGGCGGATTCAGCGGCGAGTGCGGCTGCCCGGCGAGCTTGACGAAGCTCGTCTCCCGGTCGAACGAGGGCAGACTCGAGATCAGCATCTGCGTGTACGGGTGCAGCGGCTCAGCGAAAATCTCCCGCGTCGGCCCAATCTCGGCGAGCTTGCCACCATACATGACACCGACGCGGTCGACGAACTGCGCCATCAACCCCATGTCGTGACCAATCAGCAGGACCGATGCGCCGAGCCGCGCCTGGACCGCTCCCAGCGTCTGCATGATCTGCCGCTGCACGACGACATCGAGGGCGCTGGTCGGCTCGTCGGCGATGATGATGGACGGCCGCAGAGCGATCGCGATCGCGATGCAGACGCGCTGCTTCATCCCGCCGCTCAGCTCGTGCGGATACCGTTCCGCGACTTCCCGCCGCAGCCCAACCGACTCCAGCAGCTCCGCGACCCGCTCCTCCAGATCTCGCTTCGACCGCGAGCCGTTGCGGCTTCCCGACCTCTCGCGCTCGTGCGCGAGGATGCCGTCAATGATCTGCTGCTTGACTCGCATCACCGGATTGAGCGAGTTCATCGCACCCTGCGGGATGAGCGCGATCCGCGCCATGCGGACGGACCGCATCGCGTCCTCCGGCAGCGCGGCCAAATCCTCGTCCTCGAGCAGGATTCGCCCGCCGGCGATCCTCCCCGGCGGCTTGATGAGCCGCATCAGCGCTAGGGCAATCGTCGACTTCCCACTGCCCGATTCACCGACGAGCCCGAATCGCTCCCCTGGGCGGAGGGTGAACGAGACGCCATCGACCGCCCGCACCACGCCGCGTGGCGTGTGGAACTGGACGCGCAGGTCCTCGACGCGCAGCGTCGCGGCCGCAGTCTGCGTGGTCGCCGTGGTCATGACTCCGCCCTCCGCAGTCGCGGATTCGCCAGCTCGTCCAATCCGGCGGCGATGAGGAAGAGGGAGACAAAGAGGATGACGATCACCCCAACCGGCGCGGCCCACCACCACCAGAGCCCGCGCAAGAGGGCCGAATAGAAGATCGCCCAGTAGATTGTCATCCCCAGCGTCGGCTCGTTCTGTGGGCCGAGGCCAAGAGCTTCCAACCCGATCGCGGCCAAAATCGCCGAGCCGACCGCGCCGACGAAGCTGGCGCCCAGGTATGGCAGGAGATTCGGCATCAGCTCGCGGAAAATGATCTGCGGCCCGCTCATGCCGTTGAGCTTCGCCATTTCGACATAGGGCCGCTCCCGCAGCGACAGCACTTGCGAGCGGATCGTCCGCGTCGGAAACATCCAGGCGAGCGACGCGACGACCAGCGCGATCATCTCGACTGAGACCAGCCCTTCGATCGACGCGGCCACGACGATCAGCACGAGCAGGCCTGGCACCGTCAGCATGATGTCCGCCGCGCTGCGGATGATCGTGTCCACGATGCCGCCGGTATAGCCACCGATGAACCCTAGCACCGTGCCGATACCGAGACCGATCGCCCCGGCGATCAGGCCGATCTCCACCGTCAGCGGTATCCCGCGCACGACGAGGGCGAGCATGTCGCGGCCTTGCGATTCCGTGCCGAAGAGATGCTCTCGCGACGGCGGCTGGTCGGGGATGACCGACATCGGCCGCGCGGTATCGGTGTCGATGACGAGCGGGCCGAGCGTGCCCAGCGCCAGCAACGCGATCAGCATTACCAAGCCAAGGAGCAGCTTCGGATTGCGACGCAGATGCCCACCCGCTCCCCGGACTCGCGTTCGCAGTTCGGTGAAGACGCTGTCCCGCAGCGCGGGAGCCATCGTTCCGGTCGTCACGCCCACGGTCGCATCGCTCCCGACATCACAAGTTGCTTCCGCCCTTGCCCGGGCCCGGAGTTATTGCCGCTGGTAGGTGATCCGGGGATCGAGCAAGGGATAGACGAGATCGAGAATCAACGTCGTCAATCCGATCGTCACGATTACCAGGAAGACGATGCCGTAAATCAAGAAGTAGTCGAATCCCTTGATCGCGTTGTAGAGCAGCGTGCCAATGCCGGGATACCCGAAGACGACCTCGACCAGCACCGCCTGCGAGACGATTCCACCGAGCGCCAGCGCCAGCGACGTCGTCTGCGGCAGGAGGGCATTGCGGATGGCGTAACGGAAGAAGATCGTTCGCGGCGGAAGCCCCTTCGCTTCAGCGAATGTCATGTAGTCCTCGCCCTCGGTCATCACCATCATGCCGCGCATTCCCAACGCCCAGAAGCCAAGCTGCGCCAGGACGATCGAGAGCGCGGGCAAGATCGAGTGCGTCACCGCGTCCTGGATGAACTCCCAAGACCAAGCGGGCTCAGTCCCGACGGTATAGCCACCCGAGAGCGGAAAGACTCTGCTCCGGAACGCCAGGAAGTAGATCAGGACCAATCCGAGGAGGTAGTACGGAATCGCGGAGAGGGTCAGGAACGGCATGAAGAGATGGCCGAGCCAGCGCGGCGCTCTGGTCCATCCCAAGAGGGCGCCCGCCAGCGTGCCGACCACGAACGCGATCACGGTGGAGACCACCAGCAGGCAGATCGTCCACGGCAGCGCGTTGCCGATCAGGTCGAGCACCCGCGCCGGGTAGCTGGCGAGCGAGTAGCCGAAGTCGAAGCGGGCATAGTCACCGAGGTAGCGCAGGTATTGCAGCCAAAGCGGCTCGCCCAAGCCGAATTTTTCGTTGTACGTCGCGACCATCTCCTCGATGCCGGAGACGGAGCCGCCCTGCGCCAGCACCGTGCCGAGCCGAGCGCGCACCGGGTCTTGCCCGGGCGCCAGGCGCGGCAGGAAGAAGTTGAGTGTCGCCGCCGCCCAGACAACGAGCAGGAACACCCCGACTCGCCGGATCGCGTACCGCACGAATGGCCGGCGAAGCGCCGTTGCCGATCTGCTGCGGGTCTGTCGTCCGACCTGTGGCTGCGAAATCGCGACCATAAGGCTTCCTCGACTATCCGCTGCTGTGATGCGTGAGCCTACCACACTTGCCGGCGGTGTGCTCGCTGGCAAATTGTTTCCATATCCTCATTCGCCCAGCCACATACAATCGCCACGAGTCAGATCCGCCGATATACGCACCCATTGGTACCAAGAATCGCGGAAAGAGCTACTTCGTAGTCAATGCATACTTCACAACAGAATGATAGTTCGCTATTGTGACGGAACAGAAGGTACTTTCTCGACCACAGTGACGGTAGCCGTCACTCTCGGCGACAACAAGGAGATATCATTCTTGACATCCATCATGGCCATAGTTGCCGAGAACGGGCCGCATCTCGACCTCTCGCGCCACCATCACGTCCATTCGTGATCCCTCCATGCGCCGATCGGACGTCTACTCGAGATCTCGGAGATTCGCGCTCAATTTATGACAGAGGGCTACAGCATAGTGCGAAGTGACTGCAGCGGATGGCCTGCTTCCAATTACGGCCGATCGCACGGCGGCGCCCCACTTCGCGGTTGATTAGCTCGATGAAAGGAGTGATTACGTGCGCATCGCGGTTCTGATTATCGGGATCATCCTCACGATTGGGCTATTCCTGCAAGCCTTTGTTGTGGGGAGCCTCTCGAGTGCAGTCAACGACGAGAACACCAGTCAATCAGCCGCCATAGGCATCCTGATGGCACTCCTTTGGCTCATCGCGTGTGGCTTCGTCATTCCAGTCCCCCGTGTCTCAATGGTCCTATTTGCTGTCGCCGGCGTTCTTGGATTTGCCGCTAGCGGAGACTTTCCGGATCTTGCGTTCTGGGGCGGCGCCTCGCTTTTCCTCGCTGTCCTGTCGTATTTCGGCTATCGCGGCAAGCGAAAGGCGGATCAGAAAGAAGCGGAGCGCGATGCAATGCTGCGTCAAGTCCTGGCTCAACAGGCTCAGACCGCGGCCGCTTCACCAGTGGGACAGCTCGGCGCTGCCGCGTGCAGGCATTGTGGCTCGATCCTTGACCCGACCGCGCGATTCTGCCCGAATTGCGGACAGGCTCAACAATTGCTTGCATAGGCACACCAGCGAGCAACCAGCGCCCTCCCGCCCTCTTCCTTGCTATGGACTCGCCAAGGTCGCCTCGATCAGGGATTGAGAGGGAGGGCGGCCCATGACGCTGACGCCGGAGCTTGTTGCCGACACGCGGTGCGAAGTCGGAGAAGGCCACTGTGGCATGAGGACGAGCGCTGGCTCTACTGACTCGACATCCCACCCGGCCACCTTTGCCGCTATGACCCGGCAACGGACAGCCACGATCGAGGTGGACAGCGCCCTGCTCCTGTTCCTCGCAAGGACGGGGCAGAGTCGCCGATCTGCAGCCACAAGTGCGTCGATACTCGCGGAATGCGCTAGTGCACGAATTGCCCCCTTTCCAACCAAGAACGCCTCCTCTAGAGTTGAGCCATTGTCTATCGCGCGACCTTGAAGGGAGGTTTCATGGCCCGGCGCTTAGCCGCTGCTCTGCTTCTGCTCGGGATGGCATTGTTCGGCACGCTTTCCGTCTCAGCGCAGGATGAATCGCCTGAACTAGGACAAGAAGCTGCCAAACTGCTCATCGATCCGGCATCGCTCGGTGATGGCTGGTCGCTTCATCACACTGCCAGCCCGGAAGCTCTCTATTCCTACGGGTTCGAGATGTCACCAGACGTCTTTCGAGAAGGAGCCGCCGGCGTCTATGTCGGTCCTCAGGGCAGCCGCGTGCTGTTGGCAGCGCTCCTCATCACGGAAAACCGGATTGCGATTCGCAAATCCTGGGAAGACGCGAGCAATCTTGTCGACCGAATCACGTTCTCGCTCGATCTGGATTACGACCGCCAGCGTGAGCTCGAGTCAGCGGAGCCACCGGCGGGCTGCGCTGAAGCCAAGCGCGCGGAGGGCAAGGAGAGCGGCTTCGGACTGCCAGTCGGCGTGACCATGTGCGCCATCGATCCCGACGTGATCCTCATCGCCGCCGCGTTCGGGGCGGTTGACGAGCACGAGGGCGTGGCCGCATCCGATGCCGTTATCGAGCTCATTCTCGACAGCACCACAGAGCAACCTACCGCCACGGCGACTACCCCAGCGACAGCTTCCACCACGGTCACCATCGTGGCTGGAAAGCCATCCGAGCTGCAATTCGAGCCGTCGCGGGTTGAAATCCCAGCGAATACCGACGTGACCGTGGTACTCCGCAGCGACGGAATCCTGGCGCATAACTTCACCATTGAAGAGCTCGGCATCAGGGTTTCTGTCAGACCCGGGGAGGAGGCCGAGTTCACGCTGAACGCGGACGCCGGGACCTACACGTTCTCCTGCACCGTGCGTGGCCACGAAGAAGCTGGCATGGTCGGGACACTGATTGCCGCCTGAGGCAACTTCTTGGCGCCCTCATCCTTGCTATGATCCCCCCAGATCGCTTCGATCAGGGATTGAGAGGGAGGGCGATCCATGACGCTGACGCCAGAGCTTGTCGCTGATACGCGGTGCGAAGTCGGAGAAGGGCCGCTGTGGCATGAGGACGAGCGGTGTCTGTACTGGCTCGACATTCCAGCCGGCCACCTTTACCGATATGACCCGGCAACGGGCAGCCACGCTCGCGTCTTGGAGGCAGACATGGCCATCGGCGGCTTCACGATCGAGGCGGACGGCGCCCTGCTCCTCTTCATGGCTCGGGGCGCCATCCGCCGTTGGCACAATGGTCAGCTGACCACCATCATCGACGAGATTCCGGAAGAACGTGACTCCCGCTTCAACGACGTCATCGCCGATCCGGAAGGACGCGTCTTCTGCGGGACGATGCCAACCGAGTCCCGTCTCGGCCGGCTCTACCGCCTCGATCCCGGCGGCTCCCTGACCCGCCTGCTCGACGGGATCGACATCTCCAACGGCTTCGGCTTCACGCCCGACTTGACCGGCATGTACTACACGGAGTCGAACAGACGCGTCATCTACAAGTTCGACTACGACCGCGCGACCGGCGCGATCACGAACCAGCGCCGCTTCATCGAAGTCGCCCCAACCGACGGCATTCCGGACGGCATGACCGTGGACGCCGAGGGATACATCTGGTCCGCCCGCTGGGGTGGCTCGTCCCTCGTCCGCCACGATCCCGCCGGCAACGAGGTGGCGCGCATCCACTTCCCGGCCAAGAAGGTCTCCAGCGTCACCTTCGGCGGCCCGGACGCATCCGAGATGTACGTCACCACCGCCGGCGGGAACGATCGAGACAACGAGGGATCGGGCGCGGGCGCGCTCTTCCGCCTGCGTGCCGGCGTCCGCGGCCGGTTCCCCTTCCGCTCACGCATCGGCTGCTGAGGGAACGCCGTCAGCCGGCTTAGCTGTCCGCCACGCGCCGGTACAGCTGCGCCTGCCCATCCTCCGACTGCCAGATCAGCTCCCAGCCTGCACCGGGATAGTCGGCCCGCGTCACCGCGTCGAACGGGCCGGCCACCGGGCAGGCCGAGCCTGCGCCTGTCCGCTCGAAGTGCCCGATGTAGAGGAGCGTCACCCCGTACTGGTCGAACAGCGGGCTCTGCGGATCGTCGTACATCCGCGGCACGTCCTCAACCCGCATCGAGATCGCGGCCAGTAGATCCGATTGCGCCGACCGCCAGAGCCGCTCGTGGGACCCCTCCCACCCCATCAGCGTCGGCACCCCGGTGAAGGCCGCGATCCGCCCCGTCGGCACCTCGCCATTGACCTGGTAGGAGCAGCCGGGCGCCTCGAGGACGACATCGCCCTCCCGGGCATTGTCGGCCAGCCAGCGAATCGCCGCCTCATCCCCCGGCGAGAACTGCCGCAGATAGGCCAGCCCGTCCAGCCCTTGCCAATCGCGCGGACCGTGGACGCGCGTCCACTGGATCGTCGCCGCCACGGGATAGGCCATCCCGGCCACGACGCCGAGCGTCAGCCCGGCGGCCAGCAAGCCGCGCAGCGCGAGCCGAGACGCCCACGCCTGCCAGAGCATGACCGCCGCCAGGGCGCTGCCGACCGCCAGCAACGTCCACGCCTGGTAATAGACCTTGAAGAGGGTATTCATCCGGTTGTGGAAGTGATCCTGGATGAAGAAGAACTCCGTGATGAGGATCAAGGCAAAGGCAGCGCCGTAGCAGCCGATCGCGACCGTCCGTGACCCGGCGATCTCCTCATGCCCCCACCGTCGCCAAAGGAGCCAACCAGCCGCCACCAGCGGCGCGCCCGCCAGCACGAGCGCCGGCGCCGGGAGCGCGACGGCCAGGATCAGAACGATGATCGCCGCGACGATGAACGACCCGGGCAGGCGCAGGCTCTCCATTGTCCGCGCTTCCTGCACGGTCTCGGCGGCGAGGTAAACGACGCCAATCGCCCAGAAGATGCCGAAGACTGTCAGAAACTCGCCCGCTGACGTCCGCTCGCTGTCGTACGGAGCGACGATCGTCAGCAGGCGGGAGATGACTGGGAGATCGCGCAGCGGCTCCGGCAGATCGCTCACGTTTCCCCCAGCGGGCGGCGCGAAGGTGAGCGTGAACGGCAGCCACGGCACGATCGCCGCCACGACGAGCGTCGCCAGCCTCTCTCGACCAGCGCGCGTCCAACCCCACGCGAGTAGGATCGCCGCCCCAGCCAGTACGAGATACGTCGGAAAGTCCCAGCTATTGAGCGGATACAACGCGCCGATGACCGCGCCAGCGACGGCGACCTGGCCCAGGTCGCTCCACCGGCGCTGCCCCGCCGCATCGCGGTCGGCCCGGCTAGCGAGCAAATTGACCGCCAGCGCCAGCGCCGTCACGGTGAACGGCAACGCCGTCACGTGCGGGTGAAGATCGCCGAGGAGGAAGCTGAACCAGGGGAACTCGTTGATCGTCTCGGCCGCGCGCGGTGGCGGGTCGACCACGATACGGCTCGACTCCCAGCCGATCCGAATCCACCAACTCTCCTGGACGAGCCCCCAGCCGTCCCGCACCAGCTCGATCGGCGCTCGCAGATTTCCGGCAAGGACAACGAGGAACGCGGCGCCGGCGGCAGCGACGAGCGACAGCCCTCGTCCCAGCCGGCGCCGCGCGACGTTGAAGCCGAGTCCGGCCGCCGCGGTCAGCGTCAGTGCGACGGTTGTCGCCAGCGCAAGGTTGAAGGCGATCCAGCTCGGAACGTCTGCCATCCGCGCCAGCGAGCCATGCAGAAAGTAGCCGAGGTAGTAGTAGTTGATGCCCTCCCCGGCGTACCAGGGATCGGTCGGCGGGACGTCGGTCGCCCGCGCGCTCGCCGAGAGGAAGGCGACGTCCATCGGCTTCTCGGTCCAGGTGATCTGGGGCGTGTAGCCACGCAGCCCGACATAGGCCGCGAAGGCCGCCAGCGTCACGATCTCGGCGATCAGCAGCGAGCGCAGCCACTCGCGGTCCACCCAGCCCGCTCGCCAGCTCAGTCCCCAGCCGATGGCAGCGCCGATCGCCAACGTGACCCACAACCCGGCCGTCGTGAACGGCACGGGCGTTAGGCTCGCCAAGAACCACGTCGGCCAGACGACCGCGAGCAGCGCCAGCGGCTTGGCCAGCGTCGCTCCCCGGTCCGGCAGGCGCCCGCACAGCCAGCGCGAAAGCGGCGCAAGCCCCCAGCCGATCGCGAGCAGCGTCGCGTACCAGCGAACGCCCTCGGCCAACCCAGTCACCGCTCTCTGCCTACCTTACCCACCACGATGATCCCACTTCGCTCCACGGGTGAATGCTACACGCCGAGCCCCCGCGTTCTCACCCTCGCGGTCCTCATGTCGGCGTGCCGCGCCGCCTCTCCCACACTGCACGGAGTGCGTCCTCGCGGGCCAGACACACGCAATTTCCGAACATTATGAAAAGACGTTATGGAAACCGAAAGAGAATTGAATTAGCAATACCCTTGACCTCTTGACATTCGGTTATCCGCATGATATTCATATTCCGGTGTGGCTCGGCGGAGGGATGCCGAGCCAAGATTGCGACTGACGCACGAATTGACAGGGATTATTCGCAGCCTCACGGCCAGACAGAAAGGAGGGAGAGCGATGGTGATCCTCATGACACACGCAAACGCTACCGCTCTCGTCAATTTCACTGGCCCCGGGGAGGACTGCGCCTGGATGTGCTGACGCGCTCGCGTCTCCAAGTCCACGCAATCAGTCGAACCCGGGTCGAGCAGCGGCCCGGGTTCGTTGTTCTCACACAAACTCGTCGCCGCAGTTAATCCAACGCGCAGCCCTTTCGCTGTCGCCTGCCGACTGGCCAGCGGCGGGCAGCGGCATGCCGCCATGCGGCACGGACTGTCGCCGGAGCCCTTTAGCTCATCCGGGCTCCAGACCTGAAAGGAGGTCACCACCATGGTGCGCTTCGAGCTCGCGAATAACGGTCTCACACACTGGGAACGACTCTCCGAAACAGGAACGCTCCGTCACCGCTCCGAACTCGCCAAGCGTGTGAGGCCAGACGTGGGAGATAGCCGAGCTTGGAGCTCGGTTCGAAAGAGGAGTACACCGCGATGAGCTTGGGATTTACGCCGATTACGATGGAAGTTGCTCGTCACCGGTATGAAGACGAGCTGCTCCGGGCCGAGAAGGATCGCCTCATCCGGAGCGCCTCGGTCGACACCCATACGGTAGGCGGCCTGCGGCAGCGCATCGGCGCCGCCGTGGTTGCCGTCGGCGAGCGGATCCAGGGCCGGCGCCGGCTCGCCCAGCAGGAAATCTTCATCCCTGCCCGGCTCCGGCTCGGCCGCTAAGCCATGATGAGCACGATCGCCGCGAGCGATCAGCGGCACAAGACGATGCCGATCCCGGACGTTACTCGGGATCGGCATCCCCGCCGGCACTGACTTTCCCCAATCACGCGCTAGCCGTGCATGGCCAACGGCAGCCACCGTCCGAGCCGGCGCACACCCGTCCAGAGCAGTCGCACGCCGAACGCGGCGAACGCGACCGCGCAGATCGCATTGACCATCCGGAAGAAGCGCGGCCCAACGAGTTGCCGCCCCCAGTTGACGAGGACGGACATCGTGCAACCCCAAAGCAGCGAGCCGATCAGCACGCCAGCGAGGAAGAGCGCGGCGCGATCGGTCCCGACGCCCTGACCGGAGGCAACGACTCCACCACTCAACCCCGCCCAGAATGCCAGCCCGGCCGGGTTCGCCAGCGAGACGACCATCCCGACGGCGATCGCCCGGCCAGATCGCCCTGCCACCTGATCTGGCGATTCGCGAGAAAGCGCGCCGATGAGCGCCGCCCGCGCCAGCCGGAAGAGGAAGGCGGCGCCGACCAACCCGAGCGCGCCCGTGGCGGCGTCGCTGCGAGCGACCACTGCCACCCCCGAGAGCGCGACCGCCGCCCAGGCAGCCGCGCCGATCAGCGCGCCGAGATGCACCAGCAGCGCCGGACGAAATCCCCCTGCGACGCCGCGGCGCAGGGCCTCCGCATTGACGACACCAGGCAACGCCGCGTACGCCAACCCCAAGCCGATCGCCGAAGCCACCCAGAGCGTCGTTCCGCCCACTTTCGACTCCCGTTGTCCCCTGACCTGTCGAATGCGGCATCATTGTATCGGGCAGGGGGAGCCGGCGCGGTGGCATGGCATTGAAAACGGTCAGGTCGTCGCGGTCGGCGCATCTCCGTCGCAGTGGAAAATCCAGACCGTCGTTCGCTCGCCGGCCACCACCGTCAGCAACCCGCGCTCATCAACGCGGTCGGACTCGGCGTGGCACCAAGCGCCGCTTCGCTCCGTCAGCTCGTAGTTGCCCGGCTCCAAGCGGGCGAATTCCGCCCGGCCGTCGTCGTCCGTCGTCGCGATGCGCGCGGCGCCGTTCGCCGTCGCTCCCTCCGGCTGGACGGAGAACGTCCGCGCGCCGGCGGGCTCGGTGCAGACCGCGAACCAGTCATCGCCGGCAGCCGGCCTTGCTTCGCCGCAATCGAATGCCTGAACGACGATCGAGCCGGACGTCTCGGGGACGTCCGGGATGGGCGTCGGTGTGCCGAAGGATGCAAGCGAGGTCGGCGCCTCGCAAGCGAGACTCGGGCCGGTCGCGGGGAACACTCCCGACTCAGACACAACCCAATAGGTTGCCTCTCCCGCCGCGATCACCTTCCCCCGCAGCGCTAGGCGCGCCACGCCGCTCACGCCGCCGTCAGCCGCGAGCGTCGGCCCCGGCTCAGCACAAACGACGTCGGCGGGGACCACCACGCGAAGAACGGCGGCGCTTTCCCCCTCGGGCTTCGGGGTAAAGGTGCAGGTGCTCACGTCCTGGGTCGCCGCGTAGTCGCAATCGACCTGAACCTGGAACAGCACCGCAAGCCGGACGACCGGTGGCTCTTCCCGCGTCGCGCCCGCATTGCCGCCCTTCCCCTTCCCTTCGTTCTCCTTGTGCTTCTCCTTGGCTCCCTTCCCTTTGCCCCTGTTGTCCTTGTGCTCGTGCCCCCGCCCACGATCCTCGCCCTTCTCGTTGCCTTTGCCATCCTCCCTCTTGCCCTTCTTGCCGGGCCCCTTCTTGGCGGCCAGAGCCTTTCCCGGATCTTGGGATACGGTCGGTACAACGACAGCAACGCTCGCGAGCGCCACGCTCAGCGCGAGCGCGCACAGCAACCGGGACAGGACTGGCAGCGTGAAGTGTGTCATCTGGGTCCTCCTCTGGGCATTAGGCTGGTAGTGGATGACGAGGGTGTGAGCCAACCAGGCGGGCGGCGACTCACTCTTGACTCATCTACGGCGTGGGCCGCTCGGGCGCATCCTGGGATTGCTCGTCGTTCGTGATCACGCTGATCCGGCCGTCACCCTCTAGATACGCTTCACGGACCAGTGCCAGGTCACTCACGCCGCGCAGCCGAAGTTGCTGATGCAACTCTTCCTCGGTGATCAGTTCGCGCTCCATGTTCTTGCGAAGGAGCCGGCCATCGCGGACGAGCAGCAGCGCGCGCGGATGGATGATGCGTTGGAAGTGCGGGAAGCGATAACCGAGCCAGTCCAGCGCGTAGGCCCAGAAAACGACCGTGCCGACCAGCAGCAGCCCATCGGGGATCGAGCGATAGTCATCGGCCATTGCGTTCTGCGCCGCATCCGCGAGCAGCACGATCACGAGGAGATCGGTGATGCCGACCGCGCCCGCTTCCCGCTTCAGCACCGCGCGCAGCAGGAAGAAGAGGCCGAGGTACATGACCGAGCCGCGCACAAAGGTTTCGAGGATGGGGGTATTGGGCCGGAAGACCGCTCCCCAATCAACGTCGACGATCCAGCCCATCGCGCTCGAGTCTCCCTGCCGTCAGCGGGCGCGGCGCGGCGGACGGCGATACGCCGCTGCCTCATTACGCGGGCTGGTGGGGCTCGTCAGACGCCGAATCAGGCGCCGCCAAGCTTCCACGGCGGCAGCGGCTCGTTATCGACCGCCGGCACGGCATCTTCAGCCAAGCGGATATTGACGGCACGCAGGTGCTCATCCGGAGTGTCGCCAGGATCCTCCGCAACCTGAAACTCCACGGTGACGCCGGGGCCGAGCTCCTCGAACTCCGCGCCAATCAGGGCGCTCCGGTGGAAAAAGTACTCCTCGCCGTTCGGCCCGATCAGAAAGCCGAACCCGCCCTCTGGCACCACGCGATCGACCACGCCGTGCATCGCTCGTCTCCTCTCTTGATGATCGTGGCCATGCTCGCGACGGCCTAGTGCATCTCCTGCGGCGCGTGCTTGTTCGGGGCGGGCATCTCCGGCAGATGCAGGTAGCTCTCCACCTCGCGGACGCCAGGCACCTTAGCGACCGCCTCCCTCAGCGCCCGAATCTGATCCGGATGCTCGAGCTGCCCCCGGAGCACCGCCACGCCATCCTCGACGTTGATATTGATCTGTCCGCGCGGAATGTCGCGATCGCGGAAGGCCTGGCTCAAGATGCGATCGGTCAGCATCTGGTCGTTGGCTGCCGGCTCTGGCCTCCGCGGCAGATGCCAGATCCGGATCGCCGTGCCGGTCAGCGTCGCCCCCGTACGCTTGCCAAAGCGCCCCACGCGCCGCCGGCTGTGGCGCACGATGCTCCCCGCCCGGTCACGAGCGAGGGCGCGCCGGCGCCGTCCACGATCCGGATCGGCGAGATACATCACTGTCGCGCCGGTGACGCCTCCCGCGGCGAGGGGGAGCGCCATCCTCCCCATTGACCGCCACCGAGATTCGCGCCGACGCCGCATTCGGAAGACATCGGGCATCTCCATCTTCAGCTTCATGGCTGGTGACCTCCTTCGCGCAATCCCGCCCTCGTGCCCGCGCGCCCAGCCGCGCGCGTCTCGGTGACCAACGCTCCTCTCACGCGCAAGAACCATTCCCAGATCGTCCTTGGAACGCGCCGTGCATGCAGGAAGTGCGGCCCGCGCTCGCCAGGCCGATTGGTAGGTATCGCGACCGCGCCGAGCGGCAGGCGCGCATGCCCAATTCCACTCCGGGATCGCTCGCATCGCGCGTTGACGCCGCGAGAATCGGCGAAATCCGCGATCCTACAAAGTGACGATGTACGTATAGTTGAATTTCCCGGCGGGTCTGTTAGGATGGCATCCCCCCCAGCGGCGAGGGCGAGCACGAAGGCTCGCATCGCCGGAAAAGGTTTGGGGCTTCGGCCCTATCGGTCCGGAGCCCTCAAGACGAGTGGGAGCGCCTTTGACCCCCCGCAACAAGAACCGGGCGCTCCCACTTTCGTGACCGGCCCGCCCCGCCTACACTGGTGTCAACGGGTATTCGCCGAATCAGCCAAGATCGTGATTCGGCGCGTTTCAGCGTCCAGCGCATCGGAGCAGCACGCGATGTCCCTGCCGAAAATGACCGAAGACCAGCGCACGATGGCGGTTGTCCTCCTCGCCAACGCAATCCGTGCCGGCGCGCTTGCCCGGCAACGGCTCGCGACGACCGACGGCGACGACATGGCCACCCGAGCGATTGCCCGCTGGCGCGCCGAGGCAGCGGATCGGTACGCGGAAGGGATGCGCGACCTCCTCGCAGCCCTCTTCGACGGCGGGCGGTCGCTGGCCGATGCCTGCTACGAGGAAGCGATCCGGCTCCAGTCTGGGCCGGCCTCCGCGCTCTCCGATAACTAGCCGCCCGGAAGCCTCTCAGGCGACGCGGAACCGCTCAATCATCGCCTCATCCACCTCGACACCCAGCCCTGGGCCGTTCGGCACCTCGATGTAGCCGTCAACCATCCGGATCGGCGTGGTGCAGAGATTCGTCAGGATCGAGGCGGTCGAGACGTTGTACTCCAGATAGAGCGAGTGCATCAGGTAGGCGTTGAGGTGCAGCGACGCCGCCTTGAGGAGATCGGTCAACCAGGCGTGCGGCGCGCACTCGATTTGCCGCCGCGTCGCCAGATCCGCGATCTGCTTGCCGACCGTCAAACCGCCGCAGCGCGAAAGGTCTGGCTGCAAGACATCAACCCGCCCCTCGATAGCAAGCCGCTCGAACTCCCGGTAGCCCGCCAACTGCTCGCCCGCGGCGAGCCGCAGCGTCGTTCTCACCTCCGCCAGCTCGCGATACCCCTCAACGTTCTCCGGGTGCAGGAAATCCTCCAGCCAGAAGATATCCAGCTCCTCGAGCCGCCGAATGAGCTTGGTCCAATCGCGCAGCGAGCGTGACCGGAATGGGTCGGCGGCCGTCGTGCCGTACCACCCGCCATCAATCATCAGCGTCACGTCCGGCCCGGCCGCCTCCCGCGCCGCGGCGACCAACCGCAGATCGAGATCGACGTCGTAGCCGAACGCGCCCCAGCCGAACTTGATCGCGCGGAACCCCCGCTCCAGGTACTCCTCGACGGCCGCCTTCATCGCATCGGGCGTCGGCCGAAAGAGGGTTGAGGCATATCCTTTGACGCGGTCCCGGTACTTCGCGCCGAGCAGCCGCCAGATCGGCTGGCCGGTCGCCTTCCCGACGATGTCCCAGAGGGCAATATCGGCGCCGGAGAGCATTTGCATCCCCGCGCCATGACGGCCGTAGTAGGCGAGGTAGCGATACGCCTTCTGCCAAAGCCGTTCCCGCTCGAACGGATCTTCCCCAATCAGCGCTGCCCGCAGCCCCTCGAAGCCGACTACTCCGCCCGATGGGGCATCAACAACCGCCTTGCCGACGTGCGGCTGTGTCTCGATATCGGACCAGCCGACGATTCCCTCGTCAGTCGTGATCTTGATCAGCGAGACGAAGCGGACGCCGTGCGCCTCGCCCGCCTCTGACGGGTCCGGGTAATCCTTTCCCGTATCCAGCACAATCGCCTCAACGTCGGTGATTTTCATAGCCTCTCCTGCTTCAGGGGGAAGCACGATGGCGACTATCATGCCACCGGGCCCCATCTGCCGCTACCTCCCCGTAGGCGCAACCGCGCGCATCACACGCGACGCTCTTCCCAACGCCATTCCGCGGTTGATCCTGCCCGCAGACATGCGCCGTACCAACGTCCGAGGAGACGATTTCGTAGGGGCAAGACCTGTTCCCGCCCACGGCTCTAGCCACGAACCGCGATCGTCACGAGACGCGCAACCTCCGGGATCTTCGCCAAGGACGCCTCGGGCTAACCCACCTTCCCCGGCCGGCGCCACAACCGCGGGCACGACGAATACCCAAGCGACGCGGCAGCGGAGTGGTACAGTGCTGAAGTCAGCGCAGTAATGCTCCAGCCTAGGTCGCGCCGTGAGCAGTATCGAGATTCCCGTTCGGTTCCATTGGATCGGCCGTCGGTCAGCCAGCGAAGGATCGAGCCGTGTCACTGACGAGCTGCAGGGAACCGAGGGGATCGCGGCCACGCAACGCGACCAGACGAGGGGTCGTATGGCGCCCCGACGATCGTGTGATGATCGCGCTGGGCATGGCGATCGGCATCCTGGCGGGTTTCGCCAACGCTTCCGCCGCGTCGCCGTCGAGCGGCTCGATCTGCGCGCCGTCCATGACGCCGGCCGAGTGCGTCGAGGGGGCCGCTCCGCAAACGGCCTCGGTGGAGCAACAACTCGCCGACGCCTTCGCCCCGATCGTGATGCTCAAGCGGCAAGAGCACCCCTGCGACAGCAACGGCGAAGCGTTCCTGCCGGCCCCCGTGGAGATCGTGTTCGACGATCCTCAGGTGGCGCTCCGCCGAATCACTGGCCGGTCCAGGACCGACAACGAAACCGTCCAGATGGCGCCAAGTGGGTCCGACGTATTGAGCGCGGACGACACGTCCTTCCTCGACTTTCCCGGCAACCCGCGCCGGCCCCGGTGCGACTACGAGCGGTGGTTCCGCCAGCGGATGGTGGGGCACGAACCGGTGGTCTACGCCAACGTCATCACCGCCGAGAGCCACGTCGTCGTCCAGTACTGGTTCTGGTACGTCTTCAACGACTTCAACAACACGCACGAGGGCGACTGGGAGATGATCCAGTTGGTCTTCGACGCCGATTCGCCGGCGGCGGCGCTGAGCGGCCAACCTGTCGAAGTGGGCTACTCGTCCCACGGCGGGGGAGAGCGCGCCGGGTGGACTGACGAGAAGCTGACAAAAGAGGGCAACCATCCCGTCGTCTATCCCGGAGCCGGCTCGCACGCCAACAAGTTCGGCAGCGGCGTCTACATGGCCTGGGGCGAAGACAACTCCGGATTCGGCTGCGACGTCACCACCGGCCCGTCGGATCGCATCGAGCCCGCGGTCATCCTCGCCTCGCACGACCTCGCCGCCGCCACCGGACCCGATGCCGCTCTGGCCTGGCTCGGTCGCTGGGGCGAGCGCCAACCCGCCTTCTACAACGGCCCAAACAGTCCCGGAATCCGCGAGAGATGGACCAATCCCTTTCCATGGCAAGAAGGCTTACGCGACTCCAGTCTCAAGCTGCCAGAATCGGTCACTTTCGGCCCCGGTCCGACTTCAATTTTCTGCACGGCGGTCGAATACAGCTCGTTCCTGCTGACCCGTTCGGTCGTCTATCCAAGGTTGCTCGTGCTGCTGTTCGTGGCGGCGGTCTTCGCCGCCGTTCTGCTGATACGCGTCAGCGCATCCAACCTGCTGGCGGCATCGCGGATTTATATCGACGATTGGCGCCTGTTCGCGACCTTGGGACTGGTCCTGGTCCCGATCGGCGTCTTCGCCAATCTCATCCAATTCGCTTTCGTCGAATACCCACCGGGGAAGCAGCTATTTCAAACGATGGATGCCAGCCCGGGCTCCCGCCTTGCAATCGCGTTGACGATCGGCGGCCTGCAAGAGCTTCTCAGCTTGATCCTCGTCGCTCCGGCAGTGATCGCCGCCGTCGGTGAGATCGAGGCAGGTCGCCGGCCGACGTTCGCCGTGGCATATCGGCACGTTTTCGCGCGCATCCGCCCGCTCGTCGGCGGCGTCGCACGCTCGGTCGGCATCATCGTGCTGCTGACTCTGTCTGTCGTCGGGATCCCCTGGGCGATCTCGCGCGCCGTCCGCTGGCTCTTCGTCTCGCAGGCGGTCCTGCTCGACGGCGCGGGAGCACGGCGGTCCTTGGACGAGAGCGGGCGCGCCGTCGCCGGACGGTGGCGGCAGGCGGCCGGGAACGCCCTGGTCTTCTCGTTCGTCGGTGTCGCGCCGGGTCCCATCGTCGGACTTGCCTTGCTGATCCTGGCAGAGCCAGAGGTGCGGTACGTGAATTGGCTGAGCAGCCTCGTCTACGCCATCATGCTGCCCCTCTCGGTGATCGGTATGACCATGCTCTACCTCAAGTTCACGCGTGATTGGCGACCGAAGCAGACTGACGAGGATCGAACCGGCCTCGCCCCCGCGCCCGTTCTCGATGCCGGCGCGGAAGCACCGCCCTCGCTCGCGTGAGCGGACAAGCCCATCCTCTAGACCCACGCGCATACGCTGGCCGGTTAGGCCACCGCTACCTCGCTCGGTTTCGCCTCGTGGACGATGTCCTCCGCCGAGCGCTCGCCCGGCACGTACTAGGGCAGTCCCGCTCGGCCGCGATCATCCGGGCCCGGGAGGCGCAGCCCGCGACGCCGGGACCGGCTCAACCGTCCCCGCTGCGTGCTGTCGGATACCCCAGACACCGAACGCGATCGAGATGGCAGCGGTGGCGATCGTGAAGGCGGTCAGTCCCCATTCGGCAATCAATGGCACGGCGAGCGCAGTGACGAACCCGCCGCCGACCAACGGCCGGGTTACGAGCTGGCGGTAACCGTAGGCGGTGATGACGTTGGTCCGCCGGGCTGGATCGACCATGTCGACCAGCATGAACCCGGTCGCCACGTTGCCCTGCGACTCACCGAACTCGGCGACCGAATGCTCGAACCAATCCCGCGCGAAGATGCGTTTGCCGAGCCCCAACACTAGGAAGACGCTCCAGGCCACGGACCCGACCGACATGATCAGCAAGAGCGGGATGTTATCGGCAAGCGCGCCGAGCGAGAGCGTGCCGATGGCGCAGATGATGATGCCATCGACCGAGATCCCACCAATCCCTTCGACGGCCCGGCGGTTGACCGCCCACTCGAAGTCGAACCGGACCGCGCAGAGTTGGACGATGACGCCGCCGATGATCGTGAACGGGAAGAGGGGGAACTGGTCAAAGATGGTCGAACCGGCCTGGTTGGTCGCCCATCTCAGCCCTTCCAGGATGGCGATGCCAACCGCGATCGAGACGCCGAGGAAAACGGCCGCGGCCGTGAGTTGGCCCATCCCCCGCGACTCGTCCAGCGGCGGGTCATCTGGACTCGGCATGTGGTGATCGATGTCAAGGTCCTCGTCTGGCGTCGTTGGATTCTGGCGGGCAATCGGGATCGAGGGCGATTTGACCGCGTAGTTGACCAGGAGGGTGCCGACGACGACGCCGGTGACCATGCCGATCGTCGCCAGACCGAGCCCAACGTCGAGAAGCTCGCCGACTCCATGTTCATCGAGGACGCCGCTCAAGCCGGCCAGGGTGCCATGCCCGCCGGCGAACGACATCTCGATCAGGGCGCCAGCCTCGGGTGGCGTGTCCCACAGGGGACGGATCAGCAGCAGGACCAGGATGCCGCCGATCGCGTACTGCCCGGCCGAAGCGATGCCGGCCATGATGACGTGCGGAGCGGAGACGCTCCAGATCGTCTTGACCGGCGGCAGTCGCTCGCCTAGCAAGAGCGAAGCGCACATCACGTTGATGAGCAGTCCCGGCGTGACCTCCCAGACCCGGAAGGTGGCGCTCGAAAATATCCCTTCCCCGTCGGTCAGACGGCCGAGCACCTCTGGACCGAGGACAAGCCCAAGGAAACCGCCGATCACCGCGGTCGGTATGAACAGTGACCGTAGGAACCTCACCCAGCGGCGGATCAGTGCCGCCCCGGCGAAGACGAGCGACAGGGTGACCATGGCCAACCCGATGTCCTGCGCAGACATAGCCTCCCTTTCGCCCGCTCGAGGACGCGCGCGGCGTTCACAAGCCGACCGGATACCCTGGCCCCAGTGGGATACCGACGAGATACCAGAGGACGAAGAAAACGATCCAAAGCACGAGGAGAATCAGCGTGTACGGGATCATGAGGGAGATGATCGTCCCGATGCCCGTGCTCTTGTCGTACCGCTGCGCGACGATGACGATGAAGGGTAGATAGACCATGAGCGGGGTGATCACGTTCATCGGCGAATCGCCGATGCGGTAGGCGGCCAACACGGTCTGCGGCGACACGCCGAGATTGACGAAGATAGGGACGAAAATGGGCGCGAAGATCGCCCACTTCGGCAGAGAGCCGGGGATGATGATGTCGAGCAGGCAGATGACCAGGATGAAGCCGATCAGCAACAGCACCTCGTTGACATCGGCCCGCTCGAGCAGGTGCGCCATTCCGCCGGCAATGACGTTCGGCATGTTGCTGAAATTGAAGTAGGCGATGAACTGGCTGATGATCAGCAACATGAAAATGAGACCAGACAGACTGGCGAACGTCTTCGTGACCCAGTTGATGACGTCGACGCTGCTCTTGAGCGTTTGAGCGCCGATCCCGTAGCAAATTCCGCAGACCAGGAAGATCAGCGAGATTAGGAAAATCAGACTGCCCATGAACGGCGTGTTGCCGATGAGGTCGCCGTTGTTCGGATCGCGCAGCGGCGCTCCCGACGGCACCGCCAGGAGGGCGATGACGATGATCGCGCCGATCAGTCCGAACAGCGTGTACCGGAGCCCGCGCGATTCAGCAGCGGGATCGACGATGGCTTCGGCCGGTTGCTCGCCGATGTCACCGTCCGCGCCTGGTGATGACGATGGCTGAAAGACGCCAAGGCTCGGCTCGATGATCTTTTCGGTGATGATCGTCATGATCACCGCCATTACGATCGTCGAGGCGATCGAGAAGTAGAGGTTCGCGGTAATCGTGATCGACTCGCCCGGTTGCGCGACCTGCATCGCCTCGTTGGTCATCTCGGTTAGCAATGCGTCGAGCGGCGCGATCAGCACATTGACCGAGAAGGCGGCGCTGACCCCGGCGTAGGCCGCCGCAATCCCGGCCAGCGGATGCCGTTTCACTGTCAGGAAGGCGGCGCCGGCAAGAGGAATCAAGATCAAGTAACCGGCATCGGTGGCGACGCTCGATAGACCGCCGATCAGGATGATGATGAACGTGAGCGCCCGCGCCGGCGCCACCTGTACGAGCTTGCGAATCAGCGCCCCCATCAACCCGGCTTCTTCGGCCACGCCGACACCGATCATCGCCACGAAGATCACGGAGACGACGCTGAAGCCCGCGAAGTTGTTGACGAATGACGTGAAGAAGAAGCGCAGGCCATCAATCGAGAGGAGACTCTTGATCTCCACCCTGACTCGCTCGATTGTGAAGTCGTCGCTGTAGGTTGGCTCGACCACCACGGGCAGCGCGGTCGAACCCGCGGGCAAGTCGTCCAGGTCGGCCACGGGCGGCGACGTGGGAACGATGATCTCTTCGGTAATGCCGACGTTGAGCAGGTCCAGAATGACAGAGAGCGCGAAGACCAGGGCGATCAGGTACAGGAAGATCAAGACCGGGTGGGGAACCTTGTTCCCAACCTTCTCGATGCCGCCGAGCAATCTCTGGGTAAAGCCCTGGACTTCACCGCTTTCTGCTGTGACCGCCGCGCTACTCATCCTCGCCCTCTCCCGGTGCGAACGTTGCTCGCGCGAATCGTCAGGTTCCTGCCCCGCTCATCCCCCCAATCGGCCGGGCGTTCCCGAGTGACGGGCAAGCCCTCCTCGAGTTGGCGGTCAAACGAGTAGCCCATTCCGTTCCTCTCCTTGCCCCTCCGCACCGCGCCCTCGGGATTGCCCGGTTGGTTTCGAGTTGCCGGCGGCGGAGAGCGGCGGAATACCGCCTCAGCGAGGCAAGAGCGCGAGCTCTTCCAGGTAGACGATCGCGGTCTCGATGCCTCGGTGGAACATCTCGATGGTGTAATGCTCGTTGGGCGAATGCAGGCCATCGCTGTCCAGGCCGTAGCCCATCATCACTACCGGCGCTTCCAACAGCTCGCGGATGTCAGCCACGATCGGGATGCTGCCGCCGCCGCGCGTGAAGACCGGTTGGTGCCCCCAGCCTTTCTCGTACGCGCGGGCGGCAGCCTGCATTTCCGGCAGATCGAACGGGATCAACGCCGGCAAGCCGGTAGTCAGGAGCCTGACCTCGACCGTCACCGTCGACGGCGCGACCGACTCGATGTGCCGTTTGAGGACGTCGAAAATCTTGTGCGGGTCCTGATTGCCGACCAGGCGCGAGCTGACTTTGGCTCCCGCCGACGCGGGGATGATCGTCTTGGGACCAGGGCCGGTGTAGCCACTCCACATCCCGTTGATATCGAGCGACGGGCGAGCTGAAACGCGCTCTTTGATCGTGAAGCGCTGGTCGCCCCAGACGCCTGGGACGCCGGTGGCGTCCTTGAACTGGTCGTCACTGATCGCGGTTTTCGCGACCATGTCGCGCTCTTCTTGCGAGAGGGGCACGACGTCTTCATAGAAACCAGGCGCCGCGACGGTATTGTCCGGGTTGTACAGTTTGCCCAGGATCTCGACGAGCGCAAGCGCGGGATTGTGCGTCGCGCCACCGAAGAACCCGCTGTGAAGGTCCTCGCGCGGTCCCCGGACTTCGATTTCGAGGTAGGTCATGCCGCGCAGACTGTGGGTGATCGCCGGCTCGTCGATGCTAGGCATCGAGGAG
>ERZ777003.1086-NODE-1086-length-45072-cov-12.330409_pt1 | contig 45072 bp, 34 predicted proteins | sample MGYA00374956_ERZ777003 | MGnify/ENA primary metagenome ERZ777003 (study PRJEB29302, sample SAMN06268252) | bioreactor metagenome | isolation source: Joint BioEnergy Institute, California, USA | place: USA:Joint BioEnergy Institute, California, USA | collected... | reverse complement strand
ACTGGCTGAAGCGACCGTCGCCTCAACTGCCTGACAACTCATGCGCGCACCCGGGCATAGGCCGCATGGCGGCACGTCCCGTGCTATAATGTACACATGCCCCAACAACCACTCGGTGAACAAACACCTAACTATCTACGAGGTGGGTATGCGCTTGGTTTACACGGCTGATCTACATGGTGATCTTGAATCTTACCAAGCACTGTTAGATTACGCAGTTTCGACAGGCGCACGGGCTGCAATTGTTGGTGGGGATCTTCTGCCACATGCTATCAAGATCGATGTTGCGCTGCAGATTCAGCGCGATTTTATTGATACCAAGCTACGTCCGCTCCTCGAGAAGTTTCATCGCCAGCACCCCGAGATCAAAGTTTATCTCCTGGCAGGCAACGATGATTGGGCCGCTGCGATCAGCGCGCTCGATGATCTCGAGAAGGCTGGCCTGGTCTATCCGCTCCACGAGCGTGTGTATCCGCTGATCGACGATGCTCCGACCGAGCAGCAACTGTGGATCGCAGGCTACGCTTGCGTGCCGATTACGCCGTTTAGTATCAAGGATTTTGAACGCTGCGATATCGATACGATGCCCCCATTCAGCTTTCGCATGGCATATGCGAGTTGGAATGGAACGATTGAGCCGATCACAGCGGGCGCACTGTTGCGCCAACCAAGTATAACGCGTAGTATGGAGCGACTCGCCCTGCTGAGCAATCCGCTCCAGACGATCTATGTTTGTCACGCTCCACCCGCCAACACTGCGCTGGATCAGATGCCGCGCGACCGACATGTCGGTAGTCAGGCGCTTCGCACCTTTATTGAAACCCAAACTCCTCCGTTGACCCTCCATGGCCACGCCCACGAGGCGCCGCAGCTCAGTGGGCAGTATGCCATTCGGCTAGGGGCAACGTGGAGCGTGAATCCTGGGCACGATCAACGCCGTTTTCAAGCCGTTGCGCTCGATACCACCGATATCGCTGGTTCGATCGAACATACTGTATTCGGGCGACTCTCTGCTTAGGGCAACGTTGCCTTTCAATTCACCAAGCTGCCCCCTACAGCCTCTTTACTGGTGTTTTTGCTTCAATAGAAAGGCTAAGTACCGTGTTTCAAAGTATTGAGCAGGTGCGCGAATCTCTCGCCGCACAGCGTTATATTGCCTCCGACGAGATCGCCACGACGATGTTCCTCGCCCAGCGGCTCGGCAAGCCGGTGCTGACCGAAGGCCCAGCGGGTGTCGGCAAGACGGAGCTTGCCAAGGCGTGGGCCGCCGCCACTGGCCATGAACTGATTCGCCTGCAGTGCTACGAAGGGCTCGACGAGACGAAGGCGCTCTACGAGTGGGAGTACGCCAAACAGCTGCTCTACACCCAACTGCTGCGCGATAAGCTCTCCGAGCTGCTCTCCAACGCCGATTCGCTCAGCGCCGCCGCCGATCGCTTGGCCGCCGAGGAGGATGTCTTTTTCTCGCAGCGCTTCTTGTTGCCGCGCCCCTTGCTGAAGGCGATCACCAGCGAGCAGCCGGTGACGCTCCTGATCGACGAGATCGACCGCGCCGATGCCGAGTTCGAGGCGTTTCTGCTCGAAATCCTGAGCGACTTCCAGGTGAGCGTGCCGGAGTTGGGCACCCTCAAGGCGCGTCATCAGCCAGTGGTGGTGCTGACGAGTAACAACACTCGTGAGCTTTCCGAGGCGTTGAAGCGCCGCTGCCTCTACATTGCCATCGATTATCCGTCACTGGAGGCCGAGTTGGAGATCGTCAACCTGAAGGTGCCCAACCTGCCGCCCAAGTTGGCGCGCCAAGCTGTGGAGATTGTGCAGCAGTTGCGAGGGCTGGATCTGAAGAAGTTGCCTAGCGTCTCCGAGACGATCGATTGGGCGCGGGCGCTGGTGGAACTGAACGCGCGGCACTTGGACCGCGAGACGGTCGATACCACGTTGAGCGTGTTGCTCAAGTACGAGAGCGACCTGCAGCGCGCGAGGCGGCAGTTGAACCGCAACGAGGGTCGGCGTGGCGGTGGCGGCGGTGGGCCGCAGAATCCGCCGCAGGGCTACGACCCAACATGGCGTGGCAATTAATCGTTGCGGTTGCGCTGCGACCCTCGCACTAACAAAGGACTCATCGTATGGATGATCGCTTAATTGCTTTTATTCGCGGGCTACGCGCCGCTGGTGTGCGTATCTCGGTGGCGGAGAGCGCCGATGCGTTGCGTGCGATTGAGACGATAGGCGTGGCGAACAAGGATCTGTTTCGCCTAGCGCTGCGCGCCACGCTGGTGAAGGAGGCGCAGGACCTCGAAACGTTCGAGGAGTTGTTCCCGCAGTACTTCGGGCGGGGCGCGCCGCCGATGCCGAACCAGCCTGGCAGCGGCCTCTCGCAGGCCGACCGCGAGAAACTGGCCGATGTGTTGGAGCAGATGCTTCAGTCGATGTCGCCCGAGCAGCTGCGTCAGTTGTTCGAGGCGATGATGAAGGGCCAGCAGCTCAGCCGCCAGGAGCTTCAGCAGATGCTGCGCGACTACACCACGCCTTCGTCGATGAATAGCCGCCATTATCTGCCGTGGCTGACGCGTCGAGCGATGCGGGAGTTGGGTTTCGACCGTTTGGATGAGTTGTTGGCGGAGTTGCTCGAAAAGCTGCGTGAGGCGGGCTTGAGCGATGAGGCGTTGCGGCAGTTGGCCGAGGAGGCGCTGGAGAATCAGCGGGCGCTCGGCGAGCAGATCGGGCAGGAGGTGGGCAACGAGATGCGCCGCCGCCAAGCCGAGGAGCAGCGTCCGCAGCAGGCGATCGACGAATTGATGGATCGTCCGTTCGAGTACCTGAGCGATCTGGAGAAGGACGAACTGCGCGGCGTGATCTCGAAGTTGGCGGCGCAGTTGCGCTCGCGGGCGGCGTTGCGGCAACGGCGCGGCAATCGCGGCACGCTCGATGCCAAAGCGACGATCCGCGCGAATCAGCGGTTCGCTGGGGTGCCGTTGGAGTTGCATTATCGTAAACGGCACTTGAAGCCGAAGCTTTCGGTGATCTGCGATCTGTCCACCTCGATGCGCCCGGTGGTGTCGTTTATGCTGCTGCTGGTGTATGCGTTGCAGGATCAGATCAGCCGCACCCGTTCGTATGCGTTTATCGATGATTTGATCGATATTTCGCTCGATTTCGCGGAGGATCGCCCGCAGGAGGCCATCCGTTCGATCCTCGAGCGGATTCGGCCTGGGCATTACAACACCGACCTGGGGAATAGTTTGGCGACGTTCGTCCGCGATCAGATGAGTACGGTCGATCATCGGACGACGGTGATTATTCTTGGCGATGGCCGCAATAACTACAACGATCCGAATCTGGAGGCGTTCGAGGCGATCAAGCGGCGTGCTCGGCGGGTGGTGTGGTTTAATCCGGAGTCGCCGCGCCAATGGGGCACGGGCGATAGCGATATGTTGAAGTATGCGCCGCTCTGTAGTGCGGTGCATCGGGTCAGTAATCTGCGCGAGTTGGTGGCGGCTGTCGATTCGCTGTTTATGCGGCGCTGATGGTCGCACCCTACGGTTCGTGTCGGTTGAAGGGAGGTTCTGCTACGGCGGAGCCTCTTTTTTGTGATGCAGACGGACCGTGTGTCAGCATCACCCTAGCTGTGGGAAACGGAGATCAGGCGGCTCATAAGAGAAACAAAGTGCGCATATTGATTGTCTCCTTTGCGAGAGCGTGGGATGCGCTATACGCGGGAATGCGCGTACTCGCGAGTAGCTCGGCTACTGCGCAAGCCCAAAGGGCCGATCGCGGCCCTTTGGAAACCCCGACCGGGGCTTATCGCCCCTGGACCCCAAGGAATCCGCTCTGTTATGCCTGTGTCGTTTGATTCCTCGGTATGCTCCTTGTTCGGTGCTCTGTATGCGTTTTGTGCATGCTGAAACGCATATATCTCTACTTACAACCTTCTGACGCTCTTCAGAAATGTGCTCAAATCCGGAAAAAGGTGATGTCGAGGCGCTGCATGTAGCAGCGCCTCGACATCACAAAAAGAAGAAAGTACCTTGCTGCCGCAGGCTAAAACAGCTTTTCAATTGTCCAACCGGTTTGAGAATCACTCGTCGCGGCTGAAGTGTTCGAGCAGGCCGGGCAGTTGGCCGATGTGCTCCAGCGTGAAGTATTGCACGGCTTCGGGATCGAGATCGACCTGCTCGTGCGCCCAGGTGAGGTGATACGGAATGTAGACAGCGGTGCCGCCGATTTCGATGACGGGCAGGATGTCGGAGCGCAACGAGTTGCCGACCATCATAAAGCGCTCGGGGGCGATGTTGTTCTTGCGCAAGATCTTGGCGTAGGTGTCTTTGTGCTTTTCGCTGACGATTTCGATCTGGCTGAAGTAATCGGCGAGGCCGGATTGGGCGATCTTGCTCTCTTGGTCGAATAGGTCGCCTTTGGTGATGAGCATGAGCGTGTAGCTCTCCGCGAGTTGTGGGATGAGTTCGCCCACGTAGTCGATCAATTGGACTGGGGCGTGCAGCATGGCCCGCGAGAAGTCGATGATGCGCTGCACGTCGTAGCCCATGATGCGGCCTTGGGTGAGTTCGATCGCGGCTTCGATCATGGAGAGGGTGAAGCCTTTGATGCCGTAGCCGAAGGTGTTGAGGTTGCGTGTTTCGATTTCGTAGAGTTTTTCGAGGGTGAGATCGACGCCTTCGTAGCGCGACAATAGTTCTTGAAAACGCTCTTGGGTGACGGAGAAGAGTGTTTCGTTGTGCCAGAGTGTATCGTCGGCGTCGAAGGCGATGATGTCGAAGGGTCTTGCCATGATTGTGCCCCATTGTTTCAGTGTGGTTCGTCGTTGTTCATTGTTGTGTCCGCGCCTCTAGCGGCGCGCGTTTTGGCGCGAAGCGCCACAGCTGTCCGAGCGCGCACACGTTGTACACGACGTTGTTTGCCCGTAGCGACGGGCGTTCACGCCGCGTCTGCTTCCTTCTTCACCATAATTGCACACGCTGGGTGCGTATGGTGAACAGGAGCGCTACCCACGTATTATAGAGGCTAGCGGGCGCACCGAAAGCCGACGTTGACGTTGGCAAGGTTGGCGTCGAACGGGTTGCGGTTGCTGGTGTGCCCGGCGATGTAGGTGTCGTACCACGAGCCGCCGCGTATCTGACGCGAGCCGTTGCTGTTGGCGTCCTCCCGCCCGTCGATTTGGTTGTAGGGGTATGGCCAGGCCAGCGATGATGTCCATTCCCATACGTTCCCCGCCATGTTGAGCGCGCCGACCCAACTTGCGCCGTCGGGATTGTTATCGGCAGATTGGGTGGTGCTGATGTCGCTCTCTTTGCTGTTGAGGCGCGTTTGCTCGAAGGTATTCCCCCAGGGCCAGAGCCAGCCTTCCGGCCCGCGCGCCGCCCATTCCCACTCGGCTTCGCTGGGCAATCGCCCGCCCGCCCAGGCACAGTAGGCGCGGGCATCGTGCCAGGTGACGTTGACGACTGGATGGTCGGCAAGGTCGGGCGGGAAGGTGCCGTCGCGCCAGATGTTGAGTTCATTTGGGTTGAACGGGTTGGATGGCGCTGGGTGCCCGGTTGCGGCCATGAAGGCGGCGTATTGCTGGTTGGTGACCTCGGTGCGATCGAGCAGGAAGGGGCCGATGGTGACGATGCTTTGTGGCGTTTCGCCGATCATCAGTTCCCAGCCATACTCGTTGCTCCATTGTTCGATCTGCTCGCGGGTGCTGCCCATGACCAGGATGCCGCCCGGTACGGCGACCATGCCCTCAGGGGGCGTGAGGAGATCATCGGGCAGGATGTTCGCGGTGAGGGTGGGGAGATCTGCCGCGCAGCGGATGCCAAGGTTCCAGTTAGCGTAGTTGGGGTCTTGCGAATCGCGGGTGGTGGTGCGGGCGTTAGTTGAGTCGGTGCCCCACGCGCCGCCGCGCACGATGCGGCTGCCGCCGATCGATGTGAGTTCGCGGCCATCTCCGGCGGCGTAGGGGTATTGCAGGTCGCGGCTGCTGGTCCATTCCCAAACGTTGCCGACCATGTCGAGCGCGCCGAAGGGGCTGGCGTTCTGTGGGTAACTTCCGACGGCGACGAGGTCGTTGGTGAGTTCTGCGCCAGTGAGCCGTAGGTTGTTTTCGTTCCAGGTTTCGCCCCAGGGATAGGACCGTTCATCGCTGCCACGGGCGGCGTATTCCCATTCGGCCTCGGTGGGCAGGCGGCGCCCTCGCCAGGCGCAGAAGTCGCGGGCTTGCTGCCAGGTGACGTTGACGACTGGGTAGTTGTCGTAGGCGGTGTTGGTGAAATAATCGTCATGGGTGAGCGAGCTGTTCTGAGTTGGCGGTTGGCAGATGCCCGCATTGACACAGGCCCGATACGCGCGGTTGGTGACTTCGGTGCGTTCGATCAGGAAGGGCGCGCTGATGTTGATGCTGTGCGCGGGGGCCGTGGCGCTATCGTTGTCTGCGCCCATGGTGAAGATCCCGGCGGGTACGAGCAGCATGTCGGGCGGCAGCGCGACTGAGACGGTGTTCTCGATTGGGGTAGATTGTTGTTGTGCAGTGGGTGCTTGCTGTGCTCCTGCGGTGGGCGTGTATTCGGTTGTTGCGCTGATCGGCGGGGTGGCGATCTGCGATGGCGAGCGGTTGTTAAGTGCTAGAAAGGTGCCCCCCACGAGGCCAATGATCAACACGAGCACGCCGATAAAGGCCCAGATCGGCATGCCCGATTGGCGCTTTGTGGTCTGTGGCTCGGGCTGTGCCGTAATTGCGCTGGTATCGGTGATTTGGCGCAGTTGGGCCGCGATCTCATCGACGCTGCTGAAGCGATCGTTTGGTTCGAGAGCGATGCTGCGGGTGATCAGATTGGCGACGTGGGGCGGCAGGTCGGGGCGCAGCCGTTGGATGGGTGGCAGGCGGAACGGTGTGCTGGTGACATCGTAGCCGGTGAGCGCGTGGTAGAACAGCACGCCCATCGCGTAGATATCGGTGCGTTGGTCGCTCTGCCCTTCGCCGTACTGTTCGGGCGCCGCGTAGCCCATGGTGCCGTAGATCGCGGTGTCGGCGTTTTGGCCGGGCTTGTAGAAGCGCGCGATGCCGAAGTCGATCAGCGCGAGGCGACCATCGGGGCGCAGCATCACGTTCGAGGGTTTGAGATCGCGGTAGATGATCGGTGGTTGCTGTTTGTGGAGATAACCGAGCACATCGCAGAGTTGCAGCGCCCAGCCGCGCAGTTCGTTGAGCTCGATCTGCCCGCCACGTTCGAGCAGGACTTGGCGGAGCGTTTTGCCTTCGACGAGTTCCATCACCAGGAACTGTTTGCCTTCCTCCTCGAAGCGGTCGAACACGCGGGGCAGGTTGGGGTGCGAGAGGCGTGCCAGCATAGCGGCTTCGCGCCGAAAGTCGGCGACTGCTTGGGCGAAGGCTGCCGTATCGCCAGGGCTGTAGATGCTCGACATCTCTTTGACTGCGACTTGCACATCGTCGAGGCGTTGATCGGTGGCGAGATACACTGCGCCCATTCCGCCCCGTGCAATCAACCGTACGATTTGATAGCGCCCGGCTAGGGTGCGGCCAACCTTGAGGCGGCCCGTGGTGGCATTCGTAATATTTGCCCCGCAGACTGGGCAGAAGCGAGAATCGTCGCGGAGTGTTGCCGTGCAAATTGGGCAGTTCATTGGAACCCCTTATAAAGCAGGCTCTACGTGTCTACGATTGTGTTGCGTAGGATTATAGCAGTCACGTGGCTATGGATGCTGTCACGATTGTTTGTTTACTGCAATAAACGTTGTTTCTTCGTTGTATTCACATGATAGAGGTTTGGCAGCGCTATCCATTTGGAATAGTGTATCTTCTTTCAGTATGCAGCAAAGAAGGGCCGTTCGCATCATACGAACGGCCCCTTTGAGGTGTATGAGATGAATGAGTTTAGCCGGTGATCAAGCTCTCGTCCTTGTGCTTCTCGCCCTCATCGAGCAGCATGATCGGGATGCCATCCTCGACTGGGTAGCGGTAGCCGTTGCGGCGGTTCACCAACCACTCCTTGCCGTCTGCATCGGTCATCAGTTCGACTGGGCCCTTATCGCCGGGATCTGCCAAGATCTCGAGCAGTTCTGGGCTGATACCGTGCCGCTCACCGCCGAAACTGCCACTGGGAGCGCTCGCGGAACCGAGATCGAACAGGCTATCTTCGCGGTATGTCTTCAATGCCCGATAGAGCACAACCCCAAAGCCAATCAGCGCTGCAAGACCGAGTAAACGTAAAAACCCTTTCATAGGTACAACCTCCTTATTGGTCATTAAGAACAGTGTGAGTAGGGATGAGTGGCGTGTAGTAACTTCCTACTCCTTCGTTTCGGTCGAAGAAACCCAGGGCTTAGGCTTTTCATTGGCGTTTCGCCAGACGAGTAACTGCGCTTGAGGAATATCGCTGTCATCAGGATACCATACTTCCAGGAAAGGAAAGCGTTGTGTTTGATAACGGTTGGTTGTAATATCTTGAATGATCAGCGTCCAGGTCCCAATATTATAATACGTTTGGCGCTCGTTAAAGGGTACAACCTCAGCTAAATGCGAGTGGCCGCACACAAAGACCGTATTGTGCCGATGCGCCGCCTCGGAGGCGCGTATGGCCATACCGCGTTGCAGAGCGTTGCGGAACTGCCGGATCTCCAAGCGCAGTTGCTGTTTCGCTTCGTCCTCGATCTGTGCGAGCGCCTGATCGGTCGGTTCTCCCTCGTTGTACAAATAGCGGGAGAGCGTTTTGCCTAACGCCGCCGTATGCCCAATAAACCGACGGCGCAGCTGAATCTGTGGCTCAACGCCACCGTGCGAAGCTGCAACAACTTTACGTAATTCTGGATCGGCATCGTAGAGTGTCTGGAGCGCCAACTCTCGTTCAAGCGTTTGGCCCGGTGCCCCCAATAACTCCTCGCGCACGCGTAACATCGGCTTCGTATGGTACGAGAGCGGCAGCGCCTCACTGCGGAATAGCCGGATCAACCCTCGGGCGACATACCGCCGCACTGCCGGATCGCGCAAGCGCGACAACGAGAGCAGATACCAGAAGAACGCTGAGGTTGGCTTCACATTGTCGATCAGCGGCGCAACCTCAAGGCTATCCTCCTCCAGCATATTGATGACATCTTTGACAACCCGCGTGCCACGCACAACCTCAAACGGTGCACTGATGCCCTCGAAATGAATGAAACGATTCCATTCATCGAACTGGTTGCCATGTTCAATATAGATGCCACCACCCTCGTATGTTATGCCGAAGCGTAAGCGCGGATCATCGTACGCTAGGCTCAAGGTTTCGTACAGGAGTTGTTTGGCCGCAGAGTAGTGTAGTTCGAAATCGTGGTTCCCGATCAGGATCGTCAACTGATTCTCGGGCTGCGCGACGAACGTGCGCAAAGCCTCAAACACTTTGGGATGCGCCTGGATCACCGCACGAAGGCGGATCACCGCAGCATCTTCCGACCAATCGTAGTCGTTGATCTCCGACAGGCGCACTTGGAGGAACTCGATGGTGTCGCCCGCCAGAATCAATTCGGTCGGGCCTGAGCCCATCGCATAGGTGGTAATGAACTCAACAAATTCATCGTCGGCATCGAAATCATCGAGACGATCCGCGATGCTCATATGCAGATCGCTCACGATCAGCCGACGCATCCGTGGAGCGACTTGCTCCTCGGTGATTGGTGGTGTTGAGTCGGTTGTAGGAAAAATCAACACGCGGCGAAGGTAGATCAAAAGCTTTCGCACTACCACCGCAGCTATCGTGAGCCGTATGGCCCACCTTAAAATCCAGCGGAGTCTCTGCACAGTTGATGTCTACACCTGTATGAATGGAGGCTATCCAACGCTCCATTCAGCTTTGCGAATAGGACGTTTGAATGCTACGACGTTTCAATAGCGCGTACTGTTGCGATGAATGAACGGATTTTTGCGCTATCTTTGGTGCCCTCTGTTTCAACGCCGCTACTGACATCGACACCCCACGGTTGCACTTCTGCAATCGCTTGGGCGACGTTGCCTGGGTGTAGGCCGCCTGCCAGCAGTACCTGCCGTTGACGTGCCAATTGTGCCGCTTGTTGCCAATCGCCCACGACGCCTGCGCCGCCGTAGCTGCCCGGTACATGCGCATCGATCAAGAGTCGGATCGATACTGGAGCATCGAGCCAGGGGACTTCATCGTCGGAGCCTGTGAGGCGAAGCGCTTTGATGACTTCGAGATCGGGAGCGAGTTGCCGAAGCGTATCGAGAATCGCTATGGGCTCGTCACCACTTAATTGTAGCGTATCGAGGCCAGCAATGCGAGCGATTTCGACCATTCGTTCAGCAGATTCGTTGACGAATACTCCAACACAGCGGATGCGATCGCCACCAGGCGCGGCGCGCACTGCGGCGACGATCGAGGCAACCGTTTCGGGTTGCACCTGCCGACGTGATGGAGCGAAGATAAATCCAAGAAAATCAGCACCAGCCTCAAGTGCGGCCAGTGCGTGTTCTTCGGTGCGTAGGCCACAGATTTTAACGGTTGTCATGATTTTGAAGCAAGAAAGAGGCACACCTAGGCGTGCCCCTTTGGAATGAGCTTACTCAGCGCTCTCGGTCTTCTTGCGACGGGTGCGCTTTGGCTTCGCCTCGGCGGCTGGTGCTTCGGCGGCAGCTGGCGCTTCGGCCACAGCCTCGGCAGTCGGCTCCGCCTTCTTGCGGCGGGTGCGCTTTGGCTTCGCCTCGGCGGCTGGTGCTTCGGTGGCGGCAGGCTCGGCCTGCGATGCCTCAGCAACCTCCGCTGCTGGGGCCTCAGCCTTGGCGGCGGGCTTGCGGCGTTGGCGCGGGCGCTTTGGCTTCGCCTCCTCTGCCACGGCCTCGACAACCTCAGCAGCAGGCTCAGCAACAACCTCCGGTGCGGCGACCTCAGCAGCAGGCTCAGCAACAACCTCCGGTGCGGCAACCTCAGCAGCAGGCTCAGCAACAACCTCCGGTGCGGCAACCTCAGCGGTAGGCTCGGTAACAACCTCCGGTGCGGCGACCTCAGCGGTAGGCTCGGCAGCAGCCTCCGGCGCGGTGACCTCAGCGGTAGGCTCGGCAACGGCCTCCGGCGCGGCGACCTCAGCGGTAGGCTCGGCAGCAGCCTCCGGTGCGGCGACCTCAGCGGCGGGTTCGGCAACAGCCTCCGGCGCGGCGACCTCAGCAGTAGGCTCGGCAACAGCCTCCGGCGCGGCGACCTCAGCGGTAGGCTCGGCAGCAGCCTCGCCCTCGGCAACGGTGTCTTTCGCGTCCTCGGTGGCGGGCTCCGTGACCACCAGCCGATACACGATGTTGTTGCCCTTACCGCTACGCTCCAACATACCAGTGTTGATCGCCTGCTTGATCAGCGTGCGCAACTCCTCGTTAGTGCGGTTCAGATCGTTGTTCTTGCGAGCCTCACGCAGCGCGTTGTGGATCTGGTTGAACGGCACGGCCCGCTCGAAGCGCAACACAATCTCGCGGAACAGCGCCCATTCAAGGTCGGTAAACGGACGGAGCGTATCGTTGACCACGATTTCGGCGGGCGCACTTTCGGTGACCGCTGCGGCCTCCTGAGCAACGCGAGCCTGGCGCTCGTTCTGCTCGTCTTCCACGCGCTCCAGCAGATTGTCGAACAGCGCGACAGCGTGCTCCTCATCGAGATCGGTCAGCATCGTATCGAGCAGATCGACCGGAGACTCGTAATCGGCCAGTGCCTCTTCATCGAGCAGTTCGCTCTGCTCAGGCAGCGCGTCCAAGGAATCGACTTCCTCGGGCAGCTCGGTCTCCTCGGTCAGTTCGGAGACCGGCAGCACATGGCGTTGCCCACCACGTGCGCGGCGGCGGCGGCGGCGACCATTGCTCGAAGGCGCGCGCGTTTCGGTGCGCTCCTCGGGGAGAACCTCCTCCACAGGAATGGTGGGTTCTTCCTTGAGGTCCTGAGCAAATTGCGACAACGTATACGGATCTTCGCCGGGCAAGAACACCTCGTTGACCGTACCGCTTGTGAAGACCTGCACCTTACCACGGCGCTCGGCCTCCAGCACGAAGTCTTTGAACTTCGCGAACGGTCGGCCCGCGCTATCCTTGTAGCGGCTCTCCTTGAACTCGCCGCCCATCAACTCTTTCATCAAGAGCTTCAGCGAGCCAAACGAGCAGACATACCCGCGCTCGCGGGCTAGGTTGATAGCGTGCACCAAGACATCGTAGATATCGGGAGCAGCGGCGGCCTCCTTGGAGGGTTCCGGTGCCTGTATCTGTTCGTCGACATACTCCGCCTCGTAGTCGCGGCCCTTTTCGGGCATCTTGGCACGAGGAAGATCTTTGCTCAACTCACCAGCAGGCTTCTTGCCCACCAAGGTCTCATAGAAAATAAATTCATCGGCACTTTGGGCCAAGTGCGATGATGCAGCCCCACCCACACCGATGATGATCACTTCCTTGCCCTGCTGACGGATACTATTCACCAGCGGGATAAAATCGCGGTCACCAGTCGCTAACACAAACTTGGCGATATTTGTGTTTGTGAACAGGGTTTTCATAGCATCGATACAGAGGTTCATATCGACGCTGTTTTTGATCGCGCGGCCCGTACGGCCAAGATCGCGATCGTAGTAATACGTGGGAACATAGATGGGCTCGATGCTGTTGGCATACAGCGCGCTGGTGACGCGGGGGTATCGATACCAATCGGCATAAGCGCGGGCGATCACGACACGTCCAAAGTCCTCGCAGCGATCCATGATCGATTCGAAATTGGGGTTGGCGTCCAGTTTGTCGCGAACGCTCACATAAACATTCTCGAAGTCGATAAATACTGCGACATCGGGGCGGTTACTCTCAGTTGGCATTGGTAACTTGCTTCTCTCCTTAACGGGTTTGGATGGTAAACATCGCCTTCTAAGCGGTACTCAATGCCAGTCAACACTCGAATTGCAGGTAGCTCCAGGCAAATGACCAATACGCAATACAGCGATTGGAAACGTGCAATCTAAAACGTGCAATTATTCCGAGTCAGTCACAGCATTAAGGATTGAGTTGCTGATGATCGGCAAGAACAAACCGAACTTACCGAATTCGTGCAACCCAATAATGCGCTAATTTCCGCGGTCTACCACCACCTCCTAGAGTACATTCCATGCAAATTCAGGAAGGCTGACATCTTGCGTCGCCAATCGCAAGACCAACTATACTGACACAACTTAACTATAGCACCGTAATGACGAATATGCAACTCGTTTGAGAGCGCATAGCGGCAGTCTATGGTACGGTGTCATAGAGAAGAGTGTCTGTGTTGGGTTATGCAGTTTCTCCAAGGTGTTCGCGGCAGGCCGCAATGCCGGCTGCAGTTTCTGGCGAGGGATCGAGTTGGTGGGATCGTACGAGTGCATCGCGGGCCGCTTCGTAGCGCTGGAGCATAAAGAGCGCTTTGCCCTTGTTGAGCAGGAATGTGGCATGCAGAGCGCTGGGCGTGGAGGAGATCGCGAGCGCCTGTTCGAAGCAGGCCAGCGCCGGTTCGAGTCGGCCTAACTCCATCAACAAGGCACCTTTGCTGTTCCACACGCTTGCGCTGGTGGGCGCGAGCGCCAAGGCTCGGTCATAGCTCTCTAGAGCCTCATCGAAGCGTCCAGAATCGGTGAGCGCCATTGCCCGCCAAAGCCACGCCGAGTGATTTTGGTTATTCAGCTCCAATGCGCGGTCGAAGACACTGAGGGCTTCGGAAACTTTCGCCTGACGTAACAGGATCTGGCCTTGATCGCAGAGAAGGCGGCTTTCGCGCTCGGCTGTCGCCTGCGCGCTATCTGTTGCACCAGTATCGACATCAGTAATGCGGGCGAGTTGCTCGTGGATCTGCGCTTCGAGTTTGGCGAGCCGTTCGACATCGTTTTTGTGTGAAGCGAGCAGATCTGCCTGGCGTACGCGGCTACACACCATGGCTGCGACTTCGAGCGAAGAGAAGTCGTCGAGCAGACGGGCGATCTCGACAACCCAATTGGCGAATGAAATCAACGCTTTTCGGGCGGGGCGTTCTTCGATGGGGGCAACTTCGGCTGCACGAGAGTAGGCCACAATCGTTTTGACAGCGTAGGTGCTGTTGAGGATGTTCTCTTGCAGCGTGAGGCGGGCACACATATCGCCGATTGTGAAGTAGTCGTTGGCTTGCGGCTGTTTGCGATGGCGGGCGGCGCGCCCCAAACGGCGGATCTCTGCGTTCGCATCGTTGGCAAAGGGATCGAAGGTGCCTCCTAAATCGCGGAAACGCGCCAGGAGTTGCGGCCAAAGACCAGAGGTTGGCTCAAACGTGTCGGCAACTACTGCTTCTCGCCCGATCTGTGGGGCTGGCGGTAGGTACGTGTTGGCAGGCGACGTCATCATGTACTCCGCATAACTATCAACTTCGATGCAACGTGTTTAATAGCAATCATATCATTTTTAACTGTTGCGGACAATAGCGGAAATTGCGTGTTGGCGGTTAATAAAATCTTAATTTGTACGATAGACACGTTGATACTAAATCCGACTAGATAGTTGTCATTGAAAAACGGTTTTAGTGCATCGTCTTTTCATTGTCATTTCGAGATGCCGATATCGCGGGCGATATAGAGAAGGGCAGAAACTAGTCTTGCGCGCCCATTCAACGACCAGTTCTCAAATAGAGTCATTCTGAACGGAGTGCGCAGTACGAAGTGAAGAATCTCTTCGTCCCTTACAGACTTGAGCGTTTGGGGCGCGTTCTACTCGACTCATCCAACGGCCAGTTTCTGAGTAGCGAGCCGCGAGGCGACGCGAGAAATCTCGTCGTTCTGTATTGCTATGCGCTTTGAGATCTCTCCCCATTAGGGCTTCGACCGTTCGAGATGACAGTGCTTTTCGTTGAACAAGAACATGTTCAATACTTCCAAAACAGAGCAGTTAGAGTGATACCAGTATTTCCAGGGAAGGTGGTGTCGATGCGCTGCTACGCGCAGCGCATCGACACCACAAAAAACGTCAAACACCTTGCTGCCGCAGGCTAAAACGAGTTTGTTACTGACACTGTCCAAGCGGATTTGGTATGAGACACGTTAGAAGCTCTCTGGAAAGCATTTCAATGCGGAAAACGAAAATCAGGCGAGAGATAGAGGAAACACTGTGGAGAAAGCGATGAGCAAAGACATCGTTCGTCTCTGCTCATCGACTGTAGGAGATATGCGAGTTAGGCGCTCGTGCCCAGCCATTCGGCGCGGAACTCGCTGAAGCGCCCTTCGTTGATGCTCTCGCGAATGAGGCGCATCAAATTCAGCAGGAAGGCGACGTTGTGCAGGCTGACCAGCCGGATGCCCAGCAGCTCGCGCGAGCGGAACAGGTGGTGGATGTAGGCCCGCGAGTAGTTGCGGCATGTCTCACACTGGCAGTCGGGGTCGAGCGGGCCGGAGTCTTCGCGCAGCGCGGCGTTCATCACGTTGAGCTTCCAGTTGCGCTCGCGGTTGCGCACCAATGCGGTACCGTGGCGGCCCAAACGGGTCGGGCTGACGCAGTCGAACATATCGATGCCCCGCGCGACGCCTTCGATCAGATCATCGACATCGCCGATGCCGAGCAGGTGGCGCGGCAGATGGTCGGGCATATAGGGCACGGTCATATCGACCACTTCGCGCATCTGCTGCTTGTCGGCGCCGAGCGAACCGCCGATGCACAGGCCATCGAAGGCCATGCTGCCGATGTGCTCGGCGCTGATGCGTCGCAGATCGGGGAACACGCCGCCATGCACAATGCCGAACAGCGATTGGTCGCGGTTGGGCAGCGGGATGTCGGTGCCTTCGAGGAAAGGCGGCGCCTCGCGACGGGCCTGCTGGTAGGCTAGGCAGCGTGCGGCCCAGCGGTGGCTCCGTTCCAGCGATTTGGCGGTGTAGTCGTAGCCAGCGCGGAACGGCGGCAACTCGTCGAAGCACAGGATGATGTCGGCGCCGATGCCGTGTTGAATGGCGATGCTGCGCTCGGGCGTAAAGACGTGCCGTGAGCCGTCGATGTATGATTTGAAGATCACCGCCTCTTCGGTGACTTTGACCATACCTGGCTGTGTCTGTTGGGTGGGCCGCCGTCCTTTGATCTCGTCGGCGATGCCGCCGTACACCAAGCTAAAGACCTGGAAGCCGCCGCTATCGGTGAGGATCGGCCCGTGCCAGTTCATAAACTTGTGTAGGCCACCCTGGCGGGCGATCAGTTCGTGTCCGGGTTGCAGGTAAAGGTGATAGGTGTTGCCGAGCAGGATCTGTGCGCCGTGCGCTCCGGCTTCGTCGGGAGTGAGCGATTTCAGCGTGCCGCGTGTGCCGACCGGCATAAACACTGGTGTTTCGATCGTGCCGTGTGCCGTGGTGATCAGGCCTGTTCGGGCGCGTGTTTGGCTATCACGATGGTGGATTTCAAAAGTAAGTGGCATAACGAATCAATGCTCGTATTCTAGTATTCTTTGTTCGCAGAGTATGCGCCGCTATTGCTGTTCGACCACAACGCCTAGCAGGCGGGCCACACTCACGGCCTGTTCATAATCGACGATCACGCCCTGCAAATCCCTGATACCAATTTGCACATCGGTAATGGTCGAACCGCGCAGGTCGGTACCGTGAAGGTTGGTATCCGTCATTTTAGCATTAGTTAAATCACAGCGCTCGAATACAACGCCGCGCAGATCGGCTTGGCGAAAATCGGTATCGCGCAGGACGCATTGCTCGAAGCGCACATTTTTGCATTGGAGTGACCAGAACTGTGCGCCGGTGGCGTTGCAACCACGAATGACCACATTGCGCAGCGAGGCGTACCCCAGATTGCTGCCGATCATGCGGCAGCCGATCATCTCGATCCGATCAAGGTGCGCTCGCTCTAGTTCGATGGCGGCGAGGTCGCAGGAATCGAAGCGCACATCCTCAAGATGCGCCCGTAGCAGTTGCGTGCGGCTCAGCGACACGTTCCGCAGGATCATGCGCTCGAATACCACATCTTCGGCGTATTGATGGCTGAGATTGCTGCCTGAAAGCTGCAACCCTGAGTAGGTTTCGAGGTCGACCAGTTCGTTGTTGGGTAGTTCACCAGTAATCGGGCGCGGCGTCAGCTGGGGTGGCTCGATCTCTGCGGATGTCGGGGTTACCGCAGCTTTTTTATTTCGCATCGTAGTGCCTCCTGGCGCAGCCGCGCCGTTTGTCTTAATCCTCGATCTCCCAACCTTGCTTGCTCGCCAATTCGCGCAGCACCTTCACCAAGTTGTTGAGTTGCTTGTAGAGCAAGCGCACTTTCATTGGCGCACCCTCATCGCTCGCCACCCACTTGGCGAGGTCGCCCTCGGCGTAGGCCCGCGATAGCCGATCGCTTTCATCGACCATCTGATCCAGCGAGCGAATGCGGAAAACGCGCGCTTTGTTCTTGGGCTGGTTCTCGATGGTTTCATCATCGACAGTCAAGTATTGACCGTCGTCGCCGCTATCCTCGGCTTCCTCATCCTCATCCCAAATATCGCTATCGTCGTCGAGCGGGGTGAGCGAGGCCGGGTTGGTTTTGCCGAGCGGACCACCACCAGCGGGAACCACGGGTTGCCCCACCACGTCGCGCTGCAGCTCCACACCCGATTCCAGCGCCGAGAGGGCGGCATCGAGCGTTAGGTCGGGGTTGGCGGCGAAGTACGAGGAGAGTTGGCTGATCTGAGCCGCCGACATGCCCTCATCGACTGCGGCGCGCGCGAGTTCGATCTGGGTACGCGGATTGCTGATCCGGCGCAGATGTTGTGCCTGAGTCACGCTCAACTCACCAGAGCGCAGCAGCTCCTGCACTTCGGGCGTGAGTTCGAGCAAGCCCAGGTAGCGCCGCACAGTGCGCGATGTCAGGCCGACCATGCGGCCCGTCAACTCATCGAGCTCGCCCTCGTTATGTGGCTTGCCATCTGCGGCGATCTGCTCCCGCAGGCGGGCGAATGCTAATGCTTTTTCGAGGTCGTTGAGATCCTGGCGCTGCACATTTTCCGTGACTTGCTGCACCAAGCGGCGCGGGTCGTCGGCATCGAGCAGAATACAGGGCACTCGTTCGAGGCCTAATTTTACTGCGGCGGCGCGTCGGCGGTTACCATACACAACCCGATATCGCCCTTGCCCGATCGGCACGACTGCCAAAGGTTGTAGGAGGCCGTGTTCGGCGATCGTCGCAGCAAGCCCATCAACATCGCCAGGGTCAGCGCGCACGCCCGCAGGATCGGGTTCAAGGACTTGCGGGTCTAGGTAAAGGAGTTCCATTCCTGCTCCTTCAAAGCGTAGGACAAGCGTTTACGCGCCTCGACGAGTATCGTGTAGCGTGGTGTTCACACCGCAAGAGCAAGGGCATTGCTCTATCAACACGATACCGAGGGCGTAAAGCTTGTCGTCATCATAAACAGCAACGCATCAAGATGGCATTGGCGCCCTTCGTGATACGTTTTTGGTACACCTGTTCGCAGGGAGTATAGCAGAAGACGAACGAGCAGGCAAGAGCTTTAGGCGGCGGCAACCGCGCTTTCAATCGGTACGAGATGATGGGAGATCGTTGGGAGCAGTCGATCGGAGAGTAGGGTGCGCGAGATACAGGCATTGGCGCCAAGCACCTGGGCGTATTGGTCGAACTGCGCGCTGGGCGTGATCATCACCACGGGGATGTGGCGTGTGGCCTGGTCGGCCCGCAGGAAGAAGAAGAGGCTGAGGTTATCCAAAGTGGGCGAGAGTTCGAAGAGGAGCATATCCGGTGCGAAGCGACGGACATAGTTTCGCAGTTCGTCGGTTAGTCGCGAGGCAGGGAGAAATTGGAGATTGCAAGGTTGATCGGTTAAGCGCTGTTGAACGATACGGGCAACAGCTGCATTGTCAGTGAAACAGACGATCCGATACATTGCATCATTCCTTACCATTGTACGCTGCGGTCTACTGTTAACAATGCCACAATTTCATAAAAAGTTACGTTATTTGGTTGCGTTGTTGAGAAGAAGTTTATGAACGTTCATAGTAAAGAACGAAATGTTGTCGGCGCTCTTGCTCATTGGTGATGAACTGTTACCACATCCGATTCGACTGTGTCTGTAACCAACCTGTTTTAGCCTGCGGCAGCAAGGTAGATGACGTTTTTTGAGGTGTCGATGCGCTGCTACGCGCAGCGCATCGACACCATCTTCCCTGAAATGCTACGTCTAACGCCGAAGAAACGTTGTTCGGCAGGCCTGCTGATCCGGTAATTAATCATTCAGATGTGGTATGAACTAGCGCAGCGCCCCATACCACCTCCCTTGGAGCATGGCATGGCTTTGGCTGGTACGCCACTTGTTGCAAATACCCAGATGAATGAGGTATGAACGCTTGTGTTGCGGCGCGATGTCATAGATCACAGAGATGTCGTGAGCCTTGCAGCGCCCACGACATCGCGACCGTGACGTATGTGGAGGATTGTTTAGACCAGCACTTCGAGTGCGGCGGGTAGTATCTCGACCCGAATCTCGCGTGCCGAGGTGGCGATCACCTCGCCATCGGTGGCCACGGGCACCGGGTTTGAGCAGATCACGCGGAATTTGCGCGCGCGGCCCATCGTCACTTCTGGCAACGTGGTGTGGGTGCCCTTCAGCAGCTTGGGCAAGTACTGCGCGATCTTGAGCAGGTTCAGGTTATCGACCAAGCACAGGTCGAGCATGCCATCGTCGAGCATGGCGGAGGGTGTCATCCAGAAGCCAGCGCCTTGGCAGCGCCCGTTGGCCATACTGACGAACAGTAGCGGGCGTTCGATCGTCTGATGATCGTACTGGACCTGCATTGGATGGGCTTGGTAATTGCGCAGCGCCCGCACGATCGCCAGCAGGTAGACTGCCAAGCCTTTGACGTACTTGATCTTCAGCGATTCAAACGCGACCTGCGCATCCAAGCCCATGCCGATCGCATTGGTGAAGATGCGCGTATCGCCGTTGGTTACCTGCACGCGCCCAAGGTCGATGGTTTGCGTGCGACCGTTCATCAGGCGGGCGACGTTGGTGGCGAGATCGAGTTTCTGGAAGTTGCTGAGGGATTTGATCAGATCGCTACCGGTGCCCAGTGGGATGATGCCGAGTTTGGCGCGGCGTCCTGTTGCGGTCTCGGCACCTTTGATGCCGTTCACAACTTCGTTGATGGTGCCGTCGCCTCCCACCGCTACCACGGTTTCGTGGCCGCGCTCGATGCCTTGCCAGGCAAGCTCGGTTGCGCCGCCACGGGCGTGTGTCGTAACAATTTCGTAATCGGCACCAACTTGGCGGAGCATTGCTTCGAGCTCGTGGCGGCGGCGACCTGCGGAGCCGCGTCCAGCCGCCGGGTTGAGGACAATCAACATGTTCGGCATAGATCGTGATGGACCTATCTAAATGAAATGCTCGGCGTATCGTACAGCGGGTCGAGGGCCTTCAGCACGGCATCAACCGTTCTGAACGGTGCGCGTATAGTACCATACTTTTGGCATGTGAAAGCTTTGCTTGGTGATGAAACGTTTCGGCTCGATCGTTCACTGAATCGTCATCAACTGGCACTATGATTGCCTTCTCAATCACAATGCCAATTCGGCACAGGAGCGCGTATGAAGAAGCAGATCCTGCTACTCAATAGCGATAGCACAGTTGCCATTAGCTACGCTCAACAGCTCAACGACGAGGACTATCGCATCGTCATCGCTACGACCTGTGCTGCCGCAAGCGCACTGTTGGAGCATTGGCGGCCCGATCTGATCGTTGTTGATTGGTATATGCCCGATCTCGATGGCGATATCTGGGCCTCGGCGTTGCGGCTGCGCCCCGATTTCGCCGATGTGCCCATTCTGATGATGATCGGTCGGACCTTGCCTCGCGCGGCGCTGAATCGCCTGAACGATTATCGAATCGCCTCGTGTGCCGTGCCCCACTCCGCCGAGGCGTTCGGCGTGACCCTGACACAGATGCTGCGCTCCGTCAACGGTTCTTAATTGGCTTGGGCTGTGACGGGTGCAGCGGTGGAGACGCGCCAGTGCAGCCCTGCCAGCCCGAGCAGCCCGATGCTTGTCAGCGCCACGAACAGTGCGTTGTAGCCCAAGAACTCCGCCAATAGCCCTGCCAACAGCGGTCCAAACATACTAACGGGAGCCAGCATGGTGTTGGCTACGCCGATGTAGGTGGGCCGCTGATCCGGCGTACTGAACTGAAAGACCAACGTGAAGCCCGACAGTTGATAGCCCGCCTGCGAGAAGCCGAACAGCGCGAACACCAGCACGAACCACCACTCCGAGGGCGCAAAAATGGCGAGCACGAGCGTCACAATACCCGCGAACGTTGCAAGTTCGAGGATCTGCTTGTGGCCCCAGCGGTCGGCGAGCGCGCCCAGCCCGAAGTGCGCGAGTGCCTGCATTCCCAGCAAGACACCCGTGAATAAGCCAAGCTGCTCACTGCTGATATCGAAGCGCTCTAGCGCGGTGGCCATGAGGAAGCTGTGGCCAATCATCACGAACGCGATCGCCGAGCGGTAGATCAGGTAGCGCCGAAACCCGATATTGCGCTTGAGCAGCGGCACGACACTCCCTAGAAACGCGCTCAACGGCTGGCGCGGCTCCACGGGCTGCGGCGGCTCGACAGTCATCGACAAAAAGACGTACGAAATAAGCTGCGCGCCAAAGCAGATCAGCGCCAGCACACCGATATTCTGCGGGAACGGAAACATCACCAGCAGCGCAGCCGCTAGCGAAGCGCTGATCGTCCCCAGCACGCCACCCACACCCAACTGCATCCCGAAGAACGTGCCCCACCGTCGCTCAGGGATCAGTCGCGCGATCAGATCCTGCCACGCGGTCATGGTCGCGCCGCCGCTGAGGCTCTGGATGCCGTACAGCACGAAAAAGCTGATCAGGAGCGTTTTGGCGGGCAGATCGGGCAATAGCAGCAGCAGCAGGCCCAACAGCAGGAACGGCAGCCGCTCACCCACGGTGAGGATCATCACCAGCGGCTTGCGGCGTGGCCAGCTCGCCACAATCGGCGCCATAAACAGCGCGGGCAGCGTCCACCCAGTTTGGGTGAGCATCGGGATCACGCCCTGCACCCAACGGTTATCGCTGAGCTCGTTCACGAAGGATGGTAGGATGGTGTGACGTGAGACTAGGTTGATCCCAAACATAAACGCAGCACCATCAAGAACACCAAGCGTAAAATTTCGCCGCACATTGCGCGATAGGATCACCTCGGCAGACATGGCAGGTTGCATGCCCAACTCCCTCTGTTCAATTGTTCGACTTGCCATTTGGAGGGTATTTCACTCGTCGGGTGGTGTGGGCGAGCCACGAGGAACGCTAGTAGGGGCTAGCGTTGAGGCATTAAGTAGGGACAACCACCTGTGAAAGGCCAACCGACGAAGCCAGGTGCAGTACAGAGATGGGGTGCCGATGCAGCATCTGGCGACCTATGATACCACGAGCGGGGAGTTTGTGGGGCTACAGCACGCCCGTCCAGAGCGACGGCGCAGGGCTACAAGGTAATACCAAGTCCGACTAGCTCGTTGTCATTGAAAAGCGGTTTGAGTGCATCGTTATTTTCACTGTTCTCATTGTCATTTCGAGCGCGCCGCTAGGCGACGCGAGAAATCTCGTCGTTCTGCATTGCCGTGTGCTTTGAGAACTCTCCCCATTCGCTTCGCTCAGGGCTTCGACCGTTCGAGATGACAGTGCTTTTCGTTGAACAAGAACATGTTCAATACTTCCAAAACAGAGCACTCAGCCTCACACCGCAACGCCTATCGGGCGTAGCGCTCCGCCACCACGCTCGGCGTATCGGGGCTGTGTTGCAGCGCCACAGCATGCGCCAACACGATGTACTCGGCGTGCGCCCATGCCAGCGGCGTCGCTGAGCCAGTGCCCGTACCATCGGCGAACACCTGCTCCGGCAGCATCCCGCCCTGGTTTGCGAATGCCTCCAGTGCCGTCAAGCTATCGCGCCCAAACGCCTGATCGCCGCTGCGGATCATCTCGTACACGCTGCGCTCGCCGAGCAACAGCGGCCACGGTTGGCCAGGGCCGTCCGGCGCAGCGCCCGGCGCAGGTTCGCCGTAGCCGTCGTGCTGATAGCGATAGTACGCGCGGCCCTTCGGCGTATCCACCGCCAACTCCGCATCGGTCAGCGCCAGCGTCGCCAATACATCGGCGTCATCGGCGCGGCGCAGACCCAAGCGCACCAACTCAAGGAAACTCTGGTCGATGATCGCACGCTGATCATACGTGCCGCCGCCATTCGCGATCGTGATCGGCGTGGCCGCGTTCGGGTCGCCATCGCTGATGCGCAGGTAGTAGCGCCCATCGCCGAGCAGCCCGCTGGTCGTCAGCGTCCACGCCTCGATCTGCCCGTTCCACTCATCTGCCGTCTGCTCGTAGCGCAGTGCTGCTTCCTCATCGCCAGCCTGGCGCGCCAAGTCTGCCGCGCAGATCAACGCCGCCACCTGCGCCGCCAACGTCGCCGGAGAATAGCCAGCGTTCTCCTCCCAGCGCTCCTGCGCTGTGCGCGGCCCTTGCGACAGGATGTACTCGGCGGCGGGTTGCACCAAACTCGCGTAGCGATCCACCGCGCCCAGATGCCATGCCAACAGAATCGGCGTCGCTACCTGATCGAGTTGCAGCCCGGTCCAGTGCAGTCCGCCATCCGGGTAGGCGTTCTGCGGGAAACTGCCATCGTCCTTTTGCAGCGTCTCATCGAGGAACACCAGCGTATCCTCGGCGCTGGCCCGGTCGCCCGCGATCAACAGCGCCATCGCGGTGTGGTACAGATCGCGGGGCCACACAAACCGATACCCACGCTCGCTGAACTGGCGGTCGGTGCGGTGCTGGCCCCACGGCATCGAGAGCGACGCCACAAACGCGCCGTAGTGGTTCTTATCCTCGTGCGTCTTGAGCACGGCGATACTCTCGTGGTACAGCGCCAGATCGGGCAGCGGCGGCTGCAACTGCGTCAAATACGCCTCCCAGCCTTCGATATACGCCTGCAACACCGCCTCAAAGCCACGCTCCAGGCTCGCGCTGGCGTCGCCGCGCGCATCCGCCGCGCTCTCGCCGAAGCCCAGCGCCACCGTCGAAACCTGCTCCGTCGTGAGTTCCAGCGCCATTGTCACTCGTCCCGGCCCCGCCTCGCCGTACGTCGCATCGAGATACAGATCCTCCAGGTCGGTGAGCACATCGTTCACCTTCGTGTAGCCTGTCGTCGTCAGCAGCGGCGCGGGGTCGCTCGTCAGCGCCGTGTACACACCCGTGCGCTCGTCCCACGCCTCCGCGAACGCCTCATCGACGCGGCTCTGATCGCGGTTGCCGCTATTGCCGATACGGGGCGAATAGGCCAGAAACAGGCGGTAATCGCTGGCCTGCCCAACCAACGCCTCGAACGCGACGGTGAACAGTAGCGTATCGCTGGCCGGATCAGCCACCACATCCTTCACGGCTCGCCAGCGCCCCTCGCGATCTTCCGATACCACCCGAAACGCGGGCACAGCGCCTTCGATCCGGCTGATCGTATGGGTCGCGTCGGTCATCTCATCGGCCACGAACTGCCGCCCATCGGTCACGATCAAGTGCAGCGCCTTCAGATTGGCCTGCGACACATCGGGGTATGCGCCCTCGGTGATCGCGCCATCGGTGATCGTGAACCACACCCGCGACGGATTCTCGGGGCCGGGCGGCTGATCGTAGGTGAATGCGGTGCCCGCCGCCAACTTTGTGCCGCTGGTCCAGAAATCGAGCGCCTGCGACATCCCTGGTGCGACATCGCCTGCCTCGGTGGCGCGGGTTGGTTGCGGTGGGCTATTCGGCTCTGATGTGGGGCTTGGCTGCGGCGATGGAGGCAGCGTTGGCGTGGCGGGTGCGGTGCTGGGTGGCGCACCGAGCGGGGGCGTTGCCGTGGGGACAACCGCCTCCGGGCTTGCACACGCCGCCAGCATCATCGCGACGATCACGAACCAGAGCCTTCGCATACACGCCTCCATCGCATCAACTGTTCATTTCAACGGTGTGCTCAGTATAAGCAAGAACAATCGGAATGCAACCGTAGTGATGCTGCCGCAGATAAAACAGCATCGATGAAGATACGATCTGACGAGATAGAAATGATCCATCAACTTTTCATAATCTGTGATTGCTCTGTTTGGAAGTCTTTCATGCTTTCCGATTCAACGAAAAGCACTGTCATCTCGAACGGTCGAAGCCCTGAGCGAAGCGAATGGGGAGCGATCTCAATGCGCAATACAATGCGGAGCAATAAGATTTCTCACGTCGTCTAGCGGCTCGTTCGAAATGACAATGAGCACTGTGAAGATTAAAAACAATGCACTGATACTAACGCAGGCTAAAACAGTATTGATAAAGATACAATCCGACGAGATAGGGATAACCCATCAATTTTTTTCATAATCTGTGCAATCTGTGGATGAAATCTCCTGCTTCCCTCATCCCTGAAATCTCCTTGACTCCATCCCAAGATCTGCTACCATCACCGCACACCTACAGCAACGCGAGGAGACCTCCCAATGCCTGACAAAGTCGCCAAGCATGTACTGTTCGAACAACTCCCGCCCGAATGGAACGACGACCCGTTTCCGGCCATCCAATCCGCTGTACGCGCATCGAACACCAAAGTCTTTGTGCTCGACGACGACCCGACCGGCACGCAGACCGTCCACGGCATCCCCGTGCTCACCGAATGGACGACCGAGGCGCTACGGGCCGAACTCGAGAATGACCTGCCCGCCTGCTACATTCTCACCAACTCACGCAGCGTCACGCTCGACGCTGCCCGCGCCATCAACACCGAGATCGGCAAACGCCTCGCCGCCGCCGCCCAAGCTGCCAACCGCCCCATCGCCGTCATAAGCCGCAGCGACTCCACCTTGCGAGGGCACTTCCCCGGCGAAGTCGATGCCCTCGCCGAAGCGCTGGGCTACGATGCCGATGCCTGGATCATCGCGCCGTACTTTTTGGCGGGCGGGCGCTACACGATCAACAACGTGCACTACGTCGCCGAGGGCGAATGGCTCGTCCCCGCTGGTGAAACGGAGTTCGCACGCGACGCCGCCTTCGGCTATCGCGCCTCCGACCTGCGCGAATGGGTGGCCGAAAAGACCGAAGGCCGCATCAGCGCCGACTCCGTCGCCGCCGTCTCGCTCGAAGATATTCGCATCGGTGGGCCGCAGCGCGTCACCGAGCGGCTCCTTGCATTACCGCGTGGCAGCGTCTGCATCGTTAACGCTGCCAGCGACACTGACTTGGCAGTGTTTGTGCAGGGCCTGCTCGCCGCCGAGGCCCAAGGCAAGCGCTACATCTACCGCACCGCAGCGTCGTTCGTCGCGCTCCGAGCGGGCATCGCCGCGCGCCCGTTGCTCGGCCCCGCCGACCTTAACCTGAGCAACCAGGGTGGTGGATTGATCGTGGTTGGCTCGTACGTGCCGAAGAGTTCGGGGCAGGTCGCCGCACTGCTTGAGCGGCCCGATCTCGCCGCTATCGAAGTCGATGTGCGCGCCCTGCTCGACGACGACCGCCAAGCCTCTGCCATTGCCGAGGCCGCCGCGCAGGCCGACCGTACCCTCGCGCAGGGTGGCGACGTGATGGTCTACACTAGCCGCCAACTCGTCACTGGCGACGACGCCGCCAGCAGCCTCGCGATCGGCCAGCGCATCTCGGAGAGCCTTGTCGCGATTGTGCGCGCCATCAACGAGCGACCGCGCTACCTGATCGCCAAGGGCGGCATCACCTCCAGCGATGTTGCCACCAAGGGCCTCAACGTCAAGCGGGCGCTGGTGCTCGGCCAGATTCTGCCGGGCGTGCCGCTCTGGCAACTCGGCCCCGAGAGCCGCCACCCAGGCATGCCCTACATCGTGTTCCCAGGCAACGTCGGTGGCCCCACGGCTATCGCCGATGTTGTCGCTATGCTGAAGAGGTGACGGGGAGAGACAGGGTGACAAGGTGACAAGGTGAAGGGGTGATGAGCGTGCTCTACAAAAGCAGTACGCTTGCTGAAAGTTATCCTTTCGGTGTTAAAGCTTGATACCAGCCTCACTCTGGCAAGAGATGTGGAGGCGCTGCGTTTAGCAGCGCTTCCTATCCAACAATCTGTGAAATCTGTGAAATCTGTGGATGAATCAACCCACTACCGCACGGTGCTGAAGAACAACGAGATCGCCGCATCATCGAAATGGGCGATCATCGCACGCTCAGCCGTGACTGGGTCGCCCTGCTCAATGCTCTTGTAGATCGCCTCGTGCCCGAGCTGCACCTGCTCCAACTGCTCCGCGCCGGAAGGTCGCAGCGTCGCCTCTTGCAGCATCTCCGTCAGCGCGGCGCGTATACTACCCACCACATACGCGATCATACTGTTGTGCGACATCGTAGCGATTTGCTGATGGAACGCGATATCGAGTTCAACGTAGCGCGATGGTTCTTGCATCTGCGCGCGCATCTCGGCCACCGTCGCGGCCAGCGCCGCCAGTTCTTCATCGGTGCGTCGCCCTGCAGCCAACGTCGCACTCTGCACCTCGATGGTGCGGCGCAACTCGATCAGATCGATGATCGACTCGTGCTCCAGTTGTATCGCGCGATGGAAGAACATTTGCAACGGCTCCGGATCGAGCGGCTTGATCACCGCGCCCTTCCCGCTGCGCACCTCGATAATGCCACGCCCCTCCAGCGACTTCAACGCCTCTCGAATGATTGGACGACTCACCCCCAGATCCGCAGCAAGTTGTGTCTCCGGCGGCAAGAAACCTCCGGGCCGCAGATCATGGGCCTCGATGAACGCCAACAAATTACGGGCAGCCTGCTCCGCCAATGTTTCGCGTGAAAGCTTTGTAAGCATCGCTCAACCAACCCTGATCAGCCCATCAATGGATGCAAGCCGACCGTCTGCAAAGGTCCAATCGCAGCGTGTTCGAGAAACATACCACTATCAAGTTACGTGGTCGTATATTCATTTCGTTAACAAATAGATTGGCGGGTTTAAAATATCTCTTACAAATATACGTTCATAAGAATAAATCAGCGTCTTGTGTTCAATGAAACTGTGTTAATGGGTGAATAGGTGAAATTTTCTTAAATAAAAGTATTGTTTTGGCTGTTTGCAGCATTATATATCTCGTTTGATACTTGTCAACATGTCTGACAACTTGACTGTCAGAACAAACAATGGTATAGTGCGTGGCGTTCCACAAGTCAAACTATTATCGAAAATTCCTATTTAGACCTACATCGTAACATCTGGCATCCATTTCGAGGTCGCCTGTTGTTTTGAGTGCATCTTCCTGCCTGTTCCATGTTGAATTTGAACACAGGAGTTAAGTGACAACGATGTTAGAGCACTCCACCACACCTGATCAGCCTCTTTTGGAAGTCGAAAACCTGCAAAAGCACTTTCCAATCCAACGTGGATTCCTCTCGCGTACGGTTGGGTATGTCAAAGCGGTCGATGGCGTAAGCTTCAGCGTACGTCGAGGTGAAACACTCGGTTTGGTGGGGGAGTCGGGTTGTGGCAAAACCACGACTGGCCGCCTGATTATGCGTGCATACGATCCCACTGCCGGCAACGTCTGGTTCAACGACCGCAACCTTGGCCGCGTCAACATCCCGAAACTCGAACGTCAACAACTCAAGCAACTGCGCCAGAATATTCAGCTCATCTTCCAAGACCCCTACTCATCGCTCAACCCTCGTTGGAGCCTCTTGCAAATCGTTGGTGAGCCGTTCGTTGTGAATGGCATTGCCAAAGGCAGCGAAGTGAAAGACCGCGTGGCCGAACTGCTGCGCGTTGTTGGGCTACGCCCCGAATATATGAACCGCTACCCGCACGCCTTTAGTGGAGGACAGCGCCAGCGCATCGGCATTGCGCGGGCATTGGCGCTCAACCCGCAACTCGTGGTGTGCGATGAGCCTGTCTCGGCCTTGGATGTCTCCGTTCAGGCTCAGATCCTCAACCTTCTCCAAGATCTTCAACAACAATTCGGTCTGACCTACGTCTTTATTGCCCACGACCTCAGCGTGGTTGAACATATCAGCGATCGGGTTGCTGTGATGTACGTCGGCAAACTTGTCGAGAGCGCGCCCACCAGCGAACTCTTCCTCAAACCTCTGCACCCCTACACCGAGGCGTTGCTTTCGGCTGTGCCCAAACCCGATCCGCGTCTGCGAACCGAACCGATTGTATTGCAAGGCGAAGTAGCCGACCCTGCCAACCCTCCCAGCGGATGCTACTTCCACCCGCGTTGTCGATATAAGATCGATCGTTGTGCGAGCGAAGCGCCGCAGTTGCGCACGCTTCAAGATGGGCATATGGTCAGTTGCCACCGCGCCGAGGAGCTCCAACTGCGCGGCGTGCAATCAGCGACGATCCCGTTGAAGTCTATCGCTGTCAATAAGACATCGGCTGCGGGTGCCTCCAGCACCCACGCATCGACCGATTAGCTTTCTCGAACAACCCTACATCGCGTCATTCTCTCGTCGAGCCTTGTCGTTCTGAATCACCGTGTGAGCGGCTGATTCTTGTACGGTGTGCGAAGGCCAACCGACCAACCCTGTTCGTAACGGCGCGACCAACAGAACAACGATGTACTGCCAGGACTAGCGAACACCTCCGCCCACGGAAACGCACATCGCCTGATTCGTGGCATGTCCCAATGGAGGCGCATGATGAGTCCGACAGACAAACCCAATCGACGACAGATCTCCCGTAGGCAGTTCCTCCGTATCTCCGCCTATGCCACTGCAGGCGCGGGCCTGGTGGCTTGTGGTGGAGAGCCGCCCGCTCCGGTTGTTGCGCCCACCTCCGCGGCGCCAACCGCCGCCCCCGCTGCAGCACCGACCGCCGCCCCTGCTGCTGCGCCAACCGCTGCCCCCGCCGCAGCGCCGACCGCCGCCCCCGCCGCAGCCAGCGGCTACAACGAGGCGCCGATGCTCGCCGAACTGGTGAGCCAGGGTAAACTCCCGCCGGTTGCCGAGCGCTTGCCCAAAAACCCCGTGGTTCTCGACGGCATCGCTGGCATAGGCAAGTACGGCGGCACTCTACGCCGTGGCTTCAACGGCGTTTCCGACTACTGGGGCCCCAACAAAGTGCAGCAAGTGGGTCTGGTCTGGTTCCGCGAGGATCTCAGCCTGCGCCCCGATCTGATTGAATCGTGGGAGATGAGCGACGACGGGCGCTCCTGGACGTTGCACCTACGCGAGGGGTTGCGCTGGTCCGACGGCACCGAGCACACGAGCGCCGATTACCAGTGGTGGTATGAAAACGTGCTCAGCAACGAGGAGCTCAAGTCGCAGAGCAACACCGGACGCGCTGGCTATGAAACTGGCACTCCTGGTGTGCTGATGCAGGCCGAGTTCCCCGACAAATACACCGTTATCTTCACCTTCCAAGACCCCAAACCGCTGTTTATGTACACCCAAGCTCGTGGTCAGCCCTTTGCGCCCATCGAGTTTATGAAACAGTTCCACATAGACTTCGCGCCAGCCGACGAACTGGAGGCGAAGGTTAAAGAGGCTCAGTTCGAGACGTGGGCGCAACTGTTCAACGACCGCAACCGCCCCAACGTCTTAGGGCGGCCAAGCCTTGGGCGCTGGGTGCCAGTCAACGACTTCTTCAAAGAAGAGCTGTTCATTATGGAGCGCAACCCGTACTTCCACCAAGTGGACTCGGCGGGTAACCAATTGCCCTACATCGACAGGGTCACACACCTGCGCTTCGAATCGCCCGAGGCGTTCACTGCTCGCATCATTGCTGGCGAGGTCGATTATCAGAACCGCCACACCAGCATCGGCAACTTCACGCTCTACAAAGAGAACGAAAGCCGTGGCGATTACAGTGTGGTGCTCGGTATTACCGCTGGACATGTCGCCTTCCAGCCCAACCACACCACCAAAAACCCGCGGTTGCGCGAGTTCTTCCAGGATCGCAATGTGCGTATCGCCCTCTCGCTGGCGATCAACCGCCAGGAGATCAACGAACTCTCCTTCAATGGCACCGCGACCCCGCGACAGTACAGCCCGCTCAAACAATCGCCACAGTACTACGCCGAGGGCAGCAACGCCTATATCGAATATGATCCCGAGCGCGCCAACCAACTGCTCGATGAGGCAGGATACGCCGCCCGCGATGCCGAAGGCTTCCGCCTCTGGAAGGACGGCAGCGGCACCCTGAGCTTCACGGTCGAGGGCACCGCGCTCACTGGCGACCCGATCGAGGATGCCGCCCAAACCATGGTCAAGTACTTCGCGGATGTCGGCATTAAGGCCGCCTACAAAGCGGTTGAGCGCTCGCTCTACACCGAGCACTACGAGGCCAACGAGATCGAGAGCGCCTTCTGGGGCGGCGACCGCACCCTGCTCCCGCTGATCGCGCCCATCATCTGGCTGGGCACACAGCGCGACCGTCCGTGGGCCGTAGCGTGGGGCACGTGGAAAGATCTCCCCAACGATCCCAACGCCGAGGAACCACCAGAGGGTCACTTCATCAGGAAAATCTGGGAAATTTGGGATCAAGTCGCTGCCGAGCCGGATGAGACGACACGCAACAATCTGTTCCGCCAGATCCTCCAGATTTGGGCCGAGGAACTGCCGATGATCGGTATCCTGGGTGAGTTGCCCGCGCCCGTTATCGTCAAGAACGGCTTGCAGGGTATTCGCCCTGGCTTCCCGATCGACGATCCATCCAGCGACGAGCACATCATCAATCCCCAGACCTTCTACTGGGACAATCCCGAGGCACACGTCTAGGCGGAAACCCTTTTTACCACAGCGGGCAGGTTGGGAACGATCAATGCCGAACCTGCCCGCCACACAGCCCAAGGAGCAACTATGGCGAAATACATTCTACGACGTGTCCTTTGGATGATCCCGACACTGTTCGTCATCTCGATCATTTCCTTCGTGATCATCCAGTTGCCGCCCGGCGATTATCTCAGCTCGTACGTCGCCCAGTTGCGCGAGCAAGGCGATCAACTCGATGCTGCCGCCCTCGAATCGTTGCGCGAACAGTACGGACTCGGCCAGCCGATCTATGTGCAGTACTGGAAGTGGGTCAGCGGGATCGTGCTGCGCGGCGACTTCGGGCGCTCCTTCGAGTGGCAGCAGCCCGTCTCAAGCTTGATCTGGGAACGCCTGGGCCTGACCGTCTTTATCTCACTCCTTACCATCCTTGTCACCTGGGCCATCGCTATCCCGGTTGGCGTGTACGTCGCCACCCATCAATATTCCTTCCTCGATTATTTGATGAGCTTTATCAGCTTCGTGGGATTGGGCACGCCGAGCTTTTTGATCGCGCTGGTCTTTCTCTGGGTGATGCTGGCCGTATTCGGCATCAACGCCAGCGGCATGTTCTCGTCGGAGTACATCAGCGCGCCCTGGAGTTGGGCAAAATTCCAGAACATGATGAGCCGCATCTGGCTGCCTGTCCTTATCCTGTCGCTCGACAACACCGCCAGCATCATTCGCACCCTGCGGGCCAACCTGCTCGACGAGCTCAACAAGCCCTACGTCGAGACTGCCCGCGCCAAGGGCGTGAGCGAGACCAAACTCACTTGGAAGTACCCGGTGCGCGTGGCCCTCAACCCGTTCTTCAGCACCATCGGCTGGACGCTCGCCCTGCTGATCTCGGGTGAAACGCTTGTCGCAGTGGTGCTGAACTACCAGACATCGGGGCCGTTGCTCCTGCGCTCGCTGCAATCGCAAGACATGTATCTGGCGGGGAGCTTCATTTTGATGCTAAGCACCCTCACTGTGGTCGGCACGCTGATCTCCGACATTCTACTGGCCTGGGCAGATCCACGCATTCGTTTGGAGGACTAGAGCGCATGTCAACCGGAACAATCGAACGCGAAAACGAAGCGAGTCTGCCCGACAGTGGCGAACTGCTCGAAGGCAGCGAACAGATCTACGTCGCGCCGCAGTGGAAGTTGATGTACTGGAAGTTTCGCAAGCACCGCATGGCGATGGTGAGCCTGGTGGTGCTGACGATCTTCTACCTCATCGCGGCCTTCTGCGAGTTCGTTGCGCCCTACAATCCCGAGGCGTTCTTCACCCGCTACACGCTTGCGCCGCCGACCCGCATTCATCTCTTCGATGAGAGTGGCACATTTCGCGGCCCCTTCGTCTACGGCCTGAAGCAAGAGCGCGATCCCGAGACGCTGCGCCCGATCTTTACCGAGGATACCAGCCTGATCTACCCGATCGGTCTGTTTGTGCGGGGCACGCCCTACAAACTCTGGGGCGTGTTCGAGGCCGACCTGCACCTGTTCGGCATCGGCGCGTCGCAGGACCAAGCGGGCATTTTCCTGCTCGGTGCCGACCGCCTTGGGCGCGATCTGTTCTCGCGAGTGGTCTATGGCGCGCGCATCTCGCTCTCCATCGGGCTTGTCGGTGTCTTTCTCAGCTTGGTGATCGGCGTCGTGCTAGGTGGCATTTCGGGCTACTACGGCGGTGTGGTCGACAATATCATTCAGCGCGTCATCGAATTTATTCGCTCCATCCCCGCCATTCCGCTTTGGATGGCGCTCTCGGCGGCGCTCCCGCCGAATTGGCCCGTGGTGCGCGTCTACTTCGGCATCACCGTCATTCTCTCGCTGATCGGTTGGACTGGCCTGGCTCGTGTGGTGCGTGGCCGCTTTCTGGCGCTGCGCGAGGAGGACTTCGTGCTGGCCGCGCGGCTGGTTGGTTCGAGCGAGATCCGCATCATTCTGCTGCATATGGTGCCCTCGTTCCTGAGCTACATTATCGCCACACTGACGCTGGCCGTCCCTGGCATGATTTTGGCCGAAACATCGCTCAGCTTCCTTGGGCTTGGCCTGCGCCCGCCCGCCATCAGTTGGGGTGTGCTGCTGCAAGAGGCGCAGAACCTTCGCTCGGTGGCGCTGGCACCTTGGGTGATGCTGCCCGCTGTAGCCGTCGTCACGTCGATTCTCTGCTTCAACTTCCTTGGCGATGGATTACGCGACGCCGCTGACCCATACGCACGGTAACGGCCCGAAGAGCCGCCGCAAGCCTGCCAGGAGAACAAAACGTATGGATACACGACCAATCTTGCTCGAAGTAGAGGACCTCCACACGCACTTCTTCCTCGACGAAGGCACGGTGCGGGCGGTCGATGGGGTGAATTTCTCCATCCGGCGGGGTCAAACTGTGGGTGTTGTGGGCGAGAGCGGCTGTGGCAAGTCGATCACCGCCCGCTCCATCCTGCGGATCGTGCGTCCGCCCGGCAAAATCACGCAGGGCTCGATCCGTTGGCACCGCCCCCCGCGCACCGAAGGACAAAAGGCCGAGGTGATCGAACTCACGCAACTGAAGGCCCATGGCCGCGAGATGCGCAGCATTCGCGGGGCCGAGATCGCTATGGTGTTTCAGGAGCCGATGAGTTCGCTGAGCCCCGTTCACACCATCGGCGCGCAGATCGCCGAGGCGATCCTGTTGCATCAGAAGGTCAGTAAAGAGCAGGCCCGCGAACAGACCCTGCTGATTTTAGAGCGCGTTGGGATGCCGCAGCCCAAGCGCACCATCGACCGTTATCCGCACCAACTCTCCGGCGGCATGCGCCAACGCGCCATGATCGCGATGGCGCTCTCGTGCCACCCCGATCTGCTGATCGCCGATGAGCCAACCACCGCGCTCGATGTGACCACCGAAGCGCAGATTTTGAGCCTGATGCGCTCGCTGCAGCGCGAGATCGGCATGGCGATCATGTTCATCACCCACAACCTCGGCGTGGTGGCGCAGATGACCGAACGGGTGATTGTGATGTACATGGGCAAAGTGGTGGAGGACGCCAGCGTCGATGCGCTGTTCTACGACCCGAAGCATCCCTACACTCAAGCGCTGCTGCGCTCGATCCCCAAAATGGGCTCGAAGGTCGTTGGCAGTACGAATCGGCTCGAATCGATCCGTGGCACTATTCCCGATCCCTACAGCCGTCTCCGCGGATGCCCGTTCCACCCGCGTTGTCGCGAAGCGATCGCCGGTGTGTGCGATACCACCGCGCCACCCGTGGTCAACGTCGATAGCGAGCACTCGGTACGTTGTCACCTGTACGCGCCCGACCTCGCCAAGCAACCCGTTATCCCATTGGAAACGGCGCTGCACTCGCAGTAAACAGAGGCACCTCCTATGAAAGTGATGCTGTTATTCCCACCCAATTGGAATCCGGCGATGCCGCACCTTGCGCTCCCCACACTCACCGGGTTTCTGCGTGGGCACGGCATCGAGGTGCTTCAGCGCGACCTGAACGTCGAAGTGTTCGACTATGTGTTGACACCAACGTACCTGCAGCAAGCCCTCAGGCAGTTGCGCCGCAACCCTGCGCAGCGCAGCTTCGGCGGCCCGCCCGCAGAGCTACGGCGTTGGGCGTTGAACCGTGGTCACTACTTGGTGGCGAACATTGAAAAGGCCAAGCGCACCATCCGCAGCGATGCCTTCTTCGACGGCCCGATCGGTCGTCGCGCCATCGAAACCGTCGCCGATGCCCTGCAACTCGCCTCCGCGCCCTTCTTTCCCGCTGCGCTTGAGATCAGCACCTACCGCCCCGCGCTCAGCGCCGATAGCAGCAGCAATGTCCTGCGGGAGGCGCGCGACTCGCAGATCAACATGCTGCGCCCGATCTACGAGCACCTGTTGCTCGGCGATATCGAGCGCGAGCAGCCGGATGTGGTCGGCATTTCGGTGCCCTCGATGGCGCAACTCACGCCTGCGCTCACCATCGCGGCGCTGATCAAAGAGCGCGGCCTGCCCTGCCACGTCACGATCGGTGGCCCGCACATCACCATGTTGCGCGAGCGGCTGGCCCGCACCCCCGCCCTGTTCGAGGTGATCGATAGCGCGGTGGTGTTCGATGGCGAAGTGCCGCTGCTGCGGCTCTGCCAAGCGCTGGAGAGCGGTGGCGATTTGGAGGGCGTGCCCAACCTGATCTACCGCGACAACGACACGATCCATGTCACCGCGCGCAAACCGCCCGAGAAGATCGGCGGCCTGCCGCTGCCCGATTTCCACGGCCTGCCGCTCGACCGCTACCTTGCGCCCCGCCTCGCGCTGCCGTTGTTGACCGCGCGGGGCTGCTATTACGGCAAATGCGCATTCTGTAACGTCGGCTACGGCGAGCCAGAGAGCTTCAGCCTGATGCGTTCGGAGATATTGGCCGAGCAGATGTACAGCCTGCAGCGCGAATACGGCGTCGATACGATCTTCTTCTCCGACGAAGCCCTGACACCGCGAACGTTGCGCGAGTTATCGCAGATTTTGCTGCGCGACGGCAAGCAGTTCCATTGGGGTGGCTGTGCGCGCTTCGAGCGACCTATCACGGGCGAACTGTTGCAGCAAATAGCGGCGGCGGGCTGCCGCATGATCCTGTTCGGCCTCGAAAGCGCCTCCGAAGCGATTATGCAGCGCATGATCAAAGGCACGCAGCTAGAGCATATGCACCGCATCCTGCGCGAGAGCAGCGAGGCGGGCATTTGGAACCACACCTTCTTCTTCTTCGGCTTCCCGGGCGAGACGATCGAGGACGCGCAGCAGACCGTCAACTTCCTCTACGAGCACAAGTATCACGTGCACTCGGCGGGATTCGGCACCTTCCTGCTGGAACTCGATGCGCCCGCGCACCGCGCCCCCGAAAACTTCGGCATCACTCGCGTGATCGAGCAGCCGAACAAAGATCTCGCCATCTACTTCGCCTACGAAACCAAGCAAGGGATGGATTCCAACCTCGCCGAACTGGTCGCCTCGCGCTTTCTCGATGCGCTGCCACGCAAATCGACGCCGCAGTTCTACATCAACGATGTCTACCGCATGCTCTACGCCAGCCACTTGGCCCGCGAGCAGCGCCGACCGCCGCCCTGGTTGGTGCCCGAGGCCGAACTCGCGGCGCAGCGATGACCACAGCAGCAGCGCCGCCGCCCGTTTCACTGCCGTAAGAGCCGCAATCAGCGGATACCCCACCTTAGCAGTGTTGCTACGAACCATCTGTGCAGCGATGGGAGAGGAGATCGCAATGGGAGCCAGCCTTAAAATCAGTGTCATCGGTGCAGGGAGCGCGCAATTCTCGCTCGGCCTTGTGAAGGACCTCTGCCTTACGCCGGGCCTCACAAGCAGCGAAGTCTGCTTTATGGATATCAACACCGAGCGGCTGGACATCGTGCACGACTTGGCAGTGCGCTACGCCCAGGAACTTGGTTCGCAGTTGCGCTTCTCCAGCACCACCGTGCGGGCCGAGGCCCTGCGCGAGAGCGATGTAGTCATCCATACCGCCGATGTGAAGGGCCACCATCACGCCCGCGCCACCCGCGAACTCACCGCCAAACACGGCTACTACTACGGCGGCATCCATCTCAGCGACTACGACAACATCAACTTGATGCTTGAGGTCGCCCGCGATATGGAGGAACTCTGCCCTGATGCCTGGCTGATCATGTCGGGCAACCCGGTCTTTTCGGGCTGCACCCTCGTCACTCGCCAAACCAGCATCAAAGTCTGTGGCCTCTGCCACGGGCACTACGGCGTCCACGAGATCGCCCGCACGCTCGGTTTGGAGATCGATCGCGTCACCTGGCAAGCCCCCGGCCTGAACCACAACATCTGGCTGACGCACTTCCTCTACGATGGCAAAGACGCCTACCCGCTGCTCGATGCCTGGATCGCCGAGCATGGTGAGACGTATTGGCGCACCCACGTGGCTCGAAGCACTCACGACATCCAAATGTCGCGGGGCGCAGTGCACCAATACCAACTCTATGGCTGCTTCCCCATCGGCGACACCGTGCGGCGCGGCGGTTGGTGGTATCACACCGATATCGAAACCAAGAAGTACTGGTTCGGCGAGCCGTGGGGTGGCCCCGATACCGAACTCGCCCGCCCGCTCTTCGTCAAAAACCTTGAAGAGCGCATTGCAACCATGGCGCGCTTAGTGAGCGACCCCAAAGCGAGCCTGATCGAGGCATTCGGCAGCGAGAAAACGAAGGAGCAACAGGTCGGCATTATCGATGGTCTGTTCAACAACAACGAGGGGCAATTCCAAGTCAACATCCCGAACTACGGCGCGCTGCCCGGCATCCCCGACGATGTGGTCGTCGAGGTGCCCGCGATTGTGAACGCCAAGGGCATCCAACCGCTGCGTGTCTCTCCGCTGCCGCCCAAGGTGATGTACGCCCATGTGCTGCCCGAATGGCTGCAAATGGAGCGTGATCTGTTGGCGTTCAACACAGGCGATCGCTCGCTGCTGCTGTGGAATGTGCTCGACAGCCACCAAACTCGCAGTTATGCGCAGGCCGAGGCAGTGCTCGAAGATATTCTGGCGATGGAGGGCAATCAGCACCTCGCTGCGCATTACCCACCGATTACGCTGAGCGGTGCACGACCATCGCAGGCAGATTGAACGCGCTCCAACCGGGTTGAGTTGGCAGAGCGTTTCTGAGATACACACGTGCAGAATGAGGGAAGCGTGATGACGATGCACTGCTATGTGCGGCGCATCGTCATCGCAACCATGGATGCTATTTGGCTTGCGAAACACGGGTAAACCGCTTTAAAGGCCTAACTAGGAACCATGAAGCGTCATCTTGTTCTCAAACGTATGATCGGTTGTGTGAAGCGAACAACAAAAAGACTCGACCAATTTCGGCGAAGATCGGCCAAAACCTACGCTACAGGCACAACACGTGCTGATAAAGGCGTACAGTGCAGAAACGTGGAGCATACCCATCCTGCGATAGGGAAATTGGCACCTCTGCCACCCCGTTCCCTACAGATCGCACCTGTCGCCTATCAGCAGTAACAACATAATGAGGAGTTGGCATGTCCAGCGCGCATCTAATCTATCCGCTTCAGCATGGCTACATCCATAACTGGCTAGTCGCCGGGCCAGTTGCCACGCCGCTCGCCGAATTAGGCAGCCTCGCGGTCAATCAGAGCGAATACGAGATATTGCAGCAGTGCTTTGATACCAATGCCGGAATCACCGAGCCACCCGCTGAGCGCGCCACCTTTACCTATGGCGAGCACAAACTCACGTGGCAGTATGTTGTATGTGACGATGATCATTGTGTTGATTTAAGCGCCATTTACGAGACGCCTCAACACCTGCGAGCTTGGGCCTACGCCGAGGTGCATAGCCCCGCCGAGCAGAGCGTCACCTGCACGCTCACCTGTAATACCGCTGCACTATGGCTCAACGATCAACTCGTGTTCCATCAAGAAGGGGCGAGCGAGCAACGTGCGCCCAGCCGCTCCTTTGCGATCACCCTGCAGGCGGGCGCAAACCGCTTCCTCATTCGGCTCGAAGCGGTGGCGCGCGTCAGCACCCCGCTGTACCTGGCGCTGCACCTCGCTGCGCTCCTGCCCGACAGCATCGTGCAATTGCCCACCACGATCAAGCCGACCAACCGCCGTCAGTTTCTTGAGAAAGCGTTTGCTGCGGCGTATCTTGATCGCGAGGTGTACACCAAACACGATCAGATCACGATTCGTTGGCCAGAAAGCTTCTCGGAAGTCGCCAACATAACCTTGCGGCTTCAGCAGCCGTCGGGCCGCATCTACGGCGAGGCTCAGGTGAACATTCACGGCGACCTGAACATCAACCTTGGCAAAGGCTACGAGGTGCCCGATGGGGCCGCTATGGCGATGCTGATGCCGCAGTTAGAGGAATTCTACCTACACGATATGCGCGTTCAGCGCGCCATCCCGTTCTGGGTGCATAAAAACGCCTACGCGCAGCAACCCTACGGCACCTACGAGGAGCGCCGCCAAGAAGCGCTTATGGATGCAGCCCGCCGCGAGCCGAGCGTGGTTGCCGAGGTCGCCAAGATCGCCTTGGGCGTATGGGGCGACGTGAAACTCGAGAACTGCATGACCGCCATCGAGCAGATCAATCGGCGCACACCGTCGAGCAGCGCGATGTTGCTGATGTTGCTCGGTGCATTGCTTCGGTACGAGAGCAACCCGAACTTCCCTAGCGAACTCAAAGAGGCTATCGAAGCGAGCGCCTTGGCCTACAACTACGGCCTCGATTCCTCCGATCGCGCCGACGATGAGATCGACGATTGTCAGCAGATCCTCGCCTACGCCTGCGCCGTCCTGGCCGGGCAGCGCTACCCCGAACAGACCTTCGGCACCACTGGATTGTCGGGCAGTTGGCACCATCAGCAGGGCCAGCGCCGTGCACTCGATTGGCTCTATCAACGCGCCTATTACGGCTTCGGCAAGTGGGATTCCAGCGTGGCGTTCGATCAGTATATCGTGGCGCTCAGCCACCTCGCCGATCTCGCCACCAACGACGAACTGTTTGAGATGAGCGCCGTGGTGCTCGATAAACTACTCTTCACGTTGGCGATCAACTCCTACCAAGGCATGTTCGGCTCGACGCACGGCGTAAGCGATACGCTCTCGCTCAAAAGCGCCCGCCTCGAACCGACCGCCGGAGTGGGACGGTTGCTGTGGGGGCTTGGCATCTTCAACCACGCCAATGCGGGCACTGTCGCGTTGGCCTGCGCCCAAGGGTACGAACTGCCAGCGATCATTGCCAACATCGCCACGCATCAACCCGAAGAATATTGGTCGCGCGAGCATCATACGGCCTACGGTCAGGCTCAATTGCGAGAGACCAACCAAAGTTGGGAGGTCAACAAAGTTACGCATCGCACGCCGAACGGTATGCTCTGCTCGGCGCAGGATTATCGGCCTGGCCAATTCGGCGATCAACAGCATATTTGGCAGGCCACCCTCGGCCCCGATGCGGTGGTGTTTGTGAATCATCCCGCATGTTCGAGCCAAGACGATGCCCGTGTCCCCAACTTCTGGCGCGGCAACGGTGTGCTGCCCCGCGTGGCGCAATCCTACGATTCGCTGATCGCCATCCACCACTTGCCCGACGATGATTGGCTGGGATATACCCACGCCTACTTTCCCACCTCCAACTTCTCCGAATACATCATCGAGGGGAACTGGGCATTCGCCCGCTACGAGCAGGGCTACATTGCACTGACCGCCAGCAATCCTTTCACATTGATCACGAGCGGCCCCAGCGCCTATCGCGAGCTACGGGCCTACGGTCGGCAGACGATTTGGGTCTGCCATATGGGGCGTGCTTCCCGAGATGGCAGTTTTGCGCAGTTCTGTCAGGCGGTGCAGGCGCTCCCATGCACCTTCGATGAGCAGGGCGCGGTCGTTGGCACGCTGCGCGGCGATATGCTGAGCTTTGGCTGGCATGGCCATTTCTTAGTCAACGGCCAGCCGCAGCCGCTCCAAGGCTTTAAACACTACGATACGCCCTACTGCCAGGCCGAACTCGGTGCCGCCCAACTCGACATTGGCATCGAGAGCGACATGATGCAACTGCAACTCGGCTAACACCACGACGAGATGAGAGTGGCACAACGCTGTGCCACTCCTTCCCCTCCACACGATAGCTGCGCGACCCTTGGAACTGGTTCCGGAGGTTGTGGAACTGGTTTCGGAGGTTGTGGAACTGGTTCCGGAGGTTGTGGAACTGGTTTCGGAGGTTGTGGAACTGGTTCCGGAGGTTGTGGAACTGGTTCCGGAGGTTGTGGAACTGGTTCCGGAGGTTGTGGAACTGGTTGCGGAGGTTGTGGAACTGGTTGCGGAGGTCGTGGAACTGGTTGCGGAGGTCGTGGAACTGGTTGCGGAGGTTGTGGAACTGGTTCCGGAGGTCGTGGAAGTGCGCATCTTCGCATGACCATTGGATTGAAGCGTGGTAGATCGTATGTCCCTCAGTATCTTCTTGACAACAATCGTTAAACCCCATACGCTACCAACCACAATCTGCTAACCAGCTGCATCCACCCGCCAGAACGAAGGAGAGCATGGTGAGCTTTACATCTTACACGGCCAAGGGCCTTGCCAACCTGTTTGTAGACTCCAATGTGGATCGCGAGCGACTGCGCATCCACCGCTCCGAATTAAGTCCAGGCAACCGTTCGCACCCGCCCCACAGCCATCCGGGCCTCGAAGGCTTCTATATCTTCGCGGGACGGGGCACGCTCGAAATCGCTGAGCAGCAACACGACATCGGCCCCAACGAGAGCATCGTGTTTGACGCGACCCAACCGCACTGCTTGTACAACAGCGGCGACGAACCGCTGCACTACCTTGTGATCATTGCTCGTGATGCCTAACACTGCACTTGTTAGGGAGTTGGTCATGATCTCCAAGACCCGATCAGCATCCACCGTACACTACATCGCAAGCTACGCTGTGTGGCTGGGGCTTGCGGCCTTCGGTTTTGTACTGGTGAGCCAAATCAACGCCACCCTGTTTGGTGTGGCTGTGTGGTTGCGCCTCAACGCATGGCAGATCCGAGCCGTCGATCAGTTCGGCATCGTGCTGCTTGGTTTGCTCTGGCTCGTTGGAGTGATTCTGCTTGAGTATAAGTTGCGTCGTCGCATTCAGCAGCAGCGGGCATTCGCCTTTTTGGGGCGGGTGCTGCTCGGCCAAGTGGTGATCTTGGCAGTGTGTCTGTTGCTGCGGACTTTGTTAGCGGCGGCATCGATTCCTACCCTATGATGTGGAATATCGGGAAGAAATATTGGTTCATACTGAGCATTCTTGTGGTGCTTGTGATCGTTGGTTGTGTGGCCTCTAGTGCGATTTTATTCAAGCGCGACTTGCAGGTATTTGTCACGCCGGGTGCGAGAGTGATCAGCGAGCACACTCTTGGCTCGGGTATGGTACAGTTACAATACGAGCATAACGGCCCGCTCGATCAGCAGAGCGCTCAACTGCATCAACTCCTCGATGATCATCGCTTTTACAGTCGATACAGCCTGCTCGCCTGCGATGATGCTTGCCTACAGAGCGGCACAATGCTTGTGTACGAGCGCCGCCACCTAAACGAAACATTGAGCGAGACAATCACCATCCAGCGGTATGGCGCATCGCCCTACGTCACCGAACTCACTTGGCGTCGTTGCGTTCGTATTCCGTTTTATGGCTGCTGGCCCGCCACCTAGCGGTTTGTATCAGTAGAGGATGGCTGAATGCCCCAACGCCGTCGCATCATGAAGCAACGCATCTGGTTGGCGTTGCCCGCACTCGCCTGTCTGGCTGTGTGCATCTGGGGTGTGTGGTTCGTGAGCCAACCGAGTTGGGCGATCTTTTTGGCTCCCGATGCGACAAATATTCGGTATCAACAGCTGGCACCGGGCTTGGATAGCCTCACCTACACTTATTCAAGCTCTGTTCCGGCTCAGAGTGCTCGCCTCCAACATGCGCTTGCAGGTGCAGGTTGGCTGCAGGAGGGTGTAGACATCGATTGCGGCGGTCCATGCCTGTTGGGTGGTATTGTTTTTGTCTATCGTCGTCAACTCTTTTTCAACCGTATCTCCGAGGTGGCGACGATCGAACAGCAGGGCGCGGGGCCGTACCATGTGCGGGTGGTGTTGCGGCGCTGCCTGCGCTTGCCGGGGATGCGCTGCTGGCCGCCTGCCTAACAGCGAGCGCCTCGTATCCAAAATCGGTTCATTGTTGGAAAGAAAAGGTATACCGTTGAACGATTGATATTGCATAACACATGGGTAGAGGCATCTGCAAGGGGATGTGATGTCGATACGCTGCGTGTAGCAGCGCATTAATCAACCCCTCGCAATCGTATGATTGTCGCTGGTGAGGGCTGGTTTGATCCACGAACACTCCAGCCGAATTGCAGATACTATCAAATCCTGGTTATCACCTACCCAAAGCACTATGCTGGTTGAACAACGCGAGTCTGCATTTCAACAGCTAGCAGCATGACCTACTCACTTGATAGGAGAAAGGTAGAACCAGATTTGGTATGACATACATAAGGAAACCAAATCAATACTATGTCGCTCTTACGCAACTATCGCTTCACTATACTCTGGTTCGTCCATTTTATTGCCACGTTGGCCCAAGAGTTATGCAGTATCAGTGTCGTTGTGTTGGTTTTTAGCACCACAGGCTCAACATTACAAGCAACCGGCGTGATGATCGCGCGCACCCTGCCTTTTTTGCTGTTCGGCCCCTTCGCAGGCACATTGGTGGACCGCCTACCGCACCGCTGGATCATCTCAGCGTGCAATTTGGTGCGGGCATGTTTAGTCGTTGCGGCGGTGTTTATCAATATGGTGGGCCAACTGTGGGTCGGCTATCTGTTTGTCTTCCTGCTCACCTTGATCGAGTTGATCCATAAGCCTGCTATGCAAGCATGCTTACCAACGATTGTGGAAAAACAGCAGATCGTGCGGGCCAATAGCTTGATCTTCACCAGTACCCAGATCGCCCTGACGATCAGTTACCTGATCGGTGGCTTCCTAGCCGAAGGAGCGCGGTTACCGCTGCTCTGGTTGACGTGCGGACTATTCCTCGTGGCGAGCCTTTCGGCCTCTCAAGTGCGCCCCTACATCGCGGTGCTCGAAGCCATCCAAAAGAGCCCGTTCTGGCGCATGGCGATCGAAGGGTTTAGTTATCTGCGCACCCACACGATGGCGCGCACCTTGATCACCGTGGAGTTTTTGGAGTGCTGGCCGCACGGCGTGTGGACATCCGCGCTGATGTTGGCCTTCACGCAACAGGTGCTGCACGCCGATACCGAGGCGTGGGGTTATCAGAGCAGTGGATTCTTCGCCGGACAGTTGCTCGGCGCGTTCGTGGCGCTGGCCTTTATTGGCCGCCTGAGCCGTAGGCCCGGCTGGGTGATCATCTGGAATGCGGTGCTGATGGTGGTGCTCACGCTGGCCTATGGCTTGAGCACGACGGTGCTTGCTGCAACGCTGTTCTCCGTCGCGTTCGGGCCTCCCTTCGCTCTGCGCGATGTGGCCCAGGATGCCCTGTTGCAAACCACCGTTGCACCCAACATGCTCGGTCGTATCTACGCCGCTCGCGAGATGTTCTCGCGGGCCGCCTTCCTCTGTAGTGGGCTATTCTTCGCAGCACTGGCCGATTACTTACCGATCCGTTGGATTTTTATCATTGCCGCTGTGTTGTATGGCTTCACCGCTCTCTATACTTTCGCCAGCGTCACCTTGCGCCAGAGCCGTATCGATACCAGCGTATCTATTTCGACGTGACTACTCCCCCGCCGAAAGGTTGGGGGCTTCTTGGAGCCGTAGCCCCTGAGA
>ERZ777003.1085-NODE-1085-length-45095-cov-58.260013_pt1 | contig 45095 bp, 33 predicted proteins | sample MGYA00374956_ERZ777003 | MGnify/ENA primary metagenome ERZ777003 (study PRJEB29302, sample SAMN06268252) | bioreactor metagenome | isolation source: Joint BioEnergy Institute, California, USA | place: USA:Joint BioEnergy Institute, California, USA | collected... | reverse complement strand
TCCGGTATGTGCGTCTTATGCCGTTTATGACTTGTTGTGCTGCTTCGTGTGGCGAAGTTCAGCGCGGCGGCAGCCAGATGACCCAGTCGGCCCGGCCCGGCACGGGCACCCGGTGCGGCCGCCAGCCCGCGTAGTCGGCGGTGGGCCTCCCGCGGCCCCGGGTGAGGTAGGCGACGTCGTCCCCGCGCAGCGGCGGCGTGGGCCGCCGGGTCGCGTACCGGCAGCCCGCGGCGTACGCGAGCGGCAGCGACGCGCCGGGCCCGCCGACCCGGCAGGGCGGGCGCACCCCGAGCGCGTTGATCGCCCGGCCCGTGGCCAGCTCGCCCGCGCGCAGCTGCGCGATCCCGTTCGCCCGCACCACGAGCACGAGGTGGTGCACCACGAGGAAGAGGGCGAGGGCGGCCACCACGGCCGCCCGCCATGCGATGCTCCGCCGCGCCGTCCACGTCAGCAGGTACGCGACCGGCAGCGCGAGCAGCGCGTACGCGGGGATGAGGAAGCGCGGCGCGGCGTACCCGACGAGGAACAGGTACTGCGCGGCGAGCGCCGCCGCGGCCCCGGTCGCGAGCGCGTGCGGCCCGAGGTCGGCGGTACGGCGGGCCAGCCACAGCGCGCCCGCCACCGCGAACGGGATGGCGAGCCACCAGACCGACAGGATCGGGTACTTCAGGTCCACGGTGCAGGGCCGGCACAGCAGCGGCCCGTGCAGTGCCTTGAACTCGTACCAGAACCCCACCGTGGGCCGCAGCCGCCCCTGGATCTCGCTCGCCCCCTCGATCCGGGCGAGCAGCCCGCCGAACCGGGTGTACGCCTCGATCACCCACGGGGCCGCGCCCGCGGCCGACCCGGCCACGACCGCGACCGCGATCGCCGGGCGCCGCCACGGCCGTACCGCGAGCCAGGCGATGCCGAGCGCGGCCGCGAGCCACAGCGCGTCCCCGGGCCGGATCGCGGCCACCGCGGCGAGGCTCAGCGCGAGCCCGGCGCAGGCGCCCCGCGGCCGGGGCGTGCGCGCGGCGAGCAGGAGGAACCCGGTGGCGGCCACCGCGCCGTACGCCACGTACAGGTTCGGCATGACCGCCGCGAAGTAGAACCGCACCACCCACAGCCCGGCGAGCAGCAGCGCGGCCCCGGCGACGATCAGCGAGCGCCCGGGTGCCCGCAGCACCCGCAGCCAGGGCAGGTAGCAGAGGAACAGCCCGGCCGTGGCGAGCGCGGTCATCCACAGCCGCACCGGAACCGGCTCCGCGGTGAGCCAGGCAACCGGCGCCGCGAGCCAGGTGATGCCGCGCGCCCGGGGCGCGCTGAAGTCGGCGTCCGGCAGCGCGCTCACCTGGCTGAGGTAGACGATCTCGTCCCAGCCCCAGGGCAGGCGGTGCAGCCCCATGACGAGCTGCAGGGCGCCGAAGAGGAGCGCGACCACGCCGAGGGGCGCGGCCGGGTGGCCCGCGACCCGCCGGGCCGGGCCGGGGCCGCGCCGTACCGGACGGTCGGCGCGCTCCGCCTCGGCCGCCCGGCCCGGTGCCGTGGCCGCCTGCGGTTCGGGCCGGACGTGCACTCCGTCCGCCGCCGCCCCGCGCGAGGCCGTTCCGTGCGGTCCGTTCGCCCCCGTCCCGCTCCTGCCGGGCTCGCCCAGCCCCCGTTCGTCCGATGTTCCTCCGGCACGCCTCACTTTCGCGATCTTTCCCAGTGTGTCCCGGGCGGCCGCCGGACGTGATCGGTCTTGACGCGCCCGAGCCCGCCCCCGTACCCGCGCGCCGCCGGGGTAACGCGCGGCCCAAGCCCGCCCCCGCCGCTCCCCCCGGAAAACACTTTGACCTCAACCAAGGTTGAGTTCCTAGGCTCGCTGCGTACCCTCCGGAACCGCCCGTTCGCGCGGCGTACGACCTGTGTGGTGATCGTGATGAGCATGGAGATGACGGCCTGGCACCAGCTGTACACGGCCACGCACGCGACGAGGGAGAAACGCCCGTTCTCCCGGGCGACGTTACGGCGCATCGCCCACTTCGTCCGGCCGCACCGCGGGCTGCTCGCGTGGTTCGTGGCGTTGAGCACGGCCGGGTCGGTGCTGGGGGTGGCCACGCCGCTGCTCGCCGGGCGGGTGGTCGACGCGATCGTGCACGCCGAGCCGGTGGACACCGTGGCCGGGCTCGCCGTACTGATCGCGGTGATCGCGCTGGTGGAGACCGGGCTCGGCCTGCTCACCCGTTACCTGTCGGCGAGCATCGGGGAGAACCTCATCCTCGACCTGCGCCGCGCGGTCTTCGACCACGTGCAGCGCATGCCGGTCGCGTTCTTCACCCGGACCCGCACCGGCGCGCTGGTGAGCCGGTTGAACAACGACGTGATCGGCGCCCAGCGGGCGTTCAGCGACACGCTGTCCGGCGTGGTCGGCAACCTGGTGACGCTCGGGCTCACCCTCGTGGTGATGCTCGGCATCTCCTGGCCGATCACGTTGCTCGCGCTGCTGCTGCTCCCGGCGTTCATGATCCCGGCCCGGCGCATGGGCGCCCGGCTCGCCCGGCTGCAGCGGGAGTCGGCCGACCACAACGCGGCGATGGGCACCCAGATGACCGAGCGCTTCTCCGCGCCGGGCGCGACGCTGGTGAAGCTGTTCGGCCGCCCGGAGCGGGAGTCGGCCGAGTTCGCGGTCCGGGCCCGCCGGGTGCGGGACATCGGGGTGCGCACCGCGATGAACCGGTCGGTGTTCGTGCACCTGCTCACGCTCGTCTCCGCGCTCGCCCTCGCCCTGGTGTACGGCCTCGGCGGCTACTTCGCCCTCGCGGGCGCGCTCGACGCGGGCGCGGTGGTTGCGCTCGCCCTGCTGCTCACCCGCCTGTACGCCCCGCTCACCGCGCTCGCCGGGGCGCGGGTCGAGGTGATGAGCGCGCTGGTGAGCTTCGAGCGGGTCTTCGAGGTGCTCGACCTGGAGCCGCTGATCACCGAGCGGGAGGACGCCGTGCCGGTGCCGGACGGGCCGGTGTCGGTGGAGTTCAACGGGGTGAGCTTCGCCTACCCGTCCGCGGACAAGGTGTCCCTCGCCTCCCTGGAGGAGGTCGCGGTGCTCGACACCCGCGGCGGCGTGCCGGTGCTGCACGACGTGTCGTTCCGCGTCGAGCCCGGGCGGATGGTCGCGCTCGTCGGCTCCTCGGGCGCGGGCAAGTCGACGATCGCCCAGCTCGTGCCCCGGCTCTACGACGCGGACGCCGGCACGGTACGGCTCGGCGGCGTCGACGTGCGCGACCTGCGGCTCGCCTCGATCCGCGAGACCGTCGGCATGGTGACCCAGGACGGCCACCTGTTCCACGCCACGATCCGGGAGAACCTGCTGTTCGCCCGGCCGGAGGCGACCGAGGAGGAGCTGTGGGACGCGCTGCGCCGCGCCCGGCTCGACGACCTCGTCCGCGGCCTGCCCGACGGCCTCGACACCGTGGTCGGCGAGCGCGGCTACCGGCTGTCCGGCGGGGAGCGCCAGCGCATGTCGATCGCCCGGCTGCTGCTCGCCCGCCCGCGCGTGGTGATCCTCGACGAGGCGACCGCCCACCTCGACTCCACCTCGGAGGCCGCGGTGCAGGAGGCGCTCGCCGAGGCCCTCGACGGCCGCACCGCGATCGTGATCGCGCACCGGCTGTCCACCGTACGGGCCGCCGACCTCATCCTCGTGGTCGAGGACGGCCGGATCGTGGAGCGGGGCACGCACGAGTCCCTGCTCGCGGCGGGCGGCCGGTACGCCGAGCTGTACCGCACCCAGTTCGCCGATCCGACCCCCGAGTGCGTCGCGGCCTGAGCGGCCGCTCCGGCGCGGACGGCGGGCCCGCCGCCACCGCCGTCCGCCCCGCCTTCCCCCGTCAGCCGACCCGCGTCGCGAAGAACCCGAGCGCGCCCGCCGCGAGAGCGAGGTACGCCAGCGGGTACGCGATGTTGTGCAGCACCCGGGCGCGGACATGGAAGGCCACGGCGCCGAGGAAGAACAGCACCAGCCCCAGCGCGGCGGCGAGGCCCAGCCACGGGGTGAGCACGAACCCCGCGACCAGCCCCAGCGCGCCGGCCATCTTCAGCGCCCCCAGGTAGGGGATCCAGCGCGGCGCCACGCCCACCTTGGCCGAGTTGGCCTGCACGAACGCCGCCCTGCGCCAGTCCGCCACGGCCACCGCCATGTTGGCCGCGGCACAGGCCACCGTCACTCCCGCGAGCACCGCCGTCGGCACGTCGGCCATGAGCCCCCCTTTCGGAATCGTCTCGCCACGCCTGCCCCGCGCCGCCCTTCGACGCGTGGCACCGACTTCCCCCTTCCCTGACGGAGCGCGGCGGCGAGAGGTGACCCGCGCGATGCCGGCCACCCGGCGAGACCAGCGGTGATCGCATCGGGTACCCGATCGATTGCGGCATCGTCGGCGCCGGTTCCTCGTCGTGCGGCCGCCCGTCCGGCCGGCCGTACGCGTTGACGGGTTCCCGGACCACCTCTATGGTTCATTACATAAGTAATGAACCCATAAAGCAGGTGCGATGCTCGACGACCGAAGCCCCATCTATCGGCAGATCGCGGAGCGGATCAAAGCCGATGTGATGAGCGGGGTGCTCAAGGGCGACGAGAAGGTCATGTCGACCAACCAGTACGCCGCCTACTACCGGATCAACCCGGCCACGGCGGCCAAGGCCTTCCAGCAGCTGGTCGACGAAGGCGTCCTGTACAAGAAGCGAGGAATCGGCATGTTCGTCAGCCCGGACGCGCAGGAGAAGCTGCGGGCGAAGCGCAGGGAGACCTTCTTTACCGAGGTCGTCGACCCGATGGTCGCCGAGGCGAAGGCCGCCGGAATCCCCCTGCGCGACATCATCCGGCGTATCGAGGAGTTGGAGGACTCGTGAGGATCGAAGTCGAGGACCTCGTCCTGCGCTACGGCGACGTCACCGCCCTCGACGGCATCACCCTCACCCTCGAGGAGGGCAAGATCTACGGGCTGCTCGGCCGGAACGGCTCGGGCAAGACGAGCCTGCTCTCGGTGCTCGCCGCGTTCCGCAAGCCGACCGCCGGGCGGGTCCGGATCGACGGGCAGCCGGTGTTCGAGAACGGCCGGGTCACCTCGCGGATCAGCCTCATCCGGGACGTGGGCGAGACCGTGAACATCGGCACCGGCGAGGAGGCGCTGTCGTACGCCGAGGCGCTGCGCCCGAACTGGGACGGCGAGTACGCGCGCTCGCTCGCCGAGCTGTTCAAGATCGACCTGAAGAAGAGCGTCAAGAACATGTCGAAGGGGCAGCGCTCGGCGATGGGCATCATCGTCGGCCTCGCCTCGCGGGCCCCGCTCACCATGTTCGACGAGGCGTACCTCGGCCTCGACGCCCCCGCCCGGCAGGTCTTCTACGACCAGGTGCTCGCCGACTACCTCGCCCACCCGCGCACGATCATCATGTCCACGCACCTCATCGACGAGGTCAGCGGGCTATTCGAGGAGGTCGTGATCATCCACAAGGGGCGGGTGCTCGCGCACGAGGAGAAGGACGAGCTGCTCGCCAAGGGCACCTCGGTCACCGGCCCCGCCGCGGCCGTGGACGCCTTCACCGCCGGCATGACCGTGCTCGGCAGCCGCTCCCTCGGCCCCACCAAGTCGGTCACCGTGTACGGCGAGCTCGACGACGCCCGCCGCCGGAAGGCCGCCGAGTCCGGCCTGGAGCTCGGCCCGGTCGACCTGCAGGACCTGTTCATCCATCTCACCGCGGAGGACGGAGCCGCCCGATGAAGTTCCGGATCCTGCTGGCGAACTGCCTGTTCGCGCTGCTGGTGTGGGCCGCCTTCTGGGTGCTCGTGACCCTGATCACGGTCGGGCTCGGGCTCACCGGCCGGCTCACCCAGAGCGCCTGGGAGGTCGCCGCCCAGCTGCCCCGCTGGTACGCGCTGTTCTTCGGCGTTTCCCTGATCCACGAGTATCTGCCGCTCTACGTGGCGCACGGCCGGACCCGGCGGCAGTTCGGCGTCGAGGGCGCGCTCACCCTCATCCTGTTCGCGCCGTTCCTCGCCGCCCTGCTCGTGATCTCCTACCAGCTGGAGAGCGTGCTGTACGGCCTGGCGGGCTGGCCGCACGTGCTCGAGCGCGCGCACATGTTCACCGAGCCCACCCAGGTGCCGCTGGTGTTCACCGAGTACCTGATCGAGGCGCTCGCCTGGAGCACGGCGGGCGCGTTCATGGGGGCGGCGTTCTACCGCTTCCGCGGCGGCGGGCTGCTGTCGATCCCGGTCGGCGTGCTGCTGATCGCCTTCGCGCACTCGGCGATGGGCGTGGAGCCGTGGGGGCCGTTCCTGCTCGCCTGGCTCCGGGTCCTCAGCCGGGTCGTCTTCGACCTGCCCGACTCGCCGCTGATGCCGTTGCTCGGCACCGTCGGCGTGCTCGTCGTCGGCCTCCTGCTCACCTGGGCGATCATCCGCGACATGCCGCTGCGCAACCAGGCCTCCTGAGCCGGGGGCACCCGATCCGCACCCGGATTGATCGATCCTGGTGAACGGATCGTTCGAGCAAATAGAACATCGGGTCGGATGCCGCCGGGCACGCCGGTAGGGGTGGCCGTGAGCGGCGTCGGCGCGATCTCCGCCCGCCTTTTGGGCCCCCGGAGCCCGTGTTTCCCGGCCGCTCGGCCCGGGGTCGCGAGTATTTCTCACGGCGGTTTCCGGAATATCACCGTGGCGACGGCCGCCGCAGTGATGAGAATCACCGGGAAAACGTGAGAGAAATCACTCCGGTGACTTGCGTCACATTTCCGATATGAGGAAGAAATCCCGCCGCGGGGCCGTACCCCGGCCAGGGGCCGGACGGCGAACGGCGGGCGGACGGGCCGTGTCGTACCCGTCCGCCCGCCGCCGTCACTCCTCGGGAACGCGGGGGCAAGGCCCGCGGCCGGCCGTACCGGCGATGGCCGCCGGGGCCGGTACGGCGGGCGTCAGACCGCGCTGACCGCGGCCTCCGCCTCGATCACCGCCGCCGTGGCGTTGATCACGGCGGCGATGCGCAGCGCCTCCTGGATCTGCTCGCGCGGCACGTCCGCCTTGCGCAGCACCTGCTCGTGGGAGGCGAGGCAGGTCCCGCAGCCGTTGATCGCGGACACCGCGAGGCACCACAGCTCGAAGTCGGTCTTGTCCACGCCGGGGTTGCCGATGACGGTCATGCGCAGCCGCGCGGGCAGCGTGGCGTACGCCTCGTCACCGATGAGGTGCGTGGATCGGTAGTAGATGTTGTTCATCGCCATGATCGCGGCGGCGGCCTTGGCGGCCTGGAAGGCCTCGGCCGACAGGTAGTCGGCGGCCTCCTGCGACAGCTCCGCGATCACCTTCGGCGACTTCGTCGCCATGGCGCAGGCGAGCACCGTGCCCCAGAGCCGCTGCTCGCTCAGCGACGAGGTGCCGACGACCGAGCCGAGGTTGAGCCGGATGTCCTTGGCGTAGTCCGGCAGGGCGGCCTTGAGCGCGTCAACGCCCATGTCACACACCCGCCAGCAGCTTGGTCGCGTCGAGGGTGGCCTCGCCCTTGTTCCAGTTGCACGGGCACAGCTCGTCGCTCTGCAGCGCGTCGAGCACCCGCAGGACCTCCTTGACGTTCCGGCCCACCGAGCCGGCGGTGACCATGACGAACTGGATCACGTCCTGGGGGTCGACGATGAAGGTGGCGCGCTGCGCGACGCCGTCCTCGCCGAGGATGCCGAGGGCCTGCGACAGCTCCCGCTTGACGTCGGAGAGCATCGGGAACGGCAGGTCACGCAGGTCGGGGTGGTTCTTCCGCCACGCGTAGTGCACGTACTCCGAGTCCACGGAGAACCCGAGCACCTGCGCGTCGCGGTCGGCGAACTCGCCGTTGAGGCGGCCGAACTCGGCGATCTCGGTGGGACAGATGAAGGTGAAGTCCTTCGGCCAGGCGAAGTAGACCTTCCACTTCCCCTCGTAGGTCTTGTGCGTGATCGTCTCGAAGGCCTTCTCAGCGTCGAGGCTGACGCAGGCGGTGAGTTCGAACTGAGGGAAAGCGTCCCCGATCGTGAGCACGTCTACTCCTTACGCGTGTCGGATATGGAGCGCAGATCCGGACTGGCCCGTTTTGGGCCCCCTCCGGCCACACCTCAAACAATCGGCCAAGTACCATGCCGATGGCACATCGATTTGGCCGATCAATTTGAGAGGTGGCGTCTATCAGTACGTCCACGCCCACCATCGCCCAGCTCCGGGCGTTCCTCGCGGTGGCCGCGCACCTGCACTTCCGCGAGGCCGCGAACTCGCTGCGGATGAGCCAGTCGGCGCTGTCCAGCGCCGTCTCCTCCCTCGAGGAGACCCTCGGCACGCAGCTTTTGGAACGCACCACACGAAAGGTCCTGCTCACTCCCGCCGGGGCCAGGGTCGCGATGCACGCCACCCGCGTGCTGCGGGCGATGGACGATCTGATCTACGGGGCCGCCCGGAGCCGTGAGCCGTTCACCGGCGAGGTACGGCTCGGCGTCATCCCCACCGTGGCACCCTACCTGCTGCCGGCCCTGTTGCCGATGTTCGCCGCGCGGTTTCCTCGGCTCACCCTCACCCTGCAGGAGGCGCAAACCGAGGAGGTTCTGGACCAACTTCGCGAAGGCGGCCTCGACGTGGCGCTGCTCGCCCTGCCCACCGCCGCCTCCGGCGTGGTCGAGGTGCCGCTCTACGACGAGGACTTCCTGCTCGCCGTACCTGCCGACCACGCCCTCGCCACCGGGGACGAGCCGCTGCCCCGGGACATCCTCAAGGAGCTCGACATCGTGCTGCTCAACCGCGGGCACTGCCTGCGCGAGCAGGCCCTCGACGTGTGCCGCGAGGTGGGCGCCCGGGCCACGATGGCCACCTTCGCCACCAGCCTGCCCACGCTCGTGCAGCTCGTCGCGCACGGGCTCGGCGTCACCCTGATCCCGGAGACCGCGGTGCGGGTGGAGACCGGCCGGGGCGTGCCGCTCGCGCTGCGCCGGTTCGCCGACCCCGCGCCCGGGCGGCGCATCGGGCTCGCCTACCGGGCCTCCTCGGTGCGCGGCGGCGAGTTCCGCGGGATCGCCGAGGCGATCCGCGAGGTACTGTACGAGCGGGAGCTGCCGGTGCGCGTGATCCCCGGCGAGGCCGAGACGGCCCTGCTCGACGAGGCCATGGCGGGCCTGATCGCCGACGCGGCGCTCGAGCCGCAGCGTGCGCCGGACGGCGGCGGGGCGGCCGGACGGTAGGGCTGGCCTCACCTTCAACCCTCATACCTGGCGGATTCCGCGCGGGCGTCGCCGTACCTACGGTTGAGCCATGAGCGATGCCCGGCTGATCGCCTCCCCCTGGGAGCGGATGCGCGGCCACTGGTCCGCGGCGACGTGGCTGCGCACGATTCACGTGATGACCGGCGTGCCGATCGCCCTGTTCGCCGCGGCGACGCTGGTGGGCCTCGCGCTGGCGTCGATCGTCTTCATCTGGACCGTCGTGGTGCCCGTCGCCGCACTCGCCCTGACGGTGTGGCTGCTGCCGTGGCTCACCCGGCTGCAGCGGGCCCGGTTCGCCGCGTTCCTCGACGTGGAGATCCCGCCGGTGCCCGCTCCGGAGGCCACCCGCCACCCGTGGCGGTGGCTGAGCAGCCGGGTGCGCGCGGACAGCACCTGGCGGCAGCTCACCTACCACCTGCTCTCCCCGCTGCTCAGCCTCGTCGGCTTCGTCGCGGTGATCCTCGCCTGGGCGGCGTGCCTGGTGGCCGCCTGGTTCTCCGTGGAGACCTGGGTGTCCGGCGACGAACGGCAGAGCGTGCCGCTGCTGGTGATCACGCTGGGGCTGCTGGTCACCGCGCCGTGGCTCGCCCGCGGCATCACCGACCTCGACCTGCTCGCCGCCCGGGCGCTGCTCGGCCCGAGCCGCAACGACGAGCTCGCCCGCCGGGTGGTGACGCTCGAGGAGAGCCGCGCCGAGGTGATCGCCGCCGCGGACGCCGAGCGCCGCCGCATCGAACGCGACCTGCACGACGGGCCGCAGCAGCGGCTGGTCTCCCTCGCCATGCACCTCGGCATGGTCCGCACCACCCTCACCGACCTGCCGGACCCGGCCAAGCGCATGATCGCCCAGGCGCACGAGGAGGCGAAGCAGGCGCTCAAGGAGCTGCGCGACTTCGTCCGCGGCCTGCACCCGGCGGTGCTCACCGACGAGGGGCTCGACGCCGCGCTGTCCGGGCTCGCCGCGCGCTCGCCGTTCCCGGTACGGCTGCACGTGGACGTGCCGGAGCGGCCCGCGCCGGCCGTCGAGGCGGTAGCGTTCTTCGTCGTGTCCGAGGCGCTCACCAACATCGCCAAGCACGCCGAGGCCACCTCGGCCGAGGTGATGGTGTGGCGGGACGGCGACCTGCTGCGCGTGGTGGTCTCCGACGACGGCCGCGGCGGCGCCGACCCCGAGCGCGGCACCGGGCTGCGCGGGCTCACCCAGCGGGTCGGCTCGGTGGACGGCGCGCTCTTCATCGAGAGCCCGAAGGGCGGCGGCACCACGATCACCGCGGAGCTGCCGTGCGGGTAGTGCTCGCCGAGGACTCGGTCCTGCTCCGCGAGGGCCTGGTGTGGGTGCTCGGCGCCGCGGGCATCAAGGTCGTGGCCTCGGTCGGGGACGCCGACGGGCTGCTGCGCGCGGTCGACGAGCACCGGCCCGACCTCGTCATCACCGACGTGCGCATGCCGCCCGGCCACAGCGACGAGGGCCTGCGCGCCGCGCTCGTGCTGCGCCGCCAGTACCCCGGGCTGCCGATCGTCGTGCTCTCCCAGTACGTCGAGGAGCGCTACGCCACCCAGCTCCTGTCCACCGAGACCAGCGGCATCGGCTACCTGCTCAAGGACCGGGTCGCCGACGTCACCGACTTCATCGCCGCGGTGCGCCGGGTCGCCGAGGGCGGCACCGCCCTCGACCCCGAGGTCGTCGCCCAGCTCCTCATCCGGCGGCACAGCGACCCGCTCGACCGGCTCACCCGCCGCGAGTACGAGGTCCTCGCCCTGATCGCCGAGGGCCGGTCCAACCTCGGCATCGCCGAGGCGCTCTCCATCAGCGAGAGCGCGGTGGGCAAGCACATCAACAACATCTTCGCCAAGCTCGGCCTGCCGAACACCGAAAGCGACCACCGGCGGGTGCTCGCCGTACTGCGCTTCCTGAAGATCTCCTGACCCCGCTCCCGGAGGAACCGACGATGGCGATGCCGAGGAACATCCGCCTGCTGTGGCGCGTCTGGGGCACCGTGCTGACGGCGGTCACCGTCGGCGTGGTGGCGCTCACCGCGTGGGCGCAGATCGCAGAGTACCGCCACGGCACCTACGAGCGTGTCCAGCCCGGCGTGTACGGCGCGGAGCTGCTCAGCGCGGAGTCGCGGGAGAGCACCACGGTCGTCTACCGGATCGGCACCCCGGTCGTGATCGTGGAGGCGGACGGGCCGGTGAAGGTCAACGTGTCCCGCGGCGAGCGGGAACGGCTCACCGTCCGGCGCGAGCTCGCCTGGGGCGCCCGCGGCCGCGAATTCCACCAGGAGTGGGAGGGCGGCAAGGTGCTGCGCATCACCTACTCCTGCCCCGCCCCGTTCGCCGGTTCCCCGGACCTCTGCTCGGCCGACTACCACCTCACCGTGCCGCCGGACGTCAGGGTGGTCGTCGCCAACGGCGCCTCGACCCGCGACTGCCCGCTCACCGGCACCGTGACCGTGTGCCGTACCGCGGACGGCGAGGTGCCCGTGGCGTGACGCCGGCCGTGCCCGGTGCCGCCGGGCCCGGTCGGCCGGACGGGCGGTACGGCCGCGCCGTCGCCTCGGCCATCCGGCGGCGTGCCGTACCGGCGACTGTGGCCGGGGCGTGACGGGTGCGCGGGTTCGCCGCGGATTTTGTCGGTGGCCGCGTGTCTACTTGGGGGTGTGACCACGCACCGCCCGGGCACGTGACCTCGGCGCGGCGGAGGAGAGGCGGCACCATGACCACGACGACCCAGGCCCAGGACGAGTTCCTGCGTCAGGCCGACCCCTACCGGCGGGAGCTCACCGCGCACTGCTACCGCATGCTCGGCTCGATCCACGACGCCGAGGACCTGGTGCAGGAGACCTACCTGCGCGCCTGGCGCTCCTACCACACCTTCGAGGGCCGGTCCTCGCTGCGCTCCTGGCTGTACCGGATCGCCACGAACGTCTGCCTCACCGCCCTGGAGGGCCGCGGCCGGCGGCCGTTGCCCAGCGGGCTCGGCACCGCGAGCGCCGACCCCGAGGCCCCGCTGGCCGAGCGGACCGAGGTGCCGTGGCTGGAGCCCGCCCCGGACGCGATGACCGGCGCCTCCCACGCCGACCCCGCCGCGATCGTCACCTCCCGGGAGAGCGTGCGCCTCGCGCTCATCGCCGCACTGCAGCACCTGCCGCCCCGCCAGCGCGCCGTACTGATCCTGCGCGACGTGCTGAAGTGGCGCGCCGCCGAGGTCGCCGAGCTGCTCGACGTCTCCACCGCCGCGGTCAACAGCATGCTGCAGCGCGCCCGCGCCCAGCTCGCCACGGTCGCCCCGGCCGAGGACGAGGTGGCCGAGCCCACCACGCGGCACCAGCGCGACCTGCTCCGGCGGTACGTCGAGGCGTTCGAGCGGTACGACGTCAAGGCGATCGTCTCCCTGTTCACCGCGGACGCGGTCTGGGAGATGCCGCCGTTCCCTACCTGGTACCAGGGCCCTGACGACATCGGGCGGCTGATCTCGGCCCAGTGCCCGGCACAGCGCCCCGGCGACCTGCGCCTGCTCCCGGTCGAGGCGAACGGCCAGCCCGCGTTCGCCATGTACCTGCGGCAGGACGGCGTCTACCACGCCTTCGCCATCAACGTGGTCACCCTCACCTCGGCGGGCGTGAAGCACGGGACGATGTTCTTCGACCGCTCGCTCTTCCCCCTCTTCGGCATGCCGGACACCCTGCCGGTGGCCGCCTGACCCTTCCCGCCTCCACCCTCGGCGCGGCCGCGCGGTCGTTGTCCGGCAGGTGGGCGAGGCGGTGGCCGCACCGACGGCTCCTGCGCGGCGGCGAGCCCTCGGTGCGCGGCGCGAGCGCGGCCTCAGCGCCGGTGACCGGTATGCGGGCCGGCGGTGCGGTGTCGGGTGGAACCCCTGAGCCTGGCCGCGAGCCGTGGCGGACGTCTCAGGCCTCCGTGGCGTCGTTGTATTGACGTTCATCTAATTAGCGTGAGAGGCTTTGATTAGATGTTCGTCTAATTGAGGAAGGGGATCGTCATGTCCCGGGTTCAGCTCGCCCTGCGGGTCGCCGACCTCGAGGGTTCGATCGCGTTCTACTCCTCCCTGTTCGGCACCGCTCCCGCCAAGCGGCGGCCGGGGTACGCGAACTTCGCGATCGCCGAGCCGCCGCTCAAGCTCGTGCTCATCGAGGGCGAGCCCGGCGAGCCGACGCGGCTCGACCACCTCGGCATCGAGGTCGGCTCCACCGAGGAGGTCGCCGCCGCGGCCGGGCGGCTGAAGGAGGCGGGCCTCGCCACCGTCGAGGAGCGGGACACCACCTGCTGCTACGCGGTCCAGGACAAGGTGTGGGTGCACGGGCCCGGACGCGAGCCCTGGGAGGTGTACGTGGTGAAGGCCGACGCGGACACCATGGGGCAAGGCGAGGACCCGGCACCGCGCGGCGAGGAGTGTTGCGCCGAGCCGGCCGGCCGTACCGGGGCGGACGCGTAGGCCGCGGCACGGCCGGTGTGGCCGCGGTCTTCGCCCGGGATCAGTTGCGGTAGCACTCCGCGAGCGCGGCGAACGCGGCCTTGGGCTCCCAGGGCAGGCCGGGGTACGCGGTGCCGTCGCGGCCCTCGAGGACCTTCACCACGCCCCGGCCGGCGAGGTCGAGATCCTCGCGCGGGTCGGCGCGGTGGGGGAGGTCGTAGCGGGCGAAGGTGTACCAGAAGGCGCTGTCGACGCCCTCCGCGTCCAGGATGTCGAGGAGTTCGCGCAGGTAGGCAACCTGCTCCTGCTCGTCGCGCAGGTGCTCGCCGCGGATGGCGGCCGGGGTGCCGTCGGCGCGCCACTCGATGATCGAGTCGGAGCCCTCGCCCATGTCCGCCGCGCCGCGGAACGTGGCGCAGCCGAACTCGGTGACCGCCACCGGCTTGCCCAGCGCCCGGCCCTGCGCGACGAACGCCCGCACGGTGTCGCGGTAGGTGGGCGCGGTCGCCGCCGACCGGTAGCCCGCGTCGCTGGCGATGATGTCGAACGGGGTCCAGTCGACCCGCTCCACCGGCAGCGAGCAGTAGGTGACGCGGCCGCCGAACCGTTCGCGCACCGCGGCCACGGCCGTGCCGAGGAAGGCGTTCACCCGGCCGGGCAGCGCGGGCAGCGCCTCGCGCAGCCGCTCCGGCCGGGTGAGCAGGGCGAGCCGCTCGGCGGCCGTCTCCCCGGGCAGGAAGCCGTCGGTGAACAGGCTGATCTCCGATCCGGTGGCCACCACGACCTCGGCCCCGTCGCGACGCAGCCGCTCGCCGTGGTCGGCGCAGCGCACGATCACGTCGAGCAGCTCGTCGGCCGTGATGTCGCAGGTGAAGGGGGCGATCCACACCTCCAGGCCGGCCGCGGCGGCGTGCGTGGCGGCGACGGCGAGCCGTTCGGGATCCCCGCCCGTGATCCGCACCGCGGTGCAGTGCAGGTCCTCGCGGATGACCCGCATCTCGCGCGCCACCACCGCCGGGTCGAACGGCTCCCGGCTGCTCCGTCCGGCGGCCCGAGCGGCCGCGGTGGCGAACCCGACGTCGTAGTTGATGCCTCTGCCGCGCATGGCGATGCTCCGCCCTCCCATGCCGTCGTCGATGTCCGAGTTAGGGTACGAACAGTACCCTAAACTCGCCGAAGTCGCGACGTGAGCCAGGCCGTAATCCGTAATAAGGTACGTTCGGTACCTGTCTGGGGAGGGGAAGTGGCCGGTGAACCCGACGGCGGCCGGGCGTCCGCCGCGACCAGGCGGCGCGGAGCCGTACTCGAGCAGGCGATCCTCGACGCCGCGGCCGAGGAGCTGAAGGAGTCCGGGTACTCGGGGCTGAGCATGGACAGGGTGGCCCGGCGCGCCGGCACCAACAAGAACGCGATCTACCGCCGCTGGCCGAGCCGGGCCGCACTCGCCGTCGCCGCGTACGGCCGGATGACCGTCACCGAGGCGCGCGTACCCGACACCGGCGAGCTGCGCGGCGACGCGCTCGAGCTGCTCCGCGCCGCCAACCGCCACCTGTCCTCGCCCCTCGGCCGGATCCTGCTCGACCTGCTGGCGAGCGCCCGGGACGACCCGGACCTCCTCGCCGAGATCCATGCCCGGACCGGCGGGGACGGCCCGACCGGCATGTGGCTGACCGTGCTCGGCCGCGCCGTCGCCCGCGGCGAGGCGGCCCCCGAGGCCCTGCACCCCCGCGTCGCCACGGTGCCGATCGCGCTGCTGCGCAACGAGTTCCTCACCCGTGGCGTCACCGGCGTGCCCGACGAGGTCCTGGTCGAGATCATCGACGACGTCTACCTGCCGCTGGTCCGCGGCCGCGCGCCCCGCTGACCGGCGGGCCGTACCTCACGATCCCCCGGTACGGCGGGGCGTTGAGCGGCGGCATCCCGGGTAGACCTCCGGGTACCGCGCGGGCGGGCACCCGGAAATCCTCATCGAACGACGCAAACCGATCAATATCGGAAGGTCGGTGGTGGAGTAAGCCGGGTTTGCCCTAGCCTGAGTGGCGAGGGGAGTACTTCCCAAGCGTCGACCCGGTCAGTACGAACCGTGGCGTTCCCGGGCGGCCGCCTGCGATCGCAGGTGAAGGAGACCTCGAACCGCCTAACAGCGTTCGAGGAGGTTGCATGCCCTTGATCACCGGCCCGGTGACGGCGGCCCCACTGGAGACCATCGCATCGCCATCGCTCTGGGCGATCTCCGTCGCCGGTCTGCTGGTGCTGCTGGCTCTCGACTTCGCCATCACCCGCCGCCCGCACGAGGTCCGGATGCGTGAGGCGGTCGGATGGACCATCTTCTACCTCGCGCTTCCCCTGCTCTTCGGCGTGTACGTGTGGCTGGACCACGGCACGCAGCCGGCCGTGGAGTTCCTCACCGGCTACGTGGTGGAGAAGTCGCTCTCGGTCGACAACCTCTTCGTCTTCATGCTGCTGCTGTCGGCGTTCGCCGTTCCCCGCGAGCTCGCCCAGCGGGTGCTGCTGTACGGCATCATCGGCGCGCTCGTGCTACGCGCGATCTTCATCGCCCTCGGCGCGGCCGCGCTCGCCAGCGGCACCTGGGCGTTCCTGCTGTTCGGCGGCATCCTCCTGGTCACCGCGGTCAAGATCCTGCGGGACGCGATCCGCGGCCAGGAGCACGAGGTCGACATCTCCCACATGCGCACGATCCGGCTGGCCCGCCGGTTCATGCCGGTCACCGACGGCTACCGCGGCACCCACATGATCGTCCGCGAGGGCGGGCGGCGCGCCCTCACCCCGCTCGCGCTCGCCATCGTGGCCGTGTTCGCCACCGACATCGTGTTCGCGGTCGACTCGGTCCCCGCGGTGTACGGCGTGACCTCCGACCCGTTCCTGGTCTTCGCCACGAACGCGTTCGCCCTGCTCGGCCTGCGGGCGCTCTACTTCGTGCTGGCCCACGCGCTGGAGAAGCTGCGCCACCTCAACCACGGGCTCGGCATCATCCTCGCCTTCATCGGCGTGAAGCTCGTCCTGCACTGGGCGCACACCGTGTGGCCGGCCGTACCGGAGGTCCCCACCCTCGCCTCGCTCGGCGTCATCGTCGTGGTCCTGCTCACGGTGACGCTCACCAGCGTGCGCGCCAACCGCCGCGACGAGCGGCTCGCCGCCCAGGCCGAGCCCCCGGGCAAGGACTGACCGGCGTACCCGTCCCGGCTGGAGTGGTACCATGAAGGTGTGCGGATGATCACGATGTTCCTCGGCTGGTGGCGCCCCTGACGGGGCGGCACGGCTCATCCGCGCACAGCATTGATCAAGCGGCCGCCCGAGACGGGCGGCCTCGTCGTATCCGTGGCGTTCCGGCGGCCCCGATCGGGCGGTCCCCGTCCGAGAGGGAGCGATACCGATGCCACGACGCCTCACCGGCTTCACCCCGTCCGGCGACCTGCACATCGGCAACTACTTCGGGGCGATCGCCCCGATCGTCGCCCGGCAGCAGGCCGCCGACACCGTGGCCTTCATCTCCGACCTGCACGCGCTCACCCTGGAACACGACCCGGCCGAGGTGCACCGCCGTACCCTCGAGTTCGCCACCCTGCTGCTCGCGGCCGGCGCCGACCCCGACGCCTGCCTGCTCATGGTCCAGTCGCACGTGCCCGAGCACACCGAGCTGCACTACCTGCTCGAGTGCGTCGCCGGGTACGGCGAGGCGAGCCGGATGATCCAGTTCAAGGAGAAGTCCCGCCGCCAGGAGCGGGTCCGCCTCTCCCTGCTGACCTACCCCGTCCTCATGGCCGCCGACATCCTCCTCTACGACACCGACGAGGTCCCGGTCGGCGAGGACCAGCGCCAGCACGTCGAACTCGCCCGCGACCTCGCCCAGCGGTTCAACTCCCGCTACGCCCCGATCTTCACCGTCCCCACCGCGGTCAACCCGCCGGTGGCCGCCCGCATCATGGACCTCGCCAACCCGTCCGACAAGATGAGCAAGTCCGCCCCCAGCCCCGCGGGCGTCCTCCGCCTCCTCGACCCACCCGAGGTCCTCCGCCGCAAGATCATGCGCGCCGTCACCGACCCCGGCACCACGGTCGCCTACAACCCCGAGGCCCAGCCCGGCGTCTCGAACCTGCTCGCCATCCTCTCCGCCTGCACCGGCACCGCCCCGCACGAGCTGGCCAAGAACTTCGACCGGTACGGCGAGCTCAAGCAGGCCGTCGCCGACGCCGTCGTGGCCACCGTCACCCCCATCCAGCAGCGCTACCACGACCTGTCCCGCCACCCCGAACACGTCCGCGACATCCTGCGCACCGGCGCCGAGCGCGCCCGCGACCTCGCCACCCCCAAAGTCCTGGCCGCCAAGCAGGCCATCGGCCTCGTGCCCGCTTGAAGGCCGTCCCCGTCGAGAACGCCTGGCCGCCCACCGCCCGTCGGCGGCGAAAAGGGCGGCCAGGCCATCGGGCGACGCGTTGTCCGATGCGTGCGCCGATCGGTGCCCGGCACGCCGGCGAGGCTCGCCGTACCAGGGCCGACCGGGGAGGCTTCGCGGCCACGAGCGGTAGGTCGGGCGGCGGGCCGCTACCTCGACCCCTCGGTGCGGCGATGCCCGGCGGAGACGCAGCGCACGAAGAGAACGCGGAGCAAGGTCAACCAGGCGGGACGCTACAGCCCGTTGCGCCGCCGTTCACGTTCCTCCAGATAGCGCCTCAGCCGCGCCTTGCGTCGTCTCTCCTCCTGCACCAACTTGTAAAGGGGATCCGAATGTGGAAGCTGCATGACGGACACTCTTCGCTTCCGGGAAAGCAACTTGTTGTGGTTGCGAATTCGCTCCGGTGTGAGGCTGTTTCCGCCCCGCTTTCCCGAGAGCGGAGGGGGAACCGGCTCAACATCCGGCGTGGGCGGCGCGCTGAGATCCCGCGCATGGTTCAGGTCGTACCTCATGCGGGCCAAGGCGACCTCCTGGCGAGCGTCCCTACCAGCCCATTCGCCCGGCCTCAAGGGTCGGCTGCGTGGGCTGGATGTCGTTATCTAACCGGTTCCTCGCACTTTTCGGAAGACCCTTTCACGGCCGACTCGGCGCAAGCCCGCTGAACCCGTTCAGGGTGGGCCGCGAACGCGAACCCCGTCGACCGCTGATCGGCCGGCCTTCGGCGTAGGACCGTCACCGGCGGACACCGAAAACGGCCGCCCCTGTCGGCATGGGAACCGGCATGCGAGCACCAACGCCCGATTTGACGATGAATTCGAGTTGGGTGACCATGGCGGCGTCAACCGAACAGAACAAGGTCAGCGCCATGGTGGTCGGTGGGAGCGCGCTGACGGAGTCCGTCATGTCACGGACCCGGTCGCGTTCCCGCCAGGGTGGCTCCGCGTCGCGGGTCCGTGACCCGACCCGACTCGACCAGGAGGACCCATGGCCGACCCCTACGGCCCCAACCACGACGGGCCGCAGCCAACGAACCTCGCCACCGACGATCGAGTCCGCTTCGTGGCCCGCGTCGCCGACGCCGTACCCGACCGGAACCCGCGCCTCCTCCACAAGCACACGGACGACGAGCGGGCCCACCCTGGCCCCGGTACCTGCGCAGGGGGTGCCCGATGACACCCCCGGCCACCGCACCCACACCCCTCGAGGTCGACGTCGTTGTGATCGGCGCCGGACTGTCCGGCCTCGTCACCGCCCGGCTTCTGCACCGCGCGGGCCTCCGCGTCCTCGTCCTTGAGGCCAAGAACCGGGTCGGCGGCCGTCTGCTCACCACGACCACAAGCACCGGCGTCGCCCTGGACGCCGGCGGTGCCTGGGTGGGTCCCGGCCAGGACGCGGTACTGGCCCTGCTCGACGAACTCGGCATCGAGCTCATCCCGCAGTACACCGAGGGCCGGAACCTGCTGCGCATGGGCGGCCGCACCTACCGCTACCGCGGCGACCTCCCGCGGCTCGGCCCGGCCGCGCTGCTCGACCTCGCCCACGCCCGCTGGGCCATCGACCGCATGGCCCGCCGCCTCGGCCCACCACCGTGGACCGGCCCGTACGCCGTCCGGCTCGACAGCCAGACCGTGGCGGGCCGGCTCAACCGCCACGTGCACACCCGTGCCGTCCGGCTCGTCCTGCAGGTCGCGACCGCGGCCAGCTTCGCCTGCCGCCCCGAAGAGCTGTCCCTCCTCGCCTTCGCAGCCCACGTCGGCGGCAACGGCGGGCTGTCCCGCCTGATCGGGGTACGCGACGGCGCGCTCGCCTACCGCATCGCCGGCGGCGCCGCAACCCTGCCGACCCGCCTCGCCCACGAGCTGACCGGCCGCATCCTGCTCGACCACCCGGTCACCCGAATCGTCCGTACCGCCGACCAGGCCACCGTCACCGTGCCCGGCCGTACCCCCATCACGGCCCGCCGCGTCGTGATCGCCATGGACCCGGCCACCGCCCGCACCATCGCCCACGACCCACCCCTGCCACCCCCACGTGCCGACCTGCAAAGCCGCTGGCAGACGGGCAGCGGCATCAAGGCCCACCTCGTCTACCCCCGTCCGTGGTGGCGCGACCTCGGTCTCACCGGCGCCGCGGTCACCGACACCGGCACCGTCCGCCTCACCTTCGACGTCTCACCCCCAGGCGACGGCCCCGGCATCCTCCTCGCCCTGCTCGGCCTCCCCCTGATCGACGACCCCGCCCTCCTCCACCCCGACGCCCGGGACCACCGCCGCCAAAGGATCGTGGACGACCTGACCATCCTGTTCGGCCCGCAGGCCCGGGACACCATCGAGTACCACGAACAGGACTGGTCAACCGAACCCTGGCAGACCGGCTGCCTCCCCCGCGTCCCCCCAGGCCTCCTCGGCACCCACCACGCCTGGCTCACCCGCCCGATCGGCCCCCTCCACTGGGCCGGCAGCGAGACCTCCTACCTCGGCGAAGGCCACATGGACGGCGCCGTCCGCTCCGCCCACCGCGCCGCCACCGAAGTCCTCACCGCACTTAACCGCGATCCCGCGCCACCCGTCGGCTCGGGTCCGCTCAAGTGACCCGTCGGGCGCCGACGAGCAGGTGGCGGGCCTCGCCGCCACCGAACGCCATATGAGGTAGGACTCGATTCAAGAGCGGCCGTCCCTGCGAAGCCGGCAGGGCGGCCGCTCGGCCGGGGCAAGCGACGACCCGTTACGGGCTGACGTCAAGCGGCGGATCAGCCTCTGCGCAGCCGTACCTGCTCCGCTATGTGCAGGGCCGCCTTATGTGGGTCCTCGTGCTCCCACACTCGGATGACGAGCCATCCGGCCTCGGAGAGAATCCGGTCGGTCTCCGCGTCACGCTCACGCGTACGCCTGACCTTCTCCGCCCAGAATTCCGCGTTGGTAGCGGCCTTGGTGTGATGTTCCGGGCACCCGTGCCAGAAGCATCCGTCAAGGAACACGGCCACCTTGGCCCTGGAGAAGACCATGTCGGCGGTTCGCCGCATCGTGGGGATGGGGCGTGACGACACGCGATAGCGCAGGCCGAGGGCATGCGCGGCGCGCCTCAGGGCGAGTTCCGGCTTCGTGTCCCGGCCCTTGTTCGCCTGCATGCTCTTGCGCACGGCCTCGCTGGATGCGCCCACCGGTCTCGCCACGGCCATGGTCAAACTCTACGCAGGCCGAACCGCCTTTGCGTCCGGGTCCGGAACCTTTACACCCCGCACCACAATGTGGTGATGAGCTCTGCAGCCTCAGCGTTGTGGACCGGTTGACGTGGTGCCGTCCGCGGGCGACCCGGCCTCGGCCCGGGCGCTCGACCGAACGCCATGGCCGTGCACGGGTGTCACGGGTTCTTCCCTCCCCAGGGCGGGTGTCGTGATAAGCCGGTCTACGCGGCCGTTGATCGGAATGGAGGATGCCGTGCGCGGTCTCACGCTGTCCGGTCGCTACCGCCTGGACGAGAAGCTGGGCGCAGGCGCCATGGGCGAGGTCTGGAAGGGGTTCGACCTGCGGCTGCACCGCGACGTGGCGGTCAAGATCTACCCCGGGCACCCCGATCTCGAGCCGCGTCGCGTGGAGCGGTTCAGGTCCGAGGCGATGATCTGCGGACGGCTCCAGCACCCCGGGATCGTCGTCGTCCACGACGCGGACGAGGACCAAGGGCGGCTGTACTTCGTCATGGAGCTGCTGAACGGCACGGACCTGAGGAGGGTGATCGCCGAGGCACCCGACGGTCTCCCGATCGATCGCGTGATTAGGATCGGCGCCGATATCGCCGACGCCCTCGCCGCGGCGCACGCCAAGAGGATCATCCATCGTGACGTCAAGCCCGCGAACATCATGCTGCTCGCGGGGGACCGCACCAAGCTCTGCGACTTCGGCATCGCAAGGGTCATCGACCCGGACGGTAAGGCGACGGCACAGGTGGGCACCGTCGCCTACATGGCGCCCGAGCAGTTCGACGGCCGGCCGGAGGAACGGAGCGACCTGTACTCATTGGGCTGCGTGCTCTACGAGATGCTCACCGGCGACCGGCCCTTCCACGGCAACACCCCCATGCAGGTGGCCCTGCGACACAGTCGTGATGAGCCGAAGGCGCCGAGCGAGCTGCGAGCCGATGTTCCCGTCGAGCTCAACGAGCTGGTCCTCCATCTGCTGGCCAAGAAACCCGAGGAGCGTCCGAGCACGGCGAGCGAGGTCGCGGCCCGACTGAAGGCGATGCTCGAACGTCCGGCCCCGCCGCGACCCGGAAAACGGTCCGGGAACGTTCGACGATTGCCGCCGTATGAGCTGCTGAAGGCCGGTGTTCCGCCACGGAAGCGGACGGACATCGACGACGCCATGGCGTCCGCCATAGAACAGGTGCTGCAGAAGGCGGGTGTCGATGCGAAGGTGGCCGGCTACGCCCGACTTCCGGGCCTGACCCGGTTCGAGATCATTCTCGGTCCTATGACATCCTCGGCGGAGGTGTACACGTTGCGTGACGCCTTCGCCAGGGCCTTGGACGGCTCCGTGATCCGACTCGTGCCCATGGAGCGCTCCTCCTCCCCGCTCCCCGGCGTCGCCGCGGTGGGACTCGAGGTGCGGCAACGGGTCCCCGATCTGATCAGCCTCGGTGATCTGCTTCGAGAGGTCTCCTCCCGGGACGAGCTCGTCCTCGGGCGTGACAGGGACGGAACCCCCGCGGTGGTGGATCTCAAGGAGTCTCCGCATCTCCTGATCGGAGGAGACTCCATCAAGCCGGACCCAATGCGCACCATCGTGGCCGCGACCTTGATGCGATGGACTCCGATGGAGCTCCGCCTGGTACTGATCGACTCCAGGAAAGGGGGGTTGACCCCGTTCCTCGACGTCTCCCACCAGATCACCGAACAGGATCTTCTGACCTGGGTCGTGGCCGAGATGGAGCGGCGCTACGCCGACCTGTCCGCGACGCACTGCCGCACCACGGAGGAATTCAACCGCCTGGTCCGGGAAAAACGGGTGGCGGTTCCGATCGCCGCCCTGGGGAGCATCGAATCGGTCCACCCGCGGATCCTGGTGGTCATCGACGAGCTGGACGAATTCATGCGGCTTCCCTCGGCCGAGTCGACCCTCGCGGAGCTCGTCCGGGAGGGGCGGGCGGTCGGGGTTCACGTAGTCGCCCGTACGACCTCCCCGAACGAGCGAACGATCACCAACCGCGTCAAGGGCTACATTCCGGCTCGACTGGCGCTCAAGGCGGCCTCGGTCGAGGAGAGCATCCGCGTACTCGATCAGCCGGGAGCCCAGGAACTGTGGGAGGGAGAGGCGCTGCTCATCGGCGCCAGGCGTCGCCCGATCCGCGAGCTGCGGCTGGCGGCGGTCACGGACGAGGAGATCGCGGCGATCGTCGATCATTGGCGGGGCTGACCCGAACCGATCCGCATACCGTCCTCGAACGGTCCGACCAACCTCCCCTTTCGTGCCCGCGCCGTGAAGGGACGCCGAATGGGACATGCCCCCGACGCAGGAAAGTCCCGGCCCGGTCGTGTGAGACCGGACCGGGACATTCGGTCATATCTGTCGGTCGGTACGGAAGAAGCCCGTCAGAGGATCGTCCGGGGTGCCGATCAGCATCGCGCGGTCCAGGAAGACGTTGTTGACCTCACAGCTGGTCTCGGGCAGCAGCACGCAGGCGTAGCAGGCCGCGAGGTTGAGGCTGTCGACCCCGCTCGCCTCGGACTCCATGCACGGCGGATCCTGCGAGCACCATTCCGCGCGCCTGAGAGCCGATTCGAGTGTTTCGCGCAACTTGATGTGCTCACCCTGGGCCACCAGACCGCCCAGGCTGCCCGCCGAGTCGCTCGTCGCGGTGTAGATCAGGACACCGGCCATGTGCTTGGAGACGTAAAGCCGCTCGCGGAGTGCCGCTGCGGGATAGCCGCAGTCGAGGCTCCACTCGTTGATCAGGATGTGCGCCAGCGTATGGAGGAGGACGTAACGCGGGGTCACCGGCGAGCGGATTTCACTCTGAGCCTTCCGCGTGCCGAACCGCTCCGCCCGTTCACGCAGCAGCCTGGTGTGCCTCTCTCGGATGCGCTTGGCCCGCTCCACGGGGCCGGGCCGCTGCTCCCACTCCCGGAGCCGATCCAGGTCGAAGGCGAGGAAGACCCCTTCGCCGCTGACCTCGATGGCGGGGAGCCAGTCGATCGCCCCCTTGGAAAGGGCCGCTTTTCGCAGATCGCTGTTGGTCGGATCGGGAATGGTGACGCGGGTGAACGACTCGAGCGCTCGGACCTCTCGAAGTCGCTTCACGAGCATGGAACGTGCGATGCCGTACGGCAGCGGTTCACGGCCGTGCCCGGAGGGAGGCACGCATTCGAAGTCGTCACCTCGGTCGACCGCCGCGGTGCCGTCGTAGAGCTTTTCGTATTCCTCTCGACGAAGTGCACTCGCCGATTCGAAGGACACCTCCTCGTCCGACTCGGGTACCTCGCTATCGGCGAGTTCCATCCGTCTCCGGATGGCCGCGAGCACGTCGGTGACCGTGAAACGGCTGTCGTCGCAGATCCCGAGCAGGTCGATGGCATCGCGCATGTCCTCCTCGGAGGCGCCCTTCTTGATGCGCTCGAGCAGCTTCGGGAAGTGGGGGTCCAACCGCTGCTGAAGGGTCTCCGACCACGGGGGGATCGACAGCGCCGACCTGTTGATCGGGAACCAGGCCGCCGAGGCACCGCGCTGCAGGGTCCGCGGCACGGCTTGGCAACCCGGCTCGGCGTCGTCGCCCAGCCATGGGCGGCGTCCCCTGCACTTGATACCAAGGTCGCGCAGGGCGAAGGCGTCGAATGCACCTTCCATGGACACGGGCGGAATGCCGCACGAGCACTTGATCACCACGGAGCGGAGCGACGCCGTCTGCCCGGTGGTCTCGAGCGACAATTCGTGTCTGACCGATTCGCGTTCACCCGTGGAGGCGTCCCTCTTCCGATGAACCCATTCGAAGTAGGGGAAGTCGTCGATGTGCCCGTTCTCGCAGGCGATCACGAACCGCGAGGGGGTGAGGGGCGCTTCGCAGGCACCGCACAGGCTCTTGCCCGACGGCGAGCCGAACCTCCGAAACTCCTGAAGTTTCTTACAGCCGGCGCAGGAGTACATCGTCGGGAACAGGCGCACCCTGATTCCGTCTCCGGCCGGCGGATCGGCCGCGGGCGGAAGCTGGAACCTGGACACCCCGAGCCAGTGCTGGAGACGCGGCTCGTAGATGGCGTCGTCCTTGGAGACCGCCCAGGTGTCCAATCCACTGACGATGTACGACCGGTCCTCAACGGCGACCAGCGCCCCCACTCCGTAAGTGGTGATCGTCTGAGCCCGTCGGACCGATCCCAGCGGCTTCCTCGTGATCTTCGCTTCACCGTTCTCGCCCGACCGGCGGGCCCGTCCGGTACGCAGTGCCATCTCAGTTCTCCAGGTAGAGGTGGGACTCGGCGTCGACGTCCCGCAGACTCCACAGGGTCGGGAACGCGTCGAGGAGATCGTTGTCGGTGTGTGTGCAGAGCAGAGCCGTGTCCGCGACTCGGACCTCGCTGCGCTTGAACCTCGGCTTGGCCTCGTACACCAGGTCCGGGTTGCCCGCGGCCAGCGTCGACCACGCCTTGACGATCTCCCTGAGGTCGTCCTCGGTGCCGGGCAGCTCGTTCTCGTCCACCGCCTTGACCCGCGCGAGGATCAGGTCGACAAGTTCCTCGATGCGGCTTTCGTGGTCGCGGATGCGGGCGGCCGCCCCGTTGGGGCGCAGCTCGGGGTAGAGGAGTCGGGCCATGCCGACCAGCACGGCGTGGAGCGCCCGGTCGCGTGCCCGGGACGAGAACGGGGTGACACTGGTCGATTCGACCTGCCGGTAGAGCGCGGAGTGGTAGGGGACGAAGTGCTCGTAGTGGGAGCGGTCACGGGACCGTCCCGCGTTGTAGAGCACCACGACGAGCCCGGGGTGCTGACGTCCCACACGGCTGCTCGACTGGATGTACTCGGCGGTGGTCTGCGGCTGCCCCATGATCGCCATGAGGCCCAGGCGGTCCACGTCCACACCGACGGAGATCATGTTGGTCGCCAACACCGTGTCGAGGGCACCCTCGTTCGGGAACATGACCTCGAGCTGCTTCAGGTACTTCGGAATGTCGCTGGACTTCACCCGGCTGGTCAGCTGGATGGGTTCGTCGGCGTCGCGCTTTCGGGTTTGGTGTCGCTCCGCCAGGACCTTCAGACGATCCTGGACGTCGTCCCGTACCTGCAGATCGGCCGCCGCGAGCAGACGGAGGCTGTTGAAGTAGCCGATCAACGTCCAGTAGGCGTCCCGAACGGATTCGGAGGCCTCGATCTCGTTGGCGTGGTGCAGAAGCGCCGCGTAGGCGCGGATCAGCAGGGTGGCCTGACTGGTGTTGGGTGCAAGGAGCCCGACATAGAGACGCGACGCCTTCCTCTCGGCCGGCGCCTCCACGGCGAACCACGAGTCGCGCGCGTCCAGCCCCGCCGGCGGGAACTGGGCCACGTCCCGTGCGAAGAGGCTCCTCACCTGCTCCTTCGCGCGGCGGATGGTCGCGGTCGAGGCGATCACTTTGGGCTGGTCCGCGGCGGCGTCCACGGCGGTCTCGTAGAGGCCGGTGAGACTGCCCAGCGGGCCGGAGATGAGGTGAAGCTCGTCTTGGACGATGAGTTCGGGCGGGCGGGTACCGGAGCGGTCCCGGTTGAAGAGCGCGGCGACCTCGGCCCGCCACGCGATCTGCGCGAACTTGTCCACCGTCGCGATGATCAGCGTGGGACGGACCTGGTAGATCACCTGGTCGACCACGTGTACCGGCAGCGCGAAGTGGAAGTCGCAGTTCTCATCGGGGCAGAAAACGCGCATGGTGCCGGAGGCGGCGTCGACCTCGTACTCGTACGGCCCCATGGCCGTTCCACACCATGGACAGAAGCGAAGCTGTACCGGATTCTTCTGGTACAGCTCGCGCCCCCGGCGCAGATCCCTGAGGCTCTTCTCCGCGTCCTTCAGGTTGTTCGGCGTGGCGTCGGAACCCACCCACATGCCGATGGAGATCGGCTCCTCGCCGAGTTTCTCGGGCTGAGTGCGGCGGATGATCTCCATCGCGCAGATGAGCGCGGCGGCCCGTTCGAACTGTTGGAGGGTGAGCAGCCGCAGCGTGTACCGCATGATCGCGGTGACCCCGCCGCCGGCCTCGCCCATGCGCAAACGGCGCAGGAACACGGTGAAGGCGATGATCCCCAGATAGGCCTCGGTCTTACCACCACCGGTCGGGAACCACAGGAGGTCGACCAGGTTCCTGTCCGGGTGGTCGGGATCGACGATGCCGTCCAGGCAGAGCAGCAGGAAGGCGATCTGGAACGGCCGCCACCGGCCGTCGAGTTCGACGTCTCCCCGCTTGCCGCCCTTGATCCAGCTCGTACGGCCACGCTGCAGCGCCATGGCCTGGTTGGCCAGGCGGAACGCGGTCATGACGACGGGGTCCCTGCGCAGCGTCTCGATGCCCGACGCCATCCGGTCGCAGGCCCGTTCGCACTGGCGGATCTGCTCCCTGGCGGCGTCGGCGAAGTCGGTGGTGCCGAGGAGGCGCGACTCCTCGGCGCGTTCGGCGATCCACGCGCGATAGCCGTCGACCAGCCTGCGCAGGCCGTCCAGGATCTCGTCGTCCGGTTTCCTGGCCAGATCGATCATGCGGAGCGCGGAGTCGTCGATCTCCGGATTGGAGTCGGTGAGCAGAACCTCCTTCTCCGGAACGAACTCCGTCCACAGCTCGGACACCGCCGCCGGAGCCCCCCCGAGAAGTGCGGGGTCCCGGGGAGCAGGCGGCTCCCAGTGCCAGTCGACGGCGCATCCGTGGCCGACGGCGAAGCCGGGAGCGTATCGGTAGAGGAGGCGGTTGGCGCGAACGTCCGCCTCGTCCGCGCCGACCGGCACCGGACGCTCGACGAAGGGCGTGGTTCCGTCCTCGCCGGCGACCCGAATCCGCGGCTGGAAGAAGCAGTAAGGGTCGCGGATCTCCCCGGGGCCGATCACGTAGGTGTCGACCAGGGCGACGGTGACGGAGACGATGCCGTCCCTGGGCTCACGCACGCGGACCCGAAGTTCGAGGCCCGGGGCGAGCGGCTCCACCAGCTGCCGGGGGGTACGGACGTCGATTCGCACAGGGGCGGGTTCCAAGGGGACGCGACGCCAACGCAGTGCCTCGTCGAGGGCACGCCGTGCGGAGCGCCGCGCCTCCGCCGGACGGCCTTCGGCGTCGACGGGCTCGTACGTTGCGGCCGTCACGGTCACCGTGATGTTCGGCGAGGCCTGGGCGTCCACGGCGAAGGTCAACCCCATGGAGGAGGGCGCCTGCTCGTTGGCGAGGGAGACCCCGGTGTCGGGCGTCTCGTCCTTGGCCCCGGTCTCCGGGGAGAGATCGACGTCCCGCTCCGCGGCCTCCTCCGCGGCATCGTCGTCGCGGGACCGGGGATAGAGAACACCCGTGATGTAGGCGGTGGAGGGTGGGTCGTCGAGGATCTCATGCTCGCCGCCGACCGGTCCGATCATGTCGAGCCGCAACCGCTCGACCAGCTCGCGTCGGAAGGCGTAGTGCTCAGCGTGCTTCGACATCGGAACCCGCTTCCCGGTTCTTGTCGTCCCAAATGAAGGTGGACAGCCCCACGAGTCGGGGCGCGAGCCAGACTCCGTGCTCGTTCAGACCCGCTCGAATACCCGCCGCCTCACTGCCGGCGACCGTCTCCACCGCGTCGATCCGGACATTATCGATCACGGCGGGGAAGTTCTGCGGGACGTATGTCTTACTCGTCTTCAGAAATCGGTAGAGGTCGGCCCGGAAGGATTCGGACACCGTTCCGATCAGACGCTCCCCGTGGCGGATGACGTACGGCGGGCTTTCCTCAAGTCCGATCGGATGGGGATGGAGGCGCTCCAACCGCACGGGGTCACCTGGCCGTACGGCGGTCGCGAGATAGTGCTGCAGTTCGGTGGGGGAGTCCTGGAAATCAAGCGTGCCGGCCGGCTGAACGGTGGCGACGTCGCCCGCGACCATCTCCATTCCACGGCGCATCCACCGAAGATAGGAGAAACGCCCCCAACGGTCGGTTCGCTCGTCGACGCGGATATACCGCATGTCGATCTCACCGAGTGAATACAACTCCATTCGCGGCCGGGTCATCGCCACATAGAGGAGACGGGCCTCCTCGTCGATCTCCCGACGGTCCCGGTCGTCCTTCCCGCGCCCAGGATCGAAGGGGCCGGGGTCGACCACGAGCACCCGGTCGAACTCAAGGCCCTTGGCCCGGTGAATGGACGACACCACGACCTTGGCGGGCGGCTGCGCGGTGAGTTCGTCGGGCAGACGACCCCCGGCGATCGCGGCCCGAAGCCGGACAAGGTCCAACCGCTCCGCGCGGGGGTTCGCACCGGTCCTCAGCAGCGCCCGCCACAGCAGATCGATGCTCGTGTCCTCGGGAATGGGCAGATCGGCGACGAGCTCGTCAAACCTTTCCCGCCTCAGCGACGCCGCGTCGCACCGGGCCATGAGCATGCCAACCCACGCCGGCACCAGCCGATCCTGGGCCGATCGCTGGAGCCGGTGGGGGACACCGATGGCGTGCAGGCGCTCGGAGACGATCAGCGCCTGCCCGTTGTTCCGGCACAGGATCGCGGTCGTTCCCTCGTAGTTCGTGAGGGCGTCCGCCGCCAGCTCGTCGAAGCCCCCGAACTGGATCAGTCCTTGGAGCGCGGCCCGCAACTCCTGATAGAGCCTTGCACCGTCCTCACCGGACCGTTCCGAGAGCCGACGCAGCCGTGGCCCGAACTCGAGCGCGGTCTTGGCGTCCGTACCGGCGGCCCGGAAGTTCTCGGTCAGGCTCAGCTCGATCAGATCCTCGCCGAAGGTGAGCCGCAGCCATTCGAAGAACCTGTTCGTCTCGCCGGCACGCTCCTCCGGGTCCTTGACGCTGAACCCGTAGATCGCCTGGGCCGGGTCACCCACGATGGTGAACCCGCACTCGAACCGGTCGAGCAGCGCCTCCACCAGGTCTCGCCGGATGCCGACGAGATCCTGGACCTCGTCGATGACGACGTGCCGAAGGTCCTCGTAGAGGTCGTCGGCAAGCCCCTTCTCCAGCGCGTCCAAGGCGCCTTTGATCCGGTCGTCGAACGACCTCTCGTACCAGCCGCCCTGCTCGTCGACCTTGGTGAGCATGTCCAAGGCCCAGGAGTCGAAGGTCTGCACCCGAACGTGCCGTGCCGCGTCGCCGTGCCGCAGGAGCCGCTCGCGAAGCTCCCGCACGGCGGCCCTGGAGAAGGTGAGCACCAGGATCTCACCGGCGCTGAGATCCTCCTCGGCGACCAGCCGGTCCAGGCGGCGTACCAAGGTGTACGTCTTGCCGGCGCCCGCCGGCGCGGTGACCAGGGCCATCGCGTCGGCGGGCAGTTCGACGACGGCTCGCTGCTCGTCGGTGAGCGGGGGGATTCCGCCGTAGGCGTCGCTCACTGCTTTCTCCACAGGTACTCGAACTGGGTGAAGGCCAGTTGCCGGTCGAAGTTGACGATGTTGTCGGCCACGTCGAGGATCAGACAGACCTCCTTGCCGCCGTTCCTCGGGCCCCGAAGTCCACGGCCGATCATCTGCTGGTAGACGTTCGGGCTGTAGGTGGGGCGGGCGACGATGACCACGTCGGTGGCCGGCGCGTCGAAGCCTTGGGCGAGGACGTTGTAGTTGGTCAGGACTCGGATCTTCTTGGCACGGAAGTTCTCGATCACGCTACGTCGGTGGGCGGCCTGGGTCGTGGAGTCGATCGCCTCGGCCGGAATGCCGCGGTCGTTTAGCAGGGCCGCCATCAACCTGGCGTGGTTGACCGAGGTAGCGAAGAGCAGGATCTGGCTGTCCCGCGGCAACGCCTCGATCTCCTTGAGGAGCGTGTTGTTGCGTTCCGTGTCCTGACCGAGCCTCTCCTCCACCGAGGCGGGGAGTCGTGCGCCGTCGAAGGCCGTCCGCTGCAGATCCTCCGGCGACAGCTCGAGGGTCGAGCCCTTGAGCTCCCGATGGTCGACCCGGGCGAGCACCCCGAGCTCCTGGAGCTCGGAGTACGGATCGTCGGTCTCGAAGATGCCTTCGTCGAGTCGCACGCCTCCGTACCGCTCCACGAGGCGACGCGTCTCCGCCTCGTTGAAGCCGCGGAAGGGAGTGGCGGTCAGTCCGAGCAGTGGCCGCGACGTCCTGTGGCGGGTGAGCCCGAGCAGCGCGAGGATCTCCGTGTAGCGCGACGTGATGGAGGTGTGCGCCTCGTCCACGATCACGATCGCCGGATCGCGGAGCCAGGCGTACTCCGGCTTGCCAAGGCACACCTCCAGCTTCGCGTCCGTCGCCACGACCAGCTGAGGCGTGTCGCTGCTCGGAGCGGCCTCGCGGTTCGCCCACAGGCGGTTGATGACGAGCTGTTCCTCGGGCCCCACCTTCGACCAGACGAAGGCCCAGCTCTGCACCGCCTGCTCGCACAGCTCCTCGCTCTGCGCGATCCACAGCACCGGCTTGCCGCCGAGGCCGCGTTCCTTGATCACACGGATCACGGCCTCGGCCGTGACGCGCGTCTTCCCGGCACCGGTCGGCAGGCAGAGCATGGCCCGCGGAGCCTCGTACTTCGTCAGCAGATCGAACGCCCGCTGTGCGAGCTTCTCCTGGTAGTCGTGCAGTCGGGGGAAGGCGGTCGGGCCGTTGACCTTCTCCACCGCCGGCAGGACCTGCGGCCTGGTGCCCGCGTAGGACTCGGAGAACCCCAGGTCGCTGACGATGCGCAAGGAGTGCGCGTCACCGTTGAAGCTTGCGGAGATCCCGGTGGCCGCCTCGATGTCCTTCCTGTACACCTGCAGCACCGTGGTCCTGTAGGCGTTGTGCGCGAGCTCGGCGATCCGTCGGGCGTCGACGGGTCCCTTCTCGGCCTCCTCCCTCTCCAGCAGCCCTGTCGGCAGGGCCTTCCGCAGGGACTCCTCGCCCACCAGAAGCCGCAGCTTCTCGGGCAGATCCTTCGCCTGGCGGACCCGCTGCAGACGCTCGTTGCTCCGCTGCTGTTCCCGCCGTTCGAGGATGCCCTTGCAGCCGGCCGGGCCGAGGTTGAGCTTGAGCGCCCGGTCCACGGTCTGGAGCACCTGAAGGTCATCGACCGGCATCCGGACGAGGATCTGTCGCTCTTGCGGAAGTACCGCCATCGGGATGGTCTCCGTGCGCATGCCGTTCGGGGTCCGGATGATCTCCTGCAGGTCGCCGCAACGTACGGTGGACCACCCTTCGACCTGAGACCGCCGCACCATCTTGAGGTGGGGGAACTCTTCGAGGAGTGGTACGGGGTCCGACGGCTCGACGCGCTGGATCTCCTTCTGGATCACGTCGGAGGGCGCGAGCATGCCCCACTCCTCCCGCATCCGTTCTGCGAGATCGTCCGAAGGAACCAGCAGGGCGGGAATCCGTTCGCGGATGAGGGCCTCGTATTCCTTCCGATTCGCGGTGACGACGATCTCGCTGTCGTCCACGTCGCTGCGCCACTCGTCGCCGACCCGGCAGCGCGTGGTCTCTTCCTCCGGGAAGGCCGCGTCCGCATCGAACAGCAGCGCATAGACCCGGCCCGGGAAAGTGTCGTCGGTGGAGGCGGACGCCTCCGCGACGATCTCCTTCCAGTGACCGTCCGTCAGCTCGTCGAGCCGAAGCGGCAGTTTCAGCATGGTGGCGATGCTGTCGGACACCTCCGCGACCGGCAGGATGTCCCGGTACATGCGCAGACCCGGTCCGACGCATTCGGTGACCTTCCGCAGCCCACGCGAGGTCTGCAGGTAGCCGTGCCGGCGCGCCATCCAGCGGATCGGAGAGGGGATCGTCAGTCGGCTCGCCGCGCCCTTGTTGCCCGGCTGCATCGTCCAGTTCAGTACCGCTCCGCCGGACGGGATGTTCTGGAGGAAGGCCGCCCGCCCCTCCGGGGAGAGCAGCTCCAGGAAGTGCAGTGGCCCTGCCGGACGGGACCCGGAGAAGTGCATCTTCGCCAGGGTCGGGCGGGACTCCGAGGCAGGCAGCCTGGCCACGTACAACTTCCAATAGGCCTCTTTATAGGCCTCGAACCAGCTCTCGCCTTCGGGATCGACATCGGTCTTCGGCACTTCGAGGAGCCCGAGTTCGAGGAGGGCCGTCCGGTCGTCACGGTGGAAATCCATGTCCACTGCGACGTGCTTGTCCCGCGAGCCGTCCCTGGGCACCACGCGCCCGGGCAAGAGGCAATCCTTGATCGGGCGGAAGTCACCCGCCATCGTGCGAACCCGGACGACCTTGTCCGTGTCGTCACGCCCGTGGAACGCGGCCCGCACCCCCGCGGGCCCGGCCAGCCGGACGAGCTCCCAGAACGCGGTCCAGTCGCGGTCGCCGTATCCGTGGAATCCCCGCTCCACCACGGAGGCCAAACGGCCGGCGGGATCGGCCTCGCGGATGCCCAGGACGTCCAGAGCCCTGATGACGGCGGGGTTTCCCGTGTACACCCGTTCGTCGACATAGATCGTCGTGTCCGCGAGGCCGTCGTCGGTGGAACGGCGGAAGATCCGATTCGACGGCGCGACCATGCCCTCGGATTCGGTGAGGACGATGCGGGCGCGCAACGCGTTGTCGGCTTCCTTGTGACCGGTCTCCTTCATGCCGGCGGCGATCAGGATGGCCCTGGCCGACGCCTCGGGGGAACCGTCGGAGACGAGCGCTTCCAGCCATTCCTGGGCGTCGGCCGCGGAGATCTTGGCATGCTCGAGGATCCGGTTGACGCTGTCTCGCCGACGCTTGCTCTTATCCACGGAGTGGTGGATCCAGTTCGTCGGACGTCCCGGGTACCCGGCCCACAAGTCGAGCCACTCGGGGCGCAGGTTCTCGGGGTGTACGCGCACCTCTCTCGGCGTGCCGAAGTGCCCGTTCTGATCTGGGAAGACGCGGCTACGCGCCGCCGTCTCCCAGATCTTCGCGACGAGGTCGCGCGCGGCCCACTGAGGTTCTTCGCGGCCTCGGGCCGGCGCGTACTCCAGGTATGCGGCGGGGTCTCCTTCCTGCGCGAGGCGCGGGAAGGAGTGTACGACCAGCTCGGCGACCTCAGTGATCAACTCGGTGTTGTATCGGTTGCCGGCATAGAGGTTCTGGCGGTCCGTGCCGGTCTTCCACGGCGCGTTGACGATGCCCCGGAGCGTGAGCGTGTAGTTGGTCGGGAAATAGGCCCAGAACTCCCCACGTTCCCGAGCGCGTTCCGGGTCCTCGGGGACGGCCCAGGCGATGTCGATCTCGGGGCGGTCATGGAGTTCGCCGGCGTCCTCCAGCGCCTCCCGCGAGGGACGGTAGATATCGGTGAACACCCGCCACGCCTCGCTGTGGCTCTGCTCCTCCTCCCCTTCGACCTTGACCTTCTGCAAGCGGTGTCGGTCCCCGTCGACGTGCTGGAAGATCTGCCAGGTCGCCTTCTTCTTCCGGCTGACGCGCCGATCCTCCAGCGTGACGGTGCCGACGTGGGGGGAGAAGAGCGCGAACTCGGCGGGGAAGTACTCGATGTCCCTGGCAAGCCGCTCGACCGCGGACGGCTTCAGAGGCAGCCGGACGACCGTCGTGGCCCAGCTCAACAGCTCCTTGAGAACCGGGTCGGCGGCGGCCTCGCGGTCGCGGTCGAGGGGACGGGCCATCCGCAGGACGGGCGTGTCCTTTGCCGCGGGCTGGACGCGTCTGATCTCCTGAGCCGCCCACTCCTTATCGAAGCCGAAGCTCTTGTCGTCCTCGCGACTGAAGAATTCCGGCGTGTCGGTGACGCTCAGGTACGACTTCACCCCGACACCGAAGCGGCCGATCTGGCCGCCCCGCTTACGGGACACGCCCATGCGCAGAATGGTGTCCACGCCCTCGGGAGTGATCGCGGTTCCCTGGTTCGCGCAGTACAGGTGCGTGTCGGTGAGAACGACGGCGATCTCGCCTCCGCGATCGTTTCTCAGCTCGTCGGCCCCGTTCTGGACGAGCTCATAGATCTGACGGTCGCCGTAGCCGCCTTCCTTGATGTTGCGTTCGGCGTTCGCGTGCTCCTGGATGAGTCCGGGATCGATCCGGTACGTCTCCAATACGCGCGCGGTCTGCTCGTGGATGAGCTGCAGTACGGTGGGCCTCTCGGTGCTCATTGCTCGACACACCTTGCCTTAATCCGCATGTGGGAAGGAGGGGAATGCGTCTTGCTTACTCAAACAGGTGAGCGAGGAGATCGAACAGGCTCAGCTCGGCGATCCTGGCCAGCAGCACGGCCCCTAAATGGCTCTTCCAGAACGTCGCCGAACCACGTCCTTCCCGATTCTTCTCATGCACTTCCTGCTGGTTCGCGGGCTTGGCGGATTCCTCCTGCACGGCCAGGGAGGAGTGCGACGTCGGACAAAAGACGCCGTGCTTCTCGGGGACACGCATGTCCGCCTCCCGCTCCTCCTGCGTGTTGATCTCAATAATGGCCGTCACCTGGCTCGTACCGATCCCGGAGAACCAGAGACGGACGTGCGTGTGCGTCGCCATGGACTTCTCCTCTCCCGCCCGGAAGGGCTCTCTTTGTGCATGGGGGAACCTCGGGGTGGTCGCGCCACCGCAGCCCGGAAAGGGCGAAGGATGCGCTCGATCACGGGGGTAGGACGGTCGTTTGTTCAGCCCTTCCTTGCCCCATGGGGAAGCGCACCGGAAGGATCCGGTCGTTCCCGGAATACGCCTTCGCGAGCTCGGCCCTCGGTCCTCCTTGCCGTTCGCTAGGAGATTTCGTTTGGCCGATAGCATTCCATATCGCGCTCACATTTGTCAAGGGCTGTTTCCAGGCTTAAAAATCGGACGGTCGGACACGAAATGGGTCTGCAGGGGAAAAATCCGGCGTCGGGGGTGTGGGTCGGGGCGTGGAAGGTCTTTCGTTTTGCGGAAGTTCACGGGTGATGCTAGCGTAGAAAGCTTATCTTTCGTCGTGAGGCGCTTCTTTGCTCGGTCGGGCTTATGGTGGTCGTCTCTACTCGGGGTGGTGTTCGTCGGTCGTATCCAGGCGGATCGGGGTTTCCGGCCGTCCGCGACCGGACGGATCTCTCTCACCTGGGTACGGAAAGCGGTTTCCGCTGGTCGCGCCTGGGCCCCCGCAGGCCGTCAACGGTCGATCGCCGCCGAGGGTGGCAGCACTTGGGACGTTTTGTCCGACTTGTCCAAGTATGTTGCCTTGGGGGCGCTGTAAGGCCTCCGCGGTCGCGGGGCCTGCAGCCCTATATATAAGAGGTATGGTGTCAAGCATCGTTTGACGCTAAGCTCTGCTGTCAAATAGCTCCCCTCCAGTCGGAGAGATCCCGATGACGCAGGACGGCATCACCCAAGACCCCGAGGCGTTCGGCGCCTGGCTGGCGCGACAGCTGCGCCGCAAGGGCATGAGCCAGTCGGAGCTGGCGGCGAAACTCGACGTCACACGCGCCGCCGTCTCGGCCTGGATCACCGGGCGGGCCATGCCACGGATCGAGAAGATCCAGGCGATCGAGGAGGTCCTCGGGCTCGCCGCCGGCGCATCCGTGACGCGTGACGAGGCACCGGAATCCAGCGGTTTCATCAGATGGCAGTACCGCCCGGCCCACATCGATGGTGGGAGGGAGCTCGGGAACGCGGCGGCGTTCGCCTTCGACTCCTCGTTGGCGGTCACCGCACGTGAGGCCGCTCAGAACAGCCTTGACGAGCGCTTCCACCCCGATCGTTCGGTCCGGGTACGCTTCACACTCCACGAGATCTCGGGGGAGAGACTCCGACGGTTTCAGGAGGCCATCCTTTGGGACGACCTCGTCCCTCACATCAAGGCGGCGGGCGACACGTCCCAGAAGGTGGGCCGGGTGCTGGCGAACGGTCTGCGGGAGCTCGGCGAGAACGGCACCCTGCTGCTTTTGCGCATCGACGACTACAACGCCCACGGCCTCACCGGCCCCGAGTACGACGACGGTCGGTTCGCCGCCGTGGTCCGGCGCCAACTGGACAGCCATAAGAAAGGAACGGCGGGCGGTTCCTTCGGCCTGGGCAAGGCCACCGTCTGGGGTGCCAGTCAGTTCGGCCTCGTGATCATGAACAGCACCCTCTCCGAACCGTTCGAGGGCCGGCGGGAGCGTCGCGTCATCGGACGGATCGATCTGCCCTGGCACAAGTTGGACGGTGAGGAATACGCCGGGCCCGCTTGGCTGGGGGAACCGGATCCGACGCGCGGGGAGGCGGCCGCCCGATCCTGGTGGGCGACCGAGCGTACCGTCCAGGAACTGTATCTCGCCCGGGAGAGTTCCGACCCGGGCACCAGTTTCCTTATCGTGGGCGCTTACGACCCTGCCGGTGAAGCGACCACGCTGGAGAAGCTTCACGCGACCCTGGTTCAGGCCCTGGCCACCAATTTCTGGGCGTCGATGGTGTCGACGGAGGGCACCGCGCCCCCGCTGGAGGCCTCCGTGGTGGCGCTCCGCAACGGCGATGTCGTCGTCCCCGAAGAGCGGGTGAACCCTCACCGGTACGAACCCGCGAGGTCGCGCGCGCTCCGTGCCTTCCTCGAGGGCAAGACGATCAAACGTGAGGGCGACGCCGACGTACGGATCACGAATGCCGATGACGTCGTCGAAGTCGCCGTGACGCTGCGCGTACCGCGGCGGAAGACGGAGGCGAAGGGCGATCCGATCGAGCACCGTGCCGTCCTGCTGGTGACCCCGACGACCGACTCCGACGAGCGAGCGAACCACGTCGTCGGAATGCGGGGAACACGCATGACCGTGTTGGACCGGACGGTCAGCAGGTTGCCGTTCGGAGCCGTGCCGTTCCAGGCCGTGCTGCTGGCGGGCACCGCGACAGGACGAGACCTGGACGAGGACGCGCGGGCCGAGGAGTTCCTCCGCGCCGCCGAACCCCCCGAGCACAACGCCTGGAAGGCCACCGAGGACCTGACCACCACCTACGCCCGCGGGGCCGCGACCCGGCTGCGGGATTTCCTCGGTGAGGTCTATGCCGAGGTTCGCAGGGTGGTGACTCCGAGCGAGAGAGCCGCCTCCGACGACGGCCCGCCGGCCGTGCTTCGAGAACTGATGGGACTCCACCCGACGCCGCCGCCTCGTAGGCCCGGTTACCCGACGGTACGGAGCGTCACCGGAGAGCTGAACGACGAAGGAGCCTGGCGCCTCCGGGTCGAGATCAGACTCCCGGAGGAGCGGCGGGATCCGTGGTTCCTTCGTCCCATCCTTCGCTTCGCGACGCGGTCCGGGCCGAAGCCCGAGGCACGGTGGGCGAAGCTCGTGGCGGAATCCCACTGTGAGGTGAGCGGAGACGTGCTGATATGCGACCCGAATGAGCGCGTCGCGGTGTTCGCCGGCGTGAGCGACGTGAGCAGCCATCCGGTGCCCGCGCACATGGCGATGGCCGAGGTCGACGTCGTCCAGGCCAAGGACGGTGGACGGTGAGGCGGATCGCCCCCTACCCGGTGCTGGCCGACGAGGTCACGCTCACCGTCCACGAGGTGCGCCTGGACGACGTACCCCTTCCGTACGAGTCGACGGTTTCGGAACGCGACAGGAGGATCGCACTCCACCTCGTGGGGAAGGACTGGAGCACCGTACGCCTTGTCCTCCGTGCGGCGGCGCCGCGGCACGAACTCGAGGCCGGCCCGTGGAAGAAGGCGGCGTTCGTCGCCACCGCGTCCGAGCGTCGCACGAATGTGCACACCGCCGTGAAGCTCGACTGGGGCGGGCCCGCCGAGTGGGTCGGAGAGGTGGAGCTGCACCGCGACGACCACGTCGACCGGGTCCTGATCTCCGGGCACCTCGTCGCGACCGTCGACGATGTGGAAGGACGCGTGATCGCCGACGTGGCGCGTCCCTGGACGGTCGACCTCCAGGCGAACTCACCCACACCGCGTGACGAGATCGCCGTCCGCTGGGCCGATTTCGCCAAGGTCCCGCAGCTCAAGAGGCATGAGGAGAGCCCATGGACGGTCTCCGTGACGGACGAGGCACCGATCCTGTACCTCAACAGCGGATTCGAAGGGCTTCGCGCCGTGCTGACGGGGACCAAGGCGAGCGATCGGCCCGCGCGGGAACTGCTCGCCTCGCAGATCGCCGTGAGCCTGTGGACGACGTTGTTCAACGAGGCGATTCGTCACGTCGAGGGTACCGATTGGCCGGACGGCTGGCGCGGCATGGCGCTTCGCCGCATGCTGCCGGATGTCTTCCCTGAGCGTTCTCCCGATGACGCGTTGCGTGAAGTGGGGAGAGGAACGACTGCACCCGACCTGCCCACCCGCGTGCTCCACGCGGCGATCAAGCAGGCCAAGGCCCCGCGTTCCCTCGCCAACTTCATCCGCTCGCTGCAGAAGACCGGATCGGAGGACCGGTGAGCGACGTACCGAGCAAGCTGGGGCTGTTGCCCGATGAGGTGGCCGGGAGTTTCCTCAATGCGGGTGTGCTGCAGAACGCCGAGCCGCTTCCCCAAAACGAGATCGAGCGGGCATCGACCCTGATCGATCGAGACGCTGAGCCCGTCAGGGAGCTGTTCGACGAGGCGATGGGGCGTTTCCTCTCGGATGAGCGGACGGCGGCCGATGCGTGGCTCGCACCGGTGCTTCACGCGACCCTGCGTCTCACCCGCCGCGAGGCCGCGGACTCGGGGCTGTGGAACTACTTGGCGCTTCGGCTCGCCCCCGACTACGTGTACTGGCGCCACCTCAGTCGAGAGGCGGCACCCACCGTCGCCCGTAACCGCTTCGTCGGTCCCTTCCACACCCAGGCCTTCGCCCGGCTCTGGTGGGCGGCCGAACTCTTCCGGGACGGTCCTGATTATGGGCCGGTCAAAGTGGCGTGCGGCAACCAGGACGTACTCAACACGGTGCTGCGCCTGGAGGTCATCCGGCATCGGCCGACGGCTCAGGCGATCATCAGGCTGCTCGAGACCGGAGTGGTCCGCACCGGCCGAGAGGTCAACGCCCTGGCACAAGCGGTCAACACCGCCGGCACGACCTTGTCGTACGAGGCACTCGCGCCGGACGAGCCACGTGATACAGACGCCTACCGCGATTGGGTCGAGGCGGCGGATGAAGCGGTGGTGCCCTTCGACCGTCTGCCGCGTGGGCCGGAGGATGGGCGGATCCCGAAGGGGTCGGTGGACACTTTGGCGAAGTTGTTCGAACGGTTGTTCGTCGACTCTCCGGCGGCCGACGCGACGTCCGAAGAGTCATAGCACCTGCGCCGTTGGCGGTGCGCCCCCAATCTCGTGATCGACTCGCTCTGAGGAGACGAGCGGCATGAACGGCCGCTTCACCAGTTTGGAGATCGGCGCCGGAGTCGGTGGTCAGGCTCTGGGGCTGGAACGTGCCGGATTCGATTCGGTCGTCCTTATCGACAACGACGCACACGCATGTGCCACCTTGCGTGCGAACCGGCCGCACTGGCGAGTACTCGAGATGGATTTCAAGGAGTTCGTCGGTGCGGAACACGGCGTCACCACCGTGGACCTGCTGTCCGGCGGCCTACCGTCGACCCCTTACACGGTCGCCGGCAAGCAGGAGGGCACGAAGGATCGTCGCGATCTCCTCAAGGCCGCGATCTGTCTCGCGATCGAGCTGCAGCCTCGCGCCATCCTGTTGGAGACCACGCCGGCGTTGCTGTCCAAACAGTTTGTCGCCGTGCGGGATGACGTCGAGGCAGAGCTCAAGCACCTTGGCTACCAGTGGGAGTGGAAGGTGCTCGACGCACAGCACTTCGGCGTCCCGCAGACCAGGCGCAGTTGTCTGCTGGTCGCGATGCGACCTGCGGACTTCGCACGGTTCTCCTGGCCCGAACCCACGCACGAGCAGGGGCGTCCCGTCGGCGAGGTCCTGCGGGATTCGATGGCGAGCAGAGGGTGGCCGGATGTCGACCGGTGGGTCCGACTGGCCAACCGGGTGGCGCCCACCATAGTCGGCGGGTCGAAGAACCATGGCGGTGCCGATCTCGGTCCGACGCGGAGCAAGCGCCAGTGGCAGGCGCTCGGGGTCAACGGGCACGGGATTGCGGATGACGTGCCGGATGAGAACTTCGCCCTACGGCCGGAACTCGGGCATCACGGCCTACCGAAGTTGACGGTTCCGCAGGTGATGAAGCTGCAAGGGCTACCCGACGACTGGTACGTCTCCGGGCGGAAGACCGCGCGCTACAAACAGGTCGCGCAGGCGCTTCCACCGCAGCTCGCCGAGGCCGTCGGTCGTCGGATCGCTGTGGCCCTGTCCTGATCACTCGGTAAGGTGATCCCCATGACCCCCGGCATCACGCGTACCATCAATATCGTCGATCTGTTTGCCGGGTGCGGAGGCTTCACTCAAGGCTTTCACACATTCCGGCCGGAATCGTCGGATGTCTCCCCCTTCCGCACAGTCGGCGCAGTGGAATGGGATATCGCAGCCGCCTCGACCTACGCCGTCAACTTCGCGGATGAGGCCGGCGGAACCGACCACATATTCGCCGGTGATATCAAGGACTGGGATCCGAGCATGGTGGATTCCAGTGTAGACGTCATTCTCGGTGGCCCTCCTTGCCAAGGATTCTCCGGCCTGGGTAAGGAAGATCCAAACGACCCGCGCAATCGGCTCTGGAAGCAATATGTCCGTGTGGTTCGGGCACTTCAGCCGAAGATCTTCGTGATCGAGAACGTGGACCGCTTCTTCCGCTCCAAAGAATTTGAGCTGATGAAGGCCTCTGCAGGCCCTGGTGGTGATCTCCACGACTATGCATTGGAATGGAAGATTCTCAACGCCGCAGACTACGGCGTTCCCCAGGCCCGTAAGCGTGCGATCGTGCTGGCCACCCACAAGGATCTGGTCGCAACCCACCCGGAGCGCAGGCCTCTAAGACACCCTACGCCCACTCATCAAAAGCCGGGAAAAGGTGAGGACGGCGTTCTTCCTCTGTCCGAGATCAAGGAGATCAAAGAATGGGTGCCCGCAGGCGTCGTATTCGCGGACACACCCAAGGAAACCGAGACCACGGAATTGCCGGCCCGTACGTGCAGTCCTTTGGGGCGCGTCCTTCCGGGAATTTTTCAGACGCATGAACTGCACATAGGACGCAAGCCGACAGCACTCTCCTTGGCTCGCTACAGGGCCATTCCCGAGGGTGGAAATCGTCACGATCTGCCCCCACACTTGTCGACGCCCAATTGGCTCCGGCATCGCAACGGGTCAGGCGACGTAATGGGCCGGATGTACTGGGATCAGCCGGCCGTGACGATCAGGACGGAGTTTTATAAGCCGGAGAAAGGGCGTTACCTGCATCCGCGTGCGGATCGGCCCATAACCCACATGGAGGCGGCGTATCTGCAGGGTTTCCCGCCTGACTATCGATGGGTAGGTAACAAGATTCAGATAGCCAGGCAGATCGGAAATGCCGTTCCCGTGGGCCTGTCCACGGCCATTGCAGCCTCCCTCTATAAGTACCTGCAAGAGGTGGGATGTGGATCATCCTAGTTCAGTTCGGTCTGTAGCGGATTTTGATCGGTGATACTTCTGGGATGGGATCATAGGCGGCGACATTTGGTTGACCGCCTCATCTCACATATGGCGTCTCCGGGGATCCGGAATCTGGCACTCAAACTCCCGTCAACACGTAAGTGGATGATTGAGTCATAGGAAATCGGCGATCCTGGAGGATGGATGGGAAGGAAGCTTCGCGTGGGTGAGGTCCTTCGCTATCCACGCGAGAAAGACGGCGCTCAGGAGGTAATCGGAGAATATAGAAACTTCTACTATGTCACGAATACGCCCGGTCGATCGAGAGTTCTCCTGGAAGCGGGAATCAATGGGATCGCCAGAGTGAAAATCGGAGGAGGGTCTCGACGTCCGGCTGTGTTGATCAGGTCCAGCCCATGGAAGGCCGGGTCGGAAGTGACGCCATGGCACGACGACTTCGATTTGGACAACGGCCATGTCCGCTATTTCGGGGATCATAAAGTAGGGCTGGAGAAACCGGTCGGCGCCACCGCCGGCAACAAAGTGCTCCTTGAAGCGTTCGATTACCACCAGGCGCCTACCGCGGAAGGACGTGTCGGGGCGCCTCCGCTCCTCATATTCCGTTCGGTGTCACGGAACGACGCGGTCAAGGGATATGTCGAGTTCTGCGGCGTCGCCTTGATCGAGCGAGCCGAAAGGGTAGTGCAATGGGCCGGTTCCGATCGGACCACCTTCACGAATTATGTGTACGATCTGGCGCTACTTGATTTGACCCAAGAAGATGACCGGCTGGACTGGGACTGGATCAGCGCCCGCAGAGATCCCACCGTCAGTGACGAAGAGGCATTAAAGCTTGCCCCCAAATCCTGGCGCGAGTGGGTCCGTCAGGGGAATTCGGCATTGCCAAGGCTTCGTAGGCGTGTCGCGAAACACCGTGTGGTCAAGGTTCGTGACCAGAGGCCGGAGCCAGGCGGTCGACTCGCGGCCGACCTTGAGGTCGTCTATCGTCGTTTTGACGGAGACAAGCATGCTTTCGAAGCGCTGGCCTCGGCGGTAACCGCACGCGTGATGCGGGCATCCGGGCATGGTTATCATGAAGGGTGGCTGACCCAAAGATCCGGTGACGGTGGAGCCGACTTCGTCGGTCGTTTGGACTTGGGTTCCGGGCTCGCCGGCACACGGCTGGTGGTCCTCGGACAAGCGAAGTGTGTTCGGCCCGACAGTTTGATCTCGGCTGAGCAGATCGCTCGCGTCGTCGCTCGGTTGCGGCGCGGTTGTATCGGTGTTTTCGTAACCACCGGATCTTTTTCCGAGCATGCCCAGCTGGAGATGGTCGAGGATCAGTATCCGATCGTCCTCATCAACGGGCTGGAACTCGTGAAGATTCTACGAGGGATCGCCAGCGAGGACCACGGCGGAGATTTGTTGTCCTGTATCGATCGCCTGGTTTCCGACAGATCCTCTACGGTCACGAATCGTAGACCCGAAGAAATATTGCTACATTGAAGTACTCGTTGACGGTTTGCGGACTCGTTGTCGGGCTGTTCTACCACCGACCTCGGTGACACGGGATTCCCGCCACGAATGGAGGCGTAAGCGCTCCGCAAGGGCGCCTGGATGCAGCTTCGGTGTCGTCGCTGTAGCTGCTCTTACACCGAGGCATCGGTACGTATGCCGCTGAGGAATGCACGCCAGCCGCTCTTGCTTACCTCGAGTACGGGGCCAGTCGGGTTTTTCGAGTCGCGAATACCTATGTGGCCTGAGGGGAGGACGCCGACCTCGACGCAGTCGCCGGTGTCGCCACTGTAGCTGCTCTTACGCCAACGTGTGGGGCTGGGCGAACGATGCATGTCAGGCAGATTCATAAGTATCACGCTAAAGCCGGTCGGCGGCTGTGGCAATGAGCCGCATCGAGTCGTCCGTGGGGAGGGCGGAGGCGCGTAGGTGGTTGAAGGCTAGGTCGTATCTTCGGACCTCGTCCTCGTGCTCGAGGTAGAGGCCGCCGGTCAGGTTTTCCAGGTAGACGACCTCGGTGACGCCGGGGCCTGCGAACCGGAGTGTGGTGAACGGGCCGTACATCCCGGTCGTCGCGCCGGCGGTGAAGGGGAGGACCTGGATGGTGATGTTCGGGCGGGACGCCATCTCGACGAGGTGGTGAAGCTGGTTGCGGGTCACGTCGGTGCCGCCCACGCGCTGGTGGAGGACCGCCTCGCCCAGGATCGCCCAGAAGGTCACGGGGTCCTCTCGGGAGAGGATTGCTTGGCGTGCGGCTCTGACCTGCACGAACTTCTCGACCTCGTCCCGGTCCTCCCATACCTTGCTCGAGCCCACCACGGCGAGGGCGTACTCCTTGGTCTGCAGCAGGCCGGGTACCAGCTGGTTCTGGAAGGTGCAGATCTCGTGGGAGTCGGTCTCCAGGGTGATGAGGTCCGCGAAGGCGTGGGCGAGGGTGGCGCCGTAGGCGTGCCACCAGCCGCGTTCGCGGGCGCGCTTGGCCAGGGCGATGAGGGCTTTGCGC
>ERZ777003.1084-NODE-1084-length-45112-cov-45.548128_pt1 | contig 45112 bp, 47 predicted proteins | sample MGYA00374956_ERZ777003 | MGnify/ENA primary metagenome ERZ777003 (study PRJEB29302, sample SAMN06268252) | bioreactor metagenome | isolation source: Joint BioEnergy Institute, California, USA | place: USA:Joint BioEnergy Institute, California, USA | collected... | reverse complement strand
ACTCCGCCGTCCTAGGGAGCAAATCACTCACTCCTTCGAAGGGACGCTGAAGCGCGAGCGCTTCAGACGGCGAAGCTTTGCCAGGAACGGCCATGAAAACGGCATCGACCCTACTGCAGATCATTGCGCTGCTGGCCTGCTTTACCGCCTATCAGGCTTTTTCCGAGGAGAGGACCGGCGTCCGCCGCACCGTCGAACTGGCCGGCAACAGGCCGGACATGGGGCACCTTTTATGCACCCCCACCCGCCGCTACGCGGCGACCTCTCCCATCAACGGTGAGGTGGGCGTCGCGCCGCCGGCGTCCGTCTTCAGGAAGGCTTCGCCGCAGGCTTTCGCGAGCTCGCGCACACGCAGGATGTAGCTCTGCCGCTCGGTGACCGAAATCACGCCGCGCGCATCAAGCAGGTTGAAGACGTGGGACGCCTTGATGCACTGGTCGTAGGCGGGGAAGACCATCTGGTGCAGACCGCCCGCCTCCAGGTCCCTGGCACCTGCCTCGAGCAGCGCCCGACATTCCTTTTCCGCATCTTCGAAATGGCGGAAGAGGAGCTGCGTGTCGGCGTATTCGAAGTTGAAGCGCGAATATTCCTGCTCGGCCTGCAGGAAGACCTCGCCGTAGGTCACCTTGTCCGGGCCTTCGAGCCCGTTGAAGTTGAGCTCATAGACGTTGTCCACCCCCTGCACATACATGGCGAGCCGCTCCAGCCCGTAGGTAAGCTCCCCTGAGACCGGGGCGCACTCGATGCCACAGACCTGCTGGAAATAGGTGAACTGGGAGATCTCCATACCGTCGCACCAGCACTCCCAGCCAAGCCCCCAGGCGCCGAGCGTCGGGCTTTCCCAGTCGTCCTCGACGAAACGGATGTCGTGGAGAAGCGGATTGAGGCCGATTGCCGCCAGCGAGCCCAGATAAAGCTCCTGCAGATCGGGCGGGCTGGGCTTTAGGATAACCTGGTACTGGTAGTAATGCTGCAGCCGGTTGGGGTTCTCGCCGTATCGTCCGTCCTTGGGCCGGCGCGAGGGCTGCACATAGGCCGCATTCCACCGGCGCGGCCCGAGCGCGCGCAGCGTGGTCGCTGGGTGGAAGGTGCCTGCGCCGACCTCCATGTCGTAAGGCTGGAGAATGACACAGCCTTTTTCCGCCCAATAGTTCTGAAGGGTGAGGATCAGCCCCTGAAACGAACGGGCGGGGTGCATGTGCGGAAGCGGTTCGACGGACACGCGATTTCTCTCCGGAGTCTTTCGGGCGCCGCCCGTCCTATTGTGCGGCTCAGCGGGCGTCAAGAAGTGGTTCCACGCTCCTCTGTAGCGGCCGGAAAAGGATTTCCCGTTGGCGGCTGCCGGCCGGCCGCAGAGAACGCACGATGCTAGTCCAAACGGTCTCGGTCATGACACCCCACCCCGGCGCTGAGCGCCGACCTCTCCCTATCGAGAGGAGGATTGGTGCCGACGCCACGCTTCTGAGCTGAAATGAATGCAAACCGCGAAAAGCCTAACGCGGCAGCCGCAGCTCCTGCCCCGGACGGATGCGGTTCGGATCGCGCTTGAGAACCGGATTGAGTTCCAGAATTTCCCGGAAGCGTTCGCCGTCCCCAAGCTCCTCCACCGCGATCGACCATAAGGTCTGTCCCGGCTTCACGGTGTAGATTTCCGCATCCGGCTCGGCAGACGCTTCAGGCTTAGGCTCCGCCTGTGCAGGCTTCGGCTGATCTTTATCGGCTTCGGCGGTTCCCGGCGTTTCGGGCGCAGCAGGAGAAGCGTCCGCCTCCGGCGCGGCCGCCTCGGGTGGCAGAGCGTTGGATGCATCGTTCATCACATTGCGGGCGGCACCTGCCGCCTCAGCCAGCTTTCGGTCATCCTCCCCCGGCGGCAGCCCCTCTTCAAGCTTCCTTTCCACCTGGGCCAGAATCTCCGGCTCCGGATCGAGGTCGCGCGCATGCGCCCACTGATAGCGCGCCTCGAGTCGCCGGCCTACGCGCCAGTAGGCATCCCCCAGATGGTCGTTCAGGATCGCATCGTCGGGCCTCAGCGAGACGGCCCGCTCCAGATGCTCCACTGCCTCCTCATACTGGCCCAGCCGGTAATACGCCCAGCCGAGCGAATCGACGATGTAGCCGTCGCTCGGCCGCAATTCCACGGCCCGGCGGATCAGCTCCATCCCCTCCTCCAGATTCATGTTCATATCCACCCAGGAGTAGCCCAGATAGTTCAGAACCTGCGGGTGGTCGGGATAAAGCTCCAACGCCTTGCGGAAATTGGGCTCGGCCTTCGGCCATTCCTTCAGGCGCTCATAGGCGATGCCGCGCTGGTAGAAGATGTTCCAGTGCTCAGGCTTGGGATCGCCGATCCGGGCAATCGCGGTGTCATAGAGATCGGCGGCGGCGCGATAGTTTTTCTGCGCGAAATAGACGCCGCCTAGCGCGAGATAGCTGCGCATGTCGTCCGGATCGTCTTCGAGCACCTGCTTCAGATGCTCGACGGCCTCGTCGTTGCGCTCGAGGTCCGCGAGATTGAGACCGATCTGCAGGCCGGCGAAGCGCGCGCGCGGCGATCTTTCATCGATCTGCCGGTAAAGCGCGATCGCGGTTTCTCCCTCCTGCTGCCGCTCGGCCACATGGGCAAGCTGCACCAGAACCGCATCATTGTCCGGGTCGAGCGCCTGCGCGTAACGCAGATAGAGGCGCACGAAGGAATCGCCGCCTGTGTTGGCGAGTTCCGTCGCGACATTGAGCAGGATTTCGCTGGCACCATCGGAAGGCGTGACGACGACCGGATCGATTGCCTCGCCCGCCTCGAGCCGCCGCCGCAGTTCCGGGACAAGCGCGACGCCGCCGCCGGCCGCCTCGGCCTTTTCGAGCACTTCGAAGGCCTTTTCCGTGTCGCCGCGGCTCGAAAGCAGCGCCGCATAGGCTTCCGCGATGCGGCCGAAGGTGTCCGCCGTCACGGGGCGCCCTGCAAAGGCGCCGATCAGGGTCTCGAACGCTTCGGAGGCCTCATCCCCGCGGCCTGCCTGGGCCAGAAGCAGCGCGCGATGATAGCTCTTGAAAAGGTCGTACCAGGCCGGTCCCTCCAGGCCATCCAGACGCGCAAGTCCCGCCTCCGGGCCTTCACGTCCGGTCACCGCCCAGGTGGTCATTATCCCGGTGATCAACCGGTCGAGATCCGACTCGAGAGCCAGCCTCAGCCATCTCTCCGCGGCGGCATAGTCCTCCTTCTTGAAGGCATCCACCGCTAGAACCAGCCTGGAAAAGCGCTCCGCTTCGGGCACGCTCTTGAGCTTCTCGGCATAGAGCAGCGCCTCTTCCATGCGCCCGCGCGAGACGAGCGCGAGCAGCAGCGTTTGCTGAAGCTCGACATTGTCCGGATCGAAGGCGATGGCGCGCTCGTAGTAGGAGATGGCGCTTTCCAGATCATTGTCGAATTCAGCGGCACGGCCGGCGAGATATGCGCCGGAAAAGGAATGGGTCGGCACCGTCTCGATGCTGGTTTCGGCCTGTGCGGCAACGCCACTTTCGAGCGCAAGCGCCATGACCATGACTGCCAGGGCGCTTGCCTGGAGTCGTGCCTTCATTGCCCGCATCATATTCCTTTCGTCCCGATCAACCGCTGCAGCCTCGCTACCTGCAGAGCATGGCGTTTTTGCGATTAAGCTTCAACGGGAAAGCGTCGTTTCCGCCGGGCGGACGCACCGGGCGCGCCGGTGCGGCAATGCCCCGCCGATCCCGGCGCAACTATATCACACCACGCGGCTGATGCAGAAATCGATGACGTCCACCAGAGCGGCCTTCTGCGGCGTGGCTTTCAGCGGAGCGAGCGCATCGCGCGCGATCTCGCCGAAATGGCGCGCGCGGCCCACCGTATCGACAATGGCGCCATGCCGGTGCATCAGCCGGATTGCTTTGTCGAGCGCGGCCGCATCGGCCTGTTCCCCTTCGATCGCATCCTTCCAGAACCGCCGTTCCTCCTCCGATCCGCGCCTGTAGGCAAGGATCACGGGCAGGGTCACCTTACCCTCGCGGAAATCGTCCCCGACATTTTTCCCCAGATCCCGGGTGCTGCCGCCGTAATCCAGCGCATCATCGACAAGCTGAAAGGCAAGCCCCAGATTGGTGCCGTAGGAACGCAACGCTGACCGGTCGCTGCGCGAGGCCTTGGCGATGATCGGGCCAACCTCCGCCGCCGCCGAGAAAAGCGCTGCCGTCTTCGCCTTGATGACGGCCAGATATTCGTCTTCCGTCGTCTCGAGATTCTTGGCCACGCCAAGCTGCATGACCTCCCCTTCGGCAATAACGGCCGCCGCGTCGGAAAGCACCTCCAGCGCATCGAGCGATCCGACCTCAACCATCATCCGGAAGGCCTGGCCGAGCAGGAAATCGCCGACCAGCACGCTGGCCTGGTTGCCCCAGATCATGCGCGCCGTCTGCTTGCCGCGCCGCAGATTGCTCTCATCCACCACATCGTCATGCAGCAGCGTCGCGGTGTGCATGAATTCGACGCTGGTGGCGAGCTTCACATGACCCTCGCCCGAATAGCCGAACATCTGCGCCGCAGCGAGCGTCACCATCGGGCGAAGCCGCTTGCCGCCAGAGGAGATGAGATGTCGGGCAAGCTGCGGGATCAGTTCCACATCCGACCCCGCCTTCGACAGAATGAGCTCGTTGACGCGGGTCATGTCGCTCCTGGTAAGCTCGATCAGGCCTTCGATCGAGCCCCTGTCGCGCTTGCCGTCTTCGAGGTTCACTACGACACCCACCAGGAACTCCCTTTTCTTCCTCGCCCGCCCGGGGCGACTGTATGGCTGCGGCCGACAGTCCCGCAAGCGGCGAATTAGCGCGGGCCGGGCCCAAGAGCAACCGCATCGCATTTACAAGGAACGCCAGACCTGCCAACGTCACGCCCATGATCGAGCTCCTGCGAACCAACGACGCCGTCGTCATCTCCTTTGTCGAAAGCTTGCTGCGCGACGCGGGGATCAACTTTCTGGTCGCCGACCAGAATATGAGCATCATGGAAGGGTCGCTGGGCGTGCTGCCCCGCCGCGTTCTGGTGACCGAAGAGCAGGCCGAGGCGGCGCGCAAGCTGCTGAAGGACGCCGGCGTGGCGGGCGACCAGCTTCGATAGGCGTGCCCATGCGGGAAGGACCACCCCTCGACGATCGCGCCTTCACGATCGACGCCTTTCACAGAGGCCGCTTTCATCTCGTTCAGCCGGCCGGCAAGGGCCATCGCGCGGGGCTCGACGCCATGCTGCTTGCCGGGGCCGTGCAGGCGGGCTTCGCCGGAGCGCTTGCCGATCTCGGCGCGGGTGCGGGAGCGGCAGGATTCGCCGTCGCCGCGCGCTGCCCCGAGGCGCGGGTGCTCCTGGTGGAGCGGGAGCCGGAGATGGTCGCCTGTGCGCAGGAGAGTCTCCGTCTGCCGGCCAACAGCGCGCTTGCTTCCCGCATCGAGGTTCTTCAGGCCGATGTCGAGCTTTCAGGAAGCGACCGCGCGAAAGCCGGGCTCGCCGAAAACGCCTTCGACTTCATCATCATGAATCCGCCTTTCAACGCCGCCCACGACCGGGCAAGCCCCGACCCGCTCCGGCGGCAGGCGCATGTGATGGATGACGGGCTGTTCGAGCGCTGGCTGAGGACGGCCGCGGCAATGGCCCGGCCGGGCGCCAGGGTGGCGGTCATCGCGCGCCCCGCGTCATTGGCGCAAATCCTGTCCGCGCTCGAAGGCCGCTTCGGCAGCCCGCGCGCCGTGCCGGTGCACCCACGGCCGGGTGTGGAGGCGCTGCGCATCATCCTCAGGGCGCGAAAGGGTGACCGCGGCGGCTTCGCACTCCTGCCGCCTCTCGTTCTGCATGGAGAGACGGGACGCGGCTTTACCGCGCGCGCCGATGCCATCATCAATGGCCGGGAGGCGCTGTTTGCCGACTGAAATGGGCTTTGCGCGCGGCAGGCAAGCACCTACATGAGATTTCAAGTAAGACCGTGGAGTAAACCGACGTGAAAGAATCGCTGGCGCGCCTCCTGCCGAAACCCCTTCGCTCCGACGCAGTCACGATCCCCGTGGTTCGGCTGCAGGGCGCCATCATGTCGGGCGGCAGTCCCGTGCGGCAGCATCTTTCGCTCGCATCCGTGGCCGGCCTTCTCGAAAAGGCCTTCGCCGTCCCGGCTCCCGCGCTTGCGATCTCGCTCAATTCTCCCGGCGGCTCTCCTGTGCAGTCCCGCCTCATCTACCGGCGCATCCGCGATCTGGCGGAGGAAAAGAAGAGGACCGTGCTCGTCTTCGTCGAGGATGTGGCGGCCTCCGGCGGCTATATGATCGCGCTCGCCGGCGACGAGATCATCGCCGATCCGTCCTCTATTGTGGGATCGATCGGAGTCGTTTCCGCCGGCTTCGGCTTTCCGGAGATGATCAAGAAGATCGGCGTGGAGCGGCGCGTCTATACCTCGGGCCGCAACAAGGTGATCCTCGATCCCTTCCAGCCCGAAAAACCCGAGGACATCGAACGGCTGAAGGCCCTGCAGGAAGAAGTGCATCAGGGTTTCATCGCGCTCGTCAAGGAAAGGCGGGGCGCGAAGCTAGCCGATGACGACGAGCTCTTCACCGGCCTGTTCTGGACCGGCGAGCGCGGGCACGCCCTCGGGCTTGTGGACGCGCTCGGGGACATGCGCTCCTATCTCAAGAACCGCTTCGGGCCGAAGACGCGACTGAAGCTCATCAGCCAGTCGCGCGGCGTGTTCGGCCGCAAGCTGGGCTTCTTCGGTCTCAGGCCAAGCGGAACCGACATCGCCGCCGCGGCTGCCTCCGGCCTGCTGGAAGCCCTGGAGGAACAGGCGCTGTGGAGGCGATATGGCCTCTGAACCGCCCGTTTTGCGCCGCAAGGGAAACGCACTATCATTGGCACCTGCATGAGCGTCGAGGAGGAGCCCTCACCATGCCCCAACTGATCTTTTTCGTTGTCATCGCCGTGGTGGCCTATGTGGGCTACCGCGCCTTCCTGCGCGAAGCCGAGCGCGTGACGCGGCGGATGGAGCGCGTCCGCCGCGAGGCGGCCAACCGCAGCATGGGCACACTGGTGAGGGACCCGAGAACAGGTGAATACCATCTGGCGAAGGACTGAGGGCACGGCCTTCATGTCCGCCACGCCTGAAGGCGCGGCTCCCGCGAAGATCAACCTGGCGCTGCATGTCACCGGCCGGCGCGCCGACGGATATCACCTCATCGAAAGCCTCGTGATCTTTGCCGGGCACGGCGACCGGCTGGCGGTGGAAGAGGCGGAGCAGGACGGCTTTTCCGTCACCGGGCCTTTTGCCTCATCCCTTCCCGCAGACGGAGGCAATCTGGTGTTGAGGGCGCGCGATCTCCTGCGCCTTCATTTCGGAGCCGGGGCGCAAAGCCCGGTGATGCTGAGGCTTGAGAAGAACCTGCCCGTGGCCTCGGGAATCGGCGGCGGGTCGAGCGATGCGGCCGCCGCGCTTCGCCTTCTTGCACGTCATTGGAAGCTTGGCGCCTCCGAGGAGGATCTTGCGCGGCTCGGGCTGGAACTGGGTGCCGATGTGCCCATGTGTCTCGCCTCGCGCCCTCTCGTGGCGCGCGGCATCGGCGAGAAGCTGGAGCCCGCGGCCGGTTTCCCCTCCCTGCCGCTCCTCCTCATCAATCCGGGCAAACCGCTGGAAACGCGGGCGGTCTTTGCCCGGCTCCAGAAGCGGGACAATCAGGGCCTCGGTCCCCTGCCCCGCTGCGAAAGCCTGGCTGAAATCATCCGCTGGCTGCGTTCCACCCGCAACGATCTGGAGGCCCCGGCGCTGTCGCTCCTTCCGGAGATCGCAGATACGCTCGGCCTTCTCGAGGCTGAGGGAGCACTCCTCTCCCGCATGTCTGGATCGGGAGCCACCTGCTTCGGAATCTTCGAAAGCATCGAGACCGCGGAGAAGGCAGCCGGACAAATCAGAAAGAAACGCCCGGGATGGTTCGTCTGCCCGGCCGCCACCCTCTCAGCGGAGCCCAGCCATGGCTGAGCGGCCGTTCATCCCCGTCCGCTTTGCGGTCCTCACGGTTTCCAACACGCGCACGCTGGCCGACGATAAATCGGGCGACACGCTCGCCGAGCGTATCGCCGCAGCCGGCCATGAATTGGCGGCGCGCGCCATCGTCCGCGACGAGGTGGAGCGCATCCGGGAAACCGTCACCGCCTGGTGCGCCGACCCGAAGATCGACGCGGTTCTTACGACCGGCGGAACCGGCTTTACCGGCCACGATGTGACGCCGGAGGCGCTGGAGCCGCTCTTCGAGAAGAGGATGGACGGCTTTTCACAGCTTTTCCACAGGATTTCCTACGAAAAGATAGGCACTTCCACCATCCAGTCGCGCGCAACGGCTGGGCTGATCGCGCAGACCTTCGTCTTCGTCCTGCCCGGCTCCCCCGGCGCCTGCCGCGATGCCTGGGATCACATCTTGAAAGACCAGTTCGACTACCGGCACATGCCTTGCAACTTCGTCGAGATCATGCCCCGGCTCGACGAGCATCTCAGGCGAGGCGCCGGAAAAGCCTGAGGGTTTCCCTCTTCCCATCCCCAACCTTCAACCAGTTGTTCACAGGGAACCTCTTTGTCGCGTAAAAGTTCTTGATTTGTTCTCATTCCTGGAATAGGAATAGATTCATCCTGAGACTCATCGGGCGCTCCCATCGGGCATGTGGAGAAGCGGGCATGGAACAGATCGCGCGGGCGGACAGCATCGCCTTCAACGGCAGAAACATCGCGATGGCCAATGCGGCCATCGATGAGGCCGGTTTGCGCATCGGCGAGGACCTCCGCAGGGGACGCGGGGCCGGGATCAATCCGAGCGGCCGTTTCGAACCGCTGACCCGGCACGTTTTCGACGACGGTTGGGAAACGATCGAAGACCTGCCGCCGTTCAAGACCGACGTGCAGGTGGAAAGGCCACGCACCATAATCACGCGCAACACGTCCCCCGATATTTCGTTCGACCGCTCCATCAATCCGTATCGGGGTTGCGAGCACGGCTGCGTCTACTGCTTCGCGCGGCCCACGCATGCCTATATGGGGCTGTCGCCAGGCCTTGACTTTGAATCGAAGCTTTTTGCCAAGCCGGATGCGGCGCGCCTTCTGGAAAGGGAGCTCTCCAGGCCGGGCTACGTGCCTCGCACCATCGCCATCGGAACGAACACCGATCCCTATCAGCCGATCGAGAAGAAATGGCGCATCATGCGCGAAATTCTCGAGGTGCTGGAGGCGTTCGGGCATCCGGTCGGCATTGTCACCAAATCCGCCCTCATCATGCGCGACATCGATATTCTCTCGCGCATGGCGGAGCGGGGTCTTGCCAAGGTGGCGCTGTCCGTCACCACGCTCGATCGCAAGATCGCCCGCACCATGGAGCCGCGCGCGGCCACGCCGCCGCGCAGGCTGGAAGCCATGCGCGCGCTCAACGAGGCTGGCATCCCCGTATCGGTGATGATCGGCCCTGTCATTCCGGGCCTCAACGACAGCGAGATCGAGCGCATCCTGGAGTCGGCGCATGCGGCAGGCGCGCGCGAGGCCGGCTACATCATCCTGCGGCTGCCGCTGGAGGTGAGCCCGATCTTCAAGGAGTGGCTGCTTCGGCACTATCCCGATCGTTACCGCCACGTGATGTCGCTCATCCGTTCCATGCGCGGGGGCAAGGATTACGATTCGGAATGGGGCAGGCGCATGAAGGGAACGGGTCCTTACGCATGGCAGATCGGCCGGCGTTTCGAGATAGCCGCCAAGCGCCTGGGCCTCAATACCGAGCGGCGCAGGCTGCGTACGGATCTCTTCAGGGCGAAAGCCAAGGAGGAACAGCTGGTTCTTCTTTGATCCTCCCCCTCCTTTGATCCTCCGGTTGCGAACGTCCGGACAGCCCGCCTCCCCCCTCAAGCTGTCCCGGACCGACCGGATGAAGCCGTCGATGTCCGTCCCCGGGGTTCGGCGGCCGGCTTTCCCCGGTTTTGTCCGCCCCCCGATCCGGGAAAGCCTTGCGGAGAATCGGATGCGATGCGAGCATCGCCGCAATGGCTCCTTCGCATTCCGATTCTCCGTCTTTGTTCGACCTGCCGGTGCGGCCCGATTTCGTGCTCGAATCCGGCATCATGCGCGAGGGCTATGCGCCTGTCGCCGGGCTGGATGAGGCAGGGCGCGGGCCGCTCGCAGGCCCCGTGGTGGCCGCGGCGGTGATCCTCGATCCCGAGCGCATTCCCAATGGGCTCGACGATTCGAAGCGCCTGTCGGCCGAACAGCGCGAGGTCCTGTTCCGCGCCATCTGCGAAACCGCGCTCGCCGTTTCCGTCGCATCGCTGTGCGCGTCCTCGATCGACGGCTCCAACATTCTGAAGGCGAGCCTGGAAGCGATGCGGCGGGCGGCTGAAGGGCTTTGCGTCCGGCCGGCCTATGCGCTGGCGGACGGAAGGGATATTCCGCCGGGTCTATCCTGCCCCTGTCGCGCGGTGATCAAGGGAGACCAGCGCTCGCAGTCGGTTGCCGCCGCGGCCATCGTCGCCAAGGTCACACGAGACCGCATGATGATCCGCGCAAGCGATTTCACGCCGCATTACGGCTTTGACAGTCATGTGGGTTACGCCACGGCGCGCCACCGTTCGGCAATCGCCGCCTACGGCCCCATTACGCGGCTGCACCGCATGAGCTTCGCGCCATTCAAGACCGGGGATGAAGCATCCCGCGCGTTGAGCGAGGAATTCCCCCAGCTTGAGGGTTGAGCGGAGGCGATCAGCGGCGGCCCGCTGCCGGCGGCGCGATGTGCGGCAGGATCAGATGGGCGAGACGCCGATAAGCAGCTCGTGGAGCCCGCCGACGAGAATTCCGTAAACCGCCAGGCCGCCTATCACGGAAATCACGTCGTTCCTCAAGGAAGGCGCGCGTGACGTCACCGGCTTGCGCGGATGACGCACCGAGGACACCCAGTCCACAGCCGCCCATCCGGCCACGCCTCCGAACAGAAGCAGGTCGGCCAGCGTTCCGTTTGCCAGAAGATGTGCAATCCCCCACAACACCGTGGCGGCCAGCATGGGGTGACCGACGGCAGCCTTGATGCGGCCCGGCATGTGCGAGGCAAACAGCAGCGGAAAAACCGGCAACAGCAGAAGCAAGGCGAGGTGCCGCATCCCTGCCGCCGGCTGATACAGGATGACGGCGTCCTGCCGCGCAAGCCCGTATCCCCAGATAATCAGCACCAGACCGATGAGGGACAGAAGGGTGTAGAGCCCGCGCCAGGCGCGCTCGCCTCCGTTCACAACCACCCTCTCGCGCAGACCCGGCGCCACGATGCGAGTGGAATGCGTACCAAGGAACAGGATCAGACCGGCAATCAGAACAGCCATGCGTTTTTCTCTCCAGCCCGCGCCGGTTACACCCCGCCAGGCTTGCTTTAACGATGCTTGTTAGTAGGTCTAACTATTGTTATAGTATGTTACATGCCATGCAGGGTAGTTCAAGCCATTGCCGCTCCGGTGGTGTTAAGACAGCGGCGCGCCCGTCTCCGTGAGGCGGCGCTTACGGAAATTCGCAGCATCGCGCGCAGGCTGCTCGTCAAGGAAGGCAGCGCCGCCGTCACCATCAACGCGGTGGCGCGCGAGATGGGCGTGAGCGGCCCCGCTCTTTACCGCTACTACTCCAGCCAGCGCGAACTCATCGACGCGCTGACGTCCGATTTCTTCCGGGAGCTGATCGCCGCCATGCGCGCGGCTGCGGACCATCCCGCGGCTGATACGCCAGGGCGCCGTCTGCTTGCCATTTCGCGCGCGCTGAGATCCTGGGCCAATTCCCACCCGGCCGAATTCGCCTGGCTGTTCGCCAGCCGAGTACCCACGTCACGAATCGCACAGTGCAGCCCGGACGAAAACAACTCCGGGCGGGCCTTTTGCCAGGTTTTCCTGGATCAGGTTGTCGAGATCTGGGAGACGCAGCGTTTTCCCCTCCCGAGCCTGGAGGATATGGACCCCTCGCTCGCAGTGCAGCTCCATGCGTATTCCGAAAAGATCGACGGTCTCCTGCCGCCGGAAGCTGCCTATATCTTCCTCACATGCTGGACACGGCTCTACGGGCTTCTGTGTATGGAGGTTCTGAACCAGATCAGCTTCGCCTATTCCGATCTGGAACCGGTCTATGAGGAATGCCTTCAGGAGCTTTGCCGCCTGCTCGATATTCCCTACGAGCCGCCGCGTCAGGCGGTTGATCTAGCGGCTGAATAAAAAACCGCCGGAGCGGAGCCCGGCGGTATGTGATCGTGTGGGAAGAAGAAGCCGGTAATCAGTTCAGCTTCATCCGCGACTTCACTTCCTGAAGCGAGGTTTCGAAGAGCTTGCTCCCCGTCTTGGCGTCCACCTTGTCGGCGATAAGCTTGCCGGCCGCGGCAACCGCCACATCGACGGCGCGGGCGCGAACCTCGTTCACCGCATCGCGCTCTGCCTGGGCGATCTTCTGCTCCGCCAGGGCGGTGCGCCGCGCGACATACTCTTCCGTCTTCTGCTTCGCCTCCGCCACGATGGCCTTGGCCTCCCGCTTGGCGGCTTCGACCAGGTCCTTGGCTTCCTGCTCCGCCTCGCGGCGCTTGCGCTGATAGTCGGCCAGAAGTTGCTGGGCCTCCTCGCGCAGCCTGCGCGCCTCGTCCAGCTCGTTGCGGATGCGCTCGGCACGCTTGTCGAGCGCCTCGCCGAGCTTCGCAGGCGCCTTCACATAGACCAGAATGGCCACGAAGATGATCAGCGCAACAAGCGCCCAGAATGTCGCGTCCATGGTCTGCTCCTCGCTAGCGCAATTCCAGGAAAGATGGATACTGTTCTTCGTCCGGAATTGCGCAAAAACAATAACTTGAGATCTTTTCCGTGTTTCCGTGAAACACGGAAAAGATCTAGGACTGGACGGCCTTCACGGCCTCGGCCAGCGCCTTCTTGTCAACCCGGCCGCCGACGAGCTGCTCGACGATGGCGCCGGCAGTCTCCTCGGCGATGGTCCCGACATCCGCAAGCGCCGCGCTCTTGATCTCGCTGATGCGGCTTTCAGCCTCCTCCAGCTTGGTCTCGAGGGCCGCTTCGACCTTGCGGCGCTCGGCCTCGGCCTCCGCCTTGGCCGCGTCGCGCGCTTCCTGGGCTATTGCCGCAGCCTTGCGGCGCGCCTCGGCAAGCTCCTGCTCATAGGCCGCCACCGCCGCATCGGCCTCTTCCTTCATGCGCGCGGCCTCGTCCAGATCCTGGGCGATGCGGTCGCGCCGCACCTCCAGGATGGAAGCGATGCGCGGCAGGGCAACCCGCTTCAGGAACAGGTAGAAAAGCCCGAAGGTGATCGCCAGCCAAAGGAGCTGCGAAGGAAAGGTCGAACTGTCGAAAGGCGGAAAGGAACCCTCCGGTGCATGATCGACCGCAACCCCCGTTTCCGTGTGCAGGTCGCCTGCCGGCGGTTCGGCCGCCTGGGCATATGCCGATGCCACGAACATGGCTTTCTCCTTGTCGTCAGATCCGGCCGCTCACAGGGCGGCCGGTTCCGGAACGGTTCTGGCCGCTCAGGTGAACAGGAGGAGCAGCGCGATCAGCAGCGAGAAGATGCCCAGTGCCTCCGTCACGGCGAAGCCGAAGATGAGGCGACCGAACTGGCCGTCGGCGGCGGAGGGGTTGCGCAGCGCGCCCGCCAGATAGCTTCCGAAGATGTGGCCGAGGCCGATGCCGGCGCCGCCCATGCCAAGGCACGCTATGCCCGCGCCGATTGCCCTTGCTGCTTCTGCTTCCATCTTGCAACTCCTTGTGGATCTTGAACCTTGATGTGGATGAACCTGGCGGGGAACCCGCCTCGTGAGACTGTCCTAGTGGCTAGGATGCAGAGCATCGTTCAGGTACATGCAGGTCAGCACGGCAAAGACGTAAGCCTGCAGGAACGCCACCAGCAATTCGAGCGCCGTCAATGCCACGGTCATGGCAAGCGGCAGCACCGCACCCGCGACACCCGCGATCCCGAGCGCGCTCAGCGAGGTGACGAAGCCGGCAAAGACCTTGAGCGTGATGTGCCCGGCCAGCATGTTGGCAAAAAGACGAACGGAGAGCGAAATGGGCCTCGAGAGGAACGAAACCACCTCGATCGCGACCACCAGGGGCGCAAGGGCCACCGGCACGCCCTGCGGCACGAAGAGCTTCAGAAAACCAAGCCCGTGCTTCCAGAAGCCATAGACGATCACCGTACCGATGACGAGCATCGCCAGCGCGAAGGTGACGATGATGTGGCTGGTCACGGTGAAGAAATAGGGGAATAAACCGAGCAGGTTCGCCACCAGCACGAACATGAAGATCGAGAAGACGAACGGGAAGAACCGCATCCCGTGATTGCCGGCCGCATCTCTGAGCATGGATGCCACGAACTCGTAGGCCATCTCGGAGATGGACTGCAGCCGGCCGGGCACGAGGCCGCGGCTGGAGGTCGTCAGATAGAGAAACGCACCGGCCGTCGCGACCGTGATCACCATGAAGGCGGAGGCATTGGTGAAGGAGAAATCCAGTCCGCCGACCTCGATCGGAATCCAGCGCGAGATCTGAAACTGATGGATCGGGTCTGTGGCCACTTACGGGTCCCTCGTCTTCATCGTGCAGCGTGAAACGCCGCTATTCCCTTCCTTGGTCGTCTTCGCCCTTCTTCGGCGCCTTCGACCCGAATTCAGCAACCAGCCCTGCCGAACGCAGGACATTGAGAATGCCCGCCCCGAAGCCAAGGAGCAGGAAAACGATCAGCCCCCATGGCGTCGTGCCGGCCATTTCATCTACGAACCAGCCGAGAGCAGCGCCGACCACGACACCGGCGATAAATTCGCTGGAAAGCCGCAGCGCGTCCGCGAAGCTACCCGTACCGCCCGTCTTTGCGCCCCCGCTGCGTTCGGCTTCTTTCTGCCGCCGCGCCGCCAGGGCAGCTTCGAGTTCGCGCCGCCGTCCGTCCAGATCGCCAGGCTCGTCTCCGTCAGCCATCAGAGCCTCCAAGCCGGTTCCGGCCGGCGGATACCCGCCCTCGAAGTCGCGCGCAACATAGAGAGCAGCCTCGCGCCAGTCAAGCCGCGCCACGAGGAAGAAACAGCGAAGTTTTGCGTTATGAAATCAAGGTGTTGATGTGGTGCGACAAAGCGCCTTCACCCGCAATCTGGATTCCCGCGCACGGAATCGCGCCGCGTGCGCGCGGCGCGCTCTCCCTCAGGGCAAGAGCGGCTGGCTACTCCCAGCCGCCGCCATAGGTGCGGTAGAAGATATGACGGCCGATCTTCTTCATCCGCTCCATCGCCTTTGCCCAGCGCGGGTTGACATAGGTGGCATGATAGTGGGTCGAGGTTCCCACCTCCTCCAGCCATATCTTCCCCGCCGTCACCGCAAACGCGACCTCCTGAGCTAGGCGGAAATGGGCGGGACTTGCCACGCGATCCTTGATGCCGTCGCAGGCGAAGGAGAACTGGCAGCGGTTGCGCCAGTCCTTGTTCTGATAGACGACGCCGCAGATCGTATTCGGATAGGCGGGGTTGCGGACGCGGTTGAGGATCACCTGCGCCACCGCGGCCTGCCCGCGCACGGGCTCGCCGCGCGCCTCGAAATAGATGCCCGCGGCAAGACATTGCTGCTCGCGCTCGCTGAAGACCTCCGGCGGCAGGGGCCTGCGCGCCCAGGCATGGTCGGTCGGCGGCACAGGCGGAATGAAGCGCCCCTCATTCTCGTCGCGCAGGATGGTGGCGAAGGGCGAAGTCTTGGCGTAGTCGGGCTCCGACGGCGCATAGGCGGTTGCCAGGATGTCGCCCTCCTCGTTGTTGACGAGTTCGGCAATGGCGGGCGGAAGCTCCGGCCCGCGCTTCTCATGCCGGAAATGGAAGGCAGAGGCGATCTGGATTTCCTTGCCGTTGATCTCCGGCTGGGCAAAGGCCATCAGCACTTCGCCCAACGGGTTCGGCTTCAGAAGAGAACCGGTCTGCTGCAGGATCGTGCCGGCATTGAAAAGCCGCGGCGGAGCCATGGGCAGAACCTTGACCAGGCGCCCCTTCTTTCCGGTGCGGTTGATGGCGGACTGGTCGGTAAAGCCGTCCGTCTTCTTGCTGCCGGCACGGAAGGCGACCGTGCCTATTCCCGGAGCCTCGAGGCCGGAGCCGGACAGGCCCTCGAGCCGCTCGCCCCCGCTGGCAAACGGCATCTCCGCCTCGTGCACCGAGCCCGCCACGGCTGCTTCAATGACGGCCGCCCAGCGCGCGCCCGCCTCCTGATGCGTAACGAGGCTCACCATGTCCTGATAAGCGGTCGCGGTCGGAAAACCGATCCACAGCCCCAGCCCGACAACCAGAGAAGGAACAAGAGAGCGCCTGCGGTCCGCAGCCCCACGCAGCGTCACACCTGAAAGCAGCACCGACCCCTCACCGAACGCATCAATCGAATACTCAGATGCGCAGAGGCTATTTGATTAACCTTGATCACCGGTTAACGCGGGAACGCGGCGCATGCGGTCCGCTGTCCGTAGAAGCCGGACTGGAAGAGCTGCCGAAAGCCGGATGTGCCGCCTCAGCCGCGCTTCTGGCGGGCGCGGCCGGCGTAGGGATTTTCGGAGGTTCTCAGCACAACGCGAATGGGAACGCCGAAGATATCGAAGGCTTCCCGAAGCCCGTTCACCAGATAACGGACATAGGACTGCGGCATGGCCTCGGGCCGCGAGCAGGACAGCACGAAGCCCGGCGGCCGCGTCTTCACCTGGGTCATGTATTTGAGCTTCAGCCGCCTGCCGGAAACTGCGGGCGGAGGATGCTGCGCGGCGGCCGCGTTCAGCCAGCGATTGAGCGGGCCGGTGGGAACCCGCCGGTTCCAGACCTCATGGGTGGCAACCGCGGCTTCCATCAGGCGGTCGAGGCCGCGGCCCGTTTCCGCCGAGACCGGCACGACCCGAATCCCGCGCACCTGCGGAAGCAGACGTTCCGTCTTTTCGCGCAGCTCCGCGAGCGTGCGCTGCGGGTCTTCCACGAGATCCCACTTGTTGAAGGCGATGACGGACGCCCGCCCCTCGCGAAAGACGAGATCGGCAATCTGCAGATCCTGCTTGTCGAAGGGCATGGTGGCATCGATCACGACGATAACCACTTCCGCAAAGCGGATGGCGCGCAGCGTCTCGGCCACGGAAAGCCGCTCCAGCTTCTCCTGCACGCGCGCCTTGCGCCGCATGCCCGCCGTGTCGAAAAGCTTCATGCCGCGCCCGCGCCAGGACCAGTCCACTGATATGGCGTCGCGCGTGATCCCGGCCTCGGGGCCCGTCAGCATCCGCTCCTCGCCGATGAGCGCGTTCACGAGCGTGGATTTGCCGACGTTAGGCCGCCCGGCCACGGCGATCCGGATTGGTTTTTGCGCGTCATAGGCGGGGGGCTCGGCATCGGGATCGATATCTTCGCCGGGAAGCGCAGCGCCCTCGCCTGCTCCCTCCGCCGTTTCGGGCGCGGCATCGGCCGCCTCCCCGGCATGTTCGGCAATGGCATCGCGAAGTTCGGCCATCCCCTGCCCGTGCTCGGCCGAGATGGCAACCGGTTCCCCGAGACCCAGCCCGAACGCCTCCAGAACGCCGGCCTCGGTGCCGCGCACATCGGTCTTGTTGGCGACCAGCACCACCGGCTTGCCCTTGCGCCGCACGACCTCGGCAAAGGTGCTGTCGTCCGGCATGACGCCGGCGCGGGCGTCGATCATGAAAAGGACGAGATCGGCCTCGTCGATGGCCGTCTCGGTCTGGGCGCGCATCCGCCCGGCGAGCGTCGGCTCGGGCGCCTCCTCGAAACCAGCCGTGTCGATGAGGTCGAAGCGAAGGTCGAGAAGGCGGGCGGGGTGGACCCTGCGGTCGCGCGTAACCCCCGGCGTGTCGTCCACCAGCGCGATGCGGCGCCCGACCAGCCTGTTGAAAAGAGTCGACTTGCCGACATTGGGCCGGCCCACAATGGCGACCTTGAAGGTCATGGCCTAGCCGGATTCGCCGCCGGAACCCGCGATCAGCTCGGACATCATCTCCGCGCGCTGGCGCGTCCCGGCTGGCGCCTGAGGATCATCGATGATCTGTCCGAACAGGGCCATCGCATTATCCCTGTCCCCCTCCTTCCAGGCGGCAAGCGCCAACGCCTCGCGGGCGGTGTGGCGCATCGGATTGCCGTCCGCCGTCAGCGGTTCGACACGGGAAGCCACATCCTCGTAGCTGCCGTGATCGACGAGAAGAAGGGCGGCCCTGAGGCGCGCGATGTCCCGGATGGCGCCGGGAGCAGAACCATCCCCGGCCACGGCGTCGAGCTTGGCGATCGCATCCTCGACCCGGCCTTCCTCCGCCAGCGTCGTGGCCGCGCGCAGACGGGCAAGAAGCGGGTAAGCGCCATAGCCGCTGCTCTCCAGTTCCTCTAGCGCGCTCAGCGCTTCGTCGTGATTGCCCTGTTCGGCAAGTTCGAGCGCGCGCGCAAAGGCATCGCCGGAGCGGTTCGCGCGCGATTCGGTCCACCGCTCATAGCCGACATAAGCGGCGGTCGCGAGCACCACCAGAGCGGCGGCGGCAATTACGAAGGGGCCAAAGCGTCGCCACAGGCTCCTGAGCTGGTCCTGTCGAAGCTCTTCATTGACCTCGCGGATGAAACTGTCGTCGGACATGGAATCCCTGTTCGCGGCCGGCCCCCGGCTTGTTCTGCCTGCCTTTTAACGGAAATTTGCGCGCATGGAAGGGGGGCGGCAAAATCGCCCCCTGTTTGCTGGCAATGCCGTTACCGGTGAGCGCCTTCCGAGCGGCACCAGTCATGTGCATAAACTTACGTCGAGTGGCACCGGCGGCATCTTCCACATTTGCGAGCAAGCCCCGATGAATGCGACGTAAGCCGTTCCCGCCTCACCCCGTCATTGCGACCACAGGCCGGGAAGATTCCCGGCCTGTGGCCATCTTGCGGTTCCCCCCGTCAAGTTCGCTCGCTAACCTCCAACGGAATCCGGCTCCGCTGCGGCGGCGTTCGGCTCGGCCGTGCGGGCCGGCAAGCTCTCCATCGCGATGATTTCTTCCGCACAGACATCGGCCGCGCCCCCGCTATCTGCTCATCGAGCGCCTCGATCGTGATCCAGCCGCCTTCTTCGATGATGTCATCCCTCTCCCAGCTACGGGCCTCCTTCAGCTTCGCGAAGGTAGCGGCCGCATTCGGAGAATTGACGAACCGATTGACGCAGATCGACGCGACAAGCTGCTCGCGGGCGTCTTCTGCGGCCCGCGCCGCCATCGAACTGGCCGTCCCGCCGGTGACCCAGCCTCCCCAGGTGAAGCCCGCAATAAGGGTGAGAATCGCTGCGGCGACGCACGACCAGAGCCAGACGGCTTTCGTCGGACGATACTCCTGCCACCGCTGCGCGAAACTGCTTCGTTCGGCCATGATTCTCTCTCCCTTTGATCACGGTTCTTGTCTTATTGTTATGTTTCGAGAGTGCCCGTTATGAGAGCGAATGTGAACCGCAGGACAGGATTTTTCTGAAATTGTGATCGATCAGCATCTTGAGGCAGCCGGTCAGGGCAAAGCTTTGGCGCATCTTTTAAAATGCCATTGCTTTGATTTCTGCTGTCAGACGGCAGTCGGTGGATAACCGGTCCGCAACGCCGTATGAAGCCCGGGAACCTTTCGCGCCCAATTCCATCCAATCGGTGACGCCCCGCAAAGGGGGTGCTCGATCCTGGAGGGAAGACAATGAAGAAAGTAAGCCTGCTCACCGCCACAGCGTTGCTCGGCGGAATCGCGATGGCCTCGGCTCAGGACGCAGCCAGCACCGTCACGGAAGCGCCACCTGCAGCGCCATATCAGAAGGTCAGCGAACTGGCTCCCCTGCCGGATTTCATCCCCGGTCTGGGCCAGCTCTTCGTCGATCCTGAAACGCTGCCGGCCGGGCCGTTCCTGGCCTACGATCATGACGGCAAACTGGTCAGCACCGTCTATATGGTTCCCATCGAGGATCTCACTCCCGACAAGGGCTTTGACGACTTGGTGGCGCCGGGCGGCGCGGTCGATCACGTGGACGTTCACTACAATGCCGGCCATCCCGGCGTGGAGACGCCGCACGCTCACATCGTCCTCTGGCACGTCTCCAAAGACGAAGAGGCGAGGGTCGCGCAGTGATGCTCAATCGCCGGAAAGCGATCGGCATGGGCGGCGGATTCTTCGCCGCCCTGGCGCTTCCCGCCTTCCCCGCCAGCGCCGAGGCGGTGGCAGAAATTGTCATGGGAGGCAGAGTAGGCGGTTCGCATGTCTGGTTCGATCCCGTTGGGCTGCTTGTCCAGCCGGGCCAGATGGTGCGCTGGATCAATCGTGATCCCGGCAACGCGCATACGGCGACCGCCTATCACCCGGCGAACTCCGGCAAGCCAAACCGCATCCCGCCCGGCGCCCAACCGTGGGACTCGGGATATCTGCTGCCGGATGAAAGCTTTTCGGTTAAGCTGACCGTGCCGGGCGTTTACGACTATTTCTGCATCCCGCACGAACAGGCCGGCATGGTCGGCAGGATCATTGTCGGTGCTCCGCCGACGGATGGCTGGCAGAGCGCGAGCGCGGCGGATGACGGCCTGCCGCAGGCGGCATTGCAGGCATTTCCGGCCGTGGAGGAAATCATGGCCAAGGGCAGGGTTGAACCGAGATGAGCGCCGGAACGCGAGCGTTGGAGACTCTTTTATCGGCCCTGCGCCTCCCGTTCGGCAAGGACGGCTTGAGCGACGGCCAGCTTCTGGCGCTCGCCCGCAAGCGGGACGAAACAGCCATCCGCGCGCTGATCCGGCGCTACAACCAGCGCCTGTTCCGCCTCGCGCGCAGCATGATGAAGGACGAGCAGGAGGCCGAGGACGTCGTTCAGGAAACCTATGTCAGGGCCTTTACCGCGCTGGATAGCTTTCGGGGTGACGCGGCATTTTCCACCTGGCTCACGCGCATCGCCCTGAACGAGGCCAATGGGCGGCTGCGCCGCCGGCGCACCATGGTCGAGCTGACGGAGATCGACAGATCCGAACCCGCCGCCGGAGCGGAAATCATCATGTTTCCCCTGAACTCGTCCGCGCTGAGCCCAGAAGCGGAAGCGGGCCGCGTGCAAGTAAGACGGCTGCTGGAGGAAGCGATCGACCGGCTGCCGGAGCCGTTTCGCGTGGTTTTCATCCTGCGCGAAATCGAGGGGATGGGAACCGAGGAGACCGCGAGCCTTCTCTCGCTGAAGCCGGAAACCGTGAAGACCCGCCTCTTCCGGGCAAAACGTCTCCTGCGCGCCGAACTGGAAAAGGCACTGCAGCCGCGTTTTTCGGACATCTTTCCCTTTGCCGGGAAACGGTGTGCCCTGATGGCCGACCGCGTCATTGCGCGTTTGCGCGGCAGCGTCTGAGCGGGGCGGATTCGCAAAACGGAATGGCCGTGCGGCTGAACCGCGCCGCCCTATACTGTTTGCGTCCTTTGCTGCTTTTGAGCGGTTTTTTTCGCCGTTTCCGGTACATAGTAGAAGGCTATTCCTTCAACTTTAGTCGGATATCGACAGGACGCCGCGCCAGCGGATTGCGCGATTCTATCCCAAGCCCTCGAGCGCAAAGCACTTGACACGGCCCGCACACTTACATTCGATGATGCCCCCGCGGGTCGTAAGCCCTGGCTCGCCACACTCGGGTCCCTTAGGAGGAATGAGAAAACACAAGCCCTAATGGGAGGAGAACGAACATGATAAAACACTTCACCGTCCTTGCCGCCGCAGCAGCCGTATCGCTCGCAGCAGGCGCGGCAGTGGCACAGGACGACTATCCCACCCAGCCGATCACCATGGTCGTGCCGTTTTCGGCCGGCGGGCCCACCGATACGGTGACGCGCCTCATTGCCGAACCGATGGGCAAGGCGCTTGGGCAGCAATTCGTGATCCAGAATGTCACCGGCGCAGGCGGCACGGTGGCGGCAGGTCAGGTCGCCAACGCCGAGCCTGACGGCTACACGGTGCTCATGCACCATATCGGCATGTCGACCGCGCCGACGCTTTATCCGAATTTGCCCTACGATCCGCTCGAGGATTTCGAGACCATCGGCCTTGTGACCGAAGTGCCGATGACCATCGTCGCCCGCAAGGACTTTCCGGCAGAGACCCTGCAGGAGATGATCGATTACGTGAAGGAGCATGCTGACGAGGTGACCCTTGCCAATGCCGGCATTGGCGCGGCCTCGCAGCTTTGCGGCATGCTCTTCATGGACGCGATCGGAACACAGCTCACCACCGTTCCCTACCCAGGCACCGGCCCGGCTCTCACGGATCTCGTCGGCGGGCAGGTCGATATCATGTGCGACCAGACCACCAACACGACCGGTCAGATTCTGGGCGGCGAGGTCAAGGCCTACGCAGTGACCGCCGAGGAACGGCTGGCGAACCTGCCGGACGTACCCACCACGGCGGAAGCCGGGCTTGGCGACTTCCAGCTGCGCATCTGGCACGGTCTCTATGTACCGGCGGGCACCGATCCGGCCATCGTCGAAAAGCTGTCCTCGGCCCTGCAGACGGCGCTCCAGGACCAGAACGTGATCGACCGCTTTGCGGAACTCGGAACGACCGTGGTTAGCCAGGATCGGGCCACGCCTGAGGCGCATACCGAAATGCTCTCCTCGCAGATCGAACTGTGGGCGCCGATCATCAAGGCGGCCGGCGTAACCGCCGAGTAAGGCGATCAAGTTGCGAAGGGCTGCGGAGCGGTCTTATGAGGCCGCTCCGTTTTCGCCTTGGAACCGCGCACCATGAAACCTCTGAAAATATCCAAGGACCTTCTGGCCGGACTGATTTTCATCGGCTTCGGGCTCGCTTTCGGCTATGCTTCGCTCAATTACCAGATAGGCACCGCGTTCCGCATGGGGCCCGGCTACTTTCCCCTGGTGCTGTCCGGGATCATCATATTCCTCGGCGTGATCATCCTTCTGCAGTCATTCGCCACTTCGGCCGAGGACGGTCCGATCGGCCGTGTTCCTTGGCGCGGGCTCATACTTGTCATGGTCGCGCTCGTTTTCTTCGGTTTCACGGTACGCGGGCTCGGGCTCCTGCCCTCGCTTTTCGTCAGCTCCTTCATGAGCGCTTCCGCCAGCCGGCAAACGAGCCTGGCCGGAGCCTTTCTCATCGCGGCCCTGCTGACGGCGATCAGTCTGCTGATCTTCGTATGGGGGCTCGGCATGCCGTTGCGGGTCTTCGGCCCCTGGCTGAATTTCTGAGGGCTTAAGCGATGGACCTGCTCGCCAATCTCGGCCTCGGCTTCGACGTTGCGCTCACGCCCGTCAACGTTCTCTACTGCTTTGTCGGCGTTCTGCTCGGCACGCTGGTGGGCGTGCTTCCCGGCATCGGCCCGACGGGTACGGTCGCCATTCTGCTGCCAATCACCTTCACCCTCGAGCCGGTGACGGCGCTCATCATGCTGGCCGGCATCTATTACGGCGCACAGTATGGCGGCTCCACCAGCGCCATCCTCATCAACCTGCCGGGAGAATCGTCCTCTGCCGTAACCGCGATCGACGGGCACCAGATGGCCCGCCAGGGGCGCGCGGGGCAGGCGCTCGTCACCGCCGCCGTAGGCTCGTTTTTCGCCGGCTCCGTCGCCACGCTGGTGCTTGCGGTGGCGGCCCCTCCCTTAACGCGCATCGCGCTTCAGTTCGGCTCGGCAGAATATTTCTCGCTCATCGTGCTCGGCCTCGTCGCCTCCGTGGCCCTCGCCCACGGCTCTATCATCAAGGCGCTCGCCATGATCGTGCTCGGGCTTCTGTTCGGCATGGTCGGCCAGGATCTCTACAGCGGCCAGCCGCGCTTCACCTTCGGCTATTTCGAGCTCTATTCCGGCATCAACTTCGTCTCCATGGCGGTCGGCGTCTTCGGCGTGGCCGAAATCCTGCGCAACCTGGAGGACGAGGCCACCCGCTCCGTGCTGGTGAAGAAGATCGAGAGGCTCTGGCTTTCAAAGGAAGACATCAGGCGCATCATCATGCCGATCCTGCGCGCGACGGGCCTTGGATCGGCGCTTGGTATCCTGCCTGGCGGCGGGCACGTGCTCGCTTCGTTCGCCTCCTATTCGCTGGAGAAGAAGCTTTCGCGCAACGAAGCCGAATTCGGCAAGGGCGCCATTGAAGGCGTGGCTGGTCCGGAATCGGCCAACAACGCAGCGGCACAGACCTCCTTCATTCCCCTGATGACGCTCGGCATCCCCGCCCATCCGGTCATGGCGCTGATCATCGGCGCTTTCATCATCCACGGGATCACGCCGGGACCCAATGTCATTCGCGACGAGCCGGCGCTGTTCTGGGGTGTCATCGTCTCGATGTGGGTCGGCAATCTGCTGCTTCTCATCCTCAACCTGCCGCTGGTCGGGCTGTGGGTGAGAATGCTGACGATCCCCTATCGCGTGCTTTTCCCGGCCATCATCACCTTCGCCTGCATCGGCACCTACTCGATCGGTTCGAACGCTTTCGACATCTACGCCATCGCCCTGCTGGGGCTCGTCGGCTACGTCCTCGTGAAGCTCGACTGCGAGCCGGCGCCGCTGCTGCTCGGCTTCGTGCTCGGGCCGCTTCTTGAGGAACATTTGCGGCGCGCCATGATCATCTCGCGGGGCGATCCGATGACCTTCATCGAGCGCCCGATCAGCGCCGCACTGCTCGCCGTCGCTGTCATCGCAATCGTGCTCTCGCTCATGCCGGCGATCCGCCGCAAGCGCGAGGAAGTCTTCGTCGAAGAGGACTGAGCCGGGACATCCGAGGCCAGCAGGCCTTTGCGGCGGACAAGGCCTTACGGGCCGTCGCCTTAGCCTTAACAGCCGGCAATCCCTCAGGTCGCTTCGCTCCAGAAGGCGGAGCGACCTGAGTTTTGCGCGCCTCCTGACAGGACCCCGAACCCCATTCCCCTGAACGGCCGGCTGAACCGCCGTGCGCAGCACCTCCTGCTTCCGGGCCAGAGCTCACCGGACACGATTTGACAGTCGCCGTCGCTGCCCTCACGCTATTTCTGGATCACCGTCACTGCCGTCCCGTCTTTCTGGACCGCCGCCCCCGCCGTCGCGCCAGTTCTGAATCCTTGCGGTCTCGTTCCGCCAGTTCTGCATCCGCGCGGCCCCGTTCCCCGATTTTCCGGAATGCGCGCTATCCACAAATCGGTTTGCAAATCGATTTGCAAATGCATTCACAGAAATTATGATGAAGGCATGAGCACGATTGCCAAGGTTGCAGAGCGCGCGGGCGTGTCACGGACGACGGTGTCGCATGTCATCAACCATGCGGACCGCGTGTCGAAGACGCTGCGCGAGCGGGTGGAGAAGGCGATCGAGGAGCTGGGTTACGTGCCGAACCCCCAGGCGCGGAGCCTGCGCACGGGGCGCACCAACATCGTCGCCATGCTGATCCCGGACATCCGCAACCCGTTCTATCCGGAGTTGGTGAAGACCGCGCAGTCGGAGCTGGAGGCCGTCGGCCTCGACATGCTGATCTTCAACACGGACGTGCCCGGCGGCCATTCCCAGGAGCATGGCCGCGAATATCTGCGCCAGATCCGGCACAAGCGGGTGGACGGGCTGATCGTCGGCGATTTCGCGCTGCACGGCATGCACGACCATCTGATCGGCCTCGACATGCCCGCCGTCTTCATCGGCAACCTGCCCAACCACGCCGTCGACAGCGTGAAGGTCGATGACTATGGCGGCGGCTATCAGATGGGGGCCTATCTGGCGAAGAAGGGCCACCGGCGGGTGGCCCATGTCACCGGCCCTTCCTTTTTCAAGGAAGCCATGGCGCGCGCGGAAGGTTTCGAGCAGGGCCTTGCCGATCACGGCGCGCCGATGGTGGAGGGCCTGCGCTACGAAGGCACCTATCTGGCGCCCTCCGGCCGCGAGGCGGTCGCCTGGCTTCTCGAGGAGCATGGCGGCAACCTGCCCACGGCAATTTTCTTCGCCAATTATCTCATGGCGTCCGGCGCGCTGACGGAATTCTACGACCGCGGCATCCGGATTCCGCAGGACATCGCGATGGCCGTGTTCGGCGATCAGCCGCAGCTCGAATATGTGCGGCCCAAGCTCACGCGCGTGGGCACAAGCCCCTCCGTGCTAGCAAAGCGCGCCACCGAAATGCTGCTCGAACGCCTGGATGGCACCTTCACAGGACCTCCGCGCACCGAAGTCATCCCGTGCTTCCTGCGCGAGTTCGATACGGCTTGAGCGGGAGAATGGATGCGGACGGAAAAGCGCCGCGATGTGAAAGACCCAACGTCTAGGGAGGATTCAATGAACGACAGCAGAACCCCAACCGGGAAGACCGCCGGAGTCAGCCGGCGCAGCCTGCTTGCAGGCACCGCGGCGCTGGCCGCAGGCACCGTCACCGGCTTTCCCTTCATCAACCGCATGGCCGTGCGCGCCCAGGACGCGCCCCTGAAGTTCTGGCAGTTCTATGCGCCCGGCGGTCAGGTGGCCTCACAGGTTGCCTGGTTCGAAAAGACCGTTGCCGACTGGAACGACAGCCACGCGCAGAAGATCGAGCTCGAATACGTTCCGAACTCCGAATACATCAACGGAACGAAGCTCGCCACGGCCTTCGCTTCCGGAACCGGCCCGGACATCTTCATCATCTCGCCTGGCGATTTCCTGCGCTACTACAACGGCGGCGTGCTGCATGACCTCACGCCCTTCATCAGCGAGGAGGCGCGGGCGGATTTCCCCGAAAGCGTGATTGCCAACCGGATGGTGGATGGCAAGATCTACGGCATCCCGATGGAAGTGGAGCCGATGGCCATCTACTACTCGGTGAAAGCCTTCGAGGAGGCTGGCCTCAACGAAAACGACGTGCCCAAGACATGGGAGGAGCTGCTCGATGTGGCGCAGAAGCTCACCACACCCGAGCGCTACGGCATCGTTTTCGAGACCAAACCCGGCTACTATCAGAACTTCACCTGGTATCCCTTCATGTGGCAGGGCGGCGGGGAGATCCAGTCCGAGGACGGACGCAGCGCGTTCGATTCTCCAGCCACGGTGCAGGCGCTGAAGTTCTGGCAGGATGCGATCAATCTTGGCGTGGCGCCGCGTCAGGTGCTGGGCTACGGCGCGAACGATGCCACGGCCAATCTCGGTTCCGGCTACTGCGCCATGCAGAATGTCGGCATCTGGGCAATCTCCCAGCTTACCAACAACGCTCCTGACATGCCCTTCGGCGTCTTCCCGCTCCCCACGCCTCCAGGCGGCAGATATGTCACCGTCGGCGGCGGCTGGGCCTTCGTCGCGAATGCGCGCGGCAGAAACCCGGATGCGGCCGGCGAGTTCTGCGCCTGGGCGCTCGCCTCGATGGAGCAGGGCTCGATCGACCGCGTGGTGAACTGGTGCACGGAGGCCAAGTCCGATATGCCGCCGCGCAACAGCGCACTGAAGGCAGGCGGCGACGCCTTCAACAGGGGCGTGATGGGCGTGTTCTCGCAAGAGATTCATCCGGGCACCCGAGCCGAGCCGCGCGTGCCGCCCGAGGTCTACAAGATCATTTCCGACGCGATCCAGCAGACGCAGCTTGGCGGTGCCGATCCGCAGGCGACGGCCACCGCCGCCTCGCAGCAGCTCGACGCGTTCCTCGCCTCCTATAACGGCGCGCCGATTCTTTAACGGTCCTCCCAGGGGCGGCCGTATGCGGCGGGGCCGCCCAGCCACCCTCCCCTCCCCGGGGAGGGTGGCGGCCGCGCTGGCGACCCGGAGCCGAAGGGAAATGAATGACTGATCAGGTTGCGCAGATAAGCTATCCGAGCGAGGAGCGGGGCCTTTCCACGAAACACCGCGAATGGCTCGCCGGCTACCTGTTCGTGCTGCCGGACGCGCTGGGCCTCTTCATCTTTCTCGGCGTGCCGATGGTGCTCTCGCTCGTCATCGGCTTCTTCGAGGTGGACGGCTTTGGCGGCTACCGCTTCGTCGGCCTCGCCAACTATCAGCGCATGATGCGTGACCCGCTCTTCTGGCAGGCCGCGCGCGTGACTGCCCTCTACGCCATTCTGCTCGTGCCGCTTCTCTTCGTCTGCGGTCTTGGCCTCGCCCTGCTCGTTCAGAAGTCGAACCGCTTCAACAGCGTCATCCGCTCCATGTTCTTCGCGCCGCACGTTGTGAGCCTCGTCGTCGTGGCGCTGGTGTGGCAGCTGATGTCCGTGGACAAGATCGGAATTCTCAGCCGGCTGATGTCCGCGCTCGGCATTCCCGGCGTCTCCCTTCTGGGCGATCCCAATCTGGCCCTTCTTGCGGTGGTGGCAGTAAGCCTCTGGTTCCTCATGGGCTATTACATGCTCATCTTCCTGGGAGGGCTGCAGGACATTCCGGTGCAATATTACGAGGCGGCCGAGATCGACGGCGCCGGGCCAGTACAGCGTTTCTGGTACATCACGCTGCCCCTGCTCAAACCCACGAGCTTCTTCGTGCTCATGATCTCCATGGTGGCGGCGGTGGCCGGCGCGCAGGCCTTCGACATCATCTACGTGATGACCAAGGGCGGTCCGGCCAACTCCACCGCGGTACTGATTATCTACATCTATCAGCAGGCCTTCGGCTTCGGCGCGTTCGGCTACGCGGCGGCAATGGCCTCGATCCTCGTGGCGGCCCTCGTGCTCATGACGGCCATCCTCTTCCTCTTCACGCGGGGCGGGCGCTTCGAACATGCCTAGGCCCCATTTCTTCGCGCCCTCACAGGCAAGACTGGTGCAGTTCGTCTGGATGGCGGTCTCTGCCGTCCTTGCCGCCATGACGCTGTTTCCGCTCTTCTGGATGGTCTCCATCGCCTTCAAGACGCCGGCGGAATCCTTCTCGCCCAACATGATCCCCGCGGCGCCCACGTGGCAGAACTTCATCTATGTTCTGACCGAGGTGCCCTTCCTGCGCTACATGTTCAACAGCTTCATCGTGTCGGCCACCGTCACCGTCGTGGCGCTGTTGTTCCATTCCATGGCGGGCTATGCGCTGGCGCGGCTGCGTTTCCCCGGGCGCGAGGCGATCTTCCTCGCCATCTTCTCCACCCTGCTCGTCTCCCTGCCGGTGATCATCGTTCCGCTCTTCATCGTGGTGAAGACGCTCGGCATGCTCAACTCCTATGCCGGCCTCATCGTGCCCGCGATCTTTAATGCTTTCGGCATCTTCCTCCTGCGTCAATATTATCTGTCGCTGCCGCGCGAGCTCGAGGAGGCCGCCGTTATCGACGGCGCAGGCTACTGGCGCATCTACTGGAGCGTCGTGCTGCCGCTCAGCCGCCCCATTCTCGCGGCGCTGACGATCCTGTTCTTCCTCGCCAACTGGAATTCCTTCCTTTGGCCGCTCACCATCACGGCCGATCAGAACCTCTGGGTCGTGCAGGTGGGGATAGCGAACTTCCAGAGCCAGTATTCGGCCGCCTGGAACTACATGATGGCCGCCTCGACCATCGTGGCGCTTCCCATGCTCATCCTGTTCGTGATCTTCCAGCGGCAGATCATGGAATCCATCAAGACCAGCGGACTGAAGTAGCCGCGACCGACAAGGAGAGAAACATGACGAATGCGGGGCTGTCACCGCTCAGGGGACTTGCCAGACTACGGACGGCCAAGACGCGCCGCTTTTCGAGCTACGACCGCACGGGCGGCAATGACGACCGGCTGCACATCGAGCCTGGCCAGACGGTGACGATCGCCGAATATCACGGCGCCGGCATCGTCACCCATATCTGGGCCACGCTGGCCTGCAAGAGCGACGATTTCCTGCGCAAGATCGTGCTGCGCGCCTATTGGGACGGGGAAGAGCATCCCAGCATCGAAACCCCGATCGGCGATTTCTTCGGCATGGGGCACGCGCGGACGCGGAACTTCGCAAGCCTCCCGGTGCAGGCAAGCCCGGAGGACGGGAAAGCCTTCAATTGCTATTTCCCCATGCCCTTCGGAAGCCACATGAAGTTTACGGTGACGAACGAGGCCGAGGACGATCTGCTCTTCTACTACTACATCGATCTGGAGCTTCACGAAGCGCTGGAGGAAGGGCTCGGCCGCTTCCACGCGCAGTACCGGCAGGACCGCCCGAAGGGCCTCGAAGAGACCGGGCTTACCAACGAGCAGTTCCTGTTCGGCGGCGAGAATGTGGACGGCAAGGACAATTACACGATTCTGGAAGCGGAGGGTCACGGCCACTATGTCGGCGTGCTCTTCAACGTCTATTCCCGCCGCCGCTCCGCCCTCTGGGACTGGTACGGCGAAGGCGACGACATGATCTTCGTCGACGGGGAGCCGGGCATCTCCGTTCCCGACACGGTGCGCAAGCCGGATCCGCGTATCGGGCCGCGGGCGGCGGTCATAGAGCCGCGGCCGGAATCCAGCCCCGGTGCCAACGATGCCTGGCCTCCCACGCTCCACGGCACGGGAACGGAGGACTACTTCAACACGGCCTGGTGCCCGACGCAGGAATATAGCGGGCCCTATCACGGCATCATCGCTGCTGGCGGACCGAACTGGACGGAGCCCGTCACACTCTATCGCTGGCACATCGAGGACCCGGTGATCTTCCACAAGCGGATTCGGGTGACAATTGAGCACGGCCATGCCAACCGGCGCTCCGACGATATCTCATCCGTGGCCTTCTGGTATCAGGCCGAGCCGCACAAACCGTTCGACAAGCTGCCGGATGTACGCGACCGCCTGCCGACATTCCGCCGTCCCTTCCAGGAGCGGTAACCGGTAACGGACGACGATTTTTCCTGACCTGAAAACCGCCCGGCCGGTTGCTTCGGATCGCCATGCGCGCGACGGCAACCGGCCGGTTCGTTTTGACCCCGCTCCCGCTTTATGATGCCGCTGAAGCCGGCGTGACCAGCCGGTTCCGCCCGCAACCGGGGCGCAGGCACTGTGCGGAAGCCGCCTCACCTTGACGCAGTTTCCCTCCCAGGGCTGGACACGCCGCCGCTCTTTCCCAATTATGTAGCCGGTTCACGCGGGGCGCGGGGCGATTGGAGAGGGTCATGGAATTCGATCCAGTGACGCTGGCGCGCATCCAGTTTGCCTTCACCGTCTCCTTCCACATCATCTTTCCGGCCTTCACCATTGGCCTGTCGGCCTACATCGCCGTACTCCTTCTGATGTGGATGCGCACCGGCCAGGAAAAATATCATCGGCTGGCGCGCTTCTGGACCAAGATCTTTGCCATATCCTTCGCCATGGGCGTGGTGTCCGGCATCGTGCTTTCCTATCAGTTCGGCACGAACTGGAGCCGCTTCTCCGAGTTCTCGGGCAATGTGATCGGGCCGCTCATCGGCTACGAAGTGCTGACGGCCTTCTATCTGGAAGCGACCTTCCTCGGCATCCTTCTGTTCGGCTGGAACCGGCTTCCGCCCTGGCTGATCACGCTGGCCTCGGTGCTCGTGGCCCTCGGCACGGCCACCAGCGCCTTCTGGATTCTTTCCGCCAACAGCTGGATGCAGACCCCTGCCGGCCATGAGGTTCGCGACGGGATCGCCTACCCGGTCGACTGGCTGCGGGTGATCTTCAATCCCAGTTTCCCCTACCGCTTCGCCCATATGCTGAACGCGGCGTATCTGACGACCGCGGCCGTCGTGCTGGCCGTGGGTGCGCGCTATCTGCTTGCCGGACGGCATGGTGAGGAAAGCCGCACGATGCTCCGCATGGCCGTCGGCATGATCGCGGTTTCGGCCCCGCTACAGCTCGTGATCGGCGACCTGCACGGCCTCAACACGCTGGAGCATCAGCCGGTCAAGGTGGCGGCGATGGAAGGCCACTGGAGCGGAGAGGAACCCGGCCATCTCGTCCTGTTCGGCCTGCCGGACGAGGAGGAGCGGACAAATCACTTCGAGATCGCCATTCCGCATCTCGGCTCGCTGATCCTCACCCACGACTGGGACGGCACCTATCCCGGCATGGCGGATTTCCCCGAAGACGAATGGCCGCCCGTCGTCAATGTCTTCTTCACTTTCCGCCTTATGGTCGGCATCGGCCTTCTGCTGATCGCGACCGGATTCTGGGGTCTTTACCTTTGGTGGCGCGGGAGGCTGTTCGACAACTCGCTGTTCCTACGCACGGCCTCCTATATGTGGCCCCTCGGCTTCGTCGCCATCGTCGCTGGCTGGTTCGTCACCGAGCAGGGCCGGCAGCCCTGGCTGGTGCATGGCCTCATGCGAACCGTTGACGGCGTCTCTCCCGTCCCGGGCGCCAGCGTCGCAAGCACGTTGGCCCTGTTCGTCTTCATCTACGGCGTCGTCTTCACGATGGGCATCTTCTACATCAACCGGCTCATCAACCGCGGGCCCATGGGCGAGGCGATCGAGGCGGCGGCGGGCCTGCCCAACAGGCCGATGTCCGCGGCCGAGGAAGCCGCGCGCGAAGCAACCGGCAGGGAGCCCGGCGAAGGCCCCGGCCGCCCGCTCACCGCACCGAAGGGATGACGGCTATGGAATGGTATCTCCCCGTTATCTGGGCAGGCCTCATCGGCACCGCCGTGGCCATGTATGTCATCCTCGACGGCTTCGATCTCGGCATAGCCATCCTGTTCCCCTTCGCCCGCCGCGAGGAGGAGCGCGACGTGATGATGAACTCCGTCGCTCCCTTCTGGGACGGCAACGAGACCTGGCTCGTTTTGGGCGGCGGCGGGTTGTGGGTCGCCTTCCCTCTCGCCTATTCGATCATCATGCCGGCCCTCTACCTGCCGGTGATCGGCATGCTTCTGGCGCTGGTCTTCCGTGGCGTCGCCTTCGAGTTTCGATGGATCGCCAAGCCCCGTCACCGCAAATGGGACATCGCCTTTGCGGGCGGCTCCATCATTGCTTCCTTCCTTCAGGGCGTGATCCTCGGCGGCCTCCTGCAGGGCGTTGCCGTGGAGGATCGCCAGTTCGCAGGCGGGCCGTTCGACTGGCTGACACCCTTCTCGATCTTCGTCGGCCTGTCGGTGGTCACGGGCTATGCCCTGCTGGGCGCCACCTGGCTCATCATGCGCACCTCCGGCCCCGTGCAGGACCTTGGCCGGCGTCTGGCGCCCACGCTGCTTCTCGTCGTCATGGCGGCAATGGTGGTCATCAGCCTTTGGACGCCGCTTGCCATCGATCGCGTCGCGGAGCGCTGGTTCTCGACGCCCAACATCTTCCTGCTCTGGCCCATCCCCCTGGCGGCGGTGCTCGTGGCCTACATCGTGTGGCGCGCAATCGGGCAGGGCCGCGAGGCCGTTCCCTTCTTCGGCACAATCGTCCTCTTCCTGCTCGGCTATGCGGGACTCGTCATCTCCAACGTGCCCTATCTCGTGCCGCCGGACCTGACCTTCTGGGACACGGCCGCTGCGCCCGCCTCCCAGATTTTCTTCCTGATGGGCACGATCTTCCTTCTGCCTCTCGTGCTCGGCTACACTGCCTTCGTCTACTGGGTGTTCCGCGGCAAGATAGCGCCGGGCGAAGGCTATCACTGATCCGCGAACGAGCCGGGAGCGACCTCGTGTGCGCTCCGCAGCAACGGAGGCTTGCCGTGAAGGCACTGGTACTGGAAGAAAAGTTGAAACTCTCGCTGCGGGACTTTCCCCTCAAGGAGACGCTCGGACCGCGCGACCTGCGAATTGCGCTCCGCACCGTCGGCGTGTGCGGCAGCGACGTCCATTACTACACCCACGGCGCGATCGGCCCGTTCGTCGTCCGCGAGCCGATGATTCTCGGCCATGAGGCGGCCGGCGTCGTAGTCGAAACGGGCGCGGAGGTCACGGAGTTCAAGCCCGGCGACCGTGTCTGCATGGAGCCCGGCATCCCCGACCCCAACAGCCGGGCCACTCGTCTCGGCCTCTATAATCTCGATCCTGCAGTGCGCTTCTGGGCGACGCCGCCCGTTCACGGCGTGCTTCGCCCGACTGTCGTGCATCCGGCCGACTTCACCTTCAAGCTTCCGGACAACGTCTCCTTCGCGGCCGGCGCCATGGTGGAGCCGCTTGCCGTCGGCGTTCATGCCGCCACGAAGGCGCGGGTGAAGCCCGGGGACATAGCGGTTGTAACCGGAGCCGGGCCGATCGGCCTCGTGACCGTTCTTGCGGCATTGGCCGCGGGCTGCGCACGGGTGATCGTCAGCGATGTGGACGAGGCGAAGCTGGACATCGCAAGCAGGCTCGGGCCGGTCACTCCAGTGAACGTACGCTCCGAAAATCTCGCGGATCGGGTCAAAAGGGAAACGGACGGCTGGGGCGCCGACATCGTCTTCGAATGCTCGGGCAACGAAAGGGCGGCTGCGGAGGTTTTCGACCCGCTCTGCCCCGGCGGCACGGTGGTCTTTGTGGGCATCCCCCTCTCGCCCATCGCCTATGACGTCTCAGCCGCGCAGATCAAGGAGGCGCGCATCGAGAACGTGTTCCGCTATGCGCACGTCTTCCCGCGCTGTGTCGCCATGCTCGCCTCCAGCGCGATCGATGTCTCGCCCCTGATCACGAAAACCTTTTCCTTCGAGGAAAGCGTGGAAGCGTTCGAGTTCGCGGCCGAGGCGCCCCGCGGGCAGGTGAAGGTGCAGATCGAGATGCCCGCATAGCCCCCACCCGATGGACCTGAAACTTCACTTGCCCGAGGTTCTGGTGCGGGTCGGCAACCTGGCCGTGCGCACGTCGAAGCTTTCTTCCGTCATGACGCGGGCGCCACGCTCGAAGGTGAGATAGCGCCAGAGCCACTGTAGCGAAACCATCATCCGGTGCTGGAAGCCGACCAGCAGATAGACATGAATGATGGCCCAGGCGAGCCAGGCGATCCAGCCTTTGAGCCTCAGGCGCTCCCGCTCGAAGACTGCGGCGTGACGCCCGATGATCGCCGTGTTGCCCCGGCTGCGATATTCGAAGGGCTCAAGCGGCGCGCCCGTCCTGATGTGCCGCGCAAGGCCCTGTCCGAGATGGATGCCCTGCTGCTTGGCAACCTGCGCCAGCCCGGGCAGCGGTTTGCCGGCAGGGTCCGTGAAAGCCGCTGCGTCGCCAAGCACGAAGACATTGGAAAGGCCCTGGGCCCGCAGGCACTCATCCACCATAACGCGGCCGGCCCTATCCGTCGGGGCGCCGAGTTGCGCGCCGAGCGGCGATGCGGCCACGCCTGCGGCCCACAGCACAACGCCAACGGGAACCGTGTGGCCCGCAAAGGTGATGGTGTCCTCGCCGATATCCTCCACCGGCGTTCCGGTGAAAACGTCCACCCCCAGCTTTTCCAGGCGCCGCCGGGCGTAATCGGACGTCTCCGGCAAGAAGGCCGGCAGGATTCGGGGGCCGGCCTCGATAAGCATGATCTTGGCCGCCTCCGGCCGGGCGCTCCTGAAATCGCGTGCCAGCGTGTAGCGGCGCAGCTCGGCAAGCGAGCCTGCAAGCTCCACCCCGGTGGGCCCGCCGCCGACAATGGCGATGGTCATCAGTCTCGCCTGCTCGTCAGGCTCAATCGCGCGCTCCGCACGCTCGAAGGCGAGCAGTGCAAGCGCGCGGATGCGCCGCGCATCGCCAAGCGTCTTCAGCCCCGGCGCTCTCTCGGCCCAATCGTCATGGCCGAAATAGCTGTGCCCCGCACCGGTGGCGAGCACGAGATAATCATAGCCAAGCACCAGCCCGTCGGCCAAACGCAGCGTATTGCGGGCGGTGTCGATCTCCGAAACCTCGCCGAGAAGGACCTGCACGCTTTCATACCGCCTCAGCACCTTGCGGATCGGCTCAGCCACATCGGTGGCCGAAAGCGCGGCCGTGGCCACCTGATAGAGCAGAGGCTGGAAAAGATGATGGTTCTGCCGGTCGAGCATTACGGCCGGAAGACCGGCGCGGCCCAGCGCCTTCGCCACTTCGAGACCGGCAAAGCCTCCCCCCACAATGACGATGCGCGGGGCGCGCGGCTGTGCCGCTACCGTTCCTTCCTGATTCATACTCGGTTCCCGCAGGGCGAAATCCTCGCTCAGACCGGCCGCCCAGACGCCAGCGGAGCGGGAGTGTCATCCCCTCCTTTCCGCGCAATGCAACGGCGGGAGCGTGAGACTGTTCCCTGGGCAACCCTGCCCCGAGCCTTCAAGACCCCTCGGAGCGGGAAGCTGCCGTCTCCGGTCTATGGAAGGACAAGGCCGAGAACGGCGATCAGGGTCAGGAAACTCGCCGTGGTCGCAATCAGCAGCGCCGCCGCGCACATTCCGCCATGGCCCAGCCGCGCGCCGAGGATGGGATAGACCGTCAGCATGGGCGAGCTTGCCAATATGAGGCCGGCGGCCATGAGCTCAGCCGGCACGTCTCCGGCGAGCAGAAACCCCGCGCCGACCGCAAGCGGATGCAGAAGAAGCTTTCCCGCCACGATCGCCATGATGTCGCCCGCGATGGACCCGGCCTTCAGCCCCGCGAGCGTTCCTCCCACCACGAAAAGCGCGCATGGAACGGACGCGTCTGCCATCATCTTGAGCGCGGTGGAAAGCGGCTGCGGCAGGCTCACGCCAGCCGCCGAAAGGACCACGCCCATGAAAATGGCCACGATCAGAGGCGTGCGTGAAAGGCGCCGAAGCGTTCCCGAAAGTATGTCGCGGAGCCCCTCCCCCTTCTGCGTGCTGGCCTCCCCCAGCGCGAGCGCCAGCGGAATGATGATGATGTTTTCAACCAGCATGGAAAGGGGAAGCGCTGCGAGCGCGGGGGCGCCAAGCGCAAGGGAGGCGACGGGAAAGCCAACAAAGCCGCTGTTCGAGGCGGAGGCGCCCAGCGCGGCGGCAGCGGCATGGGACAATGATTTGCCCATCGCCAGCCGGAAAAGCGCCAGGATCGCGACGAACGCGATCAGGGAGCCGGCCGCATATGCGAAAATGTAGCCCCAGTCGAGCGTCCGTTGCAGGTCCTGCTGCAACAGCGCATGAAGTATGACCGCCGGAAGGGCGAAGTTCAGAACGAAGGCCCCAAGCGCCTCCACCACGGAGGAGGGAACGTAGCGCGTGCGAACCGCTGTAAATCCGACGCCGATCAGAACGAAGATAGGCAATATGACGGAGAGCAGAGCACTCATAGCGCAATTCCGGGAAAAGCGTGTACGGATTTTCCGTCCGGAATTGCACGAAAACGATAACTTAGAGGCTGCACCCGGCGGTAGGGCAATTTTGCCGGCATCACAAGGGTGGTCTCGGCAAAGACGATCCGTCTTCCGGTCATGGCTGGAATATCTATGTCATTAGTACAAGGCCGAGGCGGCAAGATCAGTCATTCCGGATCAACGCGCCGCCGGGGATGAGCTTTAGCGCGCTTTCGCTGCGCAGCGCCAGCCGCAGATTGCGCGCGGCCAGGCGGGCATGCTCCTGCATGATCCTTTCCGCCCGCGCCCCCTCGCGCTCTGCGATCGCCTCGACCACGCACCGGTGCTGATCCTGCGCCACGACGAACAGCTTTCTGGAATCTGGTAATGTCGACTGGGCCATGATGAAGCCGCTGGGAGAGGCAAATGGCAGGGCGACGGCCCGCTCCACCTGCTGTTTCAGCACCGGGCTGTCGGCAAGCTCCAGAATCAGGGCGTGCAGGCGGCGGTTCGCCGCCATATAGCGGGAGAAGCCCTCTTCCGTGCCGAGCTCCCTTTCGATCACCGAGTCCAGCTCATCGAGACAGTCCTCAAGCGGCCGAAGCCGGCCGGCCGAATAACCCCGCTCCGCGGCGAGCCGTGCCGCGAGGCCTTCGAGCGCCCCGCGAACCTCGATCGCGTCGAACACGTCCTTCTCGCTGAAGGACCTCACGGCATAGCCGCCGGAGGGGATGACCTCGACAAAGCCCTCGTGCGAAAGCTGCTGTAGGGCGGAGCGGATGGGGGTGCGGGAGATTCCGGTCAGCTCCGCGACCGTCAGCTCCGAAATTCGCTCCCCGGGCCGGAACGCGCCGGAGAAGATGAGTTCGCGCATGGCAAGCAGCGCGCCTTCCGTTCGCGACGGATTGCGGTCGGCGTTTTCAGAAGCGTCCCGGGAAGCGAGGGCCCTGGCCGGGGCATGCTCCCCTCGCGCGGACGAATCGCGGTGAGGCGTTTGAGGCAAGGTGCCCTCAAGCGCAGTCTCCGCCTCCCGAGTTCCACGGCGATGCACGGCCGCCCATCCCTGATTTTGCGCCGGACATCCGGCCTTCGTTTGTATACACTGTGTCGCCGCAAAAAGCTTTGTCAACATGCAAGCGCTGTGGCGGGCGGCATTAGGCATTTGACGGCACTTCAGGAACTCCGAGCTTTTACCAAGCGACTCGGTAGGCTAAGCTCCCTCTTGGCTAATTCGGTATCCGATGTATACAATGCTTCAGCATCGTGTCTTGTGGGACGCGTGTTGAGGCCGGAATGGCACAGGGAGGGAACGTCATGGTAAAGAGAATCGCAGCGGCGGTCGCGCTCGGGCTCGGCGTCAGCTGGTCGATGATGGCAATGGCGCAGGAGACGGTGAAGATCGGCGTGCTCCTGCCCTATTCGGGTCCGTTCGCGGACGCGGCAAATCAGCTTCAGGCCGGTATCGATCTCTATATCCAGAAGCACGGTGACGAAGTCGCCGGCAAGAAGATCGAGATCATCAAGAAGGACACGGGCGGGCCGAATCCGGACGTTGCCCGGCGGCTTGCTCAGGAGCTCGTCGTGCGGGACGGGGTGGACATCCTGGCTGGCTTCGCGCTCACTCCGGAAGCTTTGGGCGCGGCGGAGATTGCGGACCAGGCGAAGAAACTGCTGGTCGTGATGAACGCCGCCACCTCCGTCATTACGGAACAGTCGCCCTATATCGTCCGCACGTCGGTGACTATTCCGCAGCTCAACTATGCCCTCGGCAAGTGGGCCTTCGAGGAGGCCGGCGTCAAGCAGGCCTATACGCTGGTCTCCGACTATGGCCCCGGTCATGACGCCGAAAGCTCCTTCTCCAAGGGCTTCACCGAAGCGGGAGGAGAGATCGTCGGCTCGGACCGTACCCCGGTCGCCAACCCGGACTTCTCGGCCTATGTCCAGCGTGTGAAGGACGCCAATCCCGAGGCCGTCTACATCTTCGTTCCGGGCGGCGCACAGCCCGCGGCGATCGGCAAGGCGCTGGTGGATCGCGGCCTTGCGCCGCCAGACGTGAAGATCTTCGCCCAGGGCGAGCTCACCCATCCCGAAGCGCTCGAAAGCATGGGCGAGACGGCGCGCGGCATCATCACCACCTTCCACTACACGCTTGAGCGCGACGACCCGCTCAACAACGAGTTCGTCGCCGGCTATCGCGAGGCGAACAATGGGCGCGCTCCCGACCTGTTCTCGATCGGCGGGTATGACGGCATGCACCTCATCTACGAGGTGCTGAAGAAGACCAATGGCGATGCCAGCGGCGACGCCCTCGTGGAAGCGGCCAAGGGCATGTCGTGGCAGAGCCCGCGCGGGCCGATGTCCATCGATCCCGAGACGCGCGACGTGATTCAGACGGTCTATATCCGCGAGGTTCAGGAGGTTGATGGCGAGTTGCAGAACGTCATCATCCACGAGATCCCGGATGTGAAGGACCCGCTGCACGGCGCCCAGTAAGCCGGGCCTGGCCCGCCCGCGCTTGAGGCGCGGGCAAGCCGCGATGCGATCTGCGGAAGCAGCCGGGGTCGAAACCGGCATCAACCGGTCATATCCGGTGCTGGCGAAGGGGCTGATAAGCCTCCTGGCTCCCCGGCGGGCGGCTCTGGCGGTTTTGCCGCAACCGCCAGGGCCGCAGATTACAACCGGCTTCCGCTCTGCTTGGCATCCCCGGGGTTGACCGGAGGATCGATACCCGGGATCAATACGGCATGGGCGGGAGTACCGTTTCGAAATCCACATCCACAAGGCGCGTGTCTTAATCGTGATCGGCAATATCGTCATCGTGCTGTTCGACGGATTCGCCTTCGGGATGCTGTTGTTCGTCCTGTCGGTCGGCCTGTCTGTCACGCTGGGATTGATGAACTTCATCAATCTCGCGCACGGCGCCTTCGGCATGCTGGGCGGCTATGTCGCCGTCACCGCCATGCGGCAGCTAGGCCTTCCCTTTCTCCTCTCGCTGCCCCTCGCCTTCATCGCCGCCGCCCTTGTCAGTGTTCTGATTGAACGGACCCTTTTCCGCCGCCTCTATCGCGCCGGGGAACTCAATCAGGTGCTTTTCACCATCGGGCTGGTATTCGTATCCGCGGCGATCGCCACATATTTGTTCGGCACCGGTCAGCAGCCCATCGTGCTGCCTGGCTGGCTTCGCGGCTCCGTGGAAATCGCCGGACTGCGCTTCGGTGTGTACCGCATCTTCCTTATCGTCGTCTCGCTTGCCATCACGGCGCTGCTGGTCTTCGGCCTGGAGCGCACCCGGCTCGGCGCGCAGATCCGCGCCGCCGTTGACAATCAGCGCGTGGCCGCCGGCCTGGGGCTCAATGTCGAGCGGGTCTTCGCCATCACCTTCGCGCTGGGCAGCGGGCTGGCGGGCCTCGGCGGCGCGCTCGCCATCGAGATCGTGGGGCTGGATCCTTCCTTCGGCTTCCACTTTCTTGTCTATGTGCTGATCGTCGTGGCCGTCGGCGGCCTGGGCTCGATCACCGGCTCGTTCGCCGGCGCGGCCCTGCTCGGCATCGGTGACGTTGCGGGGAAATACTTCGTGCCCGAGATAGGCTCCTTCCTGATTTATCTCCTGCTCGTGGCGATCCTGCTCGCGCGTCCGCTCGGACTCTTCGGCAAGCGATGAACCGGGAGGCGACCTTGACAGCGACCCAGACGACGCAAGCGCCCGGAGCGTCTCTTGCCTGGCTTCGCAGCAGGAGCCGCTGGTCGGTCTTCGAGATTGCCTTTTGGCTCGCCACCTTGCTGCCGTTCTATTTCTTCCCCAGCTATCTGATGCTCGCCAGCCAGATCGCGATCACGGCGCTGTTTGCGATCTCGGTGGACCTCGTCCTTGGCTATGCGGGCATCATCACGCTGGGGCATGCGATGTTCTTCGGCCTGGGCGCCTATGCGGCGGGGCTGCTGAGCGCCAAGGCGGGCTGGGGCGAGCCGCTCACCGGGCTGCTCTTCGCCAGCGCCCTTGCCGGGCTGGTGGGCTTCGTCGCCAGCTTCCTCATCGTGCGCGTGCAGCATCTGGCGCTGATCATGGTCACCCTGGGGCTCGGCCTGCTCACCTATGAGCTGGCGAATGCCTTGAGCTGGCTGACCGGCGGTACGGACGGGCTGCGCGGCATCGACACTTGGCCGATCCTCGGCCTGTTCGATTTCGACCTGTGGGGCTACACCGCCTATTCCTATACGCTGGCCACTCTCTTCCTCGGCTTTCTGATCAGCCGCCGGATCGTCAACTCCTCCTTCGGCCTGGCGCTGCGTGGCGTGAGGGAGAATGTGCGCCGCATGCCCGCCATCGGCTCCGCCTATCGCGGGCATTTGCGCAAGATCTACACCATCTCGGCCGCGATCGCGGGGCTTTCGGGCGCGCTGCTTGCGCAGACCACCAACACGGTGGCTCTCGAAGTGCTGAGCTTCCAGCGTTCGGCGGATGTAGTCGTCATGCTCATTCTGGGAGGAACGGGACGGCTCTACGGCGCCATCCTGGGCGCGATCATCTTCCTTCTGGTGCGAGACCAGCTTTCTGGCATCAATCCGCAATACTGGTACTTCGGAATCGGGCTCCTGCTCATGGTCGTGGTTCTGTTCATGCCGCGCGGCATACTGGGTGGGCTCGCGCGCCTCGCAGGCAGGGACCAATGACGAAGAACGCGGACATCGTGCTTCGCACCGAGGGACTTAAGAAGAGCTTCGGCTCGCTGCAGGTGACGCGCGACCTCGATCTCGCGCTGCCCGCGGGCGCGCGCTATGCGCTGATCGGTCCCAACGGTGCGGGCAAGACCACACTTATCAACCTGATCACTGGCGAGATGCGGCCCGATTCCGGCCGCATCCTTCTGGAAGGCCAGGACGTCACCCGCACCGGCACGGCTGCGCGCGTCCGTCGCGGCCTCACGCGCACCTTTCAGATCAATGCGCTCTTTCCGGACCTGACGCCGCTCGAGGCCGTCACCCTCGCCATCTGCGAGCGCGAAGGGATCGCGGGGCAATTCTGGCGCAGCCTGACCGCGCACGAGCAGGCCATCAGCGAGGGTTTCGAGATCCTGCGGCAGCTCGGCCTCGCCGACGTCGCCACGAAGCGGACGCGCCATCTCGCCTATGGGCAGCAGCGCCTTCTGGAAATCGCCCTGGCGCTCGCCACGCGTCCGAAGGTTCTGCTGCTTGACGAGCCCGCCGCCGGCGTGCCGAAGGACGAAAGTGCGATGCTCTTTCGCGTGATCGAGGCGCTGCCGGAACATATCGCGGTGCTCTTCATCGAGCACGATATGGATATCGTCTTCTCCTTCGCCTCCCGCATCATCGTGCTAGTCGCCGGAGCGGTTCTCATGGAAGCGGAGCCTGCGGAGGTGCGCGACGATCCGCGGGTGCGCGAAGTCTATCTGGGGTCGGCGCATCATGGCTGAACCGCTTCTCGTTCTGGAAGATGTGCGCGCGGGCTATGGCGATGCCGTGGTGCTCGACCGCGTCTCGCTCGAGCTTGCCGCGGGCGGCAGCCTCGCCGTGCTCGGCCGCAACGGCGTCGGCAAGACGACGCTGCTGCTGACCATCATGGGCATCGTTGGCCTGATGCGCGGCTCGATCCGGATGGCGGGCAAGGACATCTCCCGCCTGCCGCCGCACCGGCGGGCGCAGGCGGGCCTCGGCTGGGTTCCCCAGGAGCGAGAAATCTTCCCCTCCTTGAGCGTCGAGGAAAACTTGACCGTCACCGCCCGCCCGGGCCGCTGGGACCTGGCGTCGATCTACCGGCTCTTCCCGCGGCTCGAGGAGCGGCGCGGCCATATGGGCAATCATCTTTCGGGCGGGGAGCAGCAGATGCTCGCCATTGCCCGCACGCTGATGACGAACCCGTCCATCCTGCTCCTCGACGAGCCGCTGGAAGGGCTCGCGCCCATCATCGTGGAGGAGCTGACGGCCGCGATCCGCCGCATGGGCTCGGATGAGGGCATGACCCTCGTGCTGGTCGAGCAGCGCGCGGACGTCGCGCTTTCGCTGACGGAGAACGCGGTGATCATCGAGCGTGGCACCATCGCCTATCGCGCGCCATCGTCCGATCTGATGCACGACCGGGTAGTGCTCGACCGCTATGTCGGCCTCAAGCTTGAGGAAAGCGGCACCGCCGCCGGTCCGCAGTAACCGCCAGTTTCGCAGCAAGTGGCCGCCCGGGCGACGACTTTGCCCTCGGGCCAGCGCTTCTCTCACCTCACCCTTTACCGGGCAGCTCCTCCCGCGACGGGTCAGGCCTGCTCTGTATACCGCACCCGCCTTCGACACCGACAGCGCGCTCCCGATGCTCCGGCTCTTTCCGGCAGAAGACCCGCCCCTTACCGGCGCAAGCCCGCAAATGATCTTGCCATCCCCGCTTCCTGGCGACAGTATGTATACAGAACACTCAAGGGTCAGGAGGAACGACCATGGCAAATTCCAGTCTGGAAGCCGTCTTGCGGGAAAAAGGCAACATCGTTCAGATGCTGAGGAACTCCAAAATCGGCATCTATGTATACCCTGTGGTCGCGGCCGAGTTCTCCAACTGGCGCGACGAGCAGCGCGCCTGGCGCGAGTCGGCGGTGCTGTTCGACCAGTCGCACCATATGGACGAGCTCATCGTGGAGGGGCCGGACGCGGCGAAGCTTCTGGAGGGCCTGGCCATCAACAGCTTTGCCAATTTCGATACCAACCGTGCCAAGCATTTCGTCCCGGTCTCGCCGGAAGGCTACGTCATTGGCGACATGATCGCCTTCCGGGAGGAGCGCGACAAGTTCGTTCTGGTCGGCCGGGCGCCCACGGCCAATTGGGTTCAGTACAACGCCTCGCTCGGCAAGCATGACGTGAAGGTCACGCGCGATCCCCGCTCTCCGTCAAATCCCGATGGCAAGGAGGTTCGGCGCGTCCACTACCGCTTCCAGATACAGGGCCCGGAGGCGCCGAAGGTCCTCGAAAAGCTGAATGGCGGCCCGCTGCCCGAGATCAAGTTCTTCCATGTGGACTGGATCAATATCGCTGGCCGCCGGGTGCGCGCGCTCCGGCACGGCATGGCCGGCGCGCCGGGTCTGGAGATCTGGGGCCCCTATGACGAGAAGGACGAGGTGCGCGCGGCCATTCTCAAGGCGGCGCAGGAAGCGGGCGTGGACCTGCGGCCAGTGGGCTCGCGCGCCTATTCCACCAACACGCTGGAATCGGGCTGGATCCCCTCGCCGCTGCCGGCCATCTACACGGGCGAGGAACTGAAGGGCTATCGCGAATGGCTGGGCGCAGACAGCTACGAGGCCGTCTGTTCCATCGGCGGCAGCTTCGTGTCCGACGACATCCGCGACTACTACACCACGCCCTACGAACTTGGCTACGGCATGTACGTCAAGTTCGACCATGATTTCGTGGGGCGTGCCGCGCTGGAGAAGATGCACGGCAAACCGCACCGCAAGAAGGTCACCTTCGAGTGGAACGCGGAAGACCTGCTGAAGGTGATCGAATCCTCACTCCGTCCCGGCGAGCTGAACGCCAAATGGATCGATTTCCCGCAGCCGAACTATGCCTCTTCCGGCTTCGATCGGGTGATGATGGGCGACAGGCTGGTCGGCCTTTCCATGTTCAATGGCTTCAGCTTCAACGAGCGGGCGATGCTCTCGTTGGGCATTGTCGATCCGGACATCAACGTGGGCGACGTGCTGACGCTGGTATGGGGCGAGCCGGAGGCGACCGCAAAGACCTCCACCGAAAGGCACCGGCAGGCGGAGATCCGCGTGCGGGTGTCGCCGACACCCTACGCCCGCCAGGCCCGCGAGTCCTACGCGGAAGGCTGGCGCACCAGGCAGAACGCGTAAGCGGAAACGCCGCCGCCGGCTGCGCTTCACCCCGTCTGTCATCCGCGCCGCGCCGATGCCGATTATGTGAGGCTCGCACCGCCGCTGCCGGCGTTTCCTCTCCCTCACGCAAGCGGGGGAGAGCGGTGACGAGGCGAAGCCGAGACGGTGAGGGGGTTTTGGTGACGACCCCGACAGGAGAAGAAGAAATCAGTCTCCGGCCTATCTCACCGCCACAATCCCCCCTCTTGCAACTTCTAGGACTTGGGCTTCTGCCCAAGCCCAAGAAGTTG
>ERZ777003.1083-NODE-1083-length-45118-cov-7.526929_pt1 | contig 45118 bp, 42 predicted proteins | sample MGYA00374956_ERZ777003 | MGnify/ENA primary metagenome ERZ777003 (study PRJEB29302, sample SAMN06268252) | bioreactor metagenome | isolation source: Joint BioEnergy Institute, California, USA | place: USA:Joint BioEnergy Institute, California, USA | collected... | reverse complement strand
ACGGCATACGAGATCACTGTGTGACTGGAGTTCAGACGTGTGCTCTTCCGATCTTCGAAGGCTTGATTCAGACCGATACGGCTATCAATAGCGGTAATAGTGGCGGCCCCTTAGTGAACCTGCGTGGTGAAGTTGTCGGTATCAACACCTTGGTGGTGCGCGGCAGCGGCCTCGAAGAATCGCTTTCGGGTGTTGCCAGCGTCGAAGGTATGGGTTTTTCGGTGCCGAGCAGCATCTTTTTGCCGGTTGCCGAGCAACTGATCGCCACTGGCAAAGTCGAATATCCCTACATCGGGATTATCTACATTATGCTCGATGCCGAGATCGCAGCCGAGGCTAATCTGCCGGTCGAAAGCGGCGCCTGGATCAACTCTTCTTCGACGAGGCAGCCTGCGATTGTAGCGGGAACCCCGGCCGATAAAGCTGGCCTGCGCGAAAACGACATCATTTTGGCGGTCAACGACATCTCGCTGGCCGAGGGTAACTCGCTGCGCCAAGTGATCAAACAGTTTAAGCCAGGCGACACCGTGACGCTGACGGTCTGGCGCGACGGGCGCGAGATCAAGGTCGAGCTAACGCTGGCTGTGCGTCCCGCAGACCTGAACTAAACCTGCCAAAGCCTTTTAAAAGAGCGGCTCCCACGGGAGACGCTCTTTTTGTTGCTCTCAATAGCCCAACAGGCGCTTAATGCCTTTAGCACGCTAGCGGCGAAGTTTCTTCCTTCCATGCGCTCCTCAGCGCGTCCGCCTACGGCTACCAACATCCCGTCCAAACATTCAGCGCCTCAAGCGTATCGCTGTCTTCGCTGCGACCTGCCAGCTGCAAGCTGCTAGCAGCTGCAAACACTGTCTTTCACTGCATTCACTGCCTTCGCAGCCTAAAGCCATCTGAGTGCTCTTCTCACACAAACTTAGTGCTAAGCATCCCAGTCTGGAAGATCTCGAATGCGCAAGAGAGCACACGCCCTTCTCCCGCCTTGCGGGAGAAGGGTCGGGGATGAGGGCCGCCAGCCCAGCTGATAGCCGTAGGCGGACGCGCTAGGGAACGAATGGAGGGTGAAGCTGTTTCCGCCAAATGATGCTCAGCTAGCTTGCAACGACTACTGCACTCAAAAGCTCCATACCCGAAACCAAGCGCGAGCGAGCTGGAGTCGAAAGCGCCACTAAAGTTGAGGTTTAAGCCCAGCTAGCCCTAAAGGTGTTGACATGTCAAACTACGTAGTTTATAATCTAACTAGTAGTTTGAATAATCACTACTAAACAAACGGCTTATTTCCGCCCTGGGTGACGGACTGAATATACGAGGAAGATCATGGCACTTCAACCACAGGTCGCCCAACCTCAACAACACAAGACCTGGCTTCAGCTCGACGATCATGTGCTGGAACCGCTCTTTGTAGTGTTGACACTGCTTGGGATTATCGCAGGTCTAATGCTGCAACAGCTTAACCCGCCTAGCAGCGTGATGGTCGTGATCGGGGTGGCAACCTATGCCTTCGGCAGCTTTTATGCTGTGCGGGCCATTATCGAGGCGCTGCGCGAACGCACCATCGAGGTTGACCTGCTGATGGTCTTGGCAGCCTTGGGCGCGGCCTATATCGGCGAGTGGACCGATGGTGCTATGTTGCTCTTCCTGTTTGCGCTCAGCAATCTGCTGCAAAACTACGCTATGGACCGCACCGAGCGCGCGATCTCGTCGCTGCTCGATCTGCGGCCCGACACGGTTTTGTTGCGCCGCAACGGTGAACTGGTCGAGGTCGCTGTGGAGGAAGCTCAGGTGGGCGATATCATCGCCTTGCGCCCGGGCGACCGCCTCGCTCTCGACGGCGTGATCGTGCAAGGCAGCGCCAGCTTCGATGAAGCGTCGATCACAGGCGAGTCGATGCCGGTGAACAAAACAGTCGGCCAAACAGTGTTTGCTGGTACGGTCAACCAAAACGGCGCGCTCGATATCCGCGTGACCAAACACGCCTCGGAAAGTACCTTGGCGCGTGTGATCGCGATGGTGAGCGAAGCGCGCGAGCGCAAAGCCCGCTCGCAGAGCTTCCTCGATCGCTTCGAGCAATACTATGCCGTGGGCGTGATCGGTGCGGTGGCGCTCTTTATCGCGCTGGTTCCGCTGCTGTTTGGCCAGCCCTTCAACGACGTTTTCTATCGCGCAATGGTGCTGCTGACGGTCGCCTCGCCCTGTGCTTTGGTGATCAGCGTGCCCGCCTCGTTCTTGAGCGCGATCGCGAGCGGCGCTCGCCACGGTGTGCTGTTTAAAGGTGGCGCTCACTTGGAAGGTTTGGCTAAGATCAAGGTCATCGCTTTCGACAAGACCGGTACCTTGACCTACGGCAAGCCCGAAGTGCAGGACGTGCTGCCCCAAGCTGGCGTAAGCGAGCATGAACTGCTTGAAGCTGTGGCGCGAGCTGAACAGCCCAGTGAACACCCGATCGCACGCGCCATTCTGGCCTATGCGACCCAAAAGGGCATCGCTCAGCGCGAGCCGGAACAATTCGAAGCCGTAACGGGTATGGGTATTCGTGCTCGCTGGGACGGTCGCGAAACCTTGGTCGGCAACGCCAAGCTGATCGAACATGCTGGTTTTGAGCTGCCCCAGACGGTGCGCGATCAGGCCGATGCCTTGATGCAGCAAGGTCGTGGTAGCGTCTTGTTGGTCTGGCAGGGCGAGCGCTATCTGGGTATGATCACCGTGATGGATCGGCTGCGTGCCGATGCACACAAGCAGATCAAAGCCCTGCGCGAGGCTGGCATCGAGCGCATCGTGATGCTGACAGGCGACAATCAAGTGGTGGCCGAGGCGATCGCGCGCGAGGTCGGCGTCGACGAGGTGCACGCTTCGTTGTTGCCCGCCGACAAGCTGCGCATCGTCGAAGAGCTGCAGCGCAAGCACGGCCCGACCGCAATGGTTGGCGACGGCGTCAACGATGCTCCGGCCCTGGCTGCGGCTAGCACGGGTGTGGCGATGGGCGCCGCTGGCACCGATGTCGCCATGGAGACCGCCGATATCGTCTTGATGTCGGACGATCTGAATGCGTTCGGCTACGCGGTGCGCCTGAGCAAGCAGGCTCAGCGGGTGGTGTGGCAGAACATCGTCTTTGCCTTGGCGGTGGTCGTGATCTTGGTCGTCTCGACCTTAACCGTGGGTATCCCGCTTCCGGTCGGTGTGGTGGGTCACGAAGGCAGTACGATCTTGGTGGTGCTGAACGGTCTGCGCCTGCTGCGCTATCGCTAAGTTAGGGAAGCTCGCGTTGAGACAGAACTACTTGCTTTACTTGAGAGCGTGTCTGTGGGCTGCTTTGTGAACCACGCAAACGGTAGAGCAGGTAGCCGCAGGCATAGAGCAAAAGTAGCGCTAAGACGATCTGCACAAATGCGACCATAGCGCCAAACGACATAGCGACACTCATTACTTGACCTTTCGGGCGGGCGATAGATGAACCTTAGCGTTCAAGTTAGTATATGCTAATTTATAGTCGCCTGTCAAACCAAAAACAAAAATGGAGTGCTTGTGATTAACAAGCGCTCCATTTTTATTGCCTGCCGATCGCTTTAGGCTAAATACGCTTAAAGACTTGTCCCTTTGGCAATACGTGAAAACGAAAAGCGAGGGAAGGAGTTGTGTTCCACTCTGCCTAAGGCCAAAACGAAAGAACGTCATCGGATCTAGTATCAGTCGTTTAAAGCCCACTCTGGCAGCGCTTCGCAACTGGCGCGCCAAACAGCGGGCAGCGAATCCAAGCCTGTACGCAGCGCAACGATCCCACCCACAATCGCACAGGTTGTATCGCAGTCGCCTTGACCAGCCAAGGTCAACCAGATCGCCTCTTCGTAACTATCTAGCCGATGGGCGGCGCACCAAAGCGCAAAAGGCACCGTGGTTTGCACGGTCGCATCCATACCGTTGCCAAGCGCTGCCACTACCTCGCTCAGCTCTCTTTCGGGGCCGAATTCGCGAGCGCGCGCAATACCCGCTCGCACCGCGCTCTCGGGCGTGCAAACCAGCACCTTGTCGAGCAGATCGGCCGGGTCGATCGGCTGATCGGCCAAGCGGCAGACCCAAGCAGCCGCACAAGCCACAGCGATTGTGCCTGCCACCGCTTCAGGGTGGTGATGGGTGACGATCGCTGAGCGACGGGCTTGAACGATCACTTGATCGAGATCATCGGCGAAGAAGGCGCCCAGCGGCGCCACACGCGAGGCGCAACCGTTACCATACGAGCCTTGCTCACCGAAGATCTGGCGGGCGCTTTCGCGCCAATCTGCACCGTTGCGCACCCGCTGGATCATAGCCCTAACCGAGCGCCCGTAGCCGCGCGAACGTTCGTAATGCTCAACCAGACTGGCGGCCAAAACATCGGGGTCTATCTTGCCCGTGCGCCTTAGCAGGGCGTAGAGTGAGAGCGCCATCTGGGTATCGTCGGTCCAGTGCCAACTTCCTTGGGGCACGATGCGTTCTGTGATACGGCGCGAAAACCGTCCATGCGAAAACTCAAAGAAGCCGCCGAGCGCATCGCCGAGCGCCAAGCCCTGCAGCGAAAGCAGAGCGCGCTGCAGTGGATCGCTGATCGTCATGGATGTAGCCCTGTTTTGACTTATTCGGCGAAGAGCGCCGGAAAGAGCACAAAACGCACGCTCGATGGGCGCCCATCACTGCCCGTATCGCGACTATCGGGCACTGCCGCTTGAATCCAAGCGCTGCGGCCGTTGGCTAGCCCGATCTTGTACCACAGTTGGTAGCCCTCTGCGCTGGTAGCCAAGCTGGCTTCGTCGCCGTGCCAAACCGCCTGAAGCGGCAGGCGTTGATTGGCGCGCAAACGCAGGCTGCCGAGGCTACGCTGGACACCCGTGCCATCGGGCGGGGCTGACCAGAGCGCGACAGTTTGGCTGAGCGGCTGCGATGCTACGATCACCTCGCCCAACGCTTTGCCCTCGGAAGCGGCGAAGGCCCGCTGGCTGATGGCGTGGGTAGGGTTGCGCCAGCCCATTTCGCTGGGGTGTTGACGGTCGCGCATCGGCCAGTAGCCCGGCCCGGGCGGGCAGTTTCTGCCGCAGCGGTAGCCGTAGCGTGGGGCCGCGCCGTTCACCGCGCGTGTGGTGAGAAAGCTGCGCATCTCGAAGTGCAGGTGGTTCGGAACCGTATCGCTGCGTTTCAGCACCGTACCGAGCAGCCTGCCGCGCTCAACCTGATCGCCCACCCGTACTGCCAAAGCCGGATCAAGATGGCCATACATCGAGTAGATCCCATCAGGGTGGCGAATGATCACAACCCGACCGGGATAGTTGGCGTTGGCGTAGACTACTTCGCCCGCTGCGACGGCGTAGACGCGCGCACCGGCCGTGTCGCCCTCGAGTGCGTACCAATCTTCGGCGGTGTGCCACCAGCCCGGGTTGTACCAGGTGTTTTCGCTAGCGTAGCCGTGCCGCACCAGAAAGCCATCGCCCAGCGCTCGTCCTTCGATTCCGATCGGATAGCTCCACTCGGCGATATGTTGTTCAGGCGGTCTCGTCTGGGCCGCTTCTTGGGCCCAAACTGTCGCATTGCTGATCAGCAGACTGAAACTGCATACAAGCATGAGTATTCGAAGCATGGCTGTGGCTTTCTATCTGAGTGTCTATGCTACAATAGGTGTATCTAACCAGTAGCTTCGACAGTGCTGTTATTCTGCTCCGCCAGTTTGTGTGGGGGGAGCTATGAACGTTACGGGTATCGTCGATTGTTCGGCAGATAGGCTAGGGCGAAAGGCCATATGACTTCATCGGAATCAGAGCAAACGCAAAGTTCGTCTCACGGTCTGCAAACAGCTCCGAATACGGTGCACGAAACGCTTCGTCTCCTTTTCTTCACTGAACTTGATGGTGCTGAACTGCTGGAACTACTTCAAAAGCCCCGAGTTTTGGAGATACTGTCGCGGCAGCGTATGGGCCTCGCCATTGCCCTCTACGACTTTAACCCTGATCGAATCGCGGCGATTCGCCTTCTCAACGCCTACAACATCTACTTGGTGGTTTGGCTTGCGCTTACGCCGAGCGAGGGTTTGTGGTACAACCTGCAAAACTATCCTCAGGCGGTCGAACATTTTCGCGCTTTTCGAGCTTGGGCCGACGAGCACAACTTGCGCTTTCAGGCCATCGGCCTAGATATCGAGCCGCCCTTAGATGTGTTGACCAGTCACGAGAATCGCAGCCTTACAAGGTGGTTTAAAATCCTCTGGAACGCGCGCGAAAACGTGCTCTATCCGGCAGCCTATGCGGCCTATAGCGATCTGGTGACCGAGGCCCATCAAGCCAACTACGAGGTACACGCCTACCAGCTTCCCCTTCTGGCCGACGACCGTCGAGCGGGCACTAGTTTTCTGCAGCGTGCCCTCGATGTGGTTGAGATTCCCGCCGATCTAGAGATCTTTAGTTGTTACAGCAGCGCTCCGATCTCGCGTTTCGGCAACGATCTTGGCGGTGCGTTGATCGCGAGCTATGGCAGCGATGCCGATGGAGTAGCGGTCGGCACAGTTCAGAGCACGTCGGATCAACTCGCAGACGATTCGCTTCCGCCGCTCTCGTGGCCCACCTTGAAGCGTGATTTGTTGTTGGCCGCCCGCGATCTCGATACGATCTATATCTCGTCGCTTGAGGGGGTGGTCGAGCGCGGTTGGTTAGCCCGCATCGCTGCGATCGACTGGAATGAGCCTGCCAAACCCTTGTTGCGCCCTCGCATTGCTATCGCTCTGATTCGCGTGGCCTTGTTTATGATCTTGTTGTTTATGCGCTTCGGACGGAGCATGCTGGCATGGTCGGGCTGGCTTGTGGCTTTGCTGTTGTTTATTCACCACATGCGCGGCAGGTGGCGTCAGCGTCGTAGCCAAGCTGCTGGCGACGATCGAGCATCCCCATTCGAATAAAACATCTTAAAGGAATTGTGTCATGGAAAGGCTTTCAGTTCAAGAAGAACTGCTTCGCACCCAGATTGTACAAATCGGCCGCATGATTTACGAGCGCGGCCTGATCGTTGCCAGCGACGGCAATATTTCGGCTCGGCTCGCCGATGGAACGATTCTGGCCACCCCTTCGGGCATGTGCAAAGGCATGATGAGTGTCGATGATCTGGTTGTGGTCGATCTTGAGGGCAAGTCCGTACGCGAGGGCCAGCGCGCCGTCAGCAGCGAGATCAAGCTGCACCTCGGCATCTACCACGCCCGCCCCGATGTTCAAGCCGTTATTCACGCCCACCCACCTACGGCAGTGGCCGCCTCATTGGCGGGCGTCGAGCTAGACAGCGCCCTCTTGCCCGAGACGCGCATCTGGCTGGGTGCTCTGCCGACCGCGCCCTATGCTTTTACAGGCACAACCGAGGTCTTCGCTTCGATCCAGCCTTTTGTAGCCGATCACAATGCGATCATTTTGGCCTATCACGGCGCAGTGTCCATGGGCAAAGATCTTTGGCAGGCCCTCGGCCGCATGGAGCAGGTCGAGCATACCGCCAAAGTGTTGCTGGCCGCCCATCAGTTTGGTGGCGCGCGCCCCTTGCCCGCCGAGCGTTTAGCGCAGCTCGACATTCTGCACAAAAAGCTCTTCAGCTAGCTTCAAGCTTATATGGCTTTGGCGGCGACGTTTCTACCTTCTATTCGGTCCTTGGCGCGTCCGCCTACGGCTATCAACATTCCGTCCTGTACAGCGCTGCTGTAGCGCCCGCATGAGAGCGAAATCGCTCTCATGCGGCAAAGCTGCTCGAAGGCCAATACCCAAGCTGAACGGCCCGATTCGCTATCACTCGATCTTTTGCCATTCCTGAAGAGAAACGAGACGATAGGCTGGACGATAGCTGACGCGATAGCGCTCCGAATGATGGATAGCGCCAAAGTCGTGTTCCTCGATAAAACTGGCGAAGCTACGAAATTCGGCGGCTGGCAGGCTGGGCCAGCGCTGTGCCAAGCCCGCCTGCTCGACCTCGCGCCAGAGCGCTGCTAGCTCTGTACGCCCGCCCCACGTCTGCTGAGCGCTGGCCAAACAGGCCTCTCCAAGCGCATCGAGCGAACGCCCACTGGCTTTGTAAGCGGCCAGATGAACGCGCCCAAGCTGGCCGTCGGGGCGCAATGGCTCCCACAGTGGCTGGCTCGCATCGGCTTGGGTCGCTTGGTATTCGGCTGCGAGTCGCGCCAAAAATGCCTGCCCATCGCGAATCAGATGTTCAGGGCCGCAGACCGCCTGAAACAGGGCTTTATACAGATCTTCAACTTGGCTTAGTGGATAGCTGGCGATCTGCTGGTCGAGCTGATTCAGCCAAGCGTTAAGCTCGATTTGAAACCACATGTTTTTAGCCTTCCATAGGCAGAAATCTGACTTGATACTTCAGCTTTCACCCCAATATTCGCTCGGTCTATGCTATACTGGTTCAAGGTATCGCACGAACAACGCCACTTGCGTGGAAAAGTATCATGACCTCATTCTATCAGTTGAGAGCAGGATTGCTCCGTCCTCGAATCGTTCTCTTTTGGCTCGTTGTTACATTTGTAGCATCCTGTTATCTCCCGATAGCGCACGATAGCGCTTATGCGCAAACCACGCCTCCTATTCGAGATCTAACGATCGGTACGTCGGGGCAAGGGCGACCGATCAACGCCGTACAGTTCGGTGATGGCCCGCTCAAGCTGGTGATCGTAGGAGACACCCATGGCGGCCCCGAGTTCGCCACCTACAACCTCGCCAACGAGTTGATCGCGCACTTTCGCGCCAACCCTCAGGAAGTTCCCGCCAATCTGCGGCTCTACATCATCCCGACCCTCAACCCCGATGGCCTAGCTTTAGGTATGCGCTTCAATGCCAACTATGTTGACTTGAACCGCAATATGAATACCTTCCTCGACTCCTGCAGCGACAACGACTGGAGCACAACCGTGCAGGGCGCTTATGGCTTGGTCTCGGATACGGGCGGCCCTTATCCCGATTCCGAAGTTGAGAGCCGCGTGATCCGTAACTTTCTGCTCGATGCCAGCGGCGCGATCTTTCTGCACAATAACGCAGGTTTGGTCTTCCCAGCCTATTGCGAGCACGCCCCATCGAACCTCATGGCTCAGATCTATGCCGAAGCCGCCAACTACATCTATGCTCGCTACTGGCCCAACTACATGATCACCGGTTCGATGGCCGACTGGGCCAGCGCCTTTGGCATCACCTCGATCACGCCCGAGCTGGTCTCCGATGTCGATAGCGAGTTCGAGCAGAATCTGGCGGGTATCCGCGCCGTTATGGCCGCCAGCGAGACGCTGCTCTTCCCGCCTGCAGGCGAAAGTGTGGCAGGCTTTGAGCTGCCTCCCGAGATCTGGCGCTTCTGGAAGGCTTATGGCGGCGAAGCGGTCTTTGGTCTGCCGCTCGAAGAAGCTCAGATCAGCCCAAATGGGGCGCGTCAGCGCTTCACCAATGTTGTGCTCGAGCTCGACTATAGTGCGGCCGATACGCCCGATCTAGTGCGACCGCTCGATCTGGGCCGCAAAGTGACCGCTGCTCAAGAGTTCGCGCCCGCCGATCCGGCCAGCTCACCGCTCTACTTCGAGCAGACCGGCCATAGCCTGCGCGAAGCCTTTCTCTACTATTGGCAGCGTATCGATGGCGAGCGGGTCTTGGGCCTGCCGATCTCCGAAGAGTTTTGGACGCGCAGCGCCGACGGCCAGATGCGCATTGTGCAATATTTTGAGCGCGGCGCTTTAGCCTACTATCCCGAGTTTGAAGCTAGCGGCCAAGCCGTGAAGTTGGAACCGCTCGGTGCGCTCGATCTGCAGCTCGATCTCGTTCAAGCTGCTTGGTCGAGCCACCAAGTACGTTAAGCCATTATCGATATTCCACTACACGAGACACTGTTTTTATTCACCACAGAGGCGCAGAGACACAGAGACATTCGGTCGAAGGGTACCACGTTTCGATTGAGCGTAGCCTCTCTCCCCTCTCCTGCTTGGCTATGCATTACCCAAAAGTCGCGTCGGCAGCAAAAGGCGATCGTTCGCGTACCATCGCGAGATTATCCTTGAGAGCACAGAACGCGGAGAGCTTGTATGCGATTTCGCGTAGCGAAATCGCATACAAATCATCATTCACCCCCTCGCCCGCAGTGCGCGAGAGGGGGCGGGGGAGAGGGCCTCGCTCTGGATGGAATGGACTCTGATAGCCGAAGGCGGACGCGGTGAGGAACGAATGGAAGCTAGAAACCTCGTCGCTAGAGCGCTGAGCAGATCGTGCAGATGTGGTATCGCAACAAAAAAGGCTCTCTCCAATGCTTGGAGAGAGCCTTTTAAACGGTTTACTTAGCGCGTTAAACCGAGTACCGTCATCGCTGCCTCTTCACGCTGCCGCATTTCGGCAGCATCTTCAGGGCCGCGCTCGTGATCGTAGCCCAGCAAATGAAGTACACCATGGGCAACAAGATAGGCAAGTTCGCGCTGAACCGAATGACCGTACTCGTCAGCTTGGGCGATCACGCGCTCGTATGAGACAGCGATATCGCCAAGATAACGTGGCGTATTCGGCGCATATACAAAGGTGGTGGTATCGTCGCCGTCATTCCCGAATGAAAGTACATCGGTGGGCGCATCGACACCTCGAAACTCACGGTTGAGCCGATGTAACTCTTCGTCGTTTGTAACCAAGATGCTTACGCCGACCTCACCTGTGACCTCTTCGTTGCGTAAGACAGCTTGTACAGCACGCTCGATCAGTTCGCTATCAACCTCTGAGGCATAGGCCTCGTCAACTTGAACATCGATCATAGTTCCTTATTGCTCCACAAGACGTGAACTTGGGCAAGCACCTCGCGTTCTCGTTCGAAGGAAGCGAGGTTGAGCGCTTCATCGAGCAGGAACCAGCGCGCATCGTCGACCTCGGTCATTTGGGGGGCAAGATCGCCATCTTGGTACAGCAGCAAAAACATATCGACATATTTGTGGATACGTGTTGAGCCAGCCCGAAACCAATATTCAATCGTAGCGAGGTGACGCTCTACCTTGCCTGTAAGTCCTGTTTCCTCGGCAACTTCACGCTCCGCAGCCGCTTCAGCCGTTTCCCCGCGCTGCACATGGCCTTTGGGAAGACCCCAACGGCCTCCCCGATCGGTTGCAATCAACGCGACCTCAATGCCTTTGGGTGTCAGCCGATAGATCACACCTCCCGCCGAATAGGCAGTACGATGCGTTGTTCTGGTGGAGTGTGAATGTGAAGACATGCTTTACCTGTACTGCATGTGCCAAACAGCTCGACTGTTTAGCAGATACAACACATCCGTAGAATTAAGATCGCTTTTCAACGCGACCGGCCCGCATATCCCAGTAATGATCCATAGCAAAGCGAATGCGCTCAGCCGCCTTTTCACGGCTCTCCCAGCCAACTGGTTCGACGCGCACACCTTCGAGGTCTTTATAAACCGTGAAGAAGTGCTCAACCTCTTTGATAAAGTGCTGAGGCAGTTCGGTATAGTCCTGATAGTCTTGGAAGAATGGGTCGTAGTGCAAAACCGCCAAGATCTTATCGTCTGCTTCGCCGCGGTCGAGCATGCGGAACATGCCGATCGGACGTGCTTCTACGATACAACCAGTAAATGTCGGCAGGTTGGTCATCACGAGTACGTCGAGCGGGTCACCATCGTCATAATATGTTTGTGGAATGAAACCGTAGTCGCCTGGGTAGTGCACGGGAGAATAAAGAACACGATCAAGTTTGAAAGCACCTGTAGACTTGTGGAATTCATATTTATTCCGCGAGCCCTTGGGGATTTCTACAACAACATTTATAACGTCTGGTGGGTTCGCACCAGGCTCTAACTCGTGCCACAAATTCATGTAATCCTCAATGATCCATTGATTCGCCATCGAAATGGCGACAGTAAGTTCCACTATTTTTCATTATATCATGCGGTCTTAGATTCCGCATTATCTCTTGTTATTAGTCTCTTTAAGATCTTCGTTTGCAGGCTGCTGATCACCCCGCAAGCGCTGCTCGAGCCGCTTCCAGTTCACTATCGCAATCCGCTTGAGCGCTTCAAGCAGGAGCGAGCGCTGGCGTTAAGCTCTGTAGCACGCAATAGATCCTCACCGCGTCCGCCTACGGCTATCAACATCCTGTCCTCTCATTCAGGCCATCAAGCTTCGCTGCGTTCGCTGCCGAACGCTCGTTGTTATCAAAGCTGCTGCAAGTCCCGTGCGATCGTAGCGAGCAAAGCGAAACATCGGGACAGCTCTGCCGAAGACCGATTATCTCAAAAGCCTGAAGCCTACTCTTTGTTGAGCAGAGTAGGCTTCAGCAGCTTCTATCCATCACTATCCCATCAACTGTTAGGTAAGTTGTTTGGTCCTGACATCGATGCGTTCGAGGAAGCTTTGCAGAGCATGGTTGAAGGCGATCGGCTCATCTTGGTTAGAAATATGCCCGGCGTGGGCGATTTCGACCACTTGGCAGTTGGGAATCAGCGCGGCCATACGTTTCACATCTTCGGGGCTGGCTATGCGATCATCGGTGCCGCTGATGATCAGAGTGGGAACCGTAATGCTGCTGAGCGTTTGCGAGACATCGGGGCGCGCTGCTAGCGCTCGTTCTGCGGCTGCGATCCCTTTGCCGTCGTTGTTTTCAATAATAACGCGCAGCATTGCAATCGTGGTTGCTGGGGCATGGGGTGGCACTAAAAGGCCGAGAATACGGTTTGCAACCGCTGTTGCGCCCTGCTGTTCGGCTATGCGCGAGATCTCTTCGCGTTTTTGGCGCATTTCGGGGCTATCTGGGCCGATAAAGGTATTGGCTAAAATCAGGGCTTTGAGCCGCTCGGGATAGCGGCGCTGGAGGGCGAAGGCGATGTAAGCACCCATTGATATGCTTACCACGATCACCTGTTTGAGATCACGTTCGTCGAGGATTTCAATCAGCCAGTCGGCGACATCATCGAGAGTGTACGAGTCGACAGCAAGCGTGCTCGCTCCGAAACCGGGCAGATCGGGCACAATCAAACGATAGTGTGAACAGAACGCATCGATCTGCGCTTGCCACATAGCACCGTTGAGCGGAAAGGCATGCAGCAGAAGCAACGCTTCGCCTGTGCCTACATCTCGCACATGAGGCGTTGTGGTAAGCATTGCCATAGTATCCTCCTTTGTCTCGACGATAAGAGGTGGTAATCAGCAACCTGTGTTAGCGGAGCGAAATATAGGCATACATGATTTTATCGATGACGAGTGAAACACCTTGCCATGCGATCCAAATAATGCTAACACCTACTAGCAAACGACCTGCCGCAAAACGCGCGATCGTTCCATACAACCAGCCTACCAGAATCGAGATCGGCACGATCATAAAGAGCACATGTTTATAGTTAAGTGCTACTCGTGCATCAATAAAGGCAAAGGGCGGATAGATCAATAGCCAAACAAGCAGCAATAGCCCGAGATAAAGGCGATTGCTCGCTTGGAGCGTGAGCTGTTCTGTTGTACGTTGATCCCAGAGCTGTTTAGCAAACAACAGTGCCCCCAGCCCAGCCACACTCAGCAACCAGCGTCCATACATTTCGAGCAGCATGGGCCATACCACCCCCGCGCCTGCTTCGATTGCCGACACCTTGGCGTCGGTGTTTAAGGCACGCCCTCCGCTGAGGGCCTCGAACACAGTCGGTAGACTACGTCGAATCAGTTCGGGTATATGCCAGCCATAATAGAGCAGAAAGGCGGCTATTGCTGCATAGACGATAATAAGGGTGCTGGCTTTCCAAAGCGGATCACGTCGGATCAACAACAGCCCAATAAAGAGCAGCCATAGGCTCGCAAACAGCAAGAGCACCGCAGGATGCGATAGGAAGGCGGCCAGCATCGCCCCTGCGATCGCTAGTTGTATCCGTCGTTCTGCCAAGCGTTGACGCCAGATCAGCCAAAGGAAGCAACTGAACACAACCCAACACTGACCCAACAAGGTGGTATAAATACCCCACGATGTAACGACCACCAGCGCAAAAGGATGGATCGCAAGCAACAGGGCCGCCACCATTGCAGAGCGCCTGCTACCGCCTGCCGCAAGCACGATCAAGCCTACCAAAACGACCGTGATGCTGTCGATCAGGCTGCTCAGCGCCATAACACTGAGTTCGGGCCAATTGCCTGGCAAGCTAGTTAAGGGCGCGATCGCAAGATAGTAGTAGGGAGTGCGCGGAACGGTGATATCGCTTTGCCATTGAACTGGTGTCAGATCGCTATTGGGCAAAAACAGTTCGAGAAAACGCCCGTTCATGACCATCCAAGCGCGGCTTAGATTAAAGCGCAGATCGCTTGGAAAGTTGAGTGGGTAGGCCAGCGCGGCAAAACGTACAAAAAAGGCGAGCACCATTATAACCAACAAGGCGTGTTGGGTTTTTGGGCTGAGAGGTAATGTATATCGCGCTAAACGAGCGAGAGCGTGGCGTGTCACCCAGGCTAAAATAAGACACGCACTTACTACCAGCAGCAAGCGTCCGGTATAGTCGGTTAGATAAAGGCGCCAAGAGCCGCTTTCTGCAGCGAGCACATACACTGTGCTCACAGTCAAAACCGCGCCAAACAGCGCTCCGATACGCACATGGCCGAAACTCCAAGCGCCCATAATCGTGGCACAGGCGATGATCATTGCGATCAGTATGCTTTGGCCGATCGGCGCATGGCCCGCGCCTCCCGATAGTCGCAGCTCGTCGAGCACAAAGCCGAGCGCGCGCCGATCATCATCTTCTTGAATGGGGCTATGGATCTCGAAGCGAGCGTCGCCGCTCCAGCGCTCGCTGCGCGGCATCAGATGAAGCTGACGCCAGCCCGGATCAATCTGAAGGGTTTGGCTATGCCCCGCCTCGATCAGGGTCAAGGTTTTGCCCTCTGCGCCGCCATGGACGCGCAACAGCAGCTTGGTCTGTTCGCCGATACCGGGCAGATAGATCTCGCTCTCTGGCTTCGACCAGCGGTAACGCCCTTCTTGATTGCGTTCGTAGCCATAAAAGCCTTCGAGGTAGGGACCATCCCAATAGCCGCCAACGTCGATCGTCATCGACCAAGCTCGGTTCATGATCTGAAAGCTGATGATGCCTGCAACACAGGCCCAAAAGAGCGCATTGAGTGCGAAAAGGACAAAGATACTCAAACTCTGTGTGGTAGGGCGTGATTGCTTCTTCACTAGCCAAGGATTAAAGAGAGCTTGTAGTCCACCTCGAACTGAAGCTGCGAGCTCTTGCTGCTGCATAATCTTGTTGCCTATGTGGGCTGGAGATAGCAGATCGATTGAGCATGCCCCACTCTGATGCCATGGAATGCAGGTTCAGTATCGCTAATCATCGCTATCGTTTAGCCAGCTATCTAGAACATACGGTATACTTTGGTGAGAGAAAAGGTGGAGGGTATTATAGCCCTAAGCTCGATCTATGTCGAACAAGAGCGGAGATAGACAGCTATGCAAGAAGAAGTAGCAGTCGGCAAGCTAAGCTCGCTTCGACCCGGGCAGATGCAATATGTTAACGTCGATGGCTTGCCGATCGCGCTCGCCAATGTAGAAGGTACGATCTACGCTTTTGGGGATAGCTGTAGGCATCAGGGCGGCTCGCTCTCTTCGGGGGTCTTGATTGAAGAGACCGTGACCTGCCCTTGGCATGGTTGGACCTACAATGTCCGAACCGGAAAAAGTATTGTGCCGCCGATTGGCTTGCGTATTCCGACCTACCCGGTGCGGATCGAAGACGACACGATTTACATAACGATTGATTGGCCAGATGAATAGAGCCGTACATAACTCGCTCGGTATGAACGGCTCGCTTCCCGAACTACAAGGAGCTAAGCGATACTGCCAGAGTCGTTGATAACCGAGCGATTGGTGAAGGCGGCCACACCCCGCGCGATAATAAAAGCGATCAACCAATAAATCAAAATCGCAAAGAGAGTCGAAATTTCTAAGACATTGCTGCCACTATCGATCGGCGCTTCAAAGCCGAAGATATTGCTGAAAGGATAGTGGAAGGGCGCGCTTAGGCTATACCAAAAACTCACAAAGCCGTTGTCGGGGTTGGCACCAACCAGCCGCAGAAAGAAACGCACGGCTAGGATGATCGTAATCACCCGCACGATATAGTAGATGATGCGCTGGGCGCGTGTGATGTTTGCTACCCGCAGGCGACTGGCTGAAGGGATAACAGTGGTCTGTTTTGCGACCACACGTTCGCCCGTTTCATCATCGATGACGATCTGTTCGCGTTCGATAATGCGATCACTGGTTTCGATCGAACCGTCAGAGACGGCATCAAAGGCTTGGTCATTGGCGACCGCTTGGGCTTGGCTGTCGGCAGCAACGCTTGCACGGTTATCGATCTCTTGGTGACCGACTGCGAGGGGGACAGAATCTTCGTGCTCGGAACGTGGTGGTCGTAGCGGAACATGCTTGGCGTTGTCGAACGGTTCATCCAACATCTCTTGGAGGATGCGCTCTCGCTCTTTCTCTCTGTCTGTCATAACGTCTCCTTAACACATTCCAAAAGCTTTTAATACATGTAGCAGAAACTGTGCCATTCTCTTTAGGAGCATGTGTTTGGCCAAGCCCTTCGCCTATAAAGTGCTACCAAATACGATAACGTTTTTGCTTTTTAGCCCTCAACAGGCTGAATCTCTTCCTCGTTTTCTCCCTGTTGCGCGCATGCACCTCATTAAACAGATTTCTAGCAAATTCGCTGGCCCACTTCAGCGCTCTGGCGGCAAGGTCTTTATCCTAAAGATGGTCCTCACCGCGTCCGCCTACGGCTATCAACGGCCTGCCCGCCACCACGAGTGCGCATCTGCCTCGCTGGCGAAGCCGCCCCCATTCCACAAACAGATTCCGTACTAGTGTGAGTTTTGGTATGATTGTTGTAGAAGAGATAAGTGGCGCTTTCTGACAACCACACAGTGAAGGAGAAGACCTGTTAGAATAGGTTGAATGTGGATATGAGCCTGTTTGATCGCTCATGGGCAAACGAGGTTGCATCCATTGTTTGTTATTCAATCTGTTTGTTATTTGCCCCTTTGCAATCACACAGATTGCTCGTCTTCCCAATAAAAAAGGCACAAGGCAAGATGCCTTGCACCTCTTTTATGCTCTAGTGTGATGAGTGACGTGTTATTGTGCGGCAGCCAACATAACCGGGCGACCGTTATTGCACCACACCATCAAACTCCCATCGCTATTGGTATGCACATCGAATTCGCTGGTTCCGTCGGCGAGAACGATTTTATAGCCGGGAGTTATGACGGCCAAATAGATTGCGGCGGGATCGGGGCAGCCGAGGCTGCTGTCTGACCACTCTTGCTCTTCGATGCTTTTAACTGTCAGGTTGCGCGGACCAACTTCGGGAAGTGCTACAATACTTCTTTGTGCTGATGCTGCGATCTGCTCTGCATTTGCCGGGGCAGGCGATTCATCAACCGGCGAAGGGCTGTTTTGCTCATCTGGCTCGGCAACAGGCGAAGGGGTATCTGAATCTGTTTGAGAGCTGGGCGACGGGCTTGGTGTGTTCGAGTTCGGTGTTTGGCTCGGTGTAGCCGCCTCGTCCGTTTCGGGAGTCTGTGATGGATCTGGTGCCTGAGTTGGGCTAGATGTAGGCTGTGCCCCAACCACCTCTGTTGGTGACGGGTTTGTATTTTGTGCTATAGGTTGACCACAAGCGCTAAGCGCAAGTGCCAGCGCTGTAGCAAGCAGTATCGTACATGTTCGCATCGTTGGCTCCTTCATATATAGCAGCGAAAGCTATTCGTCTAGAGGACGTTGTCTGTAGGCGAATAGTTCCGCTCAAGTGAGAGAAACTAGAGATCCTATGTTAGATTGGACAATCGAACTCGCTTATCGTGCTGGTGCAATTCTGCGTGCTGGTTTAGAAAAAGAGCGCTCGGTCGAACTTAAAGGGCGCGGCAACATGGTGACCGATATCGATCACGCCAGCGAAGAGCTGATCGTATCGGCTATCCGTTCTCATTTCCCCGATCATCGCATTGTGTCTGAAGAGGGCGGCGGCATCGATCAGAGCTCGACCTATACTTGGTTGATCGATCCGCTCGATGGCACCAATAACTATGCTCATGGCTTCCCGTTCTTTGCGGTTTCGCTCGCCGTTTTGGAACGCGGAGAACCCTACATCGGCGTGGTCTACGACCCGCTTCGCGACGAGCTGTTTGCAGCTCAACGCGGCCAAGGTGCGCGCTGTAACGGTCGCCGACTGAATGTATCGACCACTGCTAAGCTCGATCAAGCCTTCTTAACCACCGGCTTCCCCTACGATCGTTTCGTCGATTCGAACAATAATCTGACCGAATTTCAGCGCATTTTGCTGCGGGCGGGCGATGTACGTCGCCCTGGCTCGGCGGCGCTCGACCTGTGTTATGTGGCGGCGGGTCGCAGCGATGGCTATTGGGAGATGAAGCTCAACCCTTGGGATGTAGCGGCAGGTATCTTGATGGTTCAGGAGGCGGGAGGCAAGCTGAGCGATTGGCAGGGCGAGCCGCTCGATGTGTGGACGAGTCGGGTAGTGGCTAGCAATGGCTTTATTCACCAAGAATTGATCGACGTACTTAACGAGCACTAAATGTCGTTGTAAGAGCTAAATGCTACGCAGATTGTATAACTGATTGTTCGAGCGCTATTGAAGCTGTGGGCTAAGATGGTGTTTGAACAATCAGTTTTGAAACATAAGAAATATCGTATGGCTTACTATTTGCGCGAAAATGTTAGAACGCGACCAGTATTTGGGCATCGCCGCCCCACAATTAATGAATTCTTTCTTTCATCTTATACTTTGTCTACCTATAGTGGCTGTGAATTTGGTTGCGCCTATTGCGACGCGTGGTCGTATGGTTTGCGCCCGCTGAACGAGACGATTCGTATTCCGATCGACCTGCCTGATGTGGTCAATGAAGAATTGCCGGGCTTGGATCGGGGCGACTTAATTGCGATTACAGCGCTCAGCGATAGCTATCAGCCCGCCGAACAAACCTTTCGCATCACGCGTCAAGTACTACAATCGTTTGCCGATCACGGTCAGCCCTGTTTGATCCTCACCAAAAGCCCAACTGTTTTGGAAGATCTGCCCCTTTTGCGCCGCATCAACGAGCAGAGCCTGGCGGTGGTGATGTTCACCATTCTGACCATGGATAACTATCTTTCCGAGCAGTTAGAGGGCAAGGTACAGTCGCCAGCCGCGCGTATCGAGGCTATGGCAGAGCTCAAGCGCGCGGGTATTCCTGTGGGCGCGGCCATTCTGCCCGTGATGCCCTATGTCAACGATACTGACCTTGGCTTGCGCACGCTGCTGCGCAGTTTGGCGAGTGTGCCGGTTGATTTTGTAGTCTGGGACTTTTTGCACATTCCCAACGAGCGCCATCGCGGGCGTATTCGCGATACGCTCGGGCGCATCGGCTCGTACCCGCCAAGCTACTACCGCGATATCTACCGCGAGCAACAACTGCCCATCCCTAGCTATCGGGCCGAACGCAGTCGCGAGCTGCTCGAACGCTGCGACGCGCTTGGGATCGATGTGCGCATGCCGCATAAATTGTTTGCGGGCAAGCTCAAGCCCGCCAACGAAGCCGCTTTGATTTTGAAGCATACCGCCTTTCGCGATGAGATCCAAGGGCGGCATACGTTGGCGCTGTTGCACCGCGAGCTAGCCGACCAGATCTATGCTGGTCATTACCCAAAGAAAGAACTGCTGAGCAGCCCGCTTGCATCGACGGTTCAGGCCATTCTCGAACGACCAGAAGCTGCTAGCTGAGTATTTGATTGCTCTGCTTGATACGCAATCCGATTACCTTAAGTTTGCCTGCGGCAGAGTAGAAAGTGACCCCGTTTCTCGTTTTTCGGCGTTGTTATGAGAGATTTGGTGCAGAAGCGCTAAATCTCTCGTTTTTTTGACCTGCTTCGCGCCTCGGGCCTGCTGAGTGCAAAACCCGCTTGTTGAGTTCAGCGCTCTGGCGGTATAGTCCCTTCCCCAAAGAAGGCTTTAAGCGCGTCCGCCTACGGCTACCAACATCCCGCCCGCAACAAAGAGCTTGTATCGCTGTGTGTGGAAAGGCGGCCCCAAAACGAAGCGCTACAAACGGATTTCGTATGACAGCAAATTGGCTCGATCGCCTTATGTTGTGTTTGGCTTCTGGCAGGGTGTTATGTTTAGGCGTGTGGAAGCGCAAGAGAGTAGCTTGCTTTAGTCGTTGCCAAGCATGCGTAGACCGGTATGGCTGAGATTGGTAGGGCTGTTGCTTTGTCCGTTGGCTTCGGCTTGGGCGCGGAGTTTGGCAAACAGTCGGGCGCGTAGTTCGCGCAGGCGGTTCTGATACTCTGGCGACTGGATCGGATCAGTCCACATAATCAAGGCGTCTTCGTTGTTGTCGGTGTAGTAGCGCGCTCGCGTTCCCGCCGGACGAAAACCATATTTGAGGTAGAGGTTTTGGGCCACCGTGTTGCTGACACGCACCTCTAACGAAAGCCAAGTGGCGCGTAGATCGAGGGCGTGATCGATCAGGCCGTTGAGCAGCAGTTCGCCGACACTGCGCCCGCGATGAGCAGGTGCTAAGGCGATGGTGGTGATATGCGCTTCGTTTTCGGTCAGCCAGAGGCCGCCATAACCAACTAAAGGGTATTGGCTGAGTGTGCTCGGTGGCGAAAAGAAGGCGGGCAGCATGAATGAGAGGAAGCTGCGTCGAGCCGTTGGAGCCGGAGGCCGTGGTGGCGGCGGTGTAGGGCTGACTCGAACGACAATATAACGACTCGTTACCGAATTGCGTAATTCCCGTCGGTACGTGTTGGTTGACCAAGGAGTCGTAAAGCTTTGGCGTTCGACTTCCTGAACATCAGGAATATCATCTTCTGTCATCGGCTCGATGAAATAATACATCGAGACATCCCCGCATTCACAATAGTTTTCGGTACCGTTCGTTGTTGCCTATTGTATCACTTTCCTGCTCACAATGAAATACATAATTTGACAACAATTGTCCGGGCTTGTTTAGTACTTGTAGCAGGCTGCTTTTGAGGCTCGCTCTTGAGCGCTGTGTTTGATTGTAGATCACTTATCTTTTGGCCTTCGGCAGAGTGGAACGTGACTAGATCTTTCCCGGCTTTTCGTTTTTCTGAGCGAAGAGAATGCATGTCTTTAAACGGATTTGGTATCAGCACACAGGTCTTTACAAGGACTTGGGGTCACGAGATAGATTGCGGGTAGGTTGTGCATGTGTCTCTTCGGTCGTTTGAAATCTTGTATGTTGGGGGCGGCCTCGGCGCGCAGCTAGCACCCCTTGGGGCGGGCGGGATGTTGGTAGCCGTAGGCGGACGCGCTTAAAGCCTTTTTTGGGTTAAAGACTTAGCCGCTAGAGCGTTGAAATTGTGCTTCTGATGGAGGCGGTTGTGAGCTGTTTGCTTTGAAATGGGCCAGAGGGAGCAAATAAAACAAACTGGTGGGTTTGGCCCACCAGTTTGTTTCAAATGGTCTGTATGTTTATTTGAGCACTTCAGCTTTGCCATCAACAATGGTTAGTTGATATTTGTAGGCGCCGTCGCGACCATACTGCCCACCGGTTTCAAAGCGGGCGGTCACTTCGACAAGACCCCACACAAAGCTGTTGTTTGGCCCCAAGTTGAGCTCACCGGATTTATCGGGCGGGAAGCCCTCCATCCAGATGCGCTCGCCTACAGGTAAGGGGCTAGAGCCGTCCTCTTCGGTGGCGATGCCTTCAGCCAAGACATAAATCGCTGAATTCCAGAAGTAGTAGCCTTGAGTCGTGACTTCTTGACCATTGTAGGCTTCTGGATTTTTTACCAGATCAAAGAGGCTTACCTTGCCCTCGCCAAGTGCTTTATTTTCAATTCGTTGCTCGACGCGTTTGACCTGCTCTATCGGCTTGGCAGATTGTACTTGCAAACGATATTTATAAGTTCCATCAGGGCCGTAGTTGCCTGCTGATTCGAAAAGACCTTGGAGACGGACGAAACCGAAGATCGAGTCGCCCGGGTTATGGAGCTGTTCGCTAGCATCTGAGGGGAAGCCATCAAGCCAGATGGGGTCGCCAAGCGGTTTCGCATCAAGGCCATTGTCGAGCGTGCTGAGACCGATGGCTAAAACTGAAATGGCGGCGTTTTCACCGCTAGCAGGGCGGGAGACATAGGCACCGTCAACGGTGACTTCTTTACCATTATAGGAGTTTGCTTGTGTTGTGAGATCTTGGACGCTGAGTGCGCCAGACCCTCCCCCGCTTCCGCTGCATGTCGTCAACATTAGCAACATGGCGAGCAACAGACCGAAGAGCGACATGGCTCGAGTCGGCTTGCCGTTCATTTATACCCTCCTGAGCGCTGCAATTGCAATTGATCCTGGATACTACAGACATAACAAAATGTACACGCAGGTGTGCGCCGCGTGCATTGCAGCCCGTACCAGTACCAAGAGCGCCTCTGCGGACGCGTGAATTATACCAGAAGCTCTTATGCAGTGCAACCGCTGGGGCTGAGGCGGCCTAGGTTGAGGGGCTGTTAGGGGCTTTGGAGACTCTTACTATTTGGAATAAAATTGGATCCAATATCCGGAATAGGCTATATAAATTATAAACGAGATTGACTTTGTGATGCTGAGAACAGGTTGTTTATTAGAATTGGTTTGTGATAACGATCATTTTAGTGTATCCAAATTATTTGTTAAGCTCTTCTTGACAGCCTAACAGCCACAGAGTATTATATAGAAACAACAAACCTTGAAAGGTAAGGTACGCACTATTTATTACAGGGCAGAACGTCAAATTTCGTGATGCCAGGTGCTAGTGTACCTTAACAATTGCATAGGAGGAAGCGTGTTTAACCTACTAGGAGGAGCCATAGTAGGACTCGTGTTAGGTTTCATCACGGGTACCCTCATAGGCATACGCTTATATAAACATAATGCTCGCGTGCTCCTCCAACAGAGTGAGACGCAATCGCGCTTATTGTTGGAAGAAGCGCGTTCGCAGCAAAAAGAGATTCTCCTCCAAGCTAAAGACGATGCCTTGCGCATTCGAAATGAGGCAGAGCTTGAATTGCGCGAATCTCGTTTGTCGCTTCTGAAACAAGAAGAGCGCCTCCAACGGAAAGAGGAAAACCTCGACCGTAAGCTCGAAGGGCTTGAACGGCGCGAACGACAAATGTTGAACCGCGAACGCCAAGTGGAGGCATTACATGCCGATGCTGAAAGGCATCGCAATCTCCAGATAAGTGAGCTTGAGCGTATATCGATGCTGTCAGTGGAAGACGCCCGTTCTATTATTTTAGAGCAGGTAGAGCGCGAAACGCGCGATGAATCCGCTCGACGCATTCGTGAAATTGAACTCGCAACCCGCGAGGAATCCAATAAAACGGCACGCAAAATTATTAGTATGGCGATTCAACGCTGTGCTTCTGAATATGTAGCCGAGATCACCGTATCTACCGTAGCGCTTCCAGGTGAAGAGCTGAAGGGGCGCATCATCGGTCGCGAAGGCCGCAATATCCGAGCCTTCGAACAGATTACGGGTGTTGATATTATTGTAGATGATACTCCTGAGGCGGTGACGCTCTCGTGTCATGACCCTGTCCGTCGTGAAGTCGCACGCGTGGCGCTGACAAAATTGATCAAAGATGGGCGGATCCACCCCACTCGTATTGAGGAGGTTGTGCTTAAAACCCAGCAGGAGATCGAACAGATTATGCGTGAAGAGGGTGAGCGCGTGGCCTATGAAGCCAATGTTCAAGGCCTTCACCCTGACTTGATTAAACTGCTTGGGAGGCTCAAGTATCGTACGAGTTATGGCCAGAATGTGTTGCACCATTCCTTAGAGTGCGCACTACTTGCCGCTCACCTTGCTGCTGAGCTAGGAGCCAATATCACGGTTGCCAAAACGGCGGCTCTTCTCCACGATATTGGCAAAGCGGTGGACCACGAAGTCCAAGGCCCACATGCTCTGATCGGAGCAGATATCGCTCGGCGTCTTGGCCGTTCGCCGGCGATTGTACACGCTATTGCGGCCCACCATAACGATGAAGAACCCCAGACGGTTGAGGCCTTCCTCGTGCAAGCGGTCGACGCGATTTCGGGCGGACGCCCGGGCGCGCGCCGTGAGACACTTGATTCCTATATCAAACGACTCGAAGCTTTAGAGACTGTGGCCACTTCCTTCCAAGGCGTCCAACGCGCCTTCGCCATTCAAGCGGGGCGGGAAGTGCGAGTGATGGTTCAACCCGATGCGATTGACGATCTTGCGAGCATTCACCTTGCGCGCGATGTCGCCAAGAAGATCGAGGAGAGCTTACAGTATCCCGGTCAGATTAAAGTCACTGTTATTCGAGAAACACGCGTTGTTGATTACGCGCGTTAGCCCTAAACCGCGATGCTGTATTGTGCCACGGTCCACTGTTCATCCATATGGTTATGACTGTCTGTGACCGTGGCATTTATTTCCACAGATGTGTTGCTATATGGTATAGTATGAGCTTACTCCTTTTCTCAAATATCATATTGATCTACACAATATGAATAATTTGTAGAAAATGCTAGAGTCCTCAAGAAACTTGAGGCATATAGTATGCTTGTATTTGCAAAAGCACCGTCTGAGCTCAGTGCTCTGGCTGAGATGTAGCGACGGGGCCCACAACAAAGCAGTTCCTACTTTGTTGGGTAGGTTAGATGGCCTTAAGGACAGGAAGGAGAGGCTCTTGCATGAGCACTGACGCTACTCCGAACGATCCGAACAAGCATACGCAGAGTCAATCAAACGCTTCAAAACCCGAGGAGGAACGTATGAATCCAGCTCAGTCGGTTCAAGTCGCCCGTGCCGTTGGTTCCGCTGATGTTGTCGTTGAGCGCCAAGGCAATGCTGAGGTTCTAAAGGTCTCGACCCGATCTCGCCCGAGCGCAGTAGCAGGCGCTATCGCTGGCGTTATTCGTGAAAGTGGAACAGCAGAAGTACAATCGATCGGTGCAGGTGCGACGAACCAAGCAATCAAGGCTGTAGCCATCGCTCGTAGTTACCTAAGCGAAGAGGGTGTCGACATCATCTGTGTCCCGTCCTTCATTGATGTATCGATCGATGATGAAGAGCGTACTGCTATTCGCCTGCTGATTGAGCGTCGTTGACGTGGGTAGCTTCTGATGAAAGAGCGAAATCTGCTTTCAGAACTCGCTCTTTCTCGTTAGCAATGTCGGACTTGTGCCATTGGTGCAAGGTTTGGAAGTGAACTAGGGAAAGACCCCGCCGCGGCTGAATAGCGCAAAACGGGTGGTTTTAAAGGACAATGTTGCGTTCTCGAATGAGGCGTTGACGCGTCTTTTTGAAGAGTTCATCGTAACTCATTCGCCCCATTGTGATCTCGTATTTATAGGCTTGAAGCAGTTTATGAACCTCTGCATCAAGTCGCTCTTCGACCATGAGTTCATCGCTGATGATCTCTTTGGTAGCAATGCGCAGTTGGCTATCATTTCCTTGAAAAAGGATGCCATCGATCTCTGCAAGCTGATCGACAATCTCTGCGGCGAGTTGCTCGATCTTTTCAGGCGAAAGTTTCATCACGCGCTCCACTTGATATCAAGACACGATAGCTACTTACTCGGTCGTGTTCATTATATCATGTGGGACTAGATCGGGCGGACAGACTCAACGAGATTCGATTGCGCGCTGGTACTATGGCCCGAACACATCGTACCCAAACGCTTCTTGAGCTCGTGTGACGAAGAGTAGTTTAGTGAGTGTTCGCTCTGTGGGTGGATATGCAACGGTGCATAATACTACCTTTGTGTTTTTGACCTTGTTTTGGATGAGTGTAGAACACTGAAGGGTGTAGGCAAAAAAGCCTGCACCCTTCAGTGTTTTTTGCTTTGTTTAGCGAAATCAAGCCTTCAAGCGGCGAGGACCGTCGCTTCCATTCGGCCTCTAGCGCGTCCGCCTACGGCTACCAACATCTTGCCCGTACAACGGGGTGCTAGCCGTGTGCGCCGCAGCCGCCCCCAACCATCACTCAAGCGGACTTCGTATGCCATCAAATCTGTTTAAAGATGTGCATGCTTATAGGAAAACAAAGGATGAAATAGGCTTGAGTTCCATAGATCTGCTCTAAACGTGCCGACGAGAAGCTAGGCACTAACACTGATATGCCATGGATTGCCCGATGGATCGCTAAAGCGCAGTTCGCCCTCTTGCTCTTCAGTGGGCCAGTTCGCCTCCTTAAGCCGCTGCTTAAGCGCATCGAGCTCGGCTTGGCTGGCAAAGCTGAAGCGCGAAAAGCGTAGCCCAACCGCATTGGCAGGCGCAGGAGAGGCCCCGCGACTCTGCCACTCGTTTAAGCCAAGATGGTGATGATAGCCGTTGACAGCCACAAAAGCGGCGCCCGGATAGTTGGCCTGCATCAGGTCGAAGCCCACGACTTGGGTATAGAAGTGGCGGGCGGCTGCGACATCGCTGACGCGTAGGTGCATATGTCCGACGCTTGTGCCTTCGGCGATCGCTCCAAGCGGCTCTTTATCGCCTTTCAAGACGCTGAAGAAGCCTTCGAGGTCGAGCGGCAGCGTATCCATGGCGACATACTTGCCGTTCATCGGCCACTCTGCGCGCGGGCGGTCGCAATAGAGCTCGATGCCATTGCCATCGGGATCATCGAGGTAGAAAGCCTGGCTCACGAGATGGTCTGAAGCGCCCCCAACCCGATAGCCGCCTTGGAAGAGGCGCAACATAGTGCGGGCCAGATCGCGCTGACTCGGGAAGAGAAAGGCCACGTGGAAGAGACCAGTCGTGTTGTAGGGCGGACGAACAGCTTGCTCTTGTTGGACCAGTTCAACCAAAACCGTTTGGCTTGTACCAAGTTGGGCCAGTTGCCCATCGTTCTTGTGTACTTGCATGCCCAGCAGGTCGCGATAAAAGATCAATGACCGCTCAAGGTCGGCTACGGCCAATTGGGGCGCGCCCAGAACTAAATGAGGTGACAGGGCCGGAGTAGCCATAAAGATACTCACTTTCTTAAAAAGATTGTTTTTAAATGTTTTGCGGCAGAAAAAGCGACCTTATAAGCAGAATTACCAGCTATTATCAGAAAAAACAAGATGTCAATTTTGTAATTGAGTAACGCTCGGTCTTGCGAAGAAAGATCGCTTTAGAATAGGCTAGATGCCATGTTGATCAGCGGCATCTAGCTTTTTGCTTATATAACAGTTTTTTAATCTGTGCTGATGCTTTGGGCCAGTCTTCGCTCGTATCCAAACACTTGACTGTCGAGCGCATAGCTACCACCACCAAGGAAGGCCAAACTGAGTGAGGCGCCGAACAGGATCAAGACCAGCTCGTAGCCATTGGCACTAACAAAAAAGCCGTTGCCGATGTGAACTGTGAAGAGCGCTACCAGCATATCGATGGTGAGGGCTAAACCGATCCAGCGAGTGCCAAAGCCAAAGATGAGTCCTAGCCCACCGAAAAATTCAACCGCGATCACGACTATTGCGAATAGGCCGGGGAATGGAATGCCTACTTGGGTCAGAAACATGGTAAAGCCTGAGAGGCCGAATTCGCTGATCTTTTGCCAGCCGTGCATCAAAAAGATAAAGCCTGTTACGATTCGCAATATGCTGATGCCGACTTGGGGCTGATGAAGGTAGCTTAGCTGCTTCAAGTTACTTCTCCTATCTTTTAAACATAAAGCCTAACTACTGTTGACAGTTTAGCGCTAGGGTATCTGAATGATCGTCCTTTGGGCCGTCCGTTCGTCGCCATTGCTGCTCTTTGGCGCTGTATGCCAGTTATCTGCTCTCGAACATGCCCATACTTGGAGGAACTGGCTTGAAATTGGCCTTGGTCAATTACCCAACAGTGCTATACTGCTAGCAGTTGGGTAATTGTAGGGAGGAATATGGCGCGTCAGCTTGCCTACATTCAAGATAACCTTCTTTTTTACGAGGCTACGCTTTCGCCTATAGTCGTCGGCTCGCCCGAATGGTACGATTGGCTTAATCACGAATCGAATCGCTCTTTCTCTTTGCGCACGCCCGCTGGAGCAGTCACGCTGCGGCGCGAAAAAAAGCGCAATAGCTACTATTGGTACGCCTACCGCCACTTGCAGGGCCACACCCATAAACGCTACGTGGGTAAGTCGAGCGATCTCTCGCTTACGCATCTTCAACAGGCAGTCGAGGCGCTGCTGCAAAGCGAAGAGCAGCGGGTGTGCTCGCTACGTATTCGGCTCTTCGGCATACCCGAGTGGCTTAGCGACGATCAGCCTCAAGCACTGCCGAGCAAAGCCTTCGCTCTGATAGCCTATCTGCTCTTCAACCGCCAGCGCTCGCGCGAGCAGCTGATCGCCCTGCTCTGGCCCGAAAGCAGCAGTCTGGCTGGGCGCAAGAACTTACGTAATCTGATTTGGACCATGCGCAGCCATGGCGGCCAAAACCTGATCGAAGGCGATGAACTGATCAGCCTTTCGCCCCAGCTTTGGGTCGATGTAGCCCAATTCCAGCGAGGCTACGATGCGCTGCACAGCGCAGATCAAGCGCTGGCGAGCGCCGATCACAACCACGATCGCTTCGCTACGTTGCTTGAGCTCTATCGTGGTCCGCTCTTAGATGGCGTGGCCTTTGACGATGCGCCCGAGCTGGAGATCTGGCTGAGCAATCAGCGTGAGCACTTAAAGCGGCTCTATAGCGATCTGCTCGAGCGTCAGCTCAAGCTCTATCAACAAGCTGGGCGCTGGAACGATGTGCAACGCATAGCACAACTGGCCCTGAACGACGACCCGATCAACGAGCAGATGCACCAAGCGCTGATGGAGGCTTATGCGCGTTTGGGCGAGCGCAATGAGGCATTGCGCCAGTATGAGCTGTTGCGCGCTCATTTGGAACGCGAGCTGGGCATGGAGCCGCTGCCCGAAACTATGCGCCTGCGCGACGAGATCGTCCAAGGCATGCTGCACCCCTTAGTAGCCAAGCCCAAGCCGGAAACGCCCAAAACGGCGATCGCTAACGAGCCGTATGTTGGGCGCAGGACCGAGCTAGAGGCGCTCGATGCGAATCTGCTCCAAGCTCAACAGACGGGCGCGCGGGTAGTGGCGCTGATCGGCGAGGCAGGAATCGGCAAATCGCGCCTTTGGCAGACTTGGCGCAGCCAGCACGCCGCGCATGTGCAGGGCTTTGAGACGCACTGCTTAGAGGTGATGCGCCATCTACCCTTCGCTCCGATCATCGAGCTTTTGCGTCAGTTGTTGAAGCAGGGCGTCTTCGAGCGCCTTGCCAGCGATCAAGCGCCGCACTGGCTGCTTGAGCTTAGCCGCCTGCTGCCCGAACTGCACGATCGCTTCCCCGATCTGCCCCAAGCTTCGGCGCTGCCGCCCGCCGAAGAACGCCGTCGCCTGTTCGAGGCGCTGGTTCAATTCTTTCAACTGGTGGTGCGCCCGCCATGGGTGCTGTTCGTCGATGATCTGCACTGGGCCGACAGCACAACCATCGAATGGCTGGGCTATCTGGTCTATCGTTTTCAGGAGCAGGCCTGTCTGTTGGTTATTGCCTATCGACCGGAAGAGCGCCCAAGCCGTCTCGATGAACTGCTTGTTTCGTGGTCACGCACAGCCAGCCTAGAGCGCTTGGCGTTGCAGCGCTTCAATCGCGAAGAGAGCGAGCGTTTGATTCAAGCGTTGGGCGGCGATCTCTCGCGTACGCCCGAACTGTACGAGCGTAGCGCTGGCAATCCTTATTACCTGATTCAGCTGATGCAAGCGCCGCCCCACAGCACACCCAGCGCTCTGGTCGATATGATCTCGGCGCGTTTGAACGCCCTGCCCGATCTGTTGCGCGATGTGCTCCAAGCTGTGGCGGTGCTGCAACCATCGAACGACTTTGCGACGCTTTGCCAAACCAGCGGCCACAGCGAAAGCGAAACGCTCGATGCGATCGATCTGCTGGTGCAGCAAGGTTTTGTAGTGGAACACAACAGCGGGTTGAGCTTTAGCCATCCTATGCTGGGCCAAGTGCTCGATGCCAATCTCAGCGGTATGCGTCGCCGTTTGCTGCATCGGCGTGCGGCCCAAGCTTGGCTGAATAGCCCCGCTGGTAAAGCTCCCGAGCAGGCCGGACGACTGGCCTATCACTATCAGGAAGCTGGCGAGGCGGTCTTAGCGGCCGACTATGCAGAACAGGCTGGCAACTACGCGCTTTATTTAGGCGCAACCAACGAGGCGGCCCGCTTCTTTCGCCAAGCGCTCGAACACGAGCGAACTCCGGCACGTTTGTATGGCCTAGGGGTCAGTCTCTATTGGCAGGGCGATTATCAGCAGTCGCATGGGCATCTGACCGAAGCCCACGATCGTTGGATCGCCTCGGGTGATAGCTCGCACGCCGCTGAAGCTGCCCTCGAACTGGCGCGTAGCGCGCTTGCGACCGGTCAGCTCAAAGATGCGCTCCATTGGATCAAACAGGGGCGAAGCTATTTGGTTGAGGAGCATAACGATAGCGCGCTTGCTTTAGGTTCCTACTTGTTGGCGACTGGTATGCGTGCGAGCGGTCAGTCTTTGGCGGAGGCAGAGGCGCATCTCTACGAGGCGCTGCGCTATGCTACCCAAGCGCATTACGATAGCCTCAAAGCGCCGATCGTCTTCGAGCTAGGCAATGTCAAAGCCCAAGAGGGCGATTTGCAAGCTGCCTTGAGCTACTTTGAACAGGTCATCGCTTTCGCTGAGCAGCAGAACGATAGTCTTCATATCGCGCTGGGCCACAACAATCTGGCCTATCACGCTCTGTTGCTGGGCGATCTTGCGCTGGCCAAGCGCCATATCGATCAGGCCATAGCGATTACAGAAGAGCGCGACCTTGCGACCAATCGCCAGTGGGTCTATAGCACACGCGGCGAGATCGCGCTAGCCGAGCGGGATTGGGAGGCCGCCGATAGGTGGCTGACACGCGGCAGAGCTATGGCTGAGCATTTTAATAACCGTGCTCTGTTAGTTGGCTACCAGATCAATCTCGCTCGACTGGCATGGGGGCGCGGTCAGCGCGAAACAGCCGCTCAGCTCTTGCAAGAAGCGCAACAGCAGGCCATCAAATTGGGCGATCGCCATCTTTTTCGAAGTGCTCGACAGCTCGCCGCCGAGTGGGGCATCTAGCTATTCCAAATCTGATCTAAATCCGTTTGATCGCTTCAGTATTCTAGCGGCTTGGTCTCTTCCTCAAAGAGGGCTGCTAGCGCGTCCGCCTACGGCTACCAACAGCTCGCCCGTAAGCAGGCTGTTGTAGCTGTGTGCCCAGAGACCACCCCAAAACACAACGCTTCAAGCGGATTTTGTATGATTAGCTTGTTGTTTTTGGCCTTCGGCAGAGTAGAACTCAACTCTTGCCCTTGGTTTGTTTCTTTAGTTGCGAGCTTGCATGGTTGTAGGCAGAGTTGCTCGTAGCAGCGCTAACCTAGCAGGCGCAATGAGCGACGATGAAGCGGCGACGAAAGGACGAGGGAGTTTTGCGCGTCAGCGCAAAACTCCCTCGTCGTATTGAAGGTTGGGATGTTGGTAGCCGTAGGCGGACGCGGTGGGGACTGAATGGGGCTAGAAGCTGCTCCGCCAAAAGAGCTCCTATTGCGAAAATTGCTAGCGGTTAGGCGTTGAGCAAACGTGCTTCAAGCGAGATCTCTTCGAGGCCGGGCGCAAGCAAACGCGAGATCGGACAGCCGGTTTTAGTCTGCTCGGCGGCTGCTTGGAAGGCTTCGTTGTCGATCCCAGGCACTTTGCCCTCGACGACAAGATGGATCTTGGAGACTGTAGGCCCGCTTTGATCCATGCGCAGGGTGACGGTCGCTGTGGTTGTGACCGAATCGGGCACATGGCCTGCACCGCTGAGATTAGCCGAAAGCGCCATGCTGAAACAGGCCGCATGGGCGGCGGCGATCAATTCCTCAGGATTGCTTCCTTTCTGGTTTTCGAAACGAGACACAAAGGTCACTTGTGCATCCTGCAGCGCACCGCTTTGGGTCGAGACAAGCCCTTTACCAGACTTCAGGTCGCCGGACCACGTCGATGTGGCATTTCGATGAAACTCAGCCATGGGAATGCTCCTTTTGGAAAAATATGTGGAGTTCACATGATCCATTGTAGCACACCGTTTGAGAGGTGGCGTGCTGGGCTGAAAAAGCAGGGGCGGTTTGTTTGTATAATGCGCCTATCCATTGGTTGCTTAGGGCCTTTGCGCCCACTGAAAAGGAATGCAAATGTTTGTTCACACCGTTTATTTCTGGCTGCGCCCCGATCTGAGCGAGGAAGAGGTGCAGACCTTCTATGCCGGTCTCGAATCGCTGCGCTCTATCGAGTGCGCTCAGCTTGTAACCTGGGGCAAGCCCGCCGACACCGACCGACCTGTTATCGACCGCAGCTATAGCGCTGGCCTGATCACCATCTTCGCCGATAAGGAAGCGCATGATATCTACCAAGACCACCCGGTGCATGATGCCTTCCGCAAGAACTGCGGCCATCTTTGGAATAAAATAGTTATTTATGATACGGTGAGCTAGGCCTGAGAAGACTGTCATCTCGGGGGTGGATAGTGCTTCTAGAAGTGGCATTATCCACCTTTTTGCTTATCGGTTTGACCCTCTGGGACAGCATTTGTTTACAATAAATATATATATTTGTTTTTCATATTGACCAAATGGTGCCTATAGGGTAAAAATACTATATATACTAATACTTGTAGCAGAATTCTTTGAAGCAGGAAATGCTTCAAATGAGCAATATCATGAAGGCATGTCTCGAGAGATGCTGCCCTTATTGCTCAACGAGCCGTCAGGTTTTGTATTGTCGCTTTTTAGGTAATGTCTTGAGCGTATAGGTAGAACATCATGCAGAGTCGTGACTGTCTTGTGCGCTGCTATCAGAATACATAGTGACACGCTATGTTGTGGATAGTCATCGCACTAATTGCCCCGGCCTCTTGGGCCATCGGTAACCATATCGATAAGTATTTAATAGATACACAACACGATAATGGTGGAATACCGCAACTTCTTCTATATTCAGCCTTTATAGGTCTGCCTGCCTTGATCTTAATCGGTCTGTTTCAGCCGAATGTGTTACAGATATCGGTTTGGCATGGAACGATTTTGACTGCCAATGGCATGCTCTATGTTCTTGGCCTTATTCCGTATTTCTATGCTCTAGAACAGGAGGAGGCTTCTGTTGTCATACCTCTGTTTCAGTTGACGGCAGTTTTCAGCTACTTCTTAGGCCTATTCATTTTAGATGAACAGCTAGGCTGGGAACAGATAGCTGCTTCGTTATTGATCATCTTTGGTTCAGTTTTTGTCACTCTAGAAGCTGATCCAAAGCGCTTTAGGGTACGATTTTCGGTCTTCCTCTGGATGCTTCTGGCTTCATTTTTAAATGCGCTGAACTGGCTGCTTTTTAAAGTCGTTGCCATTGAAGAAGCATTCTGGCGAACGAGCTTTTGGGAGTATGTTGGCTTTGTGATTGTAGCAGTGGGCCTGCTAATAATTCCTGGCTATCGCCACACCTTTATTCAAGCTATTCGGATCAAAAGCCCAACCGTTTTGGCTTTTGTGACGCTTAATGAGGTTTTGGGCCTGATAGCAAAAACAGCCACGAACTTCGCAAGCTTGTTAGCACCGTTGGCACTTGTGTCGGTCTTAAATGGTTTACAGCCGCTGTTTGTTTTTGTGTTAGGTATTCTTCTGACGCTGTATGTGCCAACATACACGAAGGAAATGTTAGATAGACACAATGTTTTTCGCAAGTTGATTGCGATGATCATTATGGTTATTGGCACATCTTGGTTAGCCATTAGCTCATAGTTTAGAAAAGAGGTCATGCTGTGCGAATCGGAGTTACCTACGAACGCAAAGAAGATTATCCGTATCGCCCCGAAGATCCGGCAGATGCTAATTCGGAATTGCTATCTGCCCAGGAGGAAGAGGAGTTGCTGAACGGATTACGCGATGCTGGACACGAGGTTATACCGATCGGCGATGCGCGGCGTTTACTTGAACGCCTCTCGTATTGGCAAAACGAATGCGACTTAGTGCTGAATAAGTCGGTTGGTTATCGAGGACCAGAGCGTAAAAGTATCGTGCCGACCATCTTAGAAGCAGCGAATATCCCGTATATTGGATCGACCCCTTATACCCTCTCGTTGACCCGTAACAAATACCATACCAAACTGATAGTTAAAGATGCCAATGTGCCAACGCCGCCTGCGGCCCTGCTGTTCGGTGGTGTCGATGCAGACCTAGATTCTCTGATTTACCCTGTGATTGTGAAGCCGATCGCCGAAAGCTCGAGCATCGGTATCGAAACGGGAGTATCGGTGGTTGATACGCCCGAACAAGCTTATGAGCGCGCCGCTTATTTGTACGAGCGCTACGCTCAGCCGATTCTGGTTGAAACATTTATTGCAGGTACCGAAATAGAAGTGCCGCTGATCACCGATCCAGATCCGAAGGTTTTGGGCGTCTTGGCCGTCTCGATCGATGGCAAGATTCCAGACGATGAGTATTATTTGTCTTCAGATACGGTCTATAACGATAACTACAATTTTGTCGAAACGCCGGAGCATGTCGATAATGAGTTAGTCGCTGCGATCGCTGCCCGAGCCGCGAAGGCGCTTGGTATTCGCGACTATGGCCGCATCGACTTCCGGGTTAGCCGCGATGGCACCCCTTGGATGATCGAAGCCAGCACACACCCGCATATCCAACGCTTATCGAGCTTCTGCATTTTGACCGAACGCGCGGGCGGCAAGTATCACGATATGCTCGATATGCTTGTTCAGGTCGCGGCGCGCCGTTATCAAATAGCTTATTACGTCTGATCTGCGGCCCAAATAAATGCTCTGAAATAGCACATTCCTCTCTTCACTAATGCAAGGCTTTTCGCAGAGCGCACTCTTTCTTCTGTAATACCAAATCCGATTAGCTGAGTTCTTTTGGCTTTCGGTAGAGTGGAACTTGACGATGTTAGTTGTGTAACATTTCGCACGACAGAGCGAAATGTTACACAACTTTTCCCCGGTTTTTGTCTTCCCGCATTACGAGCATGCACGTCTTTAGGCCGATTTGGTATGATGTGTGAGATTTGGTCCCTTTATTCCAAATCTCACACTCATTTCTGGCATCTTGCGGCGATAGCTTTTATACCATTCGTTCATAACATTAGGTTTTTAGGAGGCCTTTCGGCACACAGCTACGACGTCGTATGGGAGGGCGGGCTGTTGGTAGCCGTAGGCGGACGCGCTAGCCGCCTTCTTTGGGCTAGCGACCGAGCCGCTAGAGCTGTGCTTTAGTTAGGCAACCTTGGGTGAAGAGCAAGAGACAGTGTGAACGTGGTTTTGCAGTGTCAACTGGGCTGTGAGGCTTGTAGATCGATGTTGAGAACGCTTGCGCTAGTGCTTTGTGATGGAAAGCATGTGCTTATCGGCAGAGCGGTTTGAGATATTTGTGTTTAGAAAATGTTTTGAGATTTCCACAATTTTATATGACAATGATAAAAATAACAGATATTGAAGCGATGTGAAAGGTACAAATTATGGTTGTATAAGGCATAAAAGTAAAGATATAGCATATTTCCCTTATAAAAATATGTTGCATCTTGTAATAGAGGTATGTTATCCTTACTTTGTCGTTACAAACATTCGCGCTCCTTACACAAAGTCTCGTGTAGGGCACTGGCTGGAGCAGGATCCATCTTACTATTACGCTTGTTGGGAGTTCCAGCGGAATGGCTGTTGAACCATCTGTTGCTGATAACACAACATCATCTGCTTCTGAGGCAGATGCATCTGGAAACCGTACAAATCGCGCTTCGAAGCGGTTTGTCACTTTGCGTGTCAAGACTATTGTTCTGTTGGCCTGTACTGTGTTGGGCCTCTTCCTCGCTTTATATATCCCTTTGCGACTGGTTGTTTTAGGTAGCTATCTGGCACTCGAAAGCGACCTAACAAGAACAGAGGTGTCGCGAGCAAACGATGGCTTACAAAACGCCATTTATCGTATTAGCAATACGGCGGCAGGCTACGCCACGTGGGATGATACCTATAGATTCGTTCAAGATCATAATGACAACTATATGCGAGCCAACCTGGCTGATCCCTCCTTCCCAGCGGAGGATATCAACTTGGTGATGATCGTTGATACCGATCATCAAGTGGTTGGTGCCAAGGCTTATGACCTTGAGAACGAAATAAGTGTTGATGTACCTTCCTTCTTTTTACAGCCAGAGATCTTAGAGAGTTTTATCTTTGACCGAGACGAAGTGAGCGGCTCGACTTCGGGCGTGGTGATGCTGCCCGATGGGCCGATGTTGATCGCTTCACAGCCGATCTTGACCAGCGATGGCGAAGGACCAGCGCGCGGCTCGCTTTTGATGGGCCGCTATCTTGATGAGCGATTGGGCAAACAGATCGCCGAGTCGCTGCATATGAATGTGCAGTTCTATCGTATCGATGGAGCGCAGCCGCTGGCAGGCGATCAGGCCCTGTCTGCAGACGACACCACGGTTGAGATTATGTCTGAGGCGCGTGTGGCGGGCATTCGTCAGGTCAATGATGTCTTCGGTCAGCCTGCGATCGGTATTCGGGTCGAGTTAGAGCGCGCGATCTATGCCCAAGGACGCGCTACGGTCGATTACTTCACCTTAGCTCTGATCGCTGTAACCTTGGTGAGCTTGGCTGTTACGATCTTGGGCTTGGAATGGATGGTGCTGGCCCGTATTGCGCAGCTCGATGCGCGCGCCCATACGATCGGCGAGAGCGGCGATGTTTCGCTGCGTATGGAGGTCGAGGGCAACGATGAGCTAAGCCGCCTTTCGCAGTCGATCAACAGTATGCTTGACGCGATCGATCAGGCTGAGAAGACGCGACGCAGCGCGGAAGAGATGCGTGCACGTACTCAGGAAGAGCTGTTGCGCTCGCGCGAACAGTTTAGCCAGATGCTGGTTCACGACCTCAAAAACCCCTTGATGGGTGTTAAGGGCTATGCCGATATGTTGAGCCGTATGAGTCTCGACCCAACTCAGCGCGAGCTGGCCGAGGGTATTCAGCGCAGCAACGCGGCTACGCTCAATCTGGTGACTCAGTTGCTTGATATCGCCAAACTAAGCGAGGGACGACTCGAGTTGCGCTGTAGCAACGTTGATGCGCGCAAGCTACTGCAAGAGTGCGCGCATGAGATGAGCTCGTGGGCTAAGATCGAGAATAAAGCGATTAGGGTTAGCGTTAGCGCCAATTTCCCCTTGATCTATGTCGACGAGGGCTTGATACGGCGCGTGGTGCTGAACCTTACCTCGAACGCCATCAAACATACGCCCTATGCCACCGAGATCACCTTGGGGGCCGAGATGGTTGATGGCAAGGCCGAGATCTTTGTGCACGATACCGGCCCGGGCATCGCGCCCGAGGTCAAGCAGCGCCTGTTCGAGCGCTTCGCTACCAAGAGCGAGCATACTTCTTACCACAGTACTGGCTTAGGCTTAACCTTCTGTAAGCTGGCGGTGGAAGCCCACAACGGTACGATCAGCGTCGCTAGCTCTCAAGCGACCGGTACAACCTTTACGATCCATCTGCCCGTGCCGACGGTAAACCCACCGGCGCTTCCGACCTTGCCCAAACCAGTCACAACCGTCCTATGAAACGCTTTTAAACCAATAAAAAATCGACAAGTGTTTCTGCGCTTGTCGATTTTTTGTTGCCCTGGTTGAAAGCTCGTTTGAATTTAGACTCGCTCCAGTGGGCGGTGTGGCTCAGGGGGCAGCTCGACTTGAATGGGGTCGTTAGGCTTAACCTCGCCGCTTTGCAACACAATCGCCATAACTCCAGCTTTGCGGATCAAGTTGCCTTGCTCGTCGCGGTCGAGTACGGCGGCTTGCAAACCTTTTTGGAAATTGTCGATTTGGGCGCAGGGGTTGCGCAGGCCGGTGATCTCGACGACCGCCTCGGGGCCGATCTTCAGGCGCGTTCCAGTGGGCAGACTCAGCAGGTCGATATCGGCAGTCAGGATGTTTTCGCCCAATTGGCCGGGTTCGACTATGAAGTTGCGCTGGTGTAATTCGCTCAATAGCTCGGAGTGGATCAGGTGGACTTGGCGTAGGTTGGGCTGAGTCGGATCGGCTGCGACGCGCGAACGGTGCTTGACGGTCTTGCCCATATGGGCGTCGCCTTCGACACCCAGACCAGCCAGCAGGCGGATGCTGGCTTGGTTCTGCTTGCTGAAGGTATGGGTCGGGCTGAGACTAACGGCCACTACATGCATTTGGATCCTCCTTTCAGTGAATGGTGAAGGACAAATCTCCCTGCTTGTAGCCTAACCTAGAAAGCGCGCTTTGGCTAGATGCTTTGGGCCTAATTTGCTTGTTTGAGAGCTAAGCCTGAACAGATGTGAGTGTTTATTATATTTGTTACAGGTATATTTTTGTATTAACTTATTTTTACATGTTATAATTGCCCGTTGTTACTTAGGAGAATAGCCATACTTTTTTGTAGCTTCAACCTACCTCAAACCGATGTTTTTGCTAAAAAATCGTCGTTTTGCGGTGTTGTGCGTTATATGGCTTGGCTTCACGATCGCCCTCTTTGTGGTGCTGCAACGCACAACCCACCTACAGATCGATCTCGGTCTCCCTCAAGACCACCCCTTCATAGCCTCCTTTTATCAAGCCGAAACTGCCTCCGATGGTACACTCTTTCGTTGGAGCAGCGCCGACGCCGCGGTTAGGCTGCCCGGCGCGAACGCGGCGCGTCACATTGTTGATCTGCGCATCAACGGCGACCTTCGGCACGCAATCGACGCCCCCGAGCTGCAGATCGCTTCAGCGCATGGTCAAGCGCTGCGCTTCGAGCTTGAGGCGGGCTGGCGGGTCTACCATGTGCTCTTGCCCGAGCCGTTGGGCAACGGCCTCGACGATGCGCACATCCGCTTGATCAGCCGAGCCTACGAATTCGAGAAACGTTCGCTGGGCGTGCCGATCGATTGGCTGAGCGTGCGAGAGGTGCCTCTGAGTAAGGATCTGCGTGCTCTGGGTCTGCAAACGCTGCTTTTTGCTGCCTTATTGGCTGGCATGTCGATCGCGCTGCTCTCGCTCGATCGCCTGCTCTGTAGGTTTTGGAAACTGGCGGCTTTTTGGGGCGCGCTACTCGTCTTTGCGCTGCTGGCTGGCCTGTTGTTGTATGGCCTGTGGAGCGACCGTTACGGCCTGTTGAGCAAGCTTAGCCCGACCCTGATCGGATGTTGGGCCCTGGTTGGCATGCTGACACCCGGCCTGATCAAGCTCTTCGGCTGGCTGATCGCGGGGCCGAGCCAGGCCTTGGCGGGTTATGAAGCGGGGCCCGCTTGGCGTGTGGAGCGCATCTGGTGCTGGGTCTATGGCCTAACAGCCGCGCTCTTCACCTGGGTCTACTTTGCCTCCACGCTTCAATTTGAAGATGCCACACTTGCGGCGCTGGCCGATTTCAGCGCCTTTCGGCCCTATCAATACCGCGTGCTGCTGCCGAGCATCGTGCATGGGCTGGCCTGGTTGCTGCCCTTTCCCGTCGAGTGGATCTACATGGGCCTCACTTGGGCCACCTGCTGCGCGCTCTTGTTGGCTTTCCGCGCCTTTTGCTCGTATTGGCTGCAGGGCCAGAGCCTCAATCTGGCCCCTTTGCTGATGATCTATGCGATGCTCTGGAACTACGCGATCATCAGCATCTTCATCTACCCTAGCGACATCTTAGCCATTCTGCTCTTTGTGTTAGGCCTCTTGTGTCTGTTCCAAGGGCGCATGCGGCTCTATTACGCCGTGTTTGTGTTAGGCTGCTTCAATCGCGAAACGGTCTGTTTTCTCACCTTCGCTATGCTCTTCCTCTATCTAGGCAGGCGTTCGCTGATCTACTTGGCTTGGCAGAGTATCGCTCAGTTTGCGCTCTGGTTCGCGATCAAGAGCTTCTTGACCTATCTGTTTCGCGAGAATTACGGCGAAAGCGTCTTCCAAAATCAGATCGCCAATAATCTGCACTTTTTTGCCGATCTGCTGATGCGAGAACCGTTCGCGCTCTGGAGCCTGGCTAGTTTCGGCGGGTTATGGCTGCTCGTTCCTCTGCTCTGGAAGGCGCTGCCGAGCGATCTGCAGCGTTTGTTGTTGGTCACACTGCCCTTTATGCTTGGCATGAGCATCGTTGGTCTGCTCTACGAAGTGCGCATCTATTCGGAGCTTGTGCCGCTGGTTTGTAGCGCCTGTAGCGTCAGTCTTGCGCGCCTGCTGGCGTGGAGACCGATCGTTTATCGCTCCGAACAAGCCTAAACGCTTGTCAGGCCCTTGCGCCTTCTCCGACTTTTGACCGATGAATATAGAACAAATTTTTTAGTATGCTGAGTTAAAGGTTAGGCTTTGTAGGAGAAGGAGCGATCATGCTGCATGAAGTGCCCTTTTACGGGCGAATGAGCTACTGTCTGATCCGTAGCATCCATATGGTGCTGGAAACCAAAGGTCTGCAAGCTCGCACCGACTGGCTGGAGTGCGTCAGCGGCGAACCCTTCGGCTTCGTCTATGTTCGCTCGCCCGGGCAGGTCTTCGCTGTCAACGGCTTCGAATACCATCTGGCCGGCCAACACCTGCTCGACACCTTAGGCTACGACTACCGTTTTAGTGGTGCCGACAACGATGAGGCTGCTTTAGCGGCTCTGCGCGCGGCTTTGCAAGACGGGCCGGTGGTTTTGGGCATGCTCGATATGGGCTACCTGACCTATAGCGCTTCGTATCAGCAGCAGCTCGGGGCCGACCATGCCATCGTTGCGCTCGGCTTCGAGGGCGACGATCTGATCGTGCACGACCCCAGCGGCTACGTCTGCGCGCCGCTGCCCATCAGCGACCTGCTGGAGGGCTGGAAGCGCGATGTCTATACGGGCGTTCCCTATGGCATGTGGACGATCGGCGAGCGCAAGCGGGTGCCGAGCGAGGAGGAGATCTGGCGGGCGACCATCGATTTCGCCAAAGAGTTTCTGCACCGCCCCATCTTCGATAACGGGCCTAACGGGGTGATGTGTGGGCCGAAAGCCATGCTGGTCTTGGCCGATGACCTCGAGAGCAATCCCGAGATCCCGCTCGGCGGTCTGGCCTTCTTCTCGTGGCGCGTCTCGGCCCAGCGCTGTTTCGATAGCGCCAACTTCGTGCGCGAGCGTCTGCCCGAGGCGAGCGCGGTTCGCCGCCAGCAAGCTTTTGTCTACGGCCGCTTGCAGTACGCGACCGTTCACAACGATCGGGCCAAGATGGCCGAGCTGCTCAGGCAACAGGCCGAGCTAGAGGCCCGTTTCACTGAGCTGATCGATCAAGCCTAACAGGCATACGTGCTAGCAAAACGTCCTTGTAGCCGATCGCAAGGACGTTTTTTAGTTTGCAGGCCTTGTCTCCCTCGCTTTTGGCTGCTGTAGCGACCTTTCCCGTTTTCTCCTTTGGCGGAGAGGCTGTTGGCCCCCATGCGGCTTCTGGTGCGTCCGCCTTCGGCTATCAAGTCGCAGCTCCTGCCATTCGGGCTATCGCCTCGCAGCTTGCGCTGCGACCTGCCAGGCGCTTGCGCCTGGCAGGCTCAAACTCTTCGCCGCCATACTGGCCACGCCATTCCCATCACAACTCGCTCGCAACGCGAAAACTGGGCGAAGCCGCTCGTATTCCGCTCTGCGGAAGGCCAAAAGGGCCGCTAAGGCGCTTGGGCGCTTTAGGCGCTGCGGCGTTTAAAGACCCGCCCGAGCAGCAGACGATCTTCGGCGCTGATCCCGCCGATCAGCCAGAGCGCGGCGACGTAGACCGGTACCCCAACCACAACCATTGCGATCAGCTGCCACCAATTGATCTGCAGCTCAGTGAACGAGAGGCCGCCCCACAGGAAGCTGACGCCATACATCGCCGCGCCCATCAGCAGGCTGGCCAGCAAGGGCCGCCAGATCATCTGAAGGAGCGGTGGGCGCAGATCGGCCTCGCGCAGCAGGGGCCAGAAGACCGCGAGCAGCACCACCTCTGAGGCGATCGTCACTAGGCTGGCGGCGTAGATCCCGAAGAAGGGGATCAGCACAAGGTTGCAGAGGAAGTTGAAGAGCGCGCCGATGATAAAGGCTTTGGTGATCGAGCGCTGTTGGTTAAGCGCGATCAAGACGTATTGCAGCAGACCGTTGACGAACGAGAGCGGCAGAAACCAGCCCAAGATCGCCAGAGCGTAGGCCGCGATCGGCAGATAGCTAGCCACCTCTTTGCGGGTGAAGAAGCGCACCAGATCGGGCGCGAGCATGGTCAGCGCCATCGAGATCGGGAAGGCGATCAGTAGCAGAATGCGCAAGGTGTTGTTTTGGGCGCGCGCCATCACTTGGCGGTCGCCGTGGGCTTGGCGCGCCAGCAGCGGAAAGACCGCGAAGGTGATCACCGGCGGCAAAATCAGCGGGATGCTGAGCACTTTGTAGGCCAGATTGTATTGGGTCACCAGCACATCGCCGTCGCCTGCGCCCAGCCCTTTGAGCAAGAAGGTATCGAAGCGGAAGAAGACTGCGCTCAGCAGGTTGTTGAGCATCAGTGGGAAGGCGATTGGCAGCAGCGCACGCATGGCGGCGGGGTCCCAGCGCAGAGTCGGCGTGAAGAAGCTGCGGCGCTGTAAGAAGTAGTAGACCAGCGCCGTAAAGCTGGTAACACCCACCGCCGCCCACGAGAGGCCCAGAATACCGAAGCCGAGCATCAGAACTGCGATGCGGGTCAGCATATTGATGATCGCGGTGACCAGCTCCATCAGGGCGGGCACTTCCATCTGCTCGTTGGCGTTGTAGAGCGCGGTGACGGCGCTGGAGTAGGCCGCTGGCACAAGCGTCAACATCAAGATCCAGATCGCCATCTGGCCGTCGGGCGTGATCGCTTCGCCCAAGTTGAAGGCTTCTAGCAGCGCGTAAGAGCCGATCAACAGTCCTGCGACCGGAACCGAGCAGAGCACCAAGATCAGACGCAGCATCAGGCTGGTGCCGAACAGACGCGGGGCGGCTTCGCGGTCGTGGGCGACCTCGCGCGTGAGCAAGACGCCTAGGCCGAATTCGGTGATGGTGCCGAGGTATTGCACCACCAAGAGCGCGGCCAGTTCGTAGCGTCCGATCGAGGCGGGGGCTAGAATGCCGTAGAGAATGACAGCGAAGATCAGATCGAGGCCGCGCACAAACAAGCGCAGCACCAAGGGCACCGCGCTGTTTTTGAAGATGCGCTTGAGCGGGTTGTCGCTGTCGTCGCGATAAAAACGTTTCCAAAGCAGAGTTGCGGGCCAGATCAGAATTAGGGTGGCGATCAGAATCGCAATGAAAACATAAAAATAAACAGGCATGCTGTGCGTACCGATCGTCTAGCGAAGCAGCGAGCGCGCGATTAGGGGCGCGTTTTGGCGGTCTGAACCGTTAACGTGCGTCCGTCGCTGCTGATCTCGATTGCGCCATGGATCTTTTCGTGGAAGACCTGCGAGCCAAAACGCGCCCGCTGATAGGTCGAAAGTTGGGCGGGCTCTTTGGCCTTTTGAGCATCGCTAAATATCAAAATCTCCGGTTGTAGACGTGCTAAGAGCGCTTCCGGCAGCTCGTGGCTCCAAGGATAGAGCATGGCATGCACAGGCGCTTTGAGCTGTTTGAGCCGCTCTGGGTCGACTTTTTCGGGCGCGGCTCCGTCAAAAAGCATACGCACCTTGCCATAGCTCAGCAGCAGACTTAAACCGCTCTCTTGCTCGTCGCCCAGCTCGAGCACCTCGATCCGTACGCCGTCCAGTTCGATGCGGCTGCCGATTTTGGCGATTTGCAGGCGGCTGCCTTGCGAGTGCAGCAGCTCGTGCCATTCGTCGATCTGCGGGTTGCGCTGAGCGAAGGGCGCGCGCAGGGCGTATCTGACCCGATAGCGCTCGAAGGCCGCCACTTGAGCGGGCTGCCAAGCCGAACGGGGCGCGCTCAAGATCACGGCGTCGAGATCGCGCTTCCAAAAGGGCAGTTTTTCGCCGAGCAAGCTGGTGAGACTGGTCGGATCAGCGCCGCCATCGATCAAGATCGCCCGCCCTTTGGGTGTGATGATCAGGGCGGCGTCGCCTTTGCTGACCGGCAGATGAATGTGCAGCAGCCCATCGGGGCCTTGCCTCCAGCCGATTGCGGCCAGCACAAGCAGCGGAACGAGCAGCGTTTTGCTGCGAGCCAACCAAGTGCGAAAGCCTTCCATAAGCGATGCGTGCGGTAGAGCTAGCAGCTAGGCCGATGCCTAGTGCATTATCGCGAACCGCACGCTTCGCACAAAAGTTACGCCTTACTTGAGGACGATGGCCTCGATCTCGACGCGCGAGCCCTTGGGCAGCGCAGCGACCTGCACGGTCGAGCGGGCCGGCGGCTCGCTGGTGAAGTACTGGGCGTAAATCTCGTTCATAGCGGCGAATTCGCCCAGATCGGTCATAAACACGGTGGTCTTAACCACGTTTTGGAGCGAGAGGCCGCGCGAAGCCAGCAGCGCGCTCAGGTTCTTCAAGACCTGATGGGTCTGCTCGACGATGCCGCCTGCTACCAGATCGCCGGTCGCCGGATCGATCGGAATCTGGCCCGAGCAGAAGATATATTGCGGCGTCTCGATGGCTTGCGAGTAGGGTCCGATCGCTTGGGGTGCATCGGGAGTCGAAATGACTGTACGGCTCATATCTGCCTCCTTAAAGTTGGAACAACGCTATGCGGGCCATTATAGCACGGAGCAACCTTGGCCTGATTCGGGCCTTGTGATCCGAAATGCGCCTCACCATTGCTCAACAAGCCGCTGTTTATTTGCTGTTGGCGGTGACGACTCTAGCCTACAGCCGTTGCTTGGCGCGTCCGCCTACGGCTACCAAGTCGCCGCCCATCCATTCAAGCCGTCGAGCGCTTCGATGTTTTCGATGCTTTCGATGCCTTCGATGCCTTCGCTGTCTTCACTGCGACCTGCTAGGTGCGAGCACCTAGCAGGTCCAAACATTGTGTAGAGCTCAAGCTGTCAGTCTGGAGCAGCGCGAATGATGGGAGGACATGCGCCCTTCTCCTGCCCTGCGGGAGCTGTACATTAGCTACAAATCGACATACGGTCAGCGTTATCAGCCCTCACTCCCCGGCCCCTCTCCCGCACTGCGGGCG
>ERZ777003.1079-NODE-1079-length-45249-cov-14.241426_pt1 | contig 45249 bp, 34 predicted proteins | sample MGYA00374956_ERZ777003 | MGnify/ENA primary metagenome ERZ777003 (study PRJEB29302, sample SAMN06268252) | bioreactor metagenome | isolation source: Joint BioEnergy Institute, California, USA | place: USA:Joint BioEnergy Institute, California, USA | collected... | reverse complement strand
CTCACCGTCTTCAGCGAGTCGCCCACGCCTCTGCCCAAGAAGGCGGCTCCGGCGCGCGCCGCCAACGGAAAGCAGGCGGTGGCCGAGCCGGCGGTGGTCGTCCCGCGCGCTCCCGAGCCGGCGCCCGTCGCATCGTCGCCGCCGGTACCGCCGCCCGTCCCGCCGCCGAGCCCCTCTTCGTCCGGCGCGTTGTCGCGGCCGAAGGGGCCGTCTCGCGCGGTCACCCGCCTCCCGCTCCAACCCTCCGGGACGACGGGCGCGAACGTCCAGAAGACCAAGCACGGCGACGTCACGCTCGTCACGATCACGGGACGCCTGACCGAGTCCTTCAAGGGCGAGGCGCTGGGCCGCGAGCTGCGCGGCGCGGTCGCGTTCGATCTCGCCAGCGTCGAGCGCATCACGAGCTTCGGCGTGCGCGAGTGGCTCTCGATGCTGGGCGCGATGCAGGACGTGCGGAGGCTCTATCTCCTGCGCGCGTCCGAGCCGGTCGTGAACCAGCTCAGCATGATCCGGAAGTTCGCCGGGAACGGGCACATCGTCTCGTTCTGGGCACCGTATCTCTGCAGCGCCTGCGGCGAGCAGTTCGAACGGCAGCTCGACTGCGAGCGCGACGCCGACGCCATCCGCGACGGGATCGCCCCCGACGCGCAGTGCCCGCGCTGCGAGGGCACAGGGCAATTCGACGACGACGTGCGCACGTACTTCGCGTTCGCCGCTCCGCACCTGCTCGCGCCGGTGCCGGAGGACATCCGGGCGATCCACGACATGCTCGATGCGCAGCCCGTCGCCGCACCGCGCGACGGCGTCGACAAGACCGTCGAGGGGAACCTCACGCGCGTGCGCGTCAACAGCAAGCTCGGCGCCAACCTGCGCTGGAAGCGCGTCCTCGACGGCATCGAGGGCTCGCTCGTCCTCGACCTCGGTGGCGTCACGGGCGTCGAGCCCGCCGGTCTGACCAACCTCGAGCAGGCGCTCGGGGCGCTCGGACCCGAGGTGACGAAGATCACCGTCGAGAAGGCTCCCTCGCAGGTCGTCGAACGGCTCGCCCAGACCGGGATCGCGGCCCGTATCTCGATCGTCTCGGCGCTCGTCGACGCGCACTGCCCGGCGTGCAGCGTCTACCGAACGGCGCTCGTCAGCATCCAAGAGCACGGTGACGCGCTCGCCTCGGGCGAGCCGCCTCGCGTGCACTGCAAGCGCTGCAACGGCGAGATGGTCATCGACCCCGCGAACAGGACGCTCGCGTTCCTCCGAGCGCAGATTTCGGCCGCGTCCCAGAAGACGAAGCCGTCCGTGCAATCGCCCATCGCGAGCGTGAGCGAGCCCGCGTCCTCGCTCGGCGGCATGAGCGTGCTCGAACGGCGCCCGACGGACGACGTCGCGGGCCCGGCGTCGGCGGCGTCGGCGGGACCGGCGAAGCGGAACCTCGGGCTCACCATCGCCGTGGGCGCACTCGGCCTCGCCGTCGTCGTCCTCGGCGTTTTGCAGCTCTCGCGCCCGAACATCGCTCCCGCGAACGGCGCGGTCCCGACCGTCCCGGTCTCCGCACCGGCGAGCGCCACGGCCCCGGCGCCGACTTCGGAGCCGGAGCCTGCGACCACGGCTGGATGGATGCAGAACGTCGACCTTCCGCCGGCGTGGGTGGAGCGTCCCTTCGTGCTCGAAGGATCGGACGTCTTCGTCGTCGGGAAGGGCGAGCTGTCGGCGACCGCCGAGCAAGCGATGGCGCAAGCGCGCAACGACGCCATCGTCAGGCTCGTGACGCAGATCCACCGCGAGCTCGCGGGGAGCCCGATCGCGGACTTCCTCCAGGGCCGGATCCGCGAGCCGTCGGGCGCCATGAACGAGGCGATCGCGAACCGTTATCTCAAGCAGTTCGGGACGACGGCGTCGCCCGAGCGCGTCGACGCGGCGCTGCGGAAGCGCGAGTCGGGGCTCGAGGGCTTCGCTCGATACAAGCTTCCGAAGGAGACCTACCAGCGCGTGGTGGCATCCTATCGAGAGACCTCTTCCCTGCAGGGGATGGTCGTGGGACGCTTCTTCCCGTTGCTCGAAACGACGATGCACTCCGAGGGCGATCTCGTCGTCGTGAACGTCCTGCGCGGCCGGGCGGCCGAGCTGGGCGTGCGCCCCGGCGACGTCGTGCTCTCGGTCGGCGGCCGCCCGGTGACCGGGACGGACTCGTTCAGCAAGGCCTCGACGGAGGAGTGGGCGGCCACGCCCGTCCGTGGGACGATGCCGGTCGAGATCGAGACCGCCGGAGCGCGGCGAACGATCCGGTTCTTCAAACCCGCACCGCCGAACCCATGAGCCCCGCGCTCGAGGAGGACGAGGAGGCTCTCGCTACCCTTAGATGGAACGCATCGCGGGCTACGACCTACTTTCCAAAATCGCCACGGGGGGGATGGCGGAGATCTGGGTCGCTCGTGCCCGCCCGGGTCACGTACCGACCGCCGACGCTCGCGGGCTGCGCGAGGCGCAAGGCCTGTGCGTCATCAAGCGGCTTCTGCCGCAGCACGCGAACAACGAAGACTACAAGCGCATGTTCCTCGAGGAGGGCCGCATCGGCGCCTCGCTCGTGCACCCGAACATCGTGCGCATGTTCGACTTCGGCAGCGACGGCGGCACGTACTACCTCGCGATGGAGTACCTCCACGGCGAGGACCTCCGGGTCGTGAATCGCATCAACCGAGCCGAAGGCCGGACGATGCCCCTCGCCCACGCGGTGGACATCATCATCCGCGCCTGCGCGGGCCTCCACTACGCCCACGAGCTCCGCGGCCCGGACGGAGCTCCCCTCGAGCTCGTGCATCGCGACGTCTCCCCGCACAACGTCTTCTTGACGTTCGACGGCCAGGTGAAGGTCGTCGACTTCGGGATCGCCAAGAGCCTCGATCGTCGCTGGGAGACGAAGCACGGGACGCTCAAGGGGAAGGTCCCGTACATGTCGCCGGAGCAGATCAAGGCCCGACGGCTCGACCGCCGGACCGACATCTATGCGACCGGCGTGATGCTCTACGAGCTCGTGCTCGGTCGCAGGCCCTACGTCCTCTCCGCCGGCGGCGACTTCGCGATGATGATGGCGATCGCGCGGCACGATCTACGCCGGCCTCGCGAGGTCTCGCCGGACATCGACCCGGTGCTCGAGGAGATCATCCTCCGCGCGATCACCTACGACCCGCGCGGTCGCTTCCAGACGATGGAGGAGATGGCGGAGGCGCTGCAGAGGTTCGCGGCCTCGCGCCGGCTCGAGACGGGTCCCGGCCCGCTCGCCGCGTACATGAAGTCGCTCTTCGGCGCGCGCGTGGACGCCTGGAAGGCAGCGCAGGCCCAAGACCTGGCCGCGCACGTCGTCCAGGTGGAAGAGGAGCGCGCCCAGAGCGCGCTGTACGAGGAGGAGGAGCCCGACAGCACGACCTTCGTCGCGGAGGCGGCCGATCACTCCACCGCGTCGCACACGAGACCGAGCGGCGCGCCCGTCCCTGGTGCGCCCCCGAGCGCCGCTTCGCTCGTGGCGAGCACCTCGTCCGGCGTCGCGGCGGTGCTCGAGGTCTTCGGGATCACCGTCGTGACGCTCCGCGGCCGCATCGACGAGCACTTCTCGGGAGCCGCCCTCGGCGGATCGCTCAGCGGCACGGTGCTCTTCGATCTCAAGCACGTCGAGCGGGTGACGAGCTTCGGCGTGCGCGAGTGGCTCGAGATGCTGCAAGCGATCGAGGAGCAGGACGACGTCGACGTCTGGCTCGCGCGCTGCTCCGAGGCGGTCGTCACGCAGATGAGCCTCATCCGGACCTTCGCGGGGAAGGCGAAGCTGCTGTCGTTCCAGGCGCCGTTCCTCTGCGACGACTGCGGGAACTCGTTCTCGCGCACGCTCGACTGCGAGGAGGACGCCGCGTGGTTCCGGGACGGCCGCGGGGAGCTGCCGCGCTGCCCGCGCTGCGGCGGCGCGGCGAAGCTCGACGACGACCCTGCGTTCTTCGCGTTCGCGGCGCCGTACGCCGGCCTGCGCGTCCCCGAACGGATTCGCAACGTCCTGGCCACGGTTCAGCAGAGCGACGGCAGGGACGTCGACGTCGTCGACAAGACCGTCAGCAACGACGAGACGCGCGTGCGGGTGAACCGCGACGTCGACCGCTCCGTCCGGTGGAACCGCATCTTCGACGGGATCGAGGGCAAGCTCGTCATCGATTTCCGAGGCGCGCCGCGCGTGAGCTCCGAGGGCGCGACGAACTTCGCGCACGCGATCAAGGCGCTCGGTGCCGAGGTGACGAACATCGAGATCCTCGAGTGCCCGGTGAACGTGCTGACGGCCTTGGGCGAGCGCGCCACCGGTGGCAACGAGCGTCTGCGGATCGTCTCCGTCGCCTTCGCCGGGCGTTGTCACTCGTGCGGGGCCGCGCGAACGGGCGTGGTCCCGATGAGCGAGGTCGTGCGCGTGTCCGACTCCGGCGAGCCGCCGTTCGTACCGTGCCGCCGCTGCAACGCCGCCCTGGACGTCAGCGACACGGCGCCCTCGCTGAAGATACTCTTCAATCCCCCCTCGAGCGCGCGGGCGGTCGCAGCCGCCGCGCCGCCCTCGACTCCGTCGCCCGTGTCCGACCTGGGGGAGCGAGAGCCGTCCGCTCCGGCGCCCCCGCCGTCGGCGGCGCCTCGCGAGGGCGCGAAGGACGAGCCGTCCCGCATGCTCGTGGTCGCACTCGTCGCGGCGGCGGCGGTGCTGGCCGTCGTGCTCGTCATCGCCGGGGTGCTGCGCGCCCGACCGTCGACGGGGTCGATGACGTCTGCCGTCGCGGCCGCGACCACGGAGGCCGGAGCGAGCGGCGTCGGCGCGCCGAGCGACGCCGAGACGAGCTCGGTCGAGATCGGGCCCGAGGCCGTCGAGATCACGATCACGCTCCCGGGCTCCGGCTCGGAGAGCGACGTGGCGCTCGCGCGCTCCCGTGCCGTGCTCGCCGCCGTCGAGCGGCTCGAGCGCAGCGTCAGCCCGGAAGTCGGCGCGGCGAACCTCGCCGCGCCACCCGAAGCCGACCTGTCGTCGATCGAGCGTCGGTTCAATCGCGACGTCGGCGCGTTCGCGAGCCCGGAGCGTACGGAGGTACGCGTCGAAGGCAGCGGCGCGTCGGCGAAGGTCCGGGTTCGTTATCGTATTGCCCGCTGGGGGTGGGACCAGGCCGTTTCGTTCTACGACTCCCGTCGCGTCATCTTCGGGCTCACGCTCGCTCGTGCGCTCCCGAACCGGCGCGATGGGCTCGTCGTCGTCGAGGTGGACGCGTCGCGGCACCCGGACGTCGTGCGTGGCGCAGTCCTGCTCTCTCTGGACGAGCGCTCCACCTCGACCGGATTCGACGCCCTCCCGCGGAAGCCGAAGGCGAGTCACAATGCCGTCTTCGCCGTCGGCACCGCATCGCTTTCGTCGAGATTGAAGTAGTCATGGACTCCTACCGTCCCCCCCCTTCATCGGCACCTAGCTTGTCCGGGCGACCTCGCATCGGGGTCCTCGACGCCAACCGCACCGTCGCGCAGCGCGTCGGCCGCGTGCTCCGCGCGGCCTCGGGGCTCATGGACGTCGTGATCGACGGAGACCCCGTGTCCGTGCGCAGCGCCCTCGACGACGACCCGATCCTGCTCGCCTGCGACGCGAGCGACATCGACATCGCGCTCGACTGGGCCTCGCGGCGGTACCAGAACATGTCGGTGCTCGCATGGAGCAACGGCGACATGGAGCCGCTCCTCGCGGCCGCGGCCAAGAGCCCTCGGATCGTCAGCATGCTCGGCTGGCCGGCGTTCGCGTCGATGCCGCGCCCCTGGGAGCTCGTGATGGCGGCGCGACGGATCGTCGATGTGGACGCGCCTTCGCCGAGGCTCGGTGAGCTCTTTCCGTGGGGCTCGACCATCGCGCGCTATCGCCCGCGAACCAGCGAGGAGCGCGACCTCGCCGTCAGCGAGGCGTCGAACCTGACCGAGCGCGCCGGCGCGTCGGCGAGGGTCGTGCAACGCGTCGCGGAGGTCGCGCACGAGATGCTGATGAACGCGATGTACGACGCGCCCGTCGACGAGAGCGGCGTCCCCAAGTACGCGCACGATCGAAAGCAGGACATCGTGCTCGAGGACCACGAGGTGCCGACGTTCCGCATCGCGACCGACGGCATCAACGTCGCGCTTCAGGTCGTCGATCCGTTCGGGCGGCTCCACCGGGATCACGTCCTCGACGGGATCGCCCGCGGGCGTCAGGCCGCGACGAGCGAGGGCCCTGCGATCGACACCTCGAACGGCGGCGCGGGGCTCGGCATCTGGCGAATCTACAGCCAGAGCACCGTCTTGGTCACCGACGTCGAGCCGGGCAGCTTCACCAGCGTGACCGCGTTCTTCGATCTCGACGTCAACCCGCGCGAGGCGCGCAAGATGCCCGTCTCGCTCCACCTGTTCGAGCGGCAGCGTCGCTGACGTGCGCGCTCTCAGAACACGAACGGCACGTCCACCTGGACGATGCGGTAACCGAGCGCCGCCATCGGATCGTCGATCGGATGCGCATACGCGACGCCCGGCCGAAGCACGTGAGCGCCGACCGGGACGTGCACGCGCACGCCGGCCGAGGCCGTGAGCGAGTCGCGACCGGGTAGCGCGCGTCCGGGGTAGAGCAGGATTTGGTAGCGAACCTCCGCGCCGGCGGAGAGCCACGGGACGACGAAGTATCCGACGTGCACGCCGGCCGTGGCGGCCGTCTTCCACGCGTCCTCTTGCACGCGCGCAGCCCTGACGCGGAGGTACTCGAACCCCGTGAGATCGGCCTGCACGGTGAGGCCGTGGGCGATCCATGCGAGCGACACGCCTGCGAGGAGGCTCACGTCGTTGGCGGCGAACATCGTGTTGTCGATGCCCGAACGCGCGAGCGAACCGGCGACGATGGCGGCCCTCTCGCGCGGGTTCGCGACGGTCCCACCGCCCTGCCCGCTCGGCAGGACGACGCCGGCCGTCAGCGCGAGGCGCAGCGGCGTGGAGAGCCGCGACGCATGGGTCGCGCTCAGCGCCGTGTTGGTGAAGGCACTCGCCGCCGCCTCCCCTTCGCCGAGCTGGTGGACCCAGCCCGAGCGCACGCCGATCCCTACATTTTTCCCCACCTCGAACGCGGCGCCGAGGAACGAGACGATCGTCGCCGCGCGATCCTGGAACGCGACGACCGTGTCCGAGCGGACGGCGGTCACGACGAGCACCGGCCGCAAGTGCCACGGAATCGAGTACGGCGCCGGCTTCTCCAGCGCCGGCAGGACGTCCGTCTCGGGCAGAGACACGCTCGCCTCGCCCTCCTGCCGAGCGCCCGCTGCCTCGGCCCTCGAGCCCTCGAGCACGAGTGCGAGGACGACGGATGCGAGGACCACGACGCGCTCCACCGCGCGGAGAAATCCACGGCGCGTGCCACGCCCCCGTCCTCACACTCGAGCGCCGGCCGGGCGTCGGGGTTGGGGAATCGTCGCGCTCTGATACTCTCGACTACTCTCGACGCATGTCGCGTCCGAGGGGCGACGCATGACTTCGACACACCGACGACAACATCGCCGCATCGCCTTCGCGGCGGCGGGCGGCATGCTCGCGTTGGTCGCGTGGACCAACGCGTGCGTGGGGGACGACCCGATCAATGGCGGCACGAGCACGAACGACGGCGGGAGCGTCACGCTCGACGGTACGCCCGAGACCGATGCACCCGACGCGACCGCCGCACACGACTTCTCGTTCGAGCCCGAAACGTTCGATGTCGACCCCGGCCAGACGGTGACGCTCCGCGTGCGGGGCTCTCCGGAGCTCGCCAGCATCTCCCTCGTGCTCGTCGTCGACCCGATGCCGGACGCCGGCGTGCCCGCGACGGCCGTGACGCTCGGAGCGTCTTCCGTCTCGCTCGCGACCGGCGACGCCACCTTCACCGTGCAGGCCGCGCCGAATGCGCCCCAGCAGCGGTTCCGCATCGTCGGCACGGCGGGATCGCTCAGTCACGAGGCTCGTGGACGCATCACCGGCAGGCCGGGCGAGCTCGACGTCTTCTTCGGCGACCGCGGTGGCTATTTCGAGATCGCGCCGGGCGGAGACTCCGCCGCGTACGCCGTGGCGGTCCAGCCGGACGGACGCTTCGTGGTCGTCGGCAAGGGGGAGCAGGACGATCGCCTCCGCGTCGTGCGATTCACGCCCGACGGCGCGCTCGACACGTCGTTCGGAGCGGACGGCAAAGGCTTCGTCATGCTCGCGGAGGGCAATCGTCCGCGCGTCCTCTTGATGCCCGACGGCGCCATCGCGATCGGCGCGCACGACTTCAGTATCGCCAACGCCGGGGTCAAACTCTTTCGCGTCGACGCCTCCGGCACGCCGGACCCGGCCTGGGGCGGTGAGAGCGGCATCACGGCCGGCCTGCAGGCCAGCCCTCAGCAGCTCGCCGCCATCGGGCGACTCGGTGACGTCCTCTTCGCGGCCGGGAACGCCGGAGAGCAGAGCGCGGCCGTGAAACGCTACTTGCCCGACGCAGGCCTCGATCCGTCGTTCGGAAACGGCGGGACGGTGACCTTCTCACTCGACCCACGGATCGGCAAGCAGCCCTACATCAACGCGATCGAGGTCGAGGAGAGCGGGATCTACTGGATCGCCGGAGCGTACCGCCCGGACCAAGAGCCGACTCGTCAGCGTACCCTCGTCCGGCGCTTCCGAAGCGACGGCACCGACCACCAGGCCTATGTCGCCGACACGTACAGTGGCGGGGCGACGGCTCTCGCCCTCCAGTCGGGCAAGGCGATCGTCGGTGCTTTCGATCACAACGACGCGACGTCGTCGAAGGCCGACGTCGTCGTCTTCCGCGTCACGAACGATCTCGACAAGAGCTTCGGAACGGACGGCGGGACCGTCGTCGCGACCCGCACTCTGGGCAGCTTCCCGAGCAGCATCGTCGTCGACGCTTCGGACCGCATCTACCTCGTCGACGCCGCCCACGTCTCGGAGAACGTCTTCGAGGTGTTCCGGCTGCTGCCGAACGGCGCTCTCGACAGCTCCTTCGGAAAGGGCGGTGTCTTCCAGCTACCGACGGGCCGCGCGTACGGCGCCGTCATCGTGGGACGCCAGATGATCGTCGTCGGCGCCAACGACGCGCAGGACCCGCGCTTCATGCGGATCGCGCGCATCTGGCTCTGAGCCGCGTCAGCGCAGGTTGTACTTCTTCAGCTTGTCGTAGAGCGTCCGGAGCCCTATCCCCAGCTTGGCCGCCGCGGCGCGACGATTTCCGCCGACCTCGCGCAGCGTGCGCTCGATCGTCAGGCGTTCGAGGTCCGCGAGCGAGCCCGTCGTCGGGAGCGAGGCCGCATCGGTCGCCGGCGGGTGGTTCGCGGCGGGCGCGGCGCTCGGCGCGGCCGCGTCGCCGCTCGGCGGCTCGAGCCAGAGATGCTCCACGCCGAGCACGTCGCCGTCGGCGAGGATCATCGCGCGCTCGAGCGCGTTGCGGAGCTCGCGCACGTTGCCCGGCCACGTCTCCTGCTCGAGCCGCTTCTCGAGCGCCTCGTCGAGGCGCGGCGGGCGCCGGCCCGCCGCGCGCGAGAGCTCGGCGACGAGCGCACGCGCGAGCGGGACGATGTCCTCGCGGCGCTCGCGGAGCGGCGGGAGGCGGATCGGGAAGACGGCGAGCCGGTGGTAGAGGTCCTCGCGGAACGTCCCTTCGCGCACCATCGCGCGGAGATCGCGGTGCGTGGCGGCGACCCAGCGCACGTCGACCTCGATGCGCTGCGAGCCTCCGAGGCGCTCGAAGCTGCGCTCCTGGAGCACGCGGAGGAGCTTCGCTTGGAGCGTGGGCTTGAGCTCCCCGACCTCGTCGAGGAAGAACGTCCCGCCGTCGGCGAGCTCGATTCTGCCGCGACGCTGTGCGTGCGCGCCGGTGAAGGCGCCCTTCTCGTGCCCGAAAAGCTCGCTCTCGAGCAAGTGCTCGGTGAGGACGGCGCAGTTGATCGCGATGAACGGCTTGCCCGCGCGCGGGCTCGTCTCGTGGAGGTACCGCGCGGCGACCTCCTTGCCGGTGCCGCTCTCCCCTTGGAGGAGCACCGTCGCGCCGCTCTTCGCGACCTTCGTGAGCGCGGCGACGACCGGCACCATGCTCGGCGCCCCGAACGTCAACGTCGTGCTCGCGAGCGGAGCGTCCTCGTTCGCGACGGCGATCTCGGCCCTTCGCTCGAGCGCGCCCTTCACGAGATCCCGGATCGCGCGCGGGCTCGACACGGGCTTCTGGAGGTAGTCGAAGACGCCGAGCTTCATCGCCTCGACCGCCGTGGCGACCTCTCCGAACGCCGTGAGGACGACGATCTCGACGTTGGGCTGCTCCGTCCGCAGCGTGCGGACGAGGCTCATGCCGTCGAGCTTCGGCATCTTGAGATCGGTGATCACGACGTCGAACGGCTCTTCGCGCGCGGCGGCGAGCGCCGCGGCGCCGTCGGCGACCTGCACGACCTCGTGCCCGTCGCGCTCGAGCGCCTCGGCGAGGAACGTCCGCACTCCTTCTTCGTCGTCGGCGACGAGGATCCTTCCGGGTCGCTTCTCCTTCATGCCTCTTGTCCTCGGAGGCGAAGCGTGAAGACCGCGCCTCCGGACGGGTGGTTCGCGGCCGTCAGCGTACCACCGTGCTGCTCGGTGATGCGGCGCGCGACGGCGAGCCCGAGCCCCGTGCCGCGCACGCGCGTCGTGACGAACGGCTCGAAGATCTGCGCCTCGGCGCCGGGAGGGATGCCGGGGCCGTGGTCGCGCACCGTGACGACCGCGTCGCCGCCGTCGCGTGCGACCGTCAGCTCGACCTCGCCGTCGGGCGAAGCTTGCAGCGCGTTGTCGACGAGGTTGTGGATGGCGCGCGCGAGCCGGTTCGCATCGACCTCGAGCGTCGCAGGCGCCGCCGAGAGATCGACGCGCACCCGATCGCGCCGCAGATCCATGAGCGCGCGCTCGACGACGTCGGAGGGGCTCACGTGCGTGCGCTCGATCGGGCCGTCACGCACGAAGTCGAGCAGCGTCGTCGTGAGCTGCTCGAGCCGCTCGGCCTCCGAGACGACCCGCTGCGCCTTCGCGTGACGCTTCTCGTCGCCGGCCTCTTCGAGATCCTCGGCGAGGAGCTGCGCGTGTCCTTTGAGCGACGCGAGCGGATTGCGGAGCTCGTGCGCCATCACCGACGACATGCTCCCGAGCGCGACGAGGCGTTGCTCGCGCGCGGCGCGCTGCTCCAGCTCGGCGAGCCGACGCGCGCTCCGCGACCACGCGATCGCGAACGCGAAGAGCACGATCACGGCCCCCGCCGCGACGACGCCGATCCGCCCGAGGTCACGACGAAGCGTCTCGATGACCGGCGGCTCGAGCTCCACGACGAGAAGCGACGGCCCGGGTCCCGGCCGCAGGCCGACCGGCGGACGCATCCCCCGCCGCGGCGGAGCGAGCATGCCGCTGATGCGCGCGCGCCGCCCCGCGATCTTCGCTTCGCCGGGACGTTGCGGCCCCGCCGCGATCTCGGCATGACCTGCTTCGACGACGGGCCGGCCCTCGCGATCGACGAGCGCGACGTACCGGAGCCCGGCATCGTGATGCGCGGCGAGCGCCCGCTCGAGGGCGTCTCGAGAGATCGGGACGGCCTCGTCGGCGAGGTCCGAGGCGAGCGCGGCGAGGAGGAGATCGCCCTCACCACGGATGACCACCTCGGACGCATCCGAGAGCGCTCGCTGCGAGGTGACGACCGTCGCGCCGAGCGCGAGCGCGGCGAGCGCGGCCATCGCGATGCTTCCGACCCGCGCCCACCCCGACCACGTCCGACCTCCACGACTCTTCATGCGCACACGAGGCGCCGAACCAAGCGCCGTGCCACGGTACGCGCGCGACCCTCGAGCGACAACCACCCGATGCGCCCGGAGCGGCCGGCGGATGGAGTGCAGAATCCGCACTCCATCCGAGTGCGGATCTCGCATCCCGCATGCGGGCCGCCTCTGGGCATGCAGAGCTCAGCCGAACGAAACCCCGAGAAAATGGCCTCTCGGACGCGCTCCAGGGGTTGGCAAGGCGCTTGCGATGGCGGTGGGCGAGCTCCGGACGACGGAGCGAAAGACGAGCGGCATCGAAGACGAAAGCGCTGCTCGTCGTCGAGAGAAGGAGAGAGAGGATCCCACCATGACGTTCCGTTCGATGACCCTGCCGCTGTTCGCCCTCGTTGCCGCGCTCGCCGGCTGCAGCGCCCAGACGGAAACGACCGCCGGCGAGTCGTCCACCGAAGAGGCTCGGACGAGCATCGTCGACGAGACGTCTGCGAAGGCCGAGGGCGCCAAGGACGAGAAAGGACCCCGCATGCGTCCGATGGCGCACCGCCGGCCTGCGGGTCCCGAGTTCCTCCTCCACGCCGCCCTCCGCGCGCCGATCGACCTCTCGCCCGAGCAGAAGACGACGATCGAGGGCCTCCTGAAGGAGGTCGGGCCGCGCAAGCCGCAGATCGACGACGCCCGGACGAAGCGGCTCGCGGCCGCCATCCGGAGCAACTCCGTCGCGAGCCTCGAGGCGCCGAAGCTCGACGAGAGCGCGCAAAAGGCCCGCATCGCCGCGACGGCCAAGGCGCTCGCGAAGCTCCACGAGACGTTGACCCCCGCGCAGCGCGCGGCCCTCGTCGACAGCATCGAGAAGCGCGCCGCGCACGGTCCGAGGTTCGCCGAGCGCGTTCGCAAGGACGGCGCGAAGCGCGTGCGCGCCGGGCGAGCGGAGGGCGGCAAGCCCGAGATGGTCCGCCGCTTCCGGCCGGCGGGCGGCCCGATGCACATGCTCGCCGGGCTCGATCTGACGGAGGAGCAGAAGGCCGCGATCGACGCGAAGCTCGCCGAAGCGCGTCCCGCTCGGCCGACCGCCGAGCAGCGCGAGGCGATGAAGGCCAAGATGGAGGCCGCCCGCGCCGAGATGAAGGCGAAGCTCCAGTCGTTCAAGTCGGACCAGTTCGACGCGACCGCGTTCGTCACCCCGCCGAAGGGCCTCGCGCGGCCCGAGATCGTCCGGGCGCCCAAGAACCTGCTCGCGGAGATCACCCCGATCCTCACCCAGGAGCAGCGCGAGATCCTCGCGAAGCGCATCGAGGAGGGACCGAAGATGCACCGTGGTCTTCACATGAAGGCGGCGAAGGTGAAGGCGTTCGAGAAGGTGAACTGAGCCCGAGGGCAGCCGAAGGCGAGATCTTCGGACGATGAAAGAAGCGGGCGTGGTGGGCAGCTCCCACCACGCCCGTTCGTCTTGCGAGCTTCACCGGAGGCTCGTCGAGGAGAGCCTCCCGTCGTCGAAGCCTTCGCTCACTTGCAACAGATGGTGCGCGGCTCCTCGAGCACGATCCGCGGCGCCGGAGGCCCGGACGGCGCACAGGTGACCTGGGCGATGCCGGTCCACTTGTACGAGCCGAACGAGACGCCGCCGTTCGAGCACTGGTCGGCCTGGAGCGTCACGATGTGGTTCTGGCAGGCCCCGTCGCTGTAGAAGGCCATCGACCCGCTACAGCTCGCGGTCACCAAGCAGGTGGAGCAGTTTCCGCACGCGGGCGAGGCTCTCGCGGCGATCAGCGTCTTGTTCGGAGCATCGGCCGGACACGTCTGGTCTCCCGCCGCCATCAGGCATCGCTCGAGCCCCGACGCGGGCGCTTCGGCGCAGATCGCCGCGCACGAGGCGCTCGTGCAGACGTTCACGGACGTCGTCGTGACCGCATCAGGGTTCGGGACCGCCGGCGCCGTACACGTACGGGCTCCCTGAGGCGCCGGGGCGGCGATGCGGGCATGCGTGCCGAGCGAGGCATCGAGCCTCGCGCAATTGCCCTTGTTCAGGGAGACGCTGGCGCCGGCCATGTGGCACATGGGCGACGCCGAGTAGTCGAGCGTCGTGGGGACGACGCCCTCGTTGCAGCTCGGAAGCGACGTGAAGGTGCACGATGTCGGACTGCACGTGCATGCCCCCGGTAGAGCAGCGGCGTTCGTCACGGCGCTCTCCGTGACGAAGCCCGCCGGACAGGGCGTCGCTCCGTTTCGCGAGAAGAGGACGATCGACCACCCCTCGGGGACCTCGAAGCCGCAGAGCTCGCTCGAGCACGGATCGCCGGCCTCGGGCTCGTCGCTCGCGTCGAGCGGCGCCTCTACCTGGGCATCGGCGACGCCGGTGCCGGCATCGACAGGCGCGGCGCTCGACGCGTCGGGCCGGGAGACGGTCGCGTCCGTCCCGTCGGGATCGAGGTCGACTGCCACCCCCGTCACCGAGAGGCCGCAGCCATACAGCGCGAGAACCGTGATTTTCCCCGCCGCGACGGCCGCAAGCCACCTTCTCATCGTCCCGATCTTTGCGCGGCAAGAGCACGCGGTTCAAGCTCCGTGTGAGCTCGAGAGGACGCGAGTAACCGCGAAGCGCTACGTCGCCGAGCAAGGTGGTAGCGTGGATGGCGCGCCCATCGATGCCTCGCCTTCGCAAGCTGGCGGCCGATCCGCTCCTCCACTTCCTCGTGATCGGAGCGCTCCTCTTCGCCGCGGAGCGCCTCCTGCACGGAGAGCCGTCTCGCGACGACGAGCGCGCCTCGACCGACGCGCCTCCTCGCCGGTCGCCCATCGTCGTCACCGACGACGTCCGGCGCATGCTCGCCGAGCAGCACGAGCGCTCGTACGGCAAGCCGCCCACCGACGAAGAGATGAAGGCGCTCTGCGAGGGCTGGATCGACGAAGAGGTCCTTTACCGCGAAGGCGTCCTGCGCGGGCTCGACAAGGACGACCCCCGCATACGGAACGTGGTCGCGCAGAAGATGGCGTTCGTGCTCGAGCAGACGCTCGTGCTGCCGCCTCCCACGGACGACGACGTGAAGCGGTGGTTCGAGTCCCATGCCGACCGATGGAGCAAACCCGCGCTCGTCGACTTCACGCAGGTGTTCGTCGCCGGCACCGACACCAGCGCGGAGGCGAGAGCACGCGGCTTCCTCGATCAGCTCGAGAAGGGCGCCGAGCCGGCGGGCATGGGAGACGTCTTCTCGGGCGGCCGCCGCTACCGGCGCCGGAGCATCGCCGATCTGGCGCAGACCTTCGGCGCCGAGTTCACCGAGGGCCTCGACCAGCAGAAGGAGGGCACCTGGTCGCTGCGCCGATCGCGGTTCGGGTTCCACGTCGTGCGCGTCGATCGACACTGGCCGCCTTCGAAGCCGTCGCTCGCGGAGGTCCGCGCCCAGGTCGAGGAGGACATCCGCCGCGAGAGGCGCGCGACCGAGCGCGCCCGCGCGATCGCCAAGCTCCGCGAAGGCTGGACGGTGCGGGTCGAGGCGCCGTCCACGCCGAGCTCCGGCTCCGAGAGCTCTCGGCCCGGCGTGGAGGACGCCGCCGCGGCGAGCGAGGGAGGAGCGAGCCCGTGAGCGCGCACCTACCGCTCGCGGCGCGAGCATGGCTCGCCTTGGTCGGCGCGCTCCTCGTGATCGCGCTCGCGCGTCCTGCACGCGCGCACGACTTCACGCCCGGTGTGCTCGCGCTCGTGGAGATCGCCGCCGAGCCGGGCTCCTTCGAGGTGGCGTGGACCGAGCCCGTCGACTCGTCGGGCCTCACCGACCGCGTGCACGTCTACTATCCGGAGCACTGCACGCTCGAGGAGCGCGTGCTCCGGTGCGGCGCGGCCGGCCTGTCCGGCGCGATCCGCTTCGAGGGGATCCCATCGGTCCGAACGAAGGTCGTCGTCACCGTCGCTTGGAGCGACGGCCGCCGGCTCGAGGCCGTCGCGACCGAATCGTCACCGGCGGTCGACCTCGGGCGTTCGCCGAGCACGGCGTGGCAGTGGATCGGGCTCGGCGCCGAGCACGTGTTCACGGGGCTCGATCACGTCGCGTTCGTGATCGGGCTCTTCCTCGTCGTCGGAGTCCGCCGCGGGACGAGGCGGCTCGTCGGCACCGTCACCGCCTTCACCGTCGCTCACTCCGTGACGCTCGCCCTCGCGGCCCGTCGCGTGATCGAGCTGCCGCGCGAGCCGGTGGAGGCGATGATCGCGGCGAGCATCGTGCTCGTCGCGCGCGAGGCGCTCTCCGAGCGCGACCTCGGCGCGGACGAGACGCTCACGCGCTCGCGCCCGTGGCTCGTCGCCTTCCTCTTCGGCCTCGTCCACGGCCTCGGCTTCGCGGGCGCGCTCGGCGAGCTGCCCCTCGCACCGAAGACGTTCGGCGTCGCGCTCCTCTCGTTCAACGTCGGGATCGAGCTCGCGCAGCTCGCCGTCCTCGGCGCGCTGCTCGCGCTTCGCCGCCTCGGTCCGCGTTCGGGAGGCAGCGCGAGCAAGGCACGAACGGCCACGTGCTACGCCCTCGGCGCCGTCGGGGCTTTCTGGTTCGTCGGTCGGACCTACTTGGTCCTGAAGCGGTAGCGCGGGCTCGTCACGGTGTGCGCGCAGTCCGTGACGGTGACGTACCACTCGTAGGTCTGCCCGGGAACGAGGCCGTCGAGGGTGGCGCTCACCAAGGGCGGCGTGGCCGGATCGACCTTCGCGAGCTCCTGGAACGCGCCCTTGCCCGCGCCCGACAGATCGACCTTCAACGTGAACTCGCTGTCGGCGTCCGTCTCGAACTTGTTCGCCGTCGGCGAGTACGTCCGCACCGTGAGCTCGTCGTTCTTCGGCGAGAACTCCCAGATCCGGAAATAGCCGCCGCCGCCGTTCTCGCGGGACTGGTAGTCCGCCAGCATCGAGTGGATGGTGTGGCCCTCGAACGTGTCGCTCCGCCTCTGCTCGGCGGAGACGTGCCCGCACGTGAGGAGCTGCACGTTGGGGACGTCCTTGACCGCGTCGTAGATCGACTGGCCGACGGCGGAGAACTCGCCCTTCCCCGTCAGGATGTAGTGCGAGTTCACGATCCCGAACGCGTCGGGGTGCTGCTGGAAGATCGAGCGCGTCCATTCGAGCACCGCCGGCTCGCGCGCCTCCCTCGAGAACTGCAGGTCGACGACGACGAAGTCGAGGCCGCCGGCGTTGAAGGTGAACCAGTGCTCGTCCATCTTGCCGGACGCGTACGTCCCGCCGAAGTACGAGCGGTTCGCGAAACGGCTCGTCCCGAAATACTTGTTGTAGTTCGTCGTGCCGCCGACGGTCCCGTTGGGCGACTGGTCGTGGTTGCCCGCGGCGACGCCGTACGGCATGCCGTCCGGGAAGCGCGCCGACGACCGCTCGAGCGTCTTCATGGCCGTGTCGGCCACGACCCACTGCGACTCGACGCTGGCGTTGTCGACGATGTCTCCGTTGTGGATGACGCCGACGATGTTGTACGCCTCGGCGTTCTCCATGATCCACTTCGTCTGGTCGTAGAAGTACTTCGGGTCGTCGCCCGGCCGCGTGTAGTACTGCGTGTCGGGCAGCACGACGACCGTGAAGTCGTCGGCGTCACCGATCTGCCGCACGTGGAACGTCGCGGCGAACGTCGTGCTGTCGGGATCGTCGATCTTCACCTTCAGCTGCGTGCTCGGACCGGTGACCGTGGGCGACGTTTCGACCCCCACGACCACCGGCGGCAGCCCTGCGCCGAGGACGGCTCCTCGCGCCTCGAGCTTCGGCTCGCCGACGAACTTGCCGTGGAGCTGCCCGACGGAGTCGAGCGCGCCGTCCTTCTCGTCGAGGCCCCAGCGCGCCACGAGCCCGTCGCCGGAGGTGACGCGCCGGAAGCGATTCGTGGCGATCTCGACCTCGCCGAGCGCGCGACTCCAGACGCGCACCTCGTCGACCGCGCCCTTCAGGAAGCCTGCAGGCTCGCCCTTCGAGTTCAGCGCGCTGCCGATCGCGAAGTGCTGGATGCTGTCCTTGCGCGGTGTCGCGTTCGCGACCGCCTCGCCGTCGAGCTTGCCGTCGACGTAGAGCCGCCACGTCGTGCCGTCGTAGGTGGCGGCGACGTGGTGCCACTCGCCGATCGGGATCGCCGTCCTGCCGAGGACCGGGTGGTTCTTGCCCGTGTCGTCGTCCTCGAAGTCCGCGCCGAGCACGTCGCCGGCGAAGCCGAACGCGTAGTTGCAGTCGACGTTGGAGCCGTCGCTCTCCCCGCGTCCCTTGCCGGCGATGGGGACGAGGCGAAGCCCGCCCACGCCCGTCCCGAACTCCACTCCCGCGCCGTCGCGACGCACCCAGGCTTCGATCGTGAACCGATCGAGCCCGAGCTCCGGCGCCTGGCCCATGGTGACGTAGTCGTCGACGCCGTCGAACACGAGCGAGCTCGACTCGACCGGCTGCGTGCCCGCGCACGCGACCGCGTTCTGCGCGGGCGCGTTCTCTCCTTCGCCGTCGCCTCGCGAGCGTCCCCCGCCCGACAGCGGCGACGGCTCGGGCTCTTCGCTGGCACACGCCGTCACGAGGAGCGAAGTCAGAAGCGCGCCCGCCCCCAGGCGCCGCGACAAGCACCACCCTCCGACCATGCAAGACGGTTTAGCAGCGCGCGAGCGGTCGCCCAGGCATTCGAGACACGATCGGCCTATTTTTCCGAGGGTTGCGCAAGGATCTGCGCGTCGTCGATCGTCGGGGTGAGGGTCGACTTGTCCATCCGCGAGACTTCAGTCTCCAGTCTCCAGACTCCAGTCTCCAGTAGTGCGGCGGAGCTTCCGCTCGGCCGATGTCCGCATGGAGCGTTTTCCCCGGAGGCATCGGACGCTGTAGCCTGACGGCGACTCCGAAAGGCTCCCACCCTTGCGTCTCGCTCTCCGGCTCGCGCTCACCTTCGGCCTCCTCGCGGCGGCGTCGAGCGCCCTCGTCGGCGTGGCCGTCCGCTACCGGCTCGTCGCGACCGAGACGGCGCGCTTCCGCGACGACGTGAAGGGGATCTGCGAGCGCATCCGCGGCGAGGTCCAGCGCCAGGCCGACGCCGATCGGACGCTCATCACGGGCTTCTGCGAGGGCAACGAGCTCGTGCAGCGGGTCGGGCTCGCGATCGACAACGGCGAGCTCGAGGAGCGTCGCCTTTCGTTCTCCGAGATCGTCCGCACGGAGCGAAAGGCCTTCGGGATGGATGAGCTCCTCGTGGCCGCCGAGAAGGGTGACATCGTCGGCGTGAGCCCCACGACCCTCATCGGCATGCCGCCGGCCGAGGTCGACGCGCTCATCCGCGCCGACCCGACGGGCTTCGTCCTCCGCACCGAGCCGATCCCGGCGATCGTCACGCGATGCACGAAGCCGTCACCGAACGGACGCCTCGTCGGAATGGTCGCCGCGCGACACGTGGATCCGATGATGGATCGCATCGCGCGCACGCTCGCGATCACGGTCATCCCGTCGTGGCCGAAGTACGTGGGCCCCACGGCGGACGAGCTCGACAGCCCGGCCAGCGCGCCGAAGGGCACGGGCGCGAAGGGCGCGCCGAGCTCGACGACGTCGGCCGTGGCTCCGCCTCCGGCGCGGCGGGCCGAGTCGAGCGTGGCGGGCGGGGCGGAGCGCACGACGTGTCGGATCGAGGACGGGCGAGGCTCGGCGCTCTCGTTCGAGATCGTCAAGTCGACGCGCGAGCTCGAGGCGAACCTCGCCGACATCGATCGGGCGATCGGGGTCCTCTCGATCATCGCTGCGGTCGTCGCGTTCCTCGTCGCCGTCGTGCTCGCGCGGAGCATCAGCCGGCCGCTGGCCGTGCTCGCGCGGGAGGCCGGCAAGGTCGCCGCGGGCGAAGCGCGCGCCATCGGGGCTCGCGGCTCGGGCGAGGTCCGCGAGCTCGCCGCCGCCTTCGACCGCATGATCGAGGACCTCGCCGTCACGCGCCGGCGGCTCGCCGCCGCGAGCCGCGTCGCCGCGTGGCGCGAGGTCGCCCGCCGCGTCGCGCACGAGGTGAAGAACCCGCTCGCGCCGATCCGCGCGGCGGTCGAGACGCTCCGCCGCCTGCGCGCGCGCGAGGATCCACGCTTCGACGAGTACTTCGACGAGGCTACCCGCACGGTGCTCGACGAGGTGCACCGCATCTCCAACATCGTGACGGAGTTCACGCGCTTCGCGCGCCTTCCGTCGCCGCGACCTCAGGACGTCGACGTCGAGGAGCTCGTTCGTCACGTCCTCAAGGTCCACGAGGCCGCGGCCGGGAACGTCCGGCTCGCGTACGTCGCGCAGCGCCGTGCGCCGACGATCCGCGCCGATCGCGATCAGATCATCCAGGTCCTCACCAACCTCGTGCAGAACGCGCTCGACGCGGTGAAGGAGGTCCCGAACGGAGCGGTGACGCTGACCACGGACGCGGACGGCCCCTGGGTTTCGTTCACCGTCGCCGACAACGGCCCCGGCGTCGCGCCGGAGGTCGCCGGGCGCCTCTTCGAGCCTTACGCGACGACGAAGGCGAACGGCACCGGGCTCGGGCTCGCGATCGCGCAGCGCATCGCATACGAGCACAACGGTGAGCTCTCGTACATCGGCCCGAGCGCGAACGGCAAAGGCGCCGTGTTCCGTCTCGTGCTCCCGATCGAGGGCCCGCCTCCCTCGAGCGAATCGCCCCCCTCCTCTTCCTAGGTTCTTTGGAGGGGCGGCCTCCAAGTGCGATAGTCCGGCCCGCAATGGCATCCGTCCGCCCCGTCGAGGAGCGCACGAGGTTCGCGGGCATGACCGCGAGCCACAAGCTCTTCGTCTGCCTCGCCGCCGTCTTCGTCTCGTGCCTCCTCCTGGGCGACGTGATCGGCGGCAAGACGATCCCGACGCCGCTCGGACCGATCTCGGTCGGCATCATCCCCTTCCCGGTGACGTTCCTGCTCACCGACGTCGTCAACGACTTCTACGGTCGGCGCGGCGCGCGCTTCATCACGTGGCTCGGCTTCGCGATGGCGGTCCTCGCGTGGGTCATCCTCCAGCTCTCGACCGCGCTTCCGCCGCACGAGTCGACGTACTTCACGCAGGCCGAGTTCGACAAGATCTTCGGCGGGAGCGCGCAGCTCTTCGTCGCGTCGATGCTGGCGTACCTGCTCGGTCAGTTTCTCGACATCCACGTCTTCCAGTTCTGGAAGGCGCTGACGCAGTCACGGCACCTGTGGCTGCGCGCCACCGGGTCGACGCTCCTCAGTCAGATCGTCGACACGGTCGTGATCAATGTCGTGTTCTGGGTCTGGACCGCGGCGGCCGATCCGAGCTCGTTCTTGGGCAAGATGTCGCCCGCCGACCGTTGGTCGTGGGTGTTCGCGAAGATCGCGCGGGAGTACGGGATAAAGCTGTTCGTCGCGGTCGCGCTCACGCCCGCCATCTACGCGATCCATACCTTCGTCGTACGGGTGCTCGCGATCCAGCCGGAGGCCCACGAGCAGCGTGGAAGAAAGGGGCACCCGCCCTCTCCGTGACCGACCATGTCCTCCCGCACGCTCCCGCGAAAGCTGACACTGCCGAGCGGAGCTCGGGTCGTCTTGCGCCCGAGGGAGGAGAGCCCGCGTCCCGTCGAGCCGCCGGCGCACGGCGCTCCGATCTTCTCGGACGCGATCGAGCTCTTCGATCGCGAAGTGAAGATCGAGCGCGACAAGAAGGCCGTCGACGTCCGCGACCTGCCGCTCGCCGACTTCCACGTCCTGCGCGCCGTGGCGACCAAGGCGGGGCTCCTCCACGAGGACGAGGTCGACTTCGATTGCCACAACTGCGGTGAGCGGCTCGTCGCGCGACCTTGCGAGCGGCTCGAGATCGGACCTTGGGTCGACGGCGAGATCGACGATCCGGAGCTCGATCGGACGGCGGAGCTCGGCGTCCCCCTCGAGATCACGCACCCGGTGCCGCTCGGCCGCGTCCGTCAGGCACGGACGGTGACGCTCGAGCCGCGCACGGTCCGCGAGGCGATGCCGCTCTTCGCCGCGCTCGGGAAGGAGGTGCTCGACATCGACGCCGAGGTGGTCCGCGCCATGGGGATTCGGGCGCTCGGCCCCGTGTCCGATCCGGAGCGGATCGCGCGAGCGCTGCAGGAATGCGACGACGACGCGCTCGCCTCGGTCACGGACGTCTTCCTCGAGGCGCACTATCCGCTGCGCCTCGGCGCGGACGTCTTCTGCCCGAAGTGCAAGGCGCGCAACACGATCGACGCGCCTTCCTTCCGCGAGTTCGCCCTCTCTGCGCCGAGCCGGCCTGCCGCGGCGGAGGGCGCGAAGCATCCGCCGCTGCCTCCGCTCGAAGAGTTCGTGGAGATGGCACACGCCATCGCCGAGCCGCTCATCGCAGAGATCCCGGGAGAGAAGGTCGAGCTCGTGGTCGAGAGCGGAGTACCCGCCGTGGACGACGGCGGCGAGCCGCTGCTCGGCTCATACCTGCCGCCGCCGCCGCCCGGCGCGCTCGTGCCGACGCGGCCGCCGACGGTGACCATCTACTATCGCACGTTCGAGGCGATCGCCCGCGAGGAAGGGCCCTTCGATTGGGAAGCCGAGCTTCGCGAGACGATCGAGCACGAGCTCGAGCATCACCTCTACTTCCTCCGCGGCCACGATCCGATGGACGAGGAAGAGCGCGCGGAGATCGATCGCGAGGCGCTGCGCGTCGTCGGACGCACGGAGGCGGCCCGCCGGACCGTCACGTCCTTCGGCGCGAGCATCCGGGAGTTCTTCGTCCGAGCGTGGCCGCTCGTGCTCATCGCCGCGGCCGTGCTCGCGATCTCGATCGCCGAGTCTCGCTGCGCGGGCCCGTGATCTCCGCGCGGTCCGCGCGCCACGGCGACGGCACCTCGGAAAAAGCCGGTTTGTCGGGCCGCGACCGCCTCGAAGATCGGCGAAATACGCGTGGGCAGGAGCCGCGTAGATGTCCGGTGGACGCCGGCCGGTCGCCGCGCGGATGCCGATTTGAGGATGGAGATTTGATGAGGAGTGTGCGCAAGTTGACATACCGATTTGACCGCCGTAGCGTTCGAGTCGGATGGCGTCGGCGAAGCCGCGTTCGAAGATCGGAAAAAACGCCCGACCCGACGAGAAGGTCGAAACCGGACGCTCGCGCCCGCCGAACCGCCGGGGCAGCCCCGAGGCGATCGAGAAACGCCGGGTGGCGCGCGTCTTCAACGACATCCTCGGCGGCCGCGGCGCGGCCGCGCACAAGCTCGACGGACGCACCGAGAAGCGCCGCCAGCGCCTCTTGAAGGAGCTCGAGACCAACAAGGCACGCGGCACGCGCGAGCTGAAGCCACTCGACATCCTGCAGCGCGTGCAAGAGCTGATGGACCTCGGCGAGCCGCTCAGCTCGATCCGCAAGGTCACCAAGGTGAAGAAGAGCCCCGTGGCGCCGGAGGCGATCGTGGGCGTCGTCGAGCGCCTGCACCGTGCCTACAGCTTCCGGCCGGAGGTCTACCGCTTCGTCGGCATCGGTGAGGACGTGCTGCGCCAGGCGGGCGTGCTCGGGGACGCGACGAAGCGGGGCCGGAAACGTTCGTAGGACTCGGGCCTCGGGCCTCGGCGTGAGGCGCGCCGGCGCGCCTCTGGCGATGGATGACGGTTCTTTTTGGCCTCGCGCCCGTTCGGTAACGGGGGCTGCCGGACGCCTTCGAGGACGGCTGGGTGGCCCGTAATTCCTTGCTGAGGACTGAGGACTGAGGACCGAGGACTGGCGCAGCCCAGGTATGCTAACGGTTTCCCCGTGCCGCACGACGCTCGCCGCCGAAAGCCCATCCTGTCGCGCCTCGTCGCGGTCGCGCTCGTCGGCTCGGTCGTCACGAGCAGCCCGTCGCGAGCTGCGCCGGACGCCGGGACGGCCGATGCGCGAGCGGCGGAAGACGCGGAGCGGCGCGCGAAGGTCGCCGTGACCGTGGAGGGACGGACCGTCACGGTCGGCGAGATCGAGGACCGCCTCGCGGAGATCCCTCCGTTCCAGATCGCGACCTTCGGGGCGTCGCGCGACGAGATCGTCAAGGCGTACGTCGAGCAGGTCATCATCCGCGACCTCTTGCTCGGGGTGGCCGCGGAGCAGCGAAAGCTGCACGAGAAGCTGCCGACGAAGCACCAGCTCCAGCGGGCGAAGAGCACGGCCACGCTCCGCGCGCTGCGCGTCGGGCTCTCTCCGGCCTCGATACCGATGGAGGACGTCGCCAAGTACTACGAGGAGAACCGCTCGCGCTTCGACTCTCCCGAGCGCGTGAACCTCTGGCGGATCCTCTGCAAGACGCAAGAAGAGGCCGAGTCGGTGCTCGAGCAAGCTCGGCGCGAGCTCACGATCCAGAAGTGGAACGACCTCGCTCGTCAGCACAGCATCGACAAGGCCACGAACATGCGCGGCGGCAACCTCGGGTTCGTCGCGCCGGACGGCACGAGCAACGAGGCCGGCTTGAAGGTCGACCCCGGCCTCCTTCGAGCGGTCGCCGAAGTGAAGGACGGCGACCTGGTCCCTCGCCCGGTGCCCGAGGCCGAGGGCTTCGCCGTCGTTTGGCGTCGGACGACGGTTCCGGCGACGAAGCGCACGCTCGAGGAGGCGACGGCGCAGATCCGGACGACGCTCTTCCGCGAGCGCACCGAGGCCGCCGAGAAGAAGCTCATCGAGGAGCTCCGCGCGAAGCACGTCCGCGACGTGAATGCGGACTTGCTCAAGATCATCGAGCTGCCGCCCCTCGACGCGGGGATCAGCGTTTCTCGTTCGATCCCGACGACGAGCCCGAAGAAGCCGGAGCCGTCGCGTTAGTCTTCGTCGCGTCGGCCTGCTCGTTCTGCTTGGCCTGCTCGTTCTCCTTCGCGAGCGCCGCGAGGGCGGCGGCGCGCTCTGCGAGGCGCTTCGAACGGCCTTCGCCCGTGCCGGCGACCTGGTCGCCGACGATGACCTCCACCTCGAACGTGGGGTCGTGCTGCGGCCCGCGCATGCCGCGGACGCGGTACGTCGGCGCCGGGAGCCCGCGCGCCTGCACCTGCTCCTGGAGCAGGCTCTTCGGATCGCGGGTGCCGAGCCGGGCGGCCTCCTGCATCGGCTCCCGCACGACGTGCTCGACCAGCCGGCGGGCCCCCTCGAGCCCCCGGGCCTCGTAGACGCACGCCACGAGCGCCTCGACGGCATCCGCGAGCACGTTCGTCTGCTCCCGCTCCGAGCCCGCGCGGGCGCCCTTGCCGAGCGCGATCGCATCGCCGATCGACTCCGCCCGAGCCCAGAGGGCGAGCGCCTCGGCGTTGACGAGCGCGCTTCGCATCCGGGTCAGGGCGCCCTCGTCGGCCTCCGGCCGCTCGCGCGTGAGCATCTCGCTGACGCAGAGCCCGAGCACGGCGTCTCCGAGGAACTCGAGCCGCTGGTTGTCCGGCTCGCTCGACTCGTTGGCGTAGCTCGGATGCGTGAGCGCCTCGTCGAAGCGAGGGATCTCCCCTTCGCCGACGATGTCGATGAGCCGCGCCTTCAGGCGTGCGCGCGCCGCGAGCAGGTCGTTCTCACGAGCGGTCACTCACCCGTTACATGCAACCTACACGTCTGAGAAGCAAGTCCTGCGTGCGTCCCGGACGAGCTCGGGCCCGGGGCCGCGGGACGGCGGGCGTCATGCGACCAGGGTGTCGGTGGCCTCCGCGAGGTCGAGGTCGAGCTGCGTAATCCCGCCTGCGTCGTGGGTGGTCCAGCACACCCGGGCCTTGCCCCACCCGATCAGGATATCCGGGTGGTGATTACGCTTTTCGGCGAGCATCCCGAGGCGAACCGCGAACGCGAGCGCGGCCGCGAAGTCCGGCAGCTTCACCGTCCGAACGAGGGTGTCCCCCTCCCGTGCCCAAGAGGGGTGCTTCGCGAGCCACTCGTCCACGACGGCGGGTTCCAGCTTGTCGGGTCGTCCCATGGGCCAACCCCTACCACGTGCCCGACGCGGCCCGGGAACTCGACGGCCCGGCGGCTGTCCGAGCGGGGGTGAACCGCATCGATCGCCTGCCCGGCGCCAGAGGCTATGCTCGTCGCGTGGGCCTGCTCGCCTGTCCTTTCTGCCGAGAGCTGTTCGAAGAGGGCGAAGCGAAGGCCTGCCCCGTCTGTGGGATGGCGCTCACCCAGCTCCACAAGCTCCCGCCCTCGATCGACGCCATGCACGACGAGGCCGGGGTCCCCACCGCGCCGGAGCTCGAGCCGCTGCCTCTGTCCTACCTCGGCCGTGGCAAGGGGCCGCTCGCGGCGCTCGGGATCGTCGGGCTCGTGCTCTTCTTCCTCCCCTGGGTGCGGCTGACGATGCCCTACATCGACACCAAGTCGGCCTTCGACTTGGCGCACGAGCGGATCGGGTGGCTCTGGGGCGTCTGCGCTGCGTGGGTCGTGCTCGTGCCGACCGTGCTGAGCCGGCGCTCGATCGTCCAGATGCGAGGTGCGCGCGTGGCCGCCGCCTTCCTGAGCGCCGTCCCTGCCGTCGCGATCGCGGTGCTCCTCGCCAAGCCGCCCAAGGGCGCGATCATCCCGGTGAAGTACACGTGGGGCTGGCCGATGTGGGCCTCGCTGGCCGTCTCCCTGCTGGCCATCGCGTTCTCCATCCGCCTCGGCGGCAAGCTCGACGACATCGAGGTACGGCGAGGCTCCTCGAAGGGGCAGACGCTCCACTGAGCGACCTGGCGGCCTCCGGTCGCCGTCGTAGCCGTCGGCCTGACATCGTCCCGCTGTCGTACGGTCGCGCGATTGGCGCTTCGCACCCGATGGAGCCATGCTCGAAGAGAAGCCGGTCTTCGACCGGCGGGCTCGGTGGGGGGAGGCGCGGATGCCCGCTCGCACGCCCCGCCGCGCGGGCCTCTTCGTCACGCATTCATTCCCATGGCGGCCGCACGACGTCAGCGATCCGGCGAGTACGAGCGAGAGCCCTCGCTCGAGGAGCGCCTCGATCGGGAGTCGCTCGACGGGTCGAGCCGCGACACCGGCGACCTGCTCGACGTGCCCGCGACCGTCGTCTGCGCGTTCTGCGGAGACGCGGACTGCGGCGGCTGCAACGACAACCTCTCGCGATCGGGTATCGTCTCGGTCATCGCCTGGGAGCGCCCCGCCGTTCCGGTCCTGTCGCGCCTCTGGTCCACGGCGCGCTCGACGACGCGCAACGCGGAGGAGTTCTTCGAGCTCCTGCCCGACGGTCCCGTCATGCCCGCGCTCCGCTTCGCGGCTGCGTGCGAGCTCCTGGCATCCGCCGCCGCGTTCCTCGGGCTCGTCGCGATCGTGGCGATCGTCGCGCCCGACTACCTCGAGTACGTGGCCCGCGACCCGGCGGCGCGCAGCGTCGCGCTCCGCGCGGTGTTCCTCGGTCTGCCCGCCTTTGCGGCGTTGCTCGTGGCGGCCCACGCGGCGCACGGCCTGTCGATCGACGTCGGCGCGACCCGCAACGGCGCGCGCGGCGCGCGCTCGCGTGCGCTGCGGTTCGGCCTCTACGCCTGCGGCTGGGACCTCGTCATGGGGCCGATCGGCGCCGTCGTCGTCGCGGTGAAGGAAGGCGCTCGCGCGGCGCTCGGGCTCGCGAGCGCGCTGAGCGGGCTGCCCACCCGAGCGACGACCGCGTTCCTCCGCGGGTGCTACCGGCTCGAAGGTGAGCGCGCCCGCCGCGCGCTCCGCGTCTCGTACTTCGGCGCGGTCGTCGCGACGGCGGTGTTCGCGCTCGTGGTCTGCGTCGGCGTCGTGGCGCTCCTCGTCGCGTGAGCACACGCCTCCGTCATTCGACGATCGGGAAGAGCCCGTCCATCGGCGCGTCGTCGTGGCATCCCGCACACGACTCGATCACGCCCTCTTGCACGAGCTGACCGCTCGACCCGACGACCACCCAACGCCAGTCGCCGTGCTCGGGGGACGAGCCCGGGGGAAGCTTCTCCATCACCATGACCGGGCCGGGAGCGTTGCCCTCGGAGCGCTCGTAGTGCTCCTGCACGACGACGGCGCCGGCCGGGACCTCGCGCGCGCGCTCGGCGAGCGCCTTCGCTGCGATCTCGTTCGCCCAGACGTCGACCTCCCATCGGCCGGGCGCATGCCCGCGCGAGACGAACCGCGCCTCGTTGATCTTCGTGAAGGTCTGGCGATAGCCCGCCGGGAGCGCGGCCGCGCCGTCGAGGAGCGCAGCGTCGCCGCCGTCGCGGAGCGTGGGGCCGCCTGCCGGCTTGTCGCTCAGGCCCACGGCGACGCCCGATCCGCGCGACCCGGCACAAGCGACGACGAGCGCTGCGGACGCAGCACCGATCAGAAGTGCACGCCGCCTTCGAACGAGAGCGTCCACTGGCGCTTGCCGACGATCTGCGGGTTCTCGTCCTGCGGCTCGGTCAGATCGAACGCGAACTGCGATCCGAGCCAGATGATCTCGTAGCGGTAGTTGAGCGCGATCATCCCGCGGCTGCGGTGGATGCGCACACTGTCGAACGTGAAGTTGTTCGCGAAGTCGTGGTTCGCGTCGGCGCCTCCGGGCAGCTTGTTCCGGCAGACCGGCACGCCGGTGTTCGGGTCGAGCCCGGAGAATCCGCACTGCTCGAGCGCGTCGACGTTCGGCGTGGCGTCCATCACGTTCGAGTCGCCGAAGATGATGAGCCGCTGGAAGCCGAGCGACGGGATGATCTGCGACGTGTCCTGGAGCGTGATCGGCTTCGAGGCGCGGACGTCGATGCCGAGCGTCGTGAGGTAGAACCGCGAAGTGCCGGTGAGGGTGCGGATCCCGCTGCCGAGCGAGATGTCGGGCAAGAGACCGAGCGCGCCGGTCCGGAAGCCCTCGAGGAGCGACCAGCGGACGTCGCCGCCGGTCACCCAGAGCGTCGTGTTCGAGACGTAGCCGAAGCTGCCCGCGATCTCGAAGCCGAGCGGCAATCCCTTCCGCGCCTTGAGCGCGTAGACCTGCAGGACGCTGTCGGGCGACGAGTTGACGACCGAGAAGTGCTTCGTGTTCGGATCCTGGGGGCCGCGCGTGCCGTAGTGCCAGTACTGCATGAACTGGCCGTTCCCCGCGTCGACGGAGCGATCGGCGGAGATGCGCGTGTAGCTGGCCTCGAGCGAGACCTGGAATCCCGCAATGCCGGTGGTGCGCGCGGGATAGAACGCGGTCGGAGCGATCGCGAACCCGAGCTCCGACATCATGTTCGCGAAAGCGAGGTTGTTCGGGCGGCACGCGAAGCTCTGCGGACGGAGGCCCGCGGCTGCGATCGGCCCCGGATTGGCGGCGACGCTCTGGCACGTCTCCCCTGGCGGCAGGCCTGGCGGCTGGTTCACGAGCCGCTCGGGGGTCGGATCCATGTCGTCTGCGCGCGCCGAGGTCGCGAGCGTGAGCCCAGCGACGACGAAAGCGAGCGTGGCGCGGTGTTTGCGCACGACGCCCGAGGCTACGTTTTCGAGCGAAGCGGCGTCAAGGACTCATCGGTCGCGCTCGGCGCGGCTCGCCTTTCGAAGTATCGTGGCGAGCCGCCGCCGCAAGATCGCACGACGACGGCCGCGCCGGCGCAGCCGCCGCGAGCCGAGGTCGCCATGGCCAGCACCTCTCCGCCGCCCAAGCCTCCGAAAGCGCCCCCCTCGCCGCGGCTGCGCGCGGCCCCGCTCGCGCGGCCGTTCCACATCGTGCTCGTCGAGCCGGAGATCCCTCCCAACACGGGGAACATCGCGCGCCTCGCGGCCGCGACGAGCTCCCCCCTCCACCTCGTCGGCCGGCTGGGCTTCCGCATCGACGAGCACAGCGTGCGGCGCGCGGGCGTCGACTACTGGCACCTGGTCGACGTCCGCACGCACGTCGACTTCGCGCACTTCCTCCACGCGTACGAGAAGAGCGACCCCTCCCACGTGGGCCGTCTCCACCTGTTCAGCGCCCTCGCCGAACGAAGCTACCTCGACGCCGGCTTCGCCCCGGGCGACGCGCTCGTCTTCGGCCGCGAGAGCGTCGGCCTACCCGAGGAGCTCACCACGAAATACGCCGACCGCCTCGTCGGCATCCCCACCCTCGGCGCCGTCCGCTCGCTGAACCTCGCCAACGCCGTCGGCATCGCGCTCTACGAGGCGCTCCGCCAGGTGGGCGCGCTGAACGAGACGTTCATCGGGTAGAGGCTCCAGGCTCCGGGCTCCAGGGAATCGAGTCCTCAGTCCTCAGTCCTCGGTCCTCAGCGATAACGCCCTTGCTTGCCGTCGGCTCTCGCTCCCGTCGTTCCCCGTGCGGTACGGCGTTCGGGGAATTTTCGCGCCGGACACTTCCAGAACCAGACGAACGCTGAAGAGGCTCTCGACTTAGGTTGGGCGCGCGCTTCGCGCGCGCATCCTCAGACGCCGAGGACTGAGGACCGAGGACTGAGGACCGAGGACTGAGGACCGAGGACTGAGGACTGAAAAGGCTCCAGGCGGAGCCCCCACGTCGCTTTCGGAGCGAGTGGACGCGAGCGCGGCGCGACGGCCGTGCAGCCCGCCCCCCCTGGAGCCTGGAGCCTGGAGCCTGGAGCCTCCTGCCCCCGCCAGGTCACGCGAAGGCGGGAATCCCCGTGATGTCCTGCCCGAGAATCAACGTGTGAATGTCATGCGTCCCCTCGTACGTGTAGACCGTCTCGAGGTTGCACAGGTGACGCATGACCGGGTACTCGAGCGTGATCCCGTTGCCGCCGAGGATGTCGCGGCACGTGCGGGACACTTCGAGCGCCATGCGGACGTTGTTCCGCTTGATCATGCTCACGTGCTGCGGGCGGAGCTTCTTCTCCTGCTTCAGGCGTGAGACCTCGAGCGCCATGAGCTGTGCCGCCGTGATCTGCGTGAGCATCTCGGCGAACTTCGCCTGCACGAGCTGGTGCGAGGCGATCGGCTTGTTCGCGAACTGCACGCGGTTCTTCGCGTAGTCGAGCGCGCTGTCGTAGCAAGCGATGGCCGCGCCGATGACGCCCCAGGCGATGCCGTAGCGCGCCTGGGTCAGGCACGAGAGCGGTCCCTTCATGCCCTTCACGCCCGGGAGGATCGCGTCCTTCGGCACGCGCACGTCTTCGAGGATCAGCTCGCTCGTGACGCTCGCGCGCAGGCTCGCCTTCTTGTGGATAAGCCGCGCCTCGAAGCCCTTCGTGTCGGTCGGGACCAAGAAGCCGTGGACCTCGCCGTCGACGCCGCCGACCTTCGCCCAGACGAGCGCGACGTGGGCGATGTTGCCGTTCGTGATCCAGCGCTTCGTGCCGTTGATGACCCACGAGTCGCCGTCGTCGATCGCGGTCGTGCGCATCCCGGCGGGGTTCGAGCCGTGGTCGGGCTCCGTCAGCCCGAAGCAGCCGATGATCTCGCCGCGCGCCATCTTCGGCAGGTAGCGCTCCTTCTGCGCCTCCGAGCCGTACGTGTAAATCGGCCACATGACGAGGCTGCCCTGCACGCTCGCGAAGCTGCGGATGCCCGAGTCACCGCGCTCGAGCTCCTGCATCGCGAGGCCGTAGCCCGCCTCCGAGAGGCCGGCGCAGCCGTAACCTTCGAGGTTGCAGCCGAGGAGCCCCATCTTCGCGATCTCGGGGATGAGGTCCATCGGGAACGTCCCCTTCTCGAAGTGCTCGGCGACCACGGGAAGGACGCGAGCGTCCACGAAGGCGCGCACCGAGCTCTGGATCGCACGCTCTTCCGGGGTGAGGTGGCGGGAGATGTCGAAGAAGTCGGGCATGACGCGCCCGACGTAGCACGGCCCGGACACGAGGCGCCAGCGTCGCGGTAGCCGTTCGTCTCGCCCCGGTCTCGGGCGCCTTCGCAGGCCGCGGGGGGCGATGCGTACGCCGGTACCCACCGGAGCCCGTCGGCTCGGTGCTCGGGCTCTCGACGACCCGTCGCTCGCGCTCCCGGACGACGCAGGCCCGACGCGGCGACGAGCGCGCGGCGATCGCCGCCGGGCAAGCGATCCCAGCGCCGGAAATGCCGAGGGTCCGTCGCTTGCGTGCGTGGTCGACGTGGAACGTACGGCGACCTGAGGTGGGGCACACGCGTCTGCGCGGAGGACCGCTCCGGCGCCGACCACGCGAAGCGCGAGAGGAGGATCGGCGATGGCTGACAAGGGATCCGTCGTGCGCTTGCCCGTCGTGGACGGCCTCGGACGGACGCTGCGCAAGGACGACTGGTGGGTCGGCCCGATGGTCACCTTCACCGTCCTCACTGCGTTCGTCGTGTACACGACGGTCCGCATGCTCGAAGGCACCCACTACCGGTGGGGCCCGTACCTGTCGCCGCTGGCGTCGCCATACATCGAGACGGAGGATCTCGGGATCCCGCTCCTCACGCCCGCGATCCTGGTCCTCCCCTTCCCCGGGCTGTTCCGCTTCACCTGCTACTACTACCGGAAGGCGTACTACCGGTCCTTCGGCCTGTTGCCGCCGGCGTGTGCGGTCGGAGCGCGAAGGGTCGGCCACTACAACGGCGAGCGCAAGCTCCTCGTCTTCCAGAACCTGCACCGCTACGCGCTCTACGTCGCGCTCCTCTTCCTCGTCTTCCTCTGGCACGACTTCGTCGCGTCGCTTCGGTGGGACGGCGAGCTGGGGATGGGGCTCGGCTCGGTCGTCATCTTCCTCAACTGCGCGTTCCTCACGCTCTACACGCTGTCGTGCCACTCGTTCCGGCACCTCGTGGGCGGGAGCGTCAACAGCTACTCCGAGGCGCCGTTCGGCAGGCTGCGGCACGCGCTGTGGGCGGGCGTGTCGCGACTCAACGTCAATCACATGGCGTTCGCGTGGATCAGCCTGATCGTGGTGGCGCTCTGCGACGCGTACATCCGCGCGGTCGCCGTGGGAGCGATTCGGGACGTGAGGTTGTTCTGAGGCTCCAGGCTCCAGGCTCCAGGCTCCGGGCTCCAGGGAAGGAGAACAGCAGCGATGCACTTCACGACGACCGAACGAAGCTCGAAGAGACCTCTCGGTCTCGCCCTCACTGGAGCCTGGAGCCTGGAGCCTGGAGCCTGATGTCATGCTCGACCCCAAGTACGAAACCCACTCCCACGACGTCCTGGTGATCGGCGCCGGCGGCGCAGGGCTCCGTGCGGCGATCGAGGCGAGCGCGATGGGGCTCAGCGTCGGGCTCGTGTGCAAGTCGCTCCTCGGCAAGGCGCACACCGTGATGGCCGAGGGCGGCATCGCCGCGGCGCTCGGCAACGTCGAGCCGAAGGACGACTGGAAGGTGCACTTCCGCGACACGATGAAGGGCGGGAGGTACCTCAACCAGTGGCGCATGGCGCAGCTCCTCGCGATGGAAGCGCCCGCCCGCGTCAACGAGCTCGAGGAGTGGGGCGCACTCTTCGACCGCACGAAGGACGGCCTCATCCTCCAGCGCAACTTCGGCGGTCACAAGTACCCGCGCCTCGCGCACGTCGGCGATCGCACCGGCCTCGAGATGATCCGCACGCTCCAGCAGCACGGCATCCACACCGGGATGGACGTGTACATGGAGTGCACGATCACGCGTCTGCTCGGCGACCAGGATCGCGTCTGCGGCGCGTTCGGCTACTGGCGCGAGAGCGGCAAGTTCGTCGTCTTCGAGGCGAAGGCGGTGGTCCTCGCGACGGGCGGCATCGGGCGCGCGTTCAAGATCAACTCGAACTCGTGGGAGTGCACCGGCGACGGCCAGGCGCTCGCGTACCTGATCGGCGCCGAGCTGATCGACTCCGAGTTCATGCAGTTCCACCCGACGGGCATGGTCTGGCCGCCGAGCGTGCGCGGCACGTTGATCACGGAGGGCGTCCGCGGCGAAGGCGGCACGCTCCGGAACAAGGACGGCCGGCGGATCATGTTCGATTACATCCCGCCGCTCTACGCGAAGGAGACGGCAGCCACGGAGGAGGAGGCCGACCGCTGGCTGCGCGAGTCGACGAGCGGGGTCGCCACGACGGCGCGACGCACGCCGGACCTCTTGCCGCGCGACATCGTCTCGCGCGCCATCTACACCGAGGTCAAGGCGGGCCGCGGCTCTCCGCACGGCGGCGTCTTCCTCGACATCGCGACGCGACGCTCCGCCGAGGACATCAAGCGGAAGCTCCCGGCGATGTACCACCAGTTCAAGGAGCTCGCCGACGTCGACATCACGAAGGAGCCGATGGAGGTCGGGCCGACGGCCCACTACACGATGGGCGGCATCCGCGTCGATCCGGACACGCAGGAGACGCGCGTGAAGGGCCTGTTCGCGGCGGGCGAGTGCGCCGGCGGCATGCACGGCGCCAACCGCCTCGGCGGCAACTCGCTGTCCGACCTGCTCGTCTTCGGCCGGCTCGCGGGGCTCCACGCGGGCAAGTTCGCGAAGTCCACGAGCGCGAAGAGCGTCGATCCCGAGCAGATCGAGGCATACGCGCGCGAGGCGCTCGAGCCGTTCGAGCGCGAGGAGGGCGTGAACCCGTTCGCGGTCCACGAGGACCTCATGAACGTGATGCAGAGCTACTGCGGCATCATGCGGACCGAGCAGGATCTCCAGAGGTGCCTGCGGGAGCTCGATCGCCTGAAGGACGCCGCGCGCCGCACGAAGGTCGCGGGCAACCGGCACTACAACACGGGCTGGCACGAGGTCATCGATCTCCGCAACCTGCTCGTCGTGTCGGAGGCGATGGTGCGCAGCGCCCTCGCCCGCAAGGAGAGCCGCGGCGCGCACGCCCGCGAGGACTACCCGGAGATGGATCCCGCCTTCGGCAAGGTGAACCACGTCGTGCGCGCGGGAGGGACCGGCATGGAGCTCGAGACCGTGCCGCTGCCGGAGATGCCCGAGGAGATCCGACGGCTGCTGGAGGAGGAGGACGAGTGATGGCCGACGCGAGCGCGAGCACGACGGAGCCGGTCTCGACGGGTGCAAAATACACGCTTCGCATCTGGCGGGCCGACGCGAAGGTCGAAGGCAGCGGAGAGTTCCGCGACTACGAGGTCGAGACGTACCCGGGGATGGTCGTCCTCGACGCGATCCACGAGATCCAAGCCAAGCAGGCGCCCGATCTCGCGGTCCGCTGGAACTGCAAGGCCGGTCGCTGCGGCTCGTGCAGCGCGGAGATCGACGGCAAGCCGAAGCTCCTCTGCATGACGCGGATGTCGAGCTTCCGTCCGAACGAGCCGATCGTCGTCACGCCGATGAAGACGTGGCCCCTCGTGAAGGACCTCGTCACCGACGTGAGCCACAACTACCGCGTCGCGAAGAAGATCCCGCCGTTCACGCCGCGACCGCGAGACGCCGACGGCCACTATCGGATGCAGCAGGAAGACATCGATCGCATCCAGGAGTTCCGGAAGTGCATCGAGTGCTTCCTCTGCCAGGACGTCTGTCACGTCCTGCGCGACCACCACGAGGAGGCCGAGTTCGTCGGGCCGCGATACCTCATCCACCTCGCGACGCTCGACATGCACCCGCTCGACACGCTCGACCGCCGCAAGATGATGAAGGACGAGCTCGGCCTCGGCTACTGCAACATCACGCGGTGCTGCACCGAGGTATGCCCCGAGCACATCGTCATCACGGACAACGGCATCATCCCGCTCAAGGAGCGCGTGGCGGACGAGTTCTACGATCCGCTCCGCTGGCTCGCGCGGAAGCTCTTCCCCCGAACGAAGAAGAGGAGGCTACCGGTCCTTCCGGGCATCGAGCCCGCCCCCGCCGCCCGAAGCGCGCAGGCGCAGCAAGAAGAAGTCGAGAAAGAGCCCGCAGTGCCGCCAGCGCCGACGGTCGCGCGCCGAACTCCGGCGTGAGCCAATCCGCTGAGGACCGAGGTCTGAGGACCGAACTGAGGCCCGAGGCCCGAGGCCCGACTACCCCTTGATCCACTCCACGTCGTACTCGCACTCGTCGATCACCGACTGATCCTCGTCCCGCGTGGCGGTCATCTCGAGCCTCCCCTTCAGCGACTTCGTGTCGAAGGTGGACTTGATGTTCGTGGACACGCCGTCGAGGCTGTTCTGGCACTCGGAGCGGACGATGCAGGTGAGCGGATCGTAGTCATGGGTGCACACTGCCCCGCCGTCTTCCGTGCCCGCGTCGCTCTCGCCGCCGACCTCCACGGTCGAGTCGGGCAGATCGCCACACAGCTCTCCCCCGCCCGTCTTCGTCGTGCGAACGATGTACGTCCCAGGCGCGATGTCGCACGCGCCGAAGATGCGCTCGTCCGGGGAGACGCTCGGGTCGGGGGCGGGGTTTCGACGGCCGTCCGGACGCTCGTCCGAGCATGCCGCGATGACGAGGACGCAGGCGCCGAAGATCGCGCCGCCGATTGCGACCAGGGGATGTTTCATCGGGCGGCTCGTCGTGCACGGGTCGGACCCGCGAGGCGAGCGCGTTTCGCCGTCGCATGCGCCGGTCACCGCTGTTTCACGTCGACGCTGCCGCGGAGAGCGACCGACGCCGCGAGATCGCCTCCGCGCAAGGAGACGCCGAGTGGCCTCACGCCCGACACCTTCGCGCTCACCTCGACGCTCGGATCGGAGAGGCTCGACGCGAGCGCGGGCACGAGCTCCGCGAGCGCCTCGGGCGACATCGGCGGCGCGAGCCTCAAGGCGGACAGCGACCGCGTGAACGTCTCCGGAGACAGAGACGCCATGCGCTCACGTTCGTGATCGGAGAGCGTGGGCGACGCGAGCCGCAGATGGCGACCGTCCTCCGTCCAGGCGAGGGCGGCGCGGACGGCGAGATCGCCGCATGCCTCGCCGCGAAGGCCGAGATCGAGCGCCGCGTGCGACCCGGCCGGAGTCGCGACCGCACGCGCGATGCGCGCACGCGCTCCTCCCGCATCGAAAGGCTCGGCGGCTTCGAGCGAGGCGGCCAGGCTCGAGAGAGGAGAGACGAGCGCGAGCACGAGATCGTCCTCTTCGGGCAACGAGGGGTCCTGCTGGAGCGGCGGCAGCGGCGTCGTCCCGACGGCGTCGGCTTCGTCGCAACGCGCGCGGATCTCTGGATGGGCGATGACACCGAAGCGGACGCGGAGCGCGTCGGACGTCCCCGTCACCGGTCCTTCGACGAGGCCGCTGGGGTTCGTGACGATGCAGCCGCCGAGCGGGATCTTCCGAGTCTTGCCGAGCTCGGCCCACAGCCGCTCGGCCTGCGGGCGGAGCGGAGGCAGCTTGCCGTCGATCTCGCGCTCGACACGCCGGAGCGCCGGCGCGATCTCGCTCTGGATCGTCGGCGTGACGTCGATCTTCACCATGCCCCCGAGCGCGCGCACCTCGCAGCCGCGCGTGAACGCGAACGTGACGCGCGAAGGCGCGAAGCGGTACTCCGGCGTGAGGCGGAGCGGCACCGTCGCCGTGGCGACCCCGACGGGCTCGCACGATGCGTAGCACTGGGCTCCACGGCACGCCTGGGCGCGAGCGCGGACGTCCGTGCGGATGACGAGCGCGTCGTTCTCGACCGCGATGCGGAACGGACCGCGATCGACGGTGTACGAGAGAGAGCCGGCGAAGCCGATGTTCTTGTCGTGCTCCTCCGCGAGGCGCGTCGCGGTCTTGGCCTCGAGCTCCTTGGCGAGCGACGGTAGCCCGATCTCCACGTTCGCGACGAGGCGCGACGAGCGGCGGATGCCACGCGAAGCCGGCGCCGGGCTCTCGGGATCGAGAGCCACTCTCCGCGGCGGGAGCTGGACGCGACACGTGTCGGTGATCGGTGCCGTCGTCTTGCTCGAGGTGCTCTCGGCGCCGCCGCAAGCGACGGCGAGCGTGCACGTGGCGGCGATCGCGAACGCTCGCCGGTCGGCTCGCGTTGCGAGGATTCCGAACCCGTGCTCGCGCTCGATCATGGCCCCGGCATCGTACTCGAGACGCCTGCTCGAGGAGGTCTCGGCGCGCCGAAGACCGATCGCGCGCGCTTCAGCGCATGACCTTGACCGTCGGCGTCGCACCGGTGAACTGCGCGCGCACGGTGAGGTGATCGCCGGACTTGGCCGTGAACCGCTCGACGAGGCTCTCACCGGTCGGCTCGAAGGTGAAGCGGACCTCGTGCGATCCCGGCTCCAACGAGAGGCGCACCGGGCAAGCGCCGCGCGCGATCCCGTCGACCCACGCGCGCGTGCCTGGCTCCCCGACCAAGGCGACCTGCGCCTTGCCGGTGGCCACCGCGGCTCCCGACGACGCCGTCGCGGCGACGGCGGACGCGGCCGGGGCAGCGCTCGCCGTCGGCGTGGTCTTCGCGTCTCCGGGCGCGCTCTTCTGGGCGGGCGCGGAGTCGGACGGGACGGGGATCGTCGCCGGCGCCGCGCTCGAAGGCGCGGGTAGAGCGACGGTCGAGACCGTCGCCGTCGTCGCTCCCGTCGTGACGGACGATTGCGCGACGTCACGCGAAGGCACGCCGACGACACGCCACGCGACGAGCGCGACGAGGCCGGTGACCGCCACGCCCGCGACGAAGGCGACGCTCCGGCGTCCCGCCGGCGCGCCGTCGCCCTTCTTCGGCCGCTCGTGCGAGCGCACCGGTGTCTCGAGCGGACGCGTCGCGATCGTCTCGAGGTTCGTCGGCGGCGTGCTCGAGCCGCGCGCGAGCCGCGGCCGGCGCACCGTCGGAATGTCCGCCTGCCTGAGCGGAGCCTCGGACGCCGAGCTCGTCGTCGAGGCGACCGGCGTCTTCTCCTCCTCCGCCGGTCGCCCCGCGCGTCCTTTCTCGATGTCCGCGTGGATCTTCTCGAGCTCGTCGACCTCGACCATGAGCGGCGTCGGGATCGACATCGCGGGATCGTCGGGCCGCCCGCGATCCGCGCGGATGGGGGGCACGGCGGGGATGTTCGGGTTGCTCGGCGGGAGCTGGCGCGTGCTCGGCACCGGCGCGTCGTCGAGCTCGTCCATCGTCGCGCTCGGCCGCGACGGTGGCGGAGGAATGCTCGACCAGCTCAGCGCCTCCTCGCGTGCCGCGAAGGTCTTCGTGCCGAGATCGCCGTGGCTCGCGACCGAAGGGCGCGGCGCGTCCAGCTTGCTCGAGGGCGGAGGCTCCGACGCGTCCGCCTGCGCCTCGCGCAGCGCGCGCACGCGATCGCCGAGAGCACGCGCGACGTCGGCGGTGTCGACCCCCTTGAGGAACTGGCGCAGGGCGCGTCCGAGCTCGCTCGCCTGCTGCTGCCGCTCTCGCGGATCCACGCTCATCGCACGCAGGATCGGCTCGTCGAGCGGCGACAGCCGCGGGTCGAAGTCGCTCGGCCGCGGGTGCGGCTCGCGCACCGCCGCGGCGCACTCCTCGGGGGTCGCGCGACGGAACGGCGCGGTGCCGGTCCACGCTTCCATGAGGAGCACGGCGACCGCGAAGATGTCGGTCGGCGGCCCGAGCTCGCCGCCGTCGACCTGCTCCGGCGCCATGTGCCCGGGCGAGCCGAGGATCTCCTGCCCCGAGACGCGCGCGGGGGCCGCGATCCCGAAGTCGATCAGCTTCACCAGGCCTTCCTCGTCGATCATCACGTTCCGCGGCGTGATGTCGCGATGGACGACCTTCATGCGGCGATGCGCGTAATCGAGCGCACGGCAGACCTCGACGCCGACGTACGCGCCTTCCTCGGGCGTGAGCACGCGGCGCGACCCGTCGGGGTTCCGCTCGCGGAGGAGCTCCGCGATGCTGACCCCCTCGACGAGCTCCATCGCGAGGAAGTACGTGCCCTGCTCCACCCCGAGCTCGTAGACGGGGACGATGTTCGGGTGGTTGAGGGCGACGGTCGTCTTCGCCTCCTCGACGAAGCGCCGGATGAACTGCTGGTCGTACGCGAGCTCGTCGCGGATCTGCTTCACGACGAGCTTCTTCTCGAACCCGCCGGCGCCTCGCAGCGTCGCGAGGACGACACGAGCCATCCCGCCTCGAGCGAGCTCTCGCTCGAGGACGTATTTGCCGAAGACCCGCGGGTACAAGCCGGGGAAATCTTATCACGGTGGCGCTTCGTCCCCGCGTCGTTGGCCGGCCGCCGCGTACATTGTACGCTGCGTGCATGCGCCTCCCGTCCGGGGTCGCCTCGGCGAGCGTGACTGCGCTCGGCGCCGGGCTCCTCGCGCTCGCGTGCTCGCCCGAGCCGCGCATCGAGGAGCGTCCGGTCGTCGTGTACTCGCCGCGCGAGTGCCCCGTCTTCGAGAGCGAGGCCTACTCGGTCATCTACGGCGCAGGCGACTTCGAGCCGTCGATCGAGCGGCCTCCGATCGCGTCCGTGTTCCTTCGCGATCTCGGGCAGGCCATGGTGGACCTCCCGAAGGAGACGCGCTCGCTCGTCGTCGACATCGCGCAGCGCGACTCCGGCTGGCGCGGCGTCGCCGACGTCTTCGGCCGTGGACCGATCAACGTCCTCGTCTGGCCGACCGGCAATGCGTGCCGCCTCAGCCGCGACGTCGAGCGCAGGACCGCGATGACCCTCGGCGTCGCGGGCCGCCATTTCATCGTCGCGGGAGGTCGGTCGCTCGCGTCCACGCAGGTCCCGCACACGTACGTCGGCGATCTGACGACGGGAGTGATCGAGAAGCTGGAGTTCGGGCTCACCACGCGCCGCGACTGGCCGACGATCACCGCCTTCCCCTCGCCGTCCGATCCGGAGGGCGCGGTGTCCGCGCTCGTCGCCGGCGGAGAGGATCCCGATACCGGCAACGCGCTGCAGACCGCGGAGATCTACCGGCCGAGGCCGGGCGCTCGTGGTGACATCGGTGACTTCGATCGCGAGCAAATCACGCTCTCGGAGCCGCGCGCCCGGCACGCCGCGGTCACGCTCGCGACCGGAGAGACGCTGCTCGTAGGCGGCGTCGGAGCGGCCGGCGCGCCGCTCGCCACGATGGAGATCATCGATCCCGTCGCGCGGCGCGCGCGCACCGCAGGCGTCGCCCGCCTCTCCGTCCCGCGCCGAGAGCCACGCGTGATCCGCCTCGCGAACGGCGAGATCCTCGTCTCGGGCGGCATCGGTCCGAGAGGCCCGGTCACCACGCTCGAGTGGTTCGCGCCGGACGCGAGCCGTCCGACGAAGCGTCCCGTCGATCTCGTCCTCGGACGCGAGCGCGCGATCGTCCCGCTCGTGGCCGGCGGCGCGCTCGCCGTCATCGCGCCGGAGCCCGGGAGCCCGACCGACTTCGCCACGGTCTGGGTCATCTCCGCGGACGGCACGCTCGAGCCGGCGCTGCCGGTCGATCCCGAGACGCTCGACGTCGTGCGTCTCTTCCCCGGCGCGGAGGGCGCTCCCGTGCTGTGGACCGGACGCCGCTGGATGCGCTGGTCTCCGTGGTACGGCGCGTTCGAGCCGATCGCCGAAGCGCCCGACGTCGGGCCGAGCCTCGACGCGATCGCGACCGGCGATCCGGGCCTCGCGCTGTGGCTCGAGGACGGCGGCGAGGCCGGGATGCGCGTGGCCGGCTTCCGCTTCGCGACGCGCACGAGGTTCGGCGCCGTCCCGAAGCCGCTCCTCGTCACGGGCCCCGAGCAGCTCGCGCCGGACCGCCTCGCCGGGTTTCCCGGCGGCTCGATCCGCTTCGAAGCGGAGCGCGGCTTGTTGCTCGGGCCCGGCGCGAGCGCATTCCTCACCGACGTCGACTTCGCGGACTTCGAGCTGTCGCTCGACGTGACCGCCGGCCCGCCCAGCGTCGTCCTTCGCCTCGAGCACGGCGCCGAGCTCGAGGTCGGCGGCGCCGCCTGCGCCTTCGCACACTCGGCCACGCAGAAGCTCGCCGTGCGCCGGCGCGGGCGGCGCGTCGACGTCAGCGTCGACGACGGGCCCTTCCGGTCGTGCCCGACGGAGCTCGAACGCGACGGACGCGTGTCCGTGGGTCTGCGTGGGTCGCAGGGCGTGGGTCTGAGCGGCGCTCGAAACCTGGTCGTGACCCGTCGCTGACGGGGCGCGTCCCGCCGTCCGACGCGGGCCCCATGGATGAAGCGCACTGGGACGACGCCGATCCACCCGTCTCGGAGCGAGTTACGCCTACACCAGAAAAATTCACCGTTTCCGGCCCTGCGGCCTTGGCACCGGGAGTGCAATCGTCCGCCGTGGGTGAACGGCATGAGTCGACGTGACGACGTCCTGAAGCGAGCTCCGCGGCTGTCTCACGTGGCATGGGAGGAGGCTCCCGTGCACCGCGTCCGACCTTCGTACGCGGCCTCTCCCGACCTCCTCGACGAGCTGGGCAGCGACAGCGCGCTGCGGGCGGTCCAGCCGATCCGCATGGACGACGTGGAGGACGAGGCGACCCGTTCGCCGCGCCAGTCGTACGTCGCCCTCTCGCGGCTGCGCTCCTTCGACGAGCCGACCCGCATCGGCCCGCCGCGTCCGTCGTACGTCGCGCCCGTCGAGCTCGATCGCTCGGGCGAGCGTGAGGCTCACGCCGAGTGGTTCCCGCCGCCCGCCCCGCGCCGCTCGCACGTCGCCGCGAAGGAGCTGCGCAACGACGATCGGCGCGATCTCGAGACGGTCACCACGTACTTCGTGCGCCCGTCGTACGTGGACTCGAGCGAGGTGGAGCGCGTCGACGCGTACGCCGACACGGACAGGCTGCACCCGTTCACCGGCTCCGAGCAGGCGCTCTCCAGCGGGGACGTCGAGGTGATGGATCGGTTCGCGCAAACCGACGAGGACGCCGCCGCCGAGCTCGAGAGGGTCGATCCCGAGGCGTTCGGGCGATACCTCTTCGACGACTGCCCGCTCCCGCCCCAGCCGGAGCCGCTCGACGAATCCGACGCGTTCGCCCCTCCGTTCGGTGGGGAGCACGCGACGCCCTCGCAGCCGGTGCCGCCGCAGAGCTCGCTGCTGCCGCGCATCGCCGAGATCCAGCGCATGATGGAGGAGCGGCAGAGGAGGCGGTCTCTCCTGCCCGAGAACGAGGTGCGCTCCTCCGCCTTCCGGCACGCGTCGGTGCCGCCGGCGCCCGCGTCGACGAGCAAGAGCCCGTGGGTCGTCTCCGCGCAGTCGCGTATCCCCACCCTCGAGCCTCCGGTCATGTTCGGCCTGCCGACGCCGCGACCGAGCAAGTCGCGGTCGGTGCGGTCGGTGCTCGTGTCCGTGGCCAGCGCCGGCCTCGGGATCTTCATCGCTGCAGTCATCGCCGTCGTGGTGGTGCTCGCGCGCTCCGACGACCCGCCGGCGCGGGCGAGCAGTGCGAAGTCGCTGGAGCCGGCCTCCATCGACACGCCCTCGCTCGTGCCGGCGAAGGTCTCCGAGAGCCTCGAGAGCGCCACGGCGTCGACGGACTTCCTCGTCATCGGCGATCCGCTGGACGAGCCCGCCGCTGCTCCGGCGGCCAAAGCGCCGGCGCCCGCGACGCCGGTCGCGCCGGCAGCGGTCGAGGCTTCGGCACCGCGTGCGCCCGCAGCGCTCGTCGTTGCGGGATCGCCGGCGCCGGTGCAGCGCACGACCGCGGCGCCCGCCGCGCCTGCGGCGCAGAAGCCGGTCGCTCCGGCGGCGCCGAAGATGGAGAGCGCTCCCGCGGCGCCGTCGCGCGCGAAGGCCAAGTCGGGAGAGAAGTCCGTCGAGGAGATCCTCGCGGAGCTCGGCGAAGAGCAGCTCCGTCGCTGATTCCACACACGAACGACGACCCGCGCGGCCGCGTCCTCCGACGCGAGCCGCGCGCTCGCTTTTGTCGCTCCGATCGCGCGGCATCGTGGGCGCGATCCGCGCGGCTGCGACAAAGGAAGGGGTCGCCTTGACAGAACTGACAATTTACTAAAAAGTCAATTTCATGACGGTCCAGAACCCCGGTGAGGGCGTCGCGCCGCGCGAGCCCGGGTCCAATCTGTCCGCCACCTTCCCGATCGCCCCCGAGAGCCAGATCGTGCTCGCGGCGGGCACCGCTGCGGTCAATTACGCGTGGGACTACTCGACGAAGCGCCCGGAGCTCCGGACGCTGTACCAGAAGTCGAAGGACCTGAACTGGAACGCGGCGAAGGACCTCGCGTGGGACACGAACGTGGACCCGGAGAGCGAGCTCGTCAGCGACGCGTTCAATCCCATCTACGGGACCGACATCTGGAAGAAGCTCGATCCGAAGAAGGACCTCCCGAATCTCCGCCGCCACCTGGCGAGCTGGATGCTCTCGAACTTCCTCCACGGCGAGCAGGGCGCGTTGCTCGCCACCTCGCAGATCCTCGCGCAGGCGCCGACGATGGACGCGAAGCTGTACGCCGCCGCGCAGGTCTTCGACGAGGCGCGACACGTCGAGGCGTACGATCGGTACCTGACCGAGAAGGTCGAGCTCGTCTACCCGCCGAGCCCGCACCTCAAGCAGCTCCTCGACACGGTCCTCTCGGACTCGCGTTGGGACTTCAAGTTCCTCGGGATGCAGATCCTGATCGAGGGCGTCGCGCTCGGTGCGTTCGGGCTGATTCACCAGACCGCGAACGAGCCGCTCATCAAGCAGATCACGCACAACATCATGCAGGACGAGGCGCGCCACGTCGCCTTCGGCGTCATGTCGCTCAAAGGCTTCTACGAAGGCATGCCCGAGAGCGAGCTCCGCGATCGCGAGGACTTCGTGATCGAGAGCTCCCGGCTCCTCCGCGACCGCTTCCTCGCGCAAGAGGTCTGGGCCACGGTCGGGCTGCCGCAGAAGGAGTGCGAGGCCGCGGCCGAGTCGTCGATGATGCTCCAGATGTTCCGGCGCCTCTTGTTCAGCAAGATCGTGCCGAACGTGAAGCGCCTCGGCCTGCTCACCCCGCGCGTGCGCAAGGGCTTCGAGGAGCTCGACGTCATCGAGTACGAGTCCTGGGAGCCGAGCGCCTGACGACCTCCTCGTAGCGCGACGAGGCCGGCTGTGCGCCGGAGGACGCATCGACTAAGGTCGGCGCCGATGCGTGCCTCCCCTCGTGCGCCTCGCACGTCACCGCGCTCGAACGAAGTCGACGGCGGCGCGACCTCGCCGCCGCCGCGGAAGAAGGAGCGCAACGCGGCCGAGACCAAACGGCGCATCCTCGAAGCCGCGGCCGCCGAGTTCGCGGCCAAGGGCTTCGACGGCGCCCGGCTCGGCTCGATCGCGCGCGCCGCTGGCGTCCAGCAGGCGCTGATCCACCACTACTTCGCCGACAAGGAGGGGCTCCATGCCGAGGTCGTCCGCGGCGGCCTCGAGGCGATGACCGAAGGCGCGTGGAGCCTCATGGACGAGATGGACGCGCCCGTCGCGCACCGAAAGGGCAAGAAGCGACGCGGCCCCGAAGACCTGCGCGCGCTCGCGGAGGCGTTCGTCGATCTGCTCTTGCGGTTCTTCGCGACGAACGGCGCGATCCTGTCGATCCTCCGGCACGAGGCGCGCCGCGACGGCACCGACGGCAAGAACGGCAAGGCGGCGATCCAGATCGTCGCGGACAACGTCGGGCCGTTGTTCGACGCCATCGTCGCGCGGCTCGACGAGATGCGTGCGCGCGGAGAGGTGCGCAAGGACGTCGACCCGAAGCACCTCGTCCTGTCGTGCGTCGCGATGGTGGCCTTCCCGTTCCAGGAGGAGCCTTTCGTGCGCGCGATCTGGCCGGTGGACTGGCACGGGCCCGAGATGCTCGCCGAGCGCAAGAAGCAGGTGGTCGAGATGATTCTCGCGCGGGTGGTGCCCTGAGCTTCAG